>JACKQG010004293.1_pt1 | contig 16629 bp, 16 predicted proteins | sample 8237621 | NCBI WGS metagenome assembly JACKQG01 (sample SAMN15677084, study PRJNA649215) | marine metagenome | biome: marine; feature: Black Sea; material: saline water; isolation source: suspended particulate matter (SPM) from the Black Sea western gyre | collected 2013-06-09/2013-06-10 | depth...
GACGCCACGCCGGAGCCCCTAAGGCCCCTCCCCAAACAAGCCACTACCCCGGCGTTGCGCCGCGTGATGGAGGAGGTCTACGGCGACGTGTCGTCCGGACAACCCATCTCGATAGCCCTGTCAAGGCACCCCAAGGTCTTCGATACCGCCTATGTCGCCAGCATCGCGGCCGCGGAAGCTTCCGGAAAAATGACCGAAATACTGAGCCGGTTGACGGAACTGATGCGCAACGAGATTCGGTTGCACAGCAGCCTGCGATCGACTCTCGCGTATCCGGTCATCCTGGTCTCGGTGGCCTCGGTCGTGATTATGGCACTTGTATTCTTCGTGTTGCCTCAGTTTGCGACCATCTTCGAGGACATGGACGCGCCGACGCCGCCGCTGACGCACATGCTGCTGACCGGCGCCCAATTCCTGCGCGAGAATATCATCATGGTCCTGCTGTCGGCGGGGGCAGCGTTGATAGGGCTGATCCTCCTGTTCCGCACGGAAACGGTCAAACGCGTCCGAGATCGGCTCGTCCTGAACCTTCGCGGACTTCGCGGAGCGACGCGTTCGTTGCTCAGCGGGCGCGCGTTTCGCATCATGGGGACCATGCTTGAAAGCGGGATTCCTCTTCTGGAAGCCATCCGGCTGTGTGGCTCGTCGTTCAAGAATCGGCTCTACCGAGAACTGTTCGTCCGACTGGAAACGGAGGTCGTTAACGGGGCGGGCATTGGAGATACGCTCGCGGCCACCGCGTTCGTGCCGTCCGGCGTGGCACAAATGGTAGCCACAGCCGAACAAACGGGCCAACTAGGATCCGTGATGGAGACGGTTGGCGAGTTCTACGAAGACGACGGCGAAAGGCGTCTTCGGCAACTGATCACGGTGATGGAACCGGCGATCATCGTCGCCATGGGAGGCGTGGTGGCGTGTGTGGTTTTGTCCGTGGTTCTTCCGTTGCTTGACGTATCGCAAATGGCCGGGCAGAGGTAACCGTGTTTGAGGTGTCAGAAAACAAATGACAGCATTACAGAGCATTCCGGCAAAGCTGATTCAATCACTCGAGCGTTTGGGCAACACGCGCCAACTTGGTTGGTTCGGCGTCGATATCGGTACAAGCGCGGTGAAAATCGCACAGATCGAGAAAGTCGGCGGGCGGTGGCGCGCCGTCACGACACTGGTGATCCCGAACTGCGACCTGGGCCCGTTCGACGAGGAGAAACTTCGCAACGGCGAACTGCTTAAACTGCTCGCCGAGCAGTTCACAAGGCGTTCTGGATTCAGTTTGCAGGCGGCCGCCTGTCTGCTGCCGATGAGCACCGTGGACTATCGCTGCCTGCGACTGCCCGCAGCGTCGGAGGATGACCTGTACCAGATGGCCAGGCAAGAAATGGAGGACGAGACTTCGACCGACTCGGCGCCCCGAGTGTTTGACCTATGGGCCAGTTCCGCAGAGGGTCAGGACGCCGAAGGCATGCAAGAAATGGCCGCCATCTCGGTTGACGAGTCCGTAGTAGCCTCGGTCGCAGACAATCTTACAAAAGTGGGCCTGAAATGCGGCGTCGTCGATGGCCTGCCATTTGCGCTGGCCAGGGCGACCACGATGGCCCTGCCCGCACTTGGCGACGCGCCCATTGCCATCGTCGATTGGGGCAATCATTCCACGACCTTCACCGTGGCAAGAAAGGGCTACCCGTGGTTCACTCGCGTGCTTCGCTGCAAGGGCGCAGGGAGTCTGGTCGAACGGCTCTCGGAGCGACTGCGACTGGGCCAAGCCGAGTGCTGGCACTTATTGGACGTGTACGGCGTCAGCAGCTTGGCCGGCGACGTCGTCACCAGCGAATTGAAGCAGGCCGTCTCGCAGACCTTGGTGCCCGATCTGCAAAGTTTCACTCGCGAAATCCAAACGACTCTCGCCTATCTCAAACAGCAGCACAGCGAACTCTATCCACAGAAGACCCTGTTGACGGGCGGTGGAGCTACGATTCGCGGCGTGACAACACTGATGGAGGAGTTGGCTGGTCTTGAGATCGACGTTTGGCAATTGAACGGCCCGTCCGGCGACGAGGAGCAAACAGACGATCGGACGCTGGCGCTGTTCGCACCTTCGTTGGCGCTTTCCGCACTGGGGCTAGAAGAATGACAGCTCGACTGAACCTGTTACCGCTGCGATTGCAGCGACGACTGCTGATGCTCTCGGGGCTGCGCCGATGGCTGGTCCTGTGGGGAACGGCTGTGTCCGTAGCCCTATTTGTGTGTGTGATGCATCACCAGGAGATCAGGGCGATCATGCCGCAGGCGACCGCCCTTCGCGCCCAGAGTTCTATGCTGAGACGACTAAAGAGCGAATCGAACGAGATGGAGAGCCGGCTGCGCAAGCTGCAGAGTCGCGAGTCGCTGCTAGCCACGTCGAAAGCCTCGCATTCCCCTTTCCAACTGCTTGGCGTTGTGAGCCGGTGCACGCAGAATGGCGAATCAGGGGTCTCCGTTTCCGAATTGGAACTCGCCCAGGAGACTCGCTCCCGGCCGGCTGCCAGGAAGCCGTCGAAAGGGACCGGTACAAAGGGCACGAAGGCCAAATCGAAAGAAGAGCAAGAAATGGTGCTTCGGCTGCGCGGGAACGCCGTTGACAACCTGGCGATCACCCGTTTTGTCGAGTCATTGCGCGCGTCCTCGGTGTTCAAGGCAGTCCAACTGAAGTCGACGGAACATGTGGAGCTGCTGGGGCTCCCGGCGCGAGAATATGAAATCGACTGTACGCTGTGAGGGTCATACCCGTGAACGTTGACAGACAACCGGGATTAAACGTGTATCGAATCGCCGTTGACGCTGCGGGCGTCTTCGGCATTCTGGCCATATTCGCCTTGGCAATCGGCATTGGTTACCTGCCCATGCACCGACAGAGGGACTCGATCGAAGAAAGCATCTTGACAGACATGGACTTCCTGGCGGCAGAATCCGAGATCGAAACTCGCCACGCGCGTCTGAAGGAATGCTTGACCGAGTCGGAAAACTTACTCGCTGATTTGCAGGCGCGCGTCCCTGACGAACCTAATGAGTCGGAGTTCCTTGGTCAGTTGGCGAAACTCGCCGAAGAGTCCGGCGTGGAACTGGGTGAGTATCAACCGGGGGCCACACACGAAGAAGGAAAATTCGGAAAACTCGAGATTCACTTCATGGCCACCGGAACCTACGACCAGATCTGCCGATTCGTGCACGGTCTGGACGATATGCCGCGGTTTTTTCGCGTAAGCTCCTTGGAGGTCGCCCTCGAAGATCCGCAGAGCGAGGTTTACCCACTGGACGTCGAGTTGTTGGTTTACTTCTCCGGGAATGGCGAGAGTAAGTCGTAACATGATGTGAGGGCGCAAGCAAAGTTGGAGTTCACGCTTTAGCGTGTTTTCGAAGACACGCTAAAGCGTGAACTCCAACATGCGAGCACGGCGTGAGGAAGTCATCAAGCAAGACTCAAATGCGAGAACCTTGACATGGAACCGATCGTATCTCAAGTTGGCGACCCGAAGAAAATCGCGAAACTCCTGGCAATCCCAATCTTGGCAATTGCCCTCGCATTCATGGTCTTCAGCGGTAACGACGGCGATGCAGATACGGGCGACGGAGTTGTCTCGCTGAATCCCGAGGCGGTCGAAGGCGCTGATCTTACGAGCTACCTCGCGAAATCCCGCGCGGGGACTGACGTCACCGACGCTAAACCTGCCGGCCCGAGTTTTGATGTCGAGCAGGTGTTGCTGTCGAATCCGTTCGTGCTTCCTCTCCCTTTGCGCATCGCGAAACAAGCTGCGGAGGAATCAGAAGCAACGGAACGCGAAGCCGGCTCCGAACTGCCTGAGAAAGAAAACGACGGCGACGGAGAAGTGTCTCCGCTGCGGGCACTGACCGACGAGTTGGAGCAGAAATCTGCGTCCATCATCACTTCCACCCCACAGGGGTGGGTGGCCTCCATAGACTCTCGCGTAGTCGGGGTTGGCGATTACCTGCAAGAGGGGGTTCGGGTTGTCGAAATAGGCCCGAATGGCGTCACCGTGGAGATCGAGGCGGAGGATTGATCGCGCAGGCCGATCCTGGTGCGTCCAAACGGCGTCAAACTGTACCGTTTGTGACGGTCGTGCGGCTTGAAACAGTTTTATCAAATGTCGCGATACTCCGGAGTCGATTCCCTCAGAAGGCCGGACCCAGGGCGGTCGGAAAGACGCTTTGTAGAAGGCCCCCGCGTGCTAGCTGCGACAGCCGCCTCGAACTCGCCGTTTCTCCAAAGGAGGTTCAACGTATGTCCGTAATGGGAAGATGCATCGCGGTTGCCGCGACGCATCATCGCATTCTGTTCGGCATGTCGTTGGCCCTCGCGGTTGCCGTCCCGCGTCCGTGGAGCGCGTGCGCCCAATCGCCGCAGTTTCCGGACACACGCAGCTCCGTTTCTCAGATGCGCGTCTTTTCCGGTCAGGCCCAAGTGTCCGACCGTCCCGCCAGAGTCGCGAGCCGCCAGATTTCGGAACGGGGTCGTGTTGTTATTCCGCATCTTGGCAGCGAGACCGCGGGCGACGTGCAAATGGAAGCCGGAAGTGGATGGATCACTCTGTTCGCTCGTGATGCCTCGTTGAAGGATGTCTTGGCGCTGGTGGCCCAGAAGCACAGTTTGAATCTTGTTTGTGGCGTTACCGAGGATACGAAAGTATCAATCACATTGCATCAAACGCCGCTCGAAGATGCGTTGACCGCCTTGGCCTCGGTGGCCGGTTGTACGTGGACCCGGCACAACAACATCATCCACGTCTTCAGTCTGGCCGACGCCGGGAACTTGCCCCCGGAAATCCAGGGCCGTCAGATGCAGGTTTTCCAATTAAATTATGCCGCGGCCGAAGACCTCGACGAGATCGTCAAAGGTATGCTCTCGCCGGTGGGCAGCTCCTACATTATCAGCAGCGATCCAACGGACAATCGTAAAGCGAAAGACAAGATCGTTGTCGAGGATATACCGACACGCTTGACGAGAATCGAAAGGCATATCCAGCAAATGGATGTGCCGCCACGTCAGGTATTGATCGAAGTTCACGTGCTGGAAGTCGACCTGGAAGACGGCCAGAACCACGGGGTCAACTTCGATCAATTGGCCAGATTCGGCGCCAATCGTCTCCGTTTGGGATGGCATGGGTTCGCCGACCCGTTGGCCCCACAGGCAGCCGTCCTGGAACTGAACGGCGGCGATACGGAAGCCCTGATCCAGTGCCTGAAGTCCACCACGGACGCGAAGACGTTGGCTTCGCCAAAGGTGCTTGTCGTGGACGGACAACAGGCGAAATTCCAGGTCGGCCAAAGACTCCCTTATGTGGTGACCACGACCAGCCAGACCAGCACGCAAGAGAGCGTCAACTTTCTGGACACCGGTATCGTTCTGTCGGTTACGCCACGAATAGGGCCCAACAACCAAATCCTCCTGCAAGCAAAGCCCGAAGTATCCTCCGGTCAAGTGAACCCCAGCACGGGGCTACCCGAAACCGAAACCTCGCACGTGGAAACCGATGTCTTGCTCCGAAACGGCCAAGGCATGATTATTGGCGGACTGATTCAGGAGCAGGATAGCAATACTCAAAGCAAGGTGACGCACCTGGGCGACATCCACCTGCTTGGACAGTTGTTCCGAACTCGCCAGCTTCAGAAGCAGCGCAGCGAGATCATCTTCGTTTTGGTGCCCCATTTGCTTCCCTATCCTGAGGAATACGAGGAAGCAAGTCAATTTGATGTGATGCGTGCCACAACGCCGCTTGTCCACGGTCCGCTGGAACGCTATCCGCGACCCTGGGAACCAAGCCTGCCGGATGCCATCTACAAGCCCCAACACTACATCCTGCCAGGTGGTGCACGCCGCGCCTGCCGTCATCCGTCCTTCGAGCGGAGCCGCGAATACTACGAGCCAACCATTCCGCCGCTGAGTCCCACACCGGCCTCCCCCGAGGATGTGGAACCCGAGCCGTTATTGGACGAACCCGACCCTTTCACATCGCTTCCAGCCAATTTCGAGCCGCGGCATAGCAGAATCGCCGGCCTTCGTCGGTTGCCTCCCGTCGACCAGGAGATTCGAATCGCGGCGCCCGTGCACGTAGAAGCCGGCCCTCAGAATCCCCGATATAGGCTGACAAACTTCAATTCCGAGGAGTAGGGTATGAGCGATCAACTGGACGTGCCTGGTGAACTCCAGCACCTGATCGAGAAAAGAGAGTTGGAGGACCGGCGAACGGCGGAGCGGCGCGCGGAGACGGAGCGCTCCGCGGCGACGCCACAGGCAGACAGCGAATCCGCGCCGACCGAATCACCGACGGTTGCTGAGTGCCGCGACGAACCAGAAGCGGATCGCAGAAGCGGTGATGACCGCCGTCAGGACATCCGTCGAGCCGCCGATCGTGGCAAAGCTTGAATAACGCGACCGACTCACTTAGCATGATGGCCATCGGCCGTTGAAGTTCAGGTTTCGCAGAACTGTTCGGCACGAGATTCGCCATGTTTAAGGTTCTCCCAATGCCACGGGCTTGCACCGTGGATTGTTACGTTAAGTGCTACACATCCCCTGCCTCCCTCACAGAAGTTCCCCTGTTTTTCCTCCACCAGTGCGGGCTGGCGCCCGCACTGGTGGAGGAAAAACAGGCTCGCGGGGGCTCCGTTTTGTAGCGAGGAGCGTAACAATCCACGGTGCAAGCCCGTGGCATTCCCGACGCAAGATCTGTGCCGGGCAGTATTGAAACTGTCGCCATTTCTGCCCAGGAAAAGACGGTCGTGTCGCAACACAGCCCGTTTGACGAGCACTCCGCTGCCGGATCGCCGGATGCGGACCCGTCGCCGGATCTCCGCATGCCGACAAAGCCGGAGGGCGAGAGTCCGTTCGGGCCATCGCCCCAACCCCGGCTGGGCATCATCCACATCATGCTGTGGACGCTCGGCAGCGCGATGATTCTGGCCGTGTATCGGGCGTTGGTTGATTTCGCCAATATGCCGGAACAGGCACGAGTGCAGTGGTATGTCTTGCAGATAGGCTACAGCACCGTCTATGGTGCGGCACTCGCCAGTGTGTTTCTGTTCGCTTACCGCCGGCTCGCAAAAGGCGCTGCATTTCCCGTTCTGCCCGGCCATTGGCTTCTTCTGGCCCAGGGCATTGTATTTACTGTCAGCTTTGCCGGTCATGTGGCGGCGTCGGTGATTCGAAACCGGTTCGATTCACTTTCCCCAGCAATTTATGGCCTCGGGCAGTGGTCGGCGCACAGCGTGGCGGTGGTAGTGGTATTGGTAGCTATCATCCGCCTGAACGATTTCGCGTATTGGCGAGTGTACTTCTGGGCCAGCCTCGTGCACCAAGCGATCCGGTCCTCCGTGTGTCTCGTGGGAGTGCTTCCGGGAACGTGGTACTTCGTTTTCTTGCTCCAGCGTTGGATCTATGCGATCGGTGCCACCGTGCTCGTGATATGGCTGCTGATCGTCGTAGCTCGCGACTGGCGACGTGCCGTTCGCCGCGATTGGCTACACTGGACCGGTGTGATCGTCACGCTTAGCGGACCTGTTCTGTTTGTGATTCAGATCGTCTCGTCCATGTTGCTGGATTGGGCCTCGTAAGGAACCAAAATCATGAAACGTCGGCACTTCTTCTCAATGGCTGCGGCGGCCACCGCAGCCTGTTTCACTCGGCGGCGAGCCGTGGCGGACGAGACCGGCGGTGACAGCGACGAAGTCACTTACACCCGGAAAGTCCCGGTCCGTTACGAAGCCGACGTGGCGGTGATTGGCGGCGGCATCGCAGGCGTGTCGGCTGCATGTAGTGCGGCTCGTTCCGGCGCGAAGGTGGTCCTGGTGGAACGATTCGCGATCACCGGTGGCGATATGACATCGGGCGGGGTCGCCAACTTCTGCGGCCAACTTCATGGCCAAGGAGAAGTGTTCGACCAGATACTCGCGGACCTGCGGACGTTCAACGCCATCGACGAGGATCGTCCCGTTTTCCACTACGAGATCCTGGCCATCGTGCTTCAGGAGATGCTGTTGCGACGCGGAGTGAAACTGCTGTTGCACACGCGTTTCGTCGATGTGCGCGAGCAGAACGGTCGCATTACCGAGTGTATCGTCTGCGGCAAGTCGGGGATGGAAGCTTTGCGCGCCAAGCAATTCATCGACTGTACCGGCGAAGGCGACGTGGCTCGATCCGCTGGCTTCGCGACGATGAAAGGCCGGCCCGAGGACGGGTTTCAATTACCCATGTCGATGATGTTCTTTGTTCGCCATGTCGAAGCCAAAGACGCCATCGCTCAACTGCCCCAAGGCTGGTTTCAGCCGATTCGCGAGCAGAGCGATCTGCCCATGACCAGCATCTGGCCGGACGGGCCGCGCAGCAACGCGATGAAAATCAAAATCCCCATGTTCGACGCCACGGACACGGAGAGTTTGACCGAGGCCGAGATTCAGGCTCGCCGTCGCATGCTGGAGGTGCTGGACTACTATCAGCGAATCGAGAAGAAGCCGTGGCGGTTGGACCACTGTTCGCCGATCATCGGCATTCGCGAAGGTTGCCGGATCGTGGGCGACTATGTATTGACTGTGGACGATCTACGGGCCGGTCGCAATTTCGACGATGCGGTGGCTCGCGGCACGTTCTACTTGGACGGCCATAAACCGGACGACGACAAACGCACGTATATCCTGAAGAAAAGTGAAATGCAGGTGCCGCCGTACCAGATCCCATTCAGAAGCTTGCTTGCCAAAGACGCCCGAAATCTGATGATGGCCGGCCGCTGCTTCTCGGCCGATCAACTGGCCCTGTCATCCGCCCGTGTCAGTACGACGTGTTCGATGATGGGCCAAGCTGCCGGCATCGCAGCCACCACCAGCGTCCAGAACGCCTGCGATCCTCGCGATCTCGATTACGCCCAAGTCCGCCGCGTCGTCGAGGAACGCGGGGCGCAGTTGAAGACCTGACGTGGGAAGCAGGGGCGACGCTAGGTGTCGGGTGTCGGGAAGAAGGTTGAATGCGAGACAACCGCCCCACGGCATCGACCTTCTTTCATCTGATACGTTACGCCTGACACCTGACACCCGACACCCACCTGCCGATCCTGCAACGCCGCACCCCCGAAAAGCGAAGTTATTTCACGCCGCCCCCGCTTCGCCGGGCAATGCGGCCCGCTTATTGTCGTCGTGTGCCGATCGTACTATACTGTACTTTAGTGTACCTGTAGGGGGCATATATGCGAAACAGCCAGACGTGTACCGATAGCTCATGCCAACCTGATTCCGCCGCACTTTCCACTTGCGCCCGGAAGCTTAACGAGATCATCGAGGTGTGGGAGCGGGCTGGCGTGCCGTACGACAATGTGGTTCGGAGCATTGACCGCTGCCATCTCGCCGCCTGCGTCGTTGATCGCTTTCGGCGCGAGCAAGCGGATTTGGTGGGAGCGATCGCCGCGGCGAAATCGTTGGACTCCGATCCCGATGTCCACGCCTACTTGGAAGGGTGTGTTCGGAAATGGAATCTGAACGAGACGGACGCCTATCGCCAGTTGATCGTGCTTGCCCAGGGCTTCATCTCGACGCCAACGGAACCGGCGGGATTTGGGTTTTGGTTCCGCGTTATTCACGAAGACCGTTGGGCTGCGATATTGACCCGGACAGGCTTGGAAGAGGAAGGGCTGTTCAAGTTCATCCGACATGTGATGGAAGATGACGGCTTATCTGCGCCCGAACTGTACGAGAAGATGATCGATCTATCGGACGGCACTGCTCTGGACGCGTCCGCATCCGCCGCGGCCCTCTCCATCGACCCCGACGCGGATGGGTCGTCGGACGGCACGGACTGAGGTTACAGCGTGGAAACGTGCGCCACCCCTCTTGATATTCCGCCTGCGGCCGTGCCGCGTTAGGAGAACTCGCGGGATGAAGACAATTCAACTGCCGAATTCGGATCTTGTCGTTTCACGTCTCTGCTTCGGCTGCTGGGGCATTACCAGCGATTTCCATTGGGGCGATCGGAACCGGGACCAGTCGGTCGCGGCCCTGCACGCTGCGCTGGACTCGGGCATCAACTTCTTCGACACCGCGGCCATTTATGGCGACGGCGAAAGCGAGAAGCTGGTCGGCGAAGTCCTGGCGAGCAAGCGAGATCAAGTGGTGATCGCCTCGAAGGTCCTCCCCGACAAGATGAAACCCGACGAAATCCTCCATTGTTGTGACGAATCCTTGGAGCGATTAGGCACCGACTACATCGACTTGTACCAGACACACTGGACCGGCCGCGACACGTCGCCGGCCGATTCGTGGGATTCGATGTTGAAGTTGAAGCAGCAAGGCAAGGTGCGTCACGTCGGCGTATGCAATGCCGGCGTGGGCGACTTGGGCGAATTCTGCCCGGTCGAGCCGCCGGTGACCAATCAATTGCCGTACAGCCTGTTGTGGCGGGCGATCGAGTACGACATCCTACCGTTCTGTGGCGACAACAACATTGGAATCCTGGTGTACAGCCCCTTGATGCATGGCATGTTGGCCGGCAAGTACAAGTCGGTCGCCGACGTACCGGACGGTCGCGCACGCTCGCGACACTTCAGCAGCCAACGTCCGCACATCCGGCACGGCGAAGCGGGGTGCGAGGGGGAGACTTTCGACGCTCTTGGTGCCATCGCCGACGTCTGCAGACGACTCGAGCGTACCATGGTCGACGTGGCGCTCGCCTGGTGTCTGCAGCAGCCGGGCATTTCCTGCGTGATCGCGGGGGCAAGTTCGCATGAACAAGTTGCGCAGAATGTTTACAGTTTCGACAACCCGCTACCGGAGGACGCGCTCAGCGAACTGAACGAAGCTACAGGTCCTTTGAAGCAGGCGCTGGGGCCTAACCCGGACATGTGGGAAGGCGCTGAGAAGTCGCGGTTTCGCTAAAGAGCCGGTGCATGATTTGGTTCGTAGTCCCGCCACGGGTTGTGGGCCGGTCTCCCGACCGGCCCACTTGCCGAACGCTGAGTTCAATTTTGAGACCTTACGGTCGAACGCGTATCGCGGTCGTGAAACCGCGACACAACACGCGAGCACTTACTGTGATGGGAGGAAGTCCTGATGAAGAGAATCGCGATCCTTACGATTGTTGGCATCGTGTCCGTAGCTCTAACGGGCGAATGCGCCGAAAAGCCAGCGCCGCCCGGCGAGGCAAAGAAGCCGCAGAAGACCACCAAGCTGTTCGATGGCAAGACGCTGAAGGGCTGGAAGATCTTGGACAAGATCGACTTTGCAGATCATGGCAAGGTCGAGGTCAAGGACGGCGAGTTGATCCTGCACAAAGGGCGAGCGATGACCGGCGTCTCGTGGAAGGGCGACTTTCCTCGGGTCGAATACGAAGTTTCCTTCGATGCCAGGCGGATCGACGGGGACGACTTCTTCTGTGGAATGACTTTTCCGGTGGGCAAGACCCATTGCAGCCTGATCCTTGGCGGATGGGGCGGCAGCATCACGGGACTGTCCTGTCTTGACGGCTACTCTGCCGACGAAAACGAGACGACCGGCGTGATCGACTTCAAGCAAAACCGCCTGTACAAGGTGCGTCTGCGCGTGACCAAAGACAAGATCGAGGCATGGGTCGACAAAGAAAAGATCGTCGATGTGGAGACGAAAGACCGCAAAATTGACCTTCGCTGGGAAATGGAGACCATGCCGCCGTTCGGCTTCGCCACCTGGTACACGACAGGCGGTTATCGCAACATCGTGCTGACGCGGTTGCAGTAGAACAATTGCGGTCGGGTATAGCCGGTAGGTCCCGCTTGCCGAGCGGGACTTGGAGTTTTGCCGTTGGAGTTCACGCTTCAGCGTGTCTTTCCGCACGCTAAAGCGTGAACTCCAGCAAAAAAGAAACCCGGCTTTTCCGAAAAAAAGCCGGGTTTCTGGATCATCTAGTTCGGACTTCGGCGATAGCTAACGCTGAATCGTCTCGTCCGACGCGGGCAGTTCCGCGACATCGACATCGGCGTCGGCCATCTCTGTCAGGTGACGCGAGAGAGCTTGCAGCGCCGTACCGACTCGGTCCAGGGTGCGAGCCATAGACAAAATGGCTTCGCGATCGTTGTCGGATTGCTTTGGCTGCTGGGAAGCGAACATCATTTTTTCGAGTTCCACTTCCGTCCAGCAGTCCAGTTCTGCGTCGGCGCCCAGTTCGCCCTCTTCCGTGTTCTCTACGATTTCGGCCACTTCGGCGTCCTCGTAGTAGTAATCGTACTCGTCCCAGTACTCGTACCCATAGTCGAACTCGTCACTCTCCTTGGCAACCTCCTCGGCGGTTTCCTCGGCGACTTGCTCGCTATCGTCGGCGACCTGTTCCACGTCTTCGCCGTACTCGTACCCGTCCCAGTACTCGTAGCCATAGTCGAAATCGTCGGATTTTCCGGTCGCTTCCTCAGCGATCTCGTCGACCGTCTCCTCGCCGGCCTTCTCGCTCTCTTCGGCGACCGGTTCCATTTCTTCACCGTAGTCGAAGTAGTCATGGCCATACTCGTGAGCGTATGGCCACTCTTCTTGTGCGGTGTCGTCTTCCGCGACATCGTCAACCGTCTCGTCGGTTGTCGATTCGGGAGTCTCTTCGACCAGTTCTATCGACTCCTCTTCGAAATGGGAGTCCTCTTCGTCGCCCCAGTAGTAACGGTCGTAGTCCCCGTAGGCGTCCTCCTCCGAATCGTCCGTTTCCGTAGATTCGGCGGTGGCTTCGACTTCTTCCTCAAACGACTCCTCGACGTACTCGGAGTAGTCGTAGGTCTCTTCGGAGTCGTACATTTCCTCGTAGCTGTGTTCGTACTCGTACGGGTCGTAGCCCTGTTCCTCCTCCGTCACGTCAGTGGAGGTGTCTTCGACCAGAATGGAAGCCTCGTCCGCGACAAGGCCTTCGCCTTCGACTGGGTCCGCAAACGGGTTTGCCTCTTCGGCGACCATCTCGGTCGTCTCCTCGCCGGGCAAATCCTCCGTTGCCGAGTCGTCCGCGAATTCGTAGTCGTAGTATTCGTCCGTCTCGCTGTCGTACCAGTAGTCCACGTCCTCGTGGGCGTATTCCTCCGCTTCATCCTTCGCCTGATCGGACGCGATGCTCGCTTCTGTTTCGTCGCCCTGAGGAGCATCGTCGGGGATACCGCGGCCGTATCCCTCGTAACGGTAGTCATATTCCTCTTCGCAGAGGGGGTCGCAGACCGCGGGATAACATCCGTTGCCCTGCGGATTCGCCGCCTGCGACTCGTCGCCGGTCTCGCTCCTGACGGAATTCGTCAGCAGCAACGGGCCCGTGAGCGCAGCGAGCAGAATTGCGACAGAAAAAGCAGAACGTGTCATAGGTTACATCCTCCTGACGTAGCGTGTGGAAAGTATTGGCCACCTTGCCCTTACGGCTGATTTGTGAGGTTTGCGAAAACGAGCGGGACGGCGTACCTCGGTAGTGTTCGTATCGGAGTCTGTGGATTCTGTCTGTTAGGCAATTAAGAAAACATCGGAAAACACGGTAGAATAGGTAACGCCTTGCGCGACCAGCGAATCCTGGGAAAGCTTACTGCAGAATTCAAAATTAACGTTCGTAGCGGCCAGCCATGGGGCGTGATTTCCGCGGATTGCGTGTATTGCAAAAACACACTTCGGCTGAGATGCTTAGTAGACGACTAGGCCTTCGGTCTGTGTAAGAGCCGGTTTCCAAGCTGATGTATTCAAGGCCATGCCCGGAGAATGTCTGGCTTCCCACTCATTTCTCTCGATCTGTGTCTGCGATCGAGATGACGAGTTACCCCAAGAAGGAGCGTCCAATGCCTTTGTTCGAGGTGGAAACGAACGCACATATCATCATCACATGGGCCGACGACGAGCACTCGGCGACCGATGTCGTACACGATACCTACCCTAACGACGAGGTCATTCGATTGACAAAACGTCCTCGTGACACCTGGGTGATTTCCAAGGGTGCGTTGGGGCTTGTGGAGGATTTCGACCCGTGCGGTGTGGCTCGCGACTGCCTTTCAAAAGCGTCGGGCGACAAGGTGCACGCCATTCGACTTTACATGCACGAGACGGGCACGGACCTTGAAAACGCGCGTCGGGTGATCGAATCGAACATGGTTGCGGGCTGGTGATGTCGTTTGTTGAGGTTTGACGTTGCAACTCGGTGCTACTTCCATCCAGGACACGTTCGCCGAAGCCTTCGGCATGAGGTTCGCGCGTCTGCTGATAACGGCGCACGACGACTTCTGGCTGGAGGCGGCGGTGCGCGAGATTACCGGTTACAGTTCGTCGGTCATTGCCTGTGACGCCGAGACAGGGCTGGAACGGCGACTGTCTGCCGATGTCACACCCGACGGTCGTCCCGGCGCGATGGTGCTGGTGTTCGGTTTCTCGCGTGAGGCCCTTGCCAAGTGCGTACCAACGCGAATCGGACAGTGCGTGATGACTTGCCCCACCACGGCGGTCTACGACGGCCTGCCAGATGCCGAGTCGCGGGTCCCGCTAGGCAAACATCTTCGATTCTTCGGCGATGGCTTTCAGAAGAGCAAGCTACTGGACGGCAAACGCTACTGGCGAATTCCAGTGATGGATGGCGAGTTTCTCGTGCAGGAAGACCTGGGGATCGCCAAAGGCGTTGGCGGCGGCAACATCATCATTCAAACGCAAACGCAACGGGCGGGACTCGCCGCAGCGCGGCGGGCCGTCGAGGCGTTGGCGGACATGGACGGCGTGATCGCGCCTTTCCCGGGCGGCGTGGCTCGCAGCGGCAGCAAAGTCGGCTCGCGATACAAAGGCCTTCCTGCGTCCACGGCCGATGCATTTTGCCCTACGCTGCGAGGCCGCGTCGAGTCCAAGCTGCACTCGGATGCGAATTGTGCGTACGAGGTGGTGATTGACGGAGTCAGCGAAGGAGCGGTTGCCGCGGCCATGACGGTGGCCATCCGCGCTGCCGCCGCCGGCGATGTCATCGCCATCGGCGCGGGGAACTATGGTGGGAAATTGGGCAAGTACCAATTCCATTTGCACGAGTTGTTGAAGTCGTGACGGACGCCAACAAGAAACGTATCGATACGAAGCTGCCACGGCATTGGCAGGTGAAACTGTCTCGCTTCTTCGCCAGCGTGTGGGTGGAATTGTCGGTTGGCGCGCTGGTCCTCGTTTCCGTTGTGCTGACGCTGCTGGAGTTCGCGATTGCCGAGACAGCCAGCGGCCCGCGCGATATCGAATTGCTCACCGTTTTGGAGCGGACCAGTAACATCATCACCTGGGTCTTCGCGATCGAATTGACGCTGCGTTACCTCGGCGCCTCATCAAAACGGAAGTTTTTTCGGCAGTACTGGCTCGATATCGTGGCGGTCCTTCCGTTGTTTCGTGTGTTTCGCGTCGCGCGAGCCGTCCGGCTGTTGCGACTGATCCGTTTGTTGCGTTTGTTCGGCGTCATGTCGCGTCTGGCCAGCCATTTTCCCTACATCTTGCGGCGCGGTGCGATGGAGTATCTCGTCGTCTGCGGTCTGCTGGCGTTGACGATTGTCTTCGGATCTGGTGCTATGATGTTCTTCGAAGGGCGAAGTGGCGCCGCGCCAGAGGCGGAAGGCGAGGCACTTGATCTGGAGGACTCGTTTTGGTTCAGTCTGTATTCGTTGTTTGCCGGAGAACCGATACCGGGTCCGCCGCGCACGATCGGCGGCAAGATCGTCGCCGTGTTCGTGATGTTCATGGGGCTGACGATATTCGCCATGTTGACCGGTACGGTCTCAGCGTTCATGGTGGAGCGACTCCAGACGGAGGGAGTAAAGGTGAATTGGGATGACCTGCGGGATCACGTGATCGTTTGTGGTTGGAGCAGCGAGGCCGAAATCATCATCCGAGAGTTTCGCGCTTGGTCGGTGGGGAAGAAGACGCCCATCGTGTTCGTCACCGAATGGGAACGCGACCGCCCGTCACTGTCGCCGGACATCGAGTCCAACGTCTTCTTCTACAACGACGATTTTTGCCGTATCGCCGCATTGGAACAGGTCGGCATTCACCGCGCCTCGACCTGCATCATTCTGGCGGACACGTCCGGCGGACGCAACGAACAAGATGTCGACGCGCGTACGGTTCTGGCAGCCTTGACTGTGGAAAAGCTCAATCCAGATGTGTATACCTGCGCCGAATTGCTGAACCGGTCCCACGGCTCGCACCTGACGATGGGGCAAGTGAACGACTATGTAGTCAGCGGCGAGTACGGCGCTTATCTCTTGGCCCAGGCAGCCATGAACCGCGGATTGATGGACGTCTTCACCGAACTTCTGACGTATCAGAAGGGAAACGAGTTCTACCGAGTCAAGCTGCCAGATCGCTGGGTGGGCACATCCTACATGGACACGTTTGTCGAGTTGAAAAGGAGCTACAACGCAATCCTGGTATCCGTACACACTGCCGATGGGCAGATGTTCGTAAATCCGCCTGACTACGAATTCTGCGACGGCGACGAAATCGTGGTGATCGCCGAGGAGGAAATATCTCTATAGAAGCGAGTGTTTCCTGGTTCCCAAGCTCCGGGTTGGTAGGTCCCGTCTGCCGGACGGGACCTGAACTCTATCGCTGGAGTGCACGCTTCAGCGTGTACAACATGATGCTCTCCTTCGGCGCTAAGTCAAGAAACAC
>JACKQG010004294.1_pt1 | contig 16629 bp, 9 predicted proteins | sample 8237621 | NCBI WGS metagenome assembly JACKQG01 (sample SAMN15677084, study PRJNA649215) | marine metagenome | biome: marine; feature: Black Sea; material: saline water; isolation source: suspended particulate matter (SPM) from the Black Sea western gyre | collected 2013-06-09/2013-06-10 | depth...
GGCACACTCTTGACCTGGTTTAGCCAGGGCGGTCGGGGGTCGGGATGGGGACCGGCCGGACGTTGGCCTGTTCCGGATTTGCCGATGTCGCTTAGTTCTCCGCGGGCTTGTTCCGCGTAGGCCGTCAATCGCTTGACGCCTTCCGGATTGGCGGCGGCGAGATTGTGTTCCTCGCCGATATCCGCATCGAGATCCACCAGCCGCAACTCGCAAGGATCGCACTGGTCGTTGCGCCAGCGGCGGCGGTCCCACTTTTCTTCGAGCGGCAAATACAGCTTCCACTTGCCCGAACGCACGGCCTGCAACTGGCCAAGGAAGTAAAAATGGAACGCTTCGTACGGAGATTTCGCGATTGCTTTCCCGGACAACAGCGACCAGATGTCATGACCATCGATCACGCGATCTGCCGGCACATCGCCGCCGGCCAGCTTGACGACGGTCGGCAAGAGATCCATCGCCGTGGTCAACTCGTCCGATTCCGTTCCCGGCGGAATCTGTCCCGGCCAGCGGGCGACAAACGGCATCCGCATGCCGCCTTCATCGGTGGAATAACCCCAACCCTGCAAAGGTGCGACGCTGCCGTGTGCCACATTCTTGCGCAGTGACGGGCCGTTGTCGGACGTCCAGATCACAAGTGTCCGATCATCGATTCCATTGTGCTCTAGCGCTTTCAAAATCTCGCCCATCGACCAGTCCAGTTCCTCGACGGCATCGCCGTAGGTGCCGTTGGCGGACTTGCCCTTGAACCGTTCACTGGCGAAGGACTCTCGCGTGCTGCCCGGCATCGTGTGCGGGAGATAGAGAAAGAACGGTCGTCCTTTGTTCTTCGCGATGAAATCGACCGCCCGTTCGGTGAACCGGCGGGTCAACTGACTCGGATCCGTCGGCGCTTCGATCACGGTTTCACCTTCGATCAGCGGGAGCGGCGGAACGGCCACTCGGTACTCGGTTGCCTCACGCTCACCCATATCCTCGCTGTAGGGAAGCCCAAAGAACTCGTCGAATCCATGCCGGCGCGGCAGGAAGGGCGGCTGGTCGCCCAAATGCCACTTACCAAAGCAGGCCGTGGCGTACCCGCGATCCTTCAGCAGTTCGGCGATTGTGTGCTCGTCGGGATTCAACCCACGGGACGAGACGGCCATCAGAACTTGCGTCCCGTTGTAGTCGACGTGCATTCCCACTCGGCGCGGATAACAACCGGTCAGAAAACTTGCCCGCGACGGCGTGCAAACCGGCGCCACACTGTAGAAACTGGTCAGCCGCACACCTTCGTCTGCCAAGCGATCGATATTCGGTGTTCGATGTTTGGTCGAGCCAAAACAGCCGATATCGCTGTAACCGAGATTATCCACGAGCACAAAAACCACGTTCGGGCGTTCGGCGGCAACCGCGCACTGGTGAGTGAAAACGACAAGGGCCGCGCACGCAAGTGCGGCTGAAGCTGGGAGAATGTGAAGTTTTAACATGTCGGTCATTTCAACTCCTTTGTCTCGTCATCTTTCTCTATCGCTGTAGGAAAACGTACAAGATCCAGATCGAGGCTGCAATCATGCCCTATCAGAGACTTGGATGAGCGCTCAATCTCCCACCCGCACTCGATGCAAGCGACTCGGGCATACGGTTAAACTACCATATGTACCAGTCCTCACCAGTCGCGGTATATAATGTCCAGCATGATGACTCTGAATAAACGAACCGCTAGGATCTTGCTCCCTTCAATCCGTGTCTCCGTTGGTCTTGGACTGCTGGCGGTTTTGGCTGCAGCCGCTCCGGCGCAACGTCAGATGGAGAATCTCACACGAGGGATCGTCGCCGTCAAGCAGGACGACAACAGCGTCTACGTCGGCTGGCGATTGTTCGGGACCGAGCCCGAGTCAATCGCCTTCAATCTCTATCGCATCGTCGACGGAGGCTCGCCGGTCAAGGTCAACGCGGCGCCCATTGCCGATGCCACGAACTATGTGGATCGCGGTGTCAGCGTCGATCGGTCGATCCAGTATTTCGTTCGGCCGCTGATGAACGGCGACGAATCGGCCGCTTCGAAACCGGTGACGGCCTGGGACAGGGATTACCTCGAAATCCCGATCCAACCCATCGCCGAATACCGACCAGGCGATGCGTCGGTCGCCGATCTGGATGGCGATGGGGACTACGAGATTGTCCTTCATCAAGTGTCGCGCGCCCGGGACAATGCACATGCCGGGATCACCGGAACTCCGGTCCTCGACGCCTACGAGTTGGACGGCACGCACATGTGGCGCGTCGATCTGGGCATCAACATCCGCGAGGGCGAGCATTACACGCAGTTCATGGTCTACGACCTGGACGGCGACGGCAAAGCGGAGATGGTCTGCAAAACGGCCGATGGCACGACGGACGGCACAGGTGAGGTCATCGGTGATCGCAACAAGGACTGGCGGAGCAAGAATGAAGAGGAGCAGACTTTCGGGCGTATCCTCGACGGCCCGGAGTACTTCACCATCTTCGATGGCCAGACAGGCGCCGCGTTGAAATCGGTGGACTACATCCCCAGCCGCGACCCGATTGACGGCTGGGGCGGCATCGGTGGAAACGGCGGTAACGACCGCTACGGCAATCGTTGCGACCGCTTTCTGGCCTGCGTCGCCTACCTGGATGGCGAGCGTCCGAGCGTCGTGATGTGCCGAGGCGTCTACGGACGAATTGTCATGGCCGCGTGGGACTGGCGCGATGGCGAGTTGACCAGCCGTTGGGTTTTCGACTCGGGCATCAGCCATCCTCCCTTCCGCGACGCTTCGCCTTACTCAGGAATGGGCGGTCATTCGCTGTCGGTGGCCGACGTGGACGAGGACGGGAAGGACGAGATTGTCTACCACGCGATGGTTGTCGACGACGATGGCCAAGGACTCTACTCCACCGGATTGCGCCACGGCGATTCCATGCACATCAGCGACATGTATCCCGACCGTGCTGGACTGGAGGTCTTCACTATCCACGAAAACGAAGGGGCAACCGTCCGATTCAGAACGCCCGGCGCAGCGATGCGCGACGCGCGCACTGGCGAAATCCTTTGGAGCCACAGTCCCGGCGTCGACGTCGGCGCGGGGACGGCAGCCGACATCGACCCGCGCCACCTGGGCTATGAAGCGTGGGGTGGGCCGGGCGGCCTGCGCGATTCGCGTGGCCGAGAGATTGGTTCCAAGCCTCGCTCGACGGACTTCGTCATCTGGTGGGACGGCGATCTGCTCCGCGAATTGCTCACCTCCTCCGGCATCAACAAATGGAACTGGGAAACCGGCGTGGAAAAGAGGCTCTTCTCGACGGAAGGCGCCCGCAGTCGTCGGCCCAACCTGACGGGCGACCTGATCGGCGACTGGCGCGAAGAGTTGCTGACAACCGCGCCCGACGGCCAATCGTTACGGCTTTACACAACGACGATCCCAACCGAACACCGCGTCTACACCCTCATGCACGATCCGCAATACCGGCTGGGAATCGCCTGGCAAAATGTGGTTTACAACAAACCGCCCCACCCGAGCTTCTTCCTCGGCCATGGGATGAAACCGCCACCGCGACCCAACATCTGTCTGATCGGCAACGGCTACTTGCGTTAATCTCACGGGTTGGCTAGACACCCAATGCACATGCCGGACGGCTAAGAACACGGCCTCGATCCGCAGAAGGCCAACGCCAACGGAACGGACCTGAGCGAGCAGTGTTACACCAACATCGAGGTCTTCATCAACGGTTTGTTTGAGTGAACCAAATTCAGCGATCTCCTTCGCTTTACGTAATCGACTGTCAGCATGCTTCGATCTCGCAGGAAACTCATGTCCAGACTCACCAAGGCATTCGTCGTTTGCTCGCTCCTACAGAATTGGCTGCCGATTGTTGTCTTTGGCGCACCGCCCTACCCGCCGAGCACGGTTATCGAAAGCATCCACTGGCATCGGGAAACGCTCAGAACAGCCGCACCCGGCAGCGACCTCTGGCCCGTCACTTGGGGACCGGACGGACACATTTACACATCTTGGGGTGACGGTGGTGGCTTCGGCGGGACGAATTCGGATGGACGCGTGAGTATGGGGTTTGCCCGCATCGAAGGTCCACCAGAGAAGTTCGTCGCCATTAACGTTAACGGCGGAAAGAACGCGCAACACCCAGCCTCCTTTCCGAAGAAGGGAAAGACCGGTGGGATCGTGTCCGTCGATGGGACTCTCTACGGCTGGCTGAATCGGCAGGATGGGCCGTGGCCTGACGTGAATCAATCCCTGATCTGGTCAGACGATCGAGGCGCGTCATGGCAGCAATCGTCGTGGCACTGGCCGAAAGGAGACGGGAACTTCAAACCGAGCACGTTTCTTCAGTTCGGCCGAGACTACTCAGGGGCGCGTGACGATTACGTCTACTTCTATGGCCGCAACCAGACGGGATGGGCTGAAGGCTCGCTCGGATACATGGGACGCGTCTACCGTACGAAGCTGAAGACAAGAACGGACTACTGGTTCTTTGCGGGCCTCGATAACGGAGGAACTCCCATGTGGTCACGCGACATGAACAAGCGGAAACCATACTTCACGGACCCCGCCGGCGTGGAGGGAGTGCAGGTCATCTACAGCGCCGCGATCAGACGATACGTGTTGACCGTGCACAGGGGCGACCAAGGGACGCTTGGCATCTTCGACGCGCCCGAGCCGTGGGGCCCCTGGACAACGGTGGCGTATTACGACAATTGGCTCAAGCTGAGGGGAACCGGGATCGGCCGCGAGATGCTCTTCATCAACATTCCGACTAAATGGATCGTTGGCGATGGAAAGACGATGTGGGCGATCTTCACGGGCGGCCAAGATCGATTCATGCTGATCAAGGGCACACTCGCTCTGGGCGACGACGCACACTGAGTTCACCGCTTGGTCGGTTGCGGCGGGAGCGGATTGATCTGTTCCGCGGCGCAGACCCAATGGCACGTGAGCACGAGGCACAAGGCACTAAGAAAACACAGGGTATGCTTCTTCATTTCGGATCTCCCCTTTCTCTTTCACCGGATCATTGGCGCCGGTCCGCGGTCGTCATCCGCAAAGAGTGAGTGAGTTGCTGGAACGCATTATCGCTGCTCGGACCTGTCGGCCGGATAATCGCCGGGCTGGCGCTCGTGTGGCGGGATGAAGCGACGGTCCCACTCGGGTCGGCTGGGCTTCAACGAGTACCAACTTGTCTTGTCGGAGATTCGCAGGTCGCGCAGCATTTCTCGGAAGTCTAATCCCGGCAGACGATCGAAACAGTCGACGGTGATCCGATACCGTGTGTTGCCGTCCGCGGTGCGCAGGCGAGCGCGCTGCTTGCGGACCTCGGTGAAGAAGTCGCGCCAGAAGTCCGGACCATACTTTTCCTCGCATTCATACAGGATTTCGTGATGGATGCGGTCACTCACACCTCCCGGGATGTCCTCCGGGAACACATACCCGCCCTCGATGTATCGCCGCATCGTTTCCTTGAGCGCTTTCCTGCCCCGCTCCCGTCTGTCGCGGGTATAGGGATTCCCCGTTACCTCCATCGTCACCTTTCCCGAAAGGTACATCCCGATGGCTTCGCCGCCAAAACGCGTGCCCAGCCCAAGCGTGAAATCGTGCCCCATCTCCTCGAAGAGCCCGACAAGACGAGGAACACCGTGCCGTTTCCATTCCTCCTGCCTGTCCAGATCAAGCAGGAAGTAGCCGTACGGGATCAGCGTGGCTCCCGTGGCCGTCCCGCCCCAGCAATGAGGACTCCAGTCGGGCGACGAGTAGATCACGAGCTTGTAGTTCGTATGCATGCCGATCATGTGGTAGAGCGCGTCGTATCCCTTCGTGATGTACGGAAATGCAATCCGCGCCTGCCTTTCCATCTTCTTTGAAGCAAACAGACGCACATACTTGCTGTCCAAGACAACTGCAGGCTCGCGGATGGCCTCCTCGAACTCCGCCAGGTTCCGCAGCACCACCGTCGGACAGACCGGACGAGGCAACGGCTCGAGACTCTCATGGAGGCACAGCGCCACATCCTTGAGCCTTACCACGCCGTTGGGTGTGAGCAGCTTGAGTTGGATCCGGTTCTCCTCTTGGTTGGCCCGAACCCGGAACTTCTCCTCGTTCCACTCATAGGCAGCACTCGCCGTCCCATTTCGGCTCGCCCCGATCCGCTTCCCGTTCGAGAACAACTCGAACTGCGCTGCCTCTTGTGACGCGGCCTGCCACACGACATGCAGCCAATAGTCTGCGGCCTGGAAATCGTTCGAAATGACGAACTCCAGAGTGTCGGCGCCTTTGCCCCCTCCGGGCATGGTCGATACCCGTGTCCACTGCGTGATCCGCCGGCCGATTTCGATTGGACAGTAGATCTCTGCCGCACTCAGATCCACGACCACGCGCCGCTCGCCTTGCTCCTCTCCAACGATGTCGAAGGAAAGGGTCTTATCAAACAGGCCGTCGCCGCCGATGTGAAACAGCACTTCCTCCGTGCAAGTTCGCTCCTCTGCATCGTTTCTCCCGGGCGGCGGTGCAAACCGGCTTCGACCGGGATCGCCAAATTGCACTGTGTAGCGATCGGGCGTCCTCGACTGACTTACCTTCTCCAGCAATGCGGAAACATCCAGATCTGCCAACGGCCCAGCCGGGAAGAAGCGCTTCATCTCTGAACACATTGCGTCAAGTGTCTCCAGCCACGTTTCCCTCTCATCCACGTCCAGCAGTTCGTACCCGTACGGAATGACGCACGTGCCAGGATCCGCGCGGCCCGTACAATGCGGGCTTGAATCCGGAAGCGCATAGACCACAACCTTGTGGTCTGCGTGCCTGCCGGCGGTCTCGCGAAGCGTGTCGTAAGCCTTCGCAAGAATAGGAAAGAGGGTCTTCGCCTGCCTCTCTTTGCTGCGAGGTGTGAACAGACGCACGTTCTTCGCGTCGATCCTCAGCCCTGGCTCGCCGATCACCTGCTCGTATTCCGCGAGCGTGAATATCCTCGCCGTCGGGCACGCTGGGAGCGGCAACGGATCCATGCTGTCATAGCGGCACAGGGCGATATCCTTGAGACGCAAGGCATGAGTGAACGGCGAGACCAGTTTAAGCAGGATGCGGTTCTCGCCTTCTTGGATCTTCAATCGGAACCGGTCGCGAGTGTTGCCGCGGCTTGAGGCTTGCTCGGCCTTGCTGCTTTCGCCGATACGCTCATCGTTCGAGAACACCTCGAACTGATCGCCCCTGCCGGTCCTTCCCTGCCACACGACGTGCAGCCAATATTCACCTTCTTCAAGGTCGTTCCGGAAGCGGAACTCCAGCCCACAGGCACCTCTACCTCCCGCGATCCACCGGCCCATCTCGATTGGACAAAACGTCTCTCCGTCGTCAAGATTTACGATCACGCGCCGCGCTCCGTCCTTCTCCCCTTCCCGTTTGAAAGAGAGCGTCTTGTCGAACAGGTCCTGGCCCCCAACATGAAACAGCACTTGCCGCGTCGGCTGCGAAGTCTCCGGCGGTTCGGCCAACACTCCCGCAACACAAAGCGCAAACAATCCCACAGGCATCGGCGTCACGTTGACCTCCTTCGGCAAAGCCGTTATCCAAGATCAAATCGTTAGGTCCCCGCTGACGTTTGACTCCACAACTATACGGACTCGTGAGCCTTCTGAGAAACCGGCAATCATCAAACAAGGGGTAGTGTCCCAAGAGTGTGTTGCCGGGTTAAAGCCGCTTTGAACTGAATCGGGCACGCAGCGTGAGTAGCCCAAACGTAAGGAGAAACCAGTTGGCTGCTGGCACAAGCAGGAGGAACGCAATATTCAAGGCAACAGAATCGAGGTTCCCAAGGAACTGCTCCACGGCTGGGAACACCACGCATAGACACATGAAGTGATAGATGCTCAGGAGACCTCCCAGGTGAGCGACAGGTCCGCTTGGGCCGCACGGACCCCAACCGCCTATCTCCACCAAAGCCAAGCCAAAGCCAGCGATGGCTAACCCTGCCACGCCCGAAATGATCACTCTCTTTCGGAGAGACGCATGAGAAGGATGCCTGACGCCGTCAAGCAAAGCGTCTCCTGCTTTCGGTGAGTCGTACGGGTTTTCAACCATCACGATCTGGCCAAGAATCTCCGACTGACGAAGCTTCGGCAATCCGCGCCCCCCCACCCTACCACCCGCGAGACGCGGGTGGTAGGGTAATGAAATGCGCATCCAGTTCAGCATAGGAACGATGCTGTGGATGTTGTCCGCGATAGCTGGCGGCTGCATCTTGATTCACGGCGTGATGACCCAAACCCCACTTGAGGCGGTTGCAGGACTGACATGCATGTCCGGTTGCATTGGGGTTCTCGCCGCTAAGTTCTCGTGTCGCAAATGATCGCCCGTCATCCTCGCCAGCAACACATTCATTGACCATCATCAAACAATGCCTTCATCGCTGCCGTCAGGGCCGGTGGGTTTTCGATGCGTTCCAAAACCTTTCCCCCGACTCGCGGGACAGCTCCAGGGCTGGCGTGATCAGAATGTCCGGCGGACCGGCGCAGCGCGGCTAAGGTTCGACGACTTCGAAGGGTATGGCCGGCAACGGGCCTAGGAATGTGCGGTACTCTCGCGTCTTTCCTTCTTTGTTTGTTTCCGTCCTCTTCTGAAACCCATTGGCGATCAAGTTGCCTTTCAGCCCCGGCTTGACCTTTTCGGCGTCGGCGTGCAGCACGAACGTTGCAGTCCGCTCGGCGCAAGAGACCTTGCCGACGAGGATTCCCTCCGGCGGCTCGCTCAACTCGATTTGGATCTCGCCGTTGTCCGGGTTCCAGGGCGCACGGGCTTGCACCTCGGCGTCCCCGCCGGCGGGGATCTTTATCGGTTGCTCGACGAGCAGCGTCCACATGCTTTGGAAAGAACGGGGGTCCTTGGGGCGTTTCGATGGATTCCTGGATCCCGGCAGCACGAGTGTCAGGCCATTGGCTGGCACCAGATGCCTATAGGCAAACGCCTGCATCATGTCGTCGGCGGGCACGGCCGTGCGCACGACTTCTTCGCCGGCGATCGTGGCTCGGCCCGCGAGGCATAGGCTAAGCGGGTCCACCGGCAACCATGATGCGAGCGTCAGCGTCACGCGGACACGGTCCTGGCCGGCCGGCACCAAGCCACCATCCATCAAGATTCCCTCCGGGTCGCCCCGGAAAGAGAGGGCAATCTCGCCGTCGAACCCGTCCTTGCGCAGGGCAAAGATCGTGATGGGCTTCAGCCGCCAGGTGACGGCGTTGATGGCGGACGGCACGACGCGGAGCGCGAAATCGGCCCGCGGCGGGCTAATCCGCAGGCGGTAGGCGTATTCCGGACCGCCCTCGTGCTGGGCGTCCCCCAGGCGAACGAAGTAGGTTCCGTCAGCGGGCAACGTGATATGGATCAGCGAATCGGCGTGGTGTGTGTTTAGCGCGTCGGCCTTGTCTTCATGGTCGTCGTTGAAGGCCAATCGCTTGCCGGCGGCATCTGTCAGTTCGAGCACGGAATCCAACGGCGAAGCAAGCCTGCGCGCAGTGACTTCCGCGATGACTTGCTCGCCCGCACGGCCTTCGATGCGGAACACATCCCAATCGCCGGGCCGATCCATCCGGCCGTTGACGATCACGGGAAGCGTCACCGGCTGCGCGGCCTGCGACGAGTCGTTTGACTCCTTTTCGAGGCATTCCGGCAGCGTGTCGACCGCAAAGGGCACCGTATTAGAGGTAGTGCCTCCCTTGCGTACAGAAAGGGGACGTATTCCCGAGACCTTGTCCCTCGTGTCCATGGTCAGCTTGTCCACCGGCAGGTTCCAACCCGTCAGTTCGACGGTGGTTTGTCGCCCGGCGGGGCCGCCCAGCGGGAAGATACTGGTGACGAAAGGAATCTCGCCGATGGTGATGCGATACACGAAATCCGGACGGCCGCGGTAGATGGCGTCCTTGATTTCGACGGCGTATTGCCCGTCCTCCGGGACCTCGAAGAAGAGGACCGGATCGGGATGGAAGTGGTAGTCGTCGTGGTAGGCCAACTCGTTCCCGTCGGCATCGTACAGCGTCAACGTGGCCTGGAACCAGCCGGGGACGGCGTCGGCCAGGTAGGGGACCAATTCCCGCGCGCTGGCGGCCACGACCAACCGCTGTCCCTTTCGGGCTTCGAAGCGGAAGCGGTCTGAATCGCCGGGCGTGAATCGCCTGGCTTGCCAATGCACGTAGTCCGGCTCGTGGGGAATGAGTTGCCCGTTGGCCACGGCCGGCAGTGCAATATCCGTCGTCACCTTGGGCGGGAAGCGGAGCGGGCTTGGGTAGTCCCGCGCTTCCGGGTCGAGCCCCGGCTCCTGCTCGCAGAACTCGGGCAGCCGACCCACGCAGAACCGGATTGGGTTCGACAAGCCCCTCGCCGACTCCACTCTCATTTCTCGCTGGCCCTGCTTTGCGTCCGCGGCGATGGTGACTTCGAGCGCCATGGCCTCGCTGATGGCAGGCTGGGCCCGCCTTCTCGTTGTCTCGCCGTTGTAGCGGGCGATTTTTCTTTCGATCCTGGCGATCTCCGAGCGGGCTTTTGCGTCCAGCTTGTCTTTCGGGAGTCTCGTGAGTTTCGTTAGCTCTTGCCGCAAAGCGTTGACCTCGTCCGATTTCAGGGGCTCGATCTTGCCCTGCACTCTGGCTTCCACGCCGGAACCGGAGAAGATCACGTGTTTGATATCGTCCAGGTACCGCCCGCCCAGCGTGATCTCGAACGTGGTACCCTGGCGCCCGCCAGCCGGGTATGCGTATCCAAGGCGTGGCGTAATTTCCTGCGCCCATGCGGCGGAAAGGGAGGTCAGCAAGATCGCCAGGCCACACGCCATCATACGTCGAGGCACTCGTTCCCAGGCTCCCGCCTGGGAACGCACTGTCTTGCCGGCTCTGCCGGCCGGATTCGAGGCGGAGCCTCGCCAGCAGCGGGTTACGGGGCAGAGCCCCGTAACCAGGACCCACAGCTCCCGCGCCATCAAACGTCGAGATCGGCTCATTCCATCCTCCACGTGGGGCACGTTTCTAACGTGCCAATGTCTCGTCTTGGAAGTTGGCAAGGTATGGCACGTTGGAAACGTGCCCCACGCCGCCTTTCACATGACCTCCTTCAGGCGACCGGCCATGGGAATTCCATCCGTAGCGTTTGGCGTCACGGTCAATGCCAGGCCCAACGGATTGGGCAGCGCCGCGTCGGGGTCCATCCCCAGCAACTGATAGATGCTGCCGATCAGGTCACAGGGGTAGACGGGGCGATCCTGGACCTCTTCCCCCTTCGCATCCGACGCGCCCACCACGCTTCCCCCTTTGAATCCGCCGCCAGCGACCAGGGCCGAAAAGCACTGGCCGTAGTGGCCGCGTCCGCCGTTCCAAGGCGGTTTCCAGTCGACTTTGGGCGTGCGCCCGAATTCGCCGCTCCACCAGACGATCGTGCTGTCCAACAGGCCGCGGTCCGACAGATCCTCGATCAGCGTCGCCATTCCCTGGTCCAACTCCGGCAACAGTTGCTGCATTTTCCGGAAATGCTCTGTGTGAGTGTCCCATCCTCCGAAGTTGATGGTGATGTAGGGAACGCCGCGCTCGACAAGACGCCGCGCGACAAGGCAGGCTTGGCCGAACCGGGTGAGTGCCGTCTCGCTCCACGGCATGTGGCCGTACCGGCTTCTCAGCGCCGCATCCTCCAGTGACAGATCAAACGCCTTGGCACCGTCGCCCACAATCATGTCGTAGGCCTTGTCCTCCGATTCGTAGAAGGTCGCCAGCTCCGTGTTGCCTTTGGCGCTGCGGCCGAATGTGTCGAGCTTGCGCAAGAGGTCGCGACGATCTTTCTGCTGTTCCTGGGAGATGCCTTGGGAGACGACGCCTTCCACAGCAAACACGGACTGCGTCGGATCGCCGCCGGTGGCAAAGGGCAGATACCGCGGACCCAGGAAGCCGGCCTCGGAGAACCGCCCCTGGGATTGGGTCAGTATGACGTAGGGCGGGAGCATGCCCTTGTAACCGGCATCATAGCCTTTGAACAACGAGACCACGGCGCCGGCGCAGGGATAGACCAGCCGATCGCCGGGGCGCCGGCCGGTTTGCGTCAGGTAGGCTGCCGTCTCATGTCCGTTGTTGCCGTGGGTCATGCTGCGGATGATGGAATACTTGTCCGCCTGCTTCGCCAGCATCGGCAGCAATTCTCCGATCCGGATGCCGTCCACGTTGGTCTGGATCGGTTTAATCAACGGACCGCAGTAGTCGTTGCCCGCCTCCGGCTTCGGATCGAAGGTGTCCAGGTGCGGGGGGCCGCCGGCCGCCCAGATCTGGATGACCGACTTGGCCTTGGCCTTCGGCGGCTGCGCGCCCGACGCACGGCCTCCCATCAGCAACCCTGCCGCGCCGGCCAGTCCGCAGCGCATCGCCTCGCGCCGCGAAATCGGCGCGACTCGATCGACTTCGCCAACGTTTAAGGGTGTCGCAACCGACGGATGTCTTGTGTTCATTTTCTCCCCTTGCTGCTAGTTCCATTCGTTTAACCCGAAGCCGAAGGCGATGGTGGGCGCTACGTCTCGACAATCGATTCCGCTGTCCGCCATCGCCTTCGGCTTCGGGTTAAACGAGTTACCTAGAACAACTAATGTCGGAAGGAAAACTCCGGGCTGTTGATTAATGCCCAAGCGAGATCGCGCAACACCCTCCCGGTTCCAGAGCCAGCGTCGCGATACGCTTTCACGCTCTCTAGCTCCTCCTCCGTCGGGAATCGCGAGAGGATCATCAGATAAAGCTCGGTGATGGACTCGGCGTTCTTTTCACGGGTCCAATGTATTAGGGGTTGTATCTTGGGACCGCCTTCGATCTTCCGTCGGATATGGCTGGAATTCAACATGTGCAGCCGCTGGGCCGCCGTGGTACGATTGCTGCGATCCGACACCAAACCGGTGTCGCGCGAAGCCCGGCCAAACTTCTCCAAGAATGGGCTGGTGATGCTGGCATCGGCCATGGCCACCGAGCGCTGATCTTCGGGCATGAACGTGTAGGGCTCTGGAATGATGCTGGAATACTGCTCTCTCGTGTCAGTGATCTGACACAGGACGTCGATCATCACCTCGGCCTCCAATCGGCGCACAGGATAGCAGGCGAAATTCGTCTCGCCCTTTGAATCTTCGGTTGGCGAGACATGGGAACGCTGATAGGTCGTCGAATTCAGAATCAGCCGGCACAGATGCTTCAGGTCGTATTGGGACGCTACTAGTTCCTGCTCCAGGAAGGCAAGCAACTCCGGATTCACCGGCGGGTTGTCCGGCCGAATGTCGTCTGGCGGGTGAACGATCCCGCGCCCCAGCAGCCAGAACCAGACACGATTGGCAATGTTGCGAGCGAACGAGGGGTTCTTCGGAGCCAATAGCCAGTTGGCGAAGGCCTCGCGAGGGTCCTTACCCGGCGACAATTCGGCCGGCTTTCCGTCGGGAAACTTGCCCGTCTGCAATGTCTTGGCGGCCGCCTCTGTGGCGGCCTGTTCGAGATCGAACAGGACGATCTCTTCCTTCCATTCGCCGGTGGGCTTGAAGGCGATCTGCGAGAAGAATGCCGCCGTGCCCGTCCACTTCTCCTTGGACCAGCTTTCCGGCCGCACGCCCATGAAACTGAGCGCCACGGCCTGCGCGATGGCCTGCGGCTCCCGGCTTTGAACCGCGCGATAGAAGTTCACCTGGGGCTTGCGGAAATTACTGCCACTGGCGGTGAGCATCTCCCGGACGAACCTGTCGTACGGGACGTTCTCTTTGACGCACGTCCGAATCCAGCGGTGGTAGGCTTGCACTGCATTGGGCCACAGGTTTATTGGGAATTCCGACTTGACGCGCAGCAAATCGCACCACTTCATCGTCCAGTAGTCGACACACTCTTCTCGCCCCAACAAGCGATCAATGAGCTTTCGGCGTTTGGCCGGGTCGCTATCGTTCAAGAACTGTTGCGCTTCGTCGGCCGTGGGTAGCGTGCCGGTAACATCCAGGTAGACGCGGCGCACGAAGACGCCATCGGAGCACACTTTGGCCGGCTCAATGCCCAGTTGCTTTAGCCTGCCAACAACCAGTTCATCAATTCGGCTTTGGGCAGTCGGATCGGCATCGCTTTCAAAAGGGGGTACCGGCGATCCGGCTTCGGCCGTCCCGGCCAGAGCCGCTGCCACGATAACAACGACAACCAAGCATCTATTCATGTTGTTCGTTCCAGCGTAATTGGACAGCGCAACGCGCATAGGTGAATCCACTCATTTTACGATCGCTGTTATCCGCACACAATCGCATGGCGCCGGGGCCAACGTAGAGTGTACACCCTGGCGTCGAGAGGAACGAGAGCCATACGGAACCGACGCGTGCAAGCTGGTCCGCCGTCTGTCCGAGACATGATCAACTAGGGCAATCCAGATTCCTGGCGATATCGAGAGAACCCAACCATTCTTACGGCTGCACGCCCAGCGCTTGCAGGTTGCTTTTGGCCGTCTCGTCGCCCTGCGCAGCGGCTCGTCGGTACCAGTTGATGGCGGCCTGCCGATCGCGGTTTACACCAAGGCCGTTTTCGCACATGTAGCCAAGGTAAACCTGTGACGGCGCGTAGTTCTTATCGGCTGCTTCTCCGAACCACTTCCTTGCCGCGCCATAGTCGCGCGGAACACCACGTCCCTCCGCCAGCATGACCGCCAGATTGTGTTGCCCCACGATGTATCCTTGAATGGCCGCTTTCTTGAAGCATTCCGCGGCGATCTCGTCGTTCTTGGCTACGCCGCGGCCGGCCTGATACATGGCGCCCAGGTTAGTCTGGGCCATCGCGTGGCCTGCTTCGGCCGCCTTTCGATACCAGCTCTGTGCCTGACCGAAATCCTGGGCGACACCGCGTCCCAACTCGTACATGGTCGCCAAATCGTTCTGGGCAAGTGCATAGCCGCCGTCCGCCGCCTTGCGAATCCACTGGGCGGCGACCGTGTCGTCGCGCGTCACGCCTTTGGCGTTGGCGTACATCAGCCCCACCGAGTAGACGCCCGCAGGATAGTCTTGGTCCGCGGCGCGACGGTACCATGTGAGGGCTTCCGTAACGTCCTGCGATACTCCCACACCGTTCTCGTACAACTGGCCCAGCCGGTATTGCGCATCGGCCAGTTCGGCCTCGGCCGCCTTGCGATACCAGCGGACGGTTTCATGCAAACTCTTTTCCACGCCCCATCCGTTCAGGTAGAGAACGCCAAGTTGCACTTGTGCCTCCCAGCAGTCGTTTTCGGCGGCACGGCGTAGCCATTGGAACGCCTGTTGATAGTCCTGGGTAACGCCAGTGCCGAATGCATACATGGTGCCGAGGTTGTGTTCGCCCAGCGAGTACCCGGCGTCCGCCAGTTGCCGCAACAACTCGACTGCTTTCGCGCTGTCCTTTTCGACGCCGTTTCCGTTGTGGTACGCACTGGCCAACTGGAAGATCCCGTCACGATCGCCCTGCTTCGCCGACGCCTGGAACCACTTGACCGCCATCTCCGGACTCTTCTGTACGCCCAAACCTTGTTGGATACACTGCCCTATCACAGCCTGAGCCCACGCATTGCCGGCATTCGCCTTAGGCAAGCATATTCGGTAGAACTCTCGTTCGTCCGGTTTCGCGGCAAGCTCGATATCCGCCTGCCGCCTATCCTGACCGCGCAGGTACTCCACCAGCGCTTTGCTGCCCGGAGGTATTCGAACGATAATCGCGACAAACTGCGACGGCCGGTAAACCGATCGACCGTCGAGATTCAACACGATGTCGCCCGCCGCGAATCCGCTGCGCTCGGCAGGTCCCCCGGGCAACAGGTCGACGATGTAGACGCCATAGGTGCGAGGCAATCCGGCGGCCTCGGCACGACGCCGGTCTATGCTGCGAACCGAAGCGCCGAAGTAGGATTTCTCGCCCGTCGGCGCGCTTGGGGGCGCCGCCTTGGGCGGTTCCACAGGTGGCGACGCTGGCTCGGGCTCCTCTGGAGGTCGGGTGGGAATGGGGTCAGTGGTGGTTTCGCCGCCGCGCGAACGGACCTTCTGGCCGGCCTTCACTTTTCCCGTGGCCTTTTCCACGCGGGCCAACACGAAATCGCCCTCGATGCCGGTCACCACAGCAGTCGCGACCACAGCGACGCCCACGTCCGGCACTTCGACGTAGATCTCCAGGCGTTCGCCTTCACCAGGCAGGAACTCGAAATCGGCCTCGATCTTCACCTTTTGGCCGTCTACCTCAGCCACGACGCCGCCGACGTCTTCCGCCCGAGCCAGCGTCAAAGAGACCATCAGAACGACAAACCAAGTCACTCCCACACAGCGCGCCATCAATAAGTCCCCTCTTCGAGAGTATTGAACAAGAGATTGTTCTTGTTTTCGTCGTTTCGTGTGGACCCGACCCTGTCACTCGGGCGATTCCGGTTGTTCGCCGATTTGGACCTGCGACGGTGCCGTCGGCACAACCTTGACCGTATCGGCCGTCCAATCGATGCCTTTACGGATACCTGCGCGAACGTATTGCGAGCGCGGCCGGCCCTGCTCGTCATAAGCTGATTGCGTCAGTTCGAAGCGCCCCTTGGTGCCTTTCGCCGGCCGCAGTCCTGGCGTCTGTCGCCAGGTCGCTCTGTCGGTCACGTTGACGGC
>JACKQG010004295.1_pt1 | contig 16629 bp, 9 predicted proteins | sample 8237621 | NCBI WGS metagenome assembly JACKQG01 (sample SAMN15677084, study PRJNA649215) | marine metagenome | biome: marine; feature: Black Sea; material: saline water; isolation source: suspended particulate matter (SPM) from the Black Sea western gyre | collected 2013-06-09/2013-06-10 | depth...
TCCGCTCGGCCGCATGCCCCTGCATATTGGATTGGCCCACCAACAGATACACCTTTAACGGTTTGGCTTGAGACGAAAACGAGAGGCCCAGCAAAGCCAGGCAGATAATGAGATAGGATTTCATGGTTTAAAAAAATGGTGCGCTACAGTCCGAGGTCTTTCCGAAGAATTGCTTGGAGCGGCGCGTGGATGGGTTTGCGGTCGAAGAAAAAAGGATCGGCGCCGTGACTGGCGGGCTTGTTCATGTCGATGAGGTCTTTGACGAAGGCGTACATGTCGTTGGTGGGGACGCCGTACTTGGCCATGACCTTGGCGGCAAGGGCGTTGTATTCGATCTCCGAACCTTTGGCGAAGACGTTGGTGCTGGAGTGCCGGATGGGCGTGGTGCTGCCCCAGACGATCTTTGCGCCGGTGGCCTTAAGCCGGGCGGCGAGGGTGTGGAGGTTCTTCTCGTATTGCTCGGGCGACGTGGCGCGACGGCCTCCCGCGTGGCGCGGCATCACCCGAAAGGCCTTCATGCCCGGGACGCGATGAATCAAGTCTCCCAAGCCGCAGTTGACGTGGATGAGATCCCATTTGCCATCGCCGAGATAGTGGTCAAGGAGTTCCAGCGCCGTGGTGGTGTTCCAGACCACACCGGGCTCGTGGCGTGGACAATGGATTTCCGCTTTACCCTTGAGTTCCTTTTTCAAATCCGCCGCCGGTTGCTGGTAGATTTGGTCGCCGAGAATGAGGACGCGCGGCAACGCATTCTCCGCCTGAACACCGCCGCCACTAAGCGCCACGGCGCAGACCAGAAGCATGGCGCGGAGCGTTTCCATATTTAGGCGAGCGCTTCAGTCATTGGCCCCGTGCTGTCGGCAAAGGATTTCACCGGCACATCCACGGCGTTTAGCATCGAGACGAACAGGTTGGCCAACGGCACTTTCTTGTCGTCCTCGAAGCTGTGCAGGTGCCCGTGCTTGAGGCCGAGCTTGTTGCCGCCGGCGAGGTGGATGGGATAATTCTTGGGGCTGTGGGAAGCGTGCGGGTGGGCCGAGCCCCAGAGCACGACGGTACGGTCAAGCATGTTGCCGTCGGCTTCGGGCGTGTCCTTGAGGCGTTGCAGGAAGTAGGCGTGTTGTTCGGCCCGCCAACGGTCCCATTGGCCGGAGTAATCGGCGGGACGTTTGTGGGCAATGTCATGCGTGGCGCCCTTGTAGCCGAGCACGTAGGTGGCGTAGTTCCACAGCTCGCTCTGTGAGGAATTCTCACTCTCCAGCATCAAGGAAGCGAACCGGGTGGTGTCCGTTTGAAACGCCAGATACACCAGGTCGTACATGCACCGGATATATTCCTTGGGGTCCTTGTGCGAGGCCTCGAGGTTCAGGCCCTTGGTATCGATCTCGGGCAACGGTTCATGCGTCCATTTGCTGGTGCGCTCCACACGTTGTTCCAGCGACCGGATGGATTCCAGATATTCCTCCACTTTGCCCTGATCCTCATGGCCGAGGCGGTTCTTGAGGCTGCGGCTCTGGTCCATCAACAAATCCAGAATGCTGGCCTCGCGCTTGAGCCCGGCACGCACCTGCTCGACGCCTTTGCCGGCGTAGGGTTTGAACAACCGGTTGAAAATCTCCTGCGGCTTGTGCATCGAGGGAATCGGCCGGCCAGGCCCGCGATGGGACAGCGTCTTGCTCCGTCCGTAGGAACCGGTGCCGCCCTCGGTGCCCAGCACCATGGAGGCGAACCGGGTCTGATGCCCGTGCGCATTGGCGGCGATCTGATCAATGGAAATGCTGTTGGTTTTCTGAGTGCCCACCATGTCCGCGCCCGTGGCGAACACGTCACCCGAGCTGTGCCCGCCCAAGGCCCAGCCGCCGGCGTGATCCAGTCCGCGGTAGTAGCTCACGTACTCCTTCAGCGGTTCGAAGGGCGCGGCCGATTTGTTGAAGGTCAACGGACCGGCATCGCGGCACGGCCACCAGCTCCATTCGTTGTGCGGCTTCTCGGGATCGGGAAAGCCATGCTGGCCGTTCGGCATGTAGGCGCCGTAGGAAAAATAGCTCACCAACATCCGTTTCGGATGCGTCTTGCTTGGAGCCGCCAGACTCATGCCGTTCAGGAGCGGCAGGGCCAGGGCAATGCCGCCGCCCTTAAGCAGTTCGCGTCGATTCAAGTGCCAGCTTTTCGTTTTCATGGTCTACTTCTTTTCCGTTCCCTTGAATAGGGGACTTTGGCAAATGGTGACAATCATGTCGAGTAATCGGTGCTCGTGCGTGGCGGACTCTTGGAGCATGGCGTCCACCGCAAACCGGTCGCGTGGCGTCAGATCTCGGCCGAGGCTATAACTAAGCAGACGGCGCAGGAGGTTTTCGGCAATCTCATCCCGACGGTCCTTCTGCAAGTAAGCCTTCAGGTCAGCCATGCCGTTGACATCCGGACCGCGCGGAACGCGGGCGGTGGCGTCCACGCGTTCGGTGTTGATGGTCTTCAGATAGTCCGCATAACCGGCGAGGTCGCCGTGGGTTTGCAGGTTGAACCCACTGACCCGCGCACCCTCCCTCGGCACGAGCGGCTGGTACTTGCCGATGGCGTTGTAGTGCTCGAAAGGAATTCCCCACGGATCCAGGCGAGCGTGGCAGTCACGGCAACTTTCCTTCTGCCGATGCTTGGCCAGCAGATCCTTGATGGTGAGCGCTTTCTCGGCCGATTCGCCGGCGCTGTCGGACAAGGCCGGGACGTCCGCGGGCGGATCGGCCACATCATCGCCAAGAATCGCCTCGCGCAACCAGACCGCGCGATAGATCGGATGCGGCGCCGAGCCCGTGCCATTACCGATCAACATCGAGCCCTGCGTAAGCAAGCCGCCCAGCCGATGCTCGGGCTTCAGCGGCACGGCGCGAAAGTTGTTTCCCTCCACTCCCGGAACACCGTAGTGCACGGCCAGGGGTTGGTTCAGCCAAGCGAACTCGGAATCTACCACGTTTGCCACCTCGGCATTGCGGCGGATCAACTCGGCCACGAAGCCGGTGGTCTCCTCCAGCATGTAATCGCGGATTGTCGGCCGGTAAGGTTCCTCCGTGCCCCTGCGTTCTCCGGCTGAAACGTAAAAAAGAAAACGCGGAAAGAGTTGCTGGTTGATCGGCACAGTCTTCATCTTGGCCAAGCTCAGCCATTGCATGGTGAAATTGTGCACGAAATCCTGCGAGCGCGCGTCGGCCAGCAGCCGGCGCGTTTGTTGTTCCATCACCTTGGGGTCGCCCAACCGCCCCTGCCCGGCCAGTTCCAGTAGTGCCGCATCAGGCATGGTGCCCCAGAGAAAATACGAAAGCCGCGAGGCCAACTCGTACTGACGGTGGGTCACCTCGCCATCCGCCACGGTGTGATAGAGGAACTGCGGCGAAACCAACACCATCGCCAGTGTCTCGCGCATAGCCGCTTCCATGGTTTTCAGCTCCGGCAACACCAGCCGGTAGATTTGCTCAAAGCGTTGCACCTCGGCCTCGCTCGCCGGCCGACGGAAGGCCCGCGAGGTAAAGCGGCGGATGACCTCTTGCACGTAGGCTTCGGGATCACTTTCGCGCAAGGGCGAGTCGAACAAAATGCGCCGGTGATGCGCCGGCGGCCAGACGTCCGTGACCGGCGCCTCGAACTCCATCCAGTTGATCACGACGCGCGGCATGGTGAGGTTGCGCTTGCCGTCGTTGAGCGTGCCGTCGTCATACAACACCTGCGGCGTGATGACGCGGCTGTCGGGCTGTTGATTGCCCCGGATAACCAGCCCGCGCGTCAGCGGATAGTTTTCAATGCGCCCGCGAAACTCCAGCACCCTCGGCTCGTCCGGGCTGTTGACCAGATACGCGCCGCCCACCGGTTCCACGCGCTGGGAGGAGCTGTTGAGATTGATCGTCTGCCCCATGATCAGCCGCAACGGCGCGCCCTTCACACCCGGCGGCAAGATCGCCGAGGCCTGCATGCGAATGACGAACTCGCCTGTGTCCGGAAAACTCTTCAGCCCCATGCCGCCGGACGGGGAATGCCGACGATTGCCCCAGACCCCAATCTCGTCCAAGCCCATGCCCCGGTCCAGCCCGTGCCGCTGCCACTCGCGACGCGCCTTGTGCACCTCCGGCTTTTCCGGATCAACAATCGCGCTGGCCATCACCTTGCGGGCGTTTTCCAGATAACGATCCACCTGCTCCGGCCCCAGCAACATGAACTCGGCGGTGTTGTTGAAATGATACGGCTTCTCCGGATCCTTGGGCAAATTATCCGTCAGCTTCAGCCGAAAACCGATCAAGTCGCGGATGGTGTTCTCGTACTCGAAGTTGGTCAACCGCCGCGCCTGCGGAGCCACCGGCGTTTCCCCTCCCTGCGCCACCGCCTTCCGCAAGCCCGCCTCAATCCACTTCGTCACCGCACCGACAGCCGCCGCTTCTGGCCGTTCCCTCTCCTCCTCGGGCGGCATCTCGCCGCTTTCCAGCACTTCCAAAATCAACTCCCAACGCTCCAGCGATTTCCCCGCCGCCAAGCCGCTGTCCACATTATGCAACGTCACCTTCCCCTTCTGCTTCTCCGGCCCATGACACTTCACGCAGTGCGTTTTGAAAAAAGGCGCGACGACTCGATCAAATTCCTCGGCCGCCATCGCCGAAGCGGCACCGAGCCACAATAGCAATCCGCAGCCGAGATTCCTCATCGAAACAATTCCTTTCATCGTGCGGATTCCTTGGCGTGTTTGAGAACGAAATCGACCAAGGCCTGGCTTTGAAACCAGCCGGGCCACATGTTGTGGCCTTGGCCCTTGACGACTTCGAGGGTCATCGGGCCGCCGAGTTTGTCGTAGCGGTCCTTGATGATCGCGGAGTTTTTATCAAGCGGCACCACGCGATCCATGTCGCCGTGGATGTGAAAGATCGGCACCTTCGCCTTGGCCAAAGGCGCGAGGCGGTCGATGGGATTGTGCATGGCGAGCTGCGCTTCCAGCCCTTGAGCCGTCAACCCAAACGCCCCGCTGGCGCGTTGCAGGCCGGGATAACTCGCGATGTTGCACACTGGATAAATGCCGGTGATGCACGCCACCTTGTCCGGGTTTTCGGCAGCCCAACTGTACAGCATCAACCCGCCGCGACTGCGCGCCAGTAGACAAGCCCGCTTGGCCAATCCGCGTTTCGCCACGAGATGCGCGTGCAGCGCCGCATACGTCGCCCGACCTTTCGGACTGCCATAAGACTCGCCCACATCCACGCCGGCAATGGCAATGCCCGCCTTGAGGAAGCGCTCGAACATCCATTTCTCCGCCCCGCCCGGCAGCCCGCGCAAGGTGGGTGCATACCACACCCAAGGCATCGCGCCTTGGTCCAGCTTGGCCGGTTTGGTGTCCGGCAAAATCAGAAACGCCGTGCGCCCCTCGATGGCAAAGACTTCCCCGGGGAATGGTAGTTGCTTTTTCGGTTGGGCCGCGTGGATCCAACCCGCAATCACGCAGAGCCCCAGAAGGATACCAAGCCGCTGTCGAGGATTGTCCACGACTAACTTTGGAACTGTTTGATCGGCCCGGTTTGGCCGTGACCGAACTTGGTGAGGCCGGTGTCGAGGGCGCCGTAGTGCTCGATGGGATTGCCGTAGGCGTTGAGCAATGTGGTGTAGAAATTACCCAACGTGCTGTGGCCGGGCTGCCCGTAGTTGGGCAGGCGAATGTAGCGGCGGCGCAGGTCCACGCGCGCGTTGTCGCCCGAGAGGATGATGAAGGGATATTCCCAGCCGTGACTGTGATGGGTCTCGCCGCCGTCCGGAAAATAAAAGAGCATGGTGTTGTCGAACATCGTGCCGTCACCCTCGGGCACGCTCTTGAGCCGTTTGACGATGCGATCAATCACCGCCATGTGATGCGTACGCGCGCGGTCGCGGATGGTCTCCGCCGAGAGCCCGCCAATGCTTTTGTTGTGGCCCACATCGTGCATGTTCACCTTCTCGCCTTCGATACCCGGAATGCCGGTGTAGCGGTGGCCGAGTTCGTCCACGGTGAAGGCGACGACATTGGTCAGCCCGGAAATCAGCGCGCCGAGTAATACCTCCGAATGGCCGATCTGGCGGTCTAACGTGTTGATGGCCGGATCGAGATATTTCGCATCGAGCTTGGGCACGTGCTTGCGGATCACTTCCGCCATGGCGTCGATCTTGCGGTTGCGATCGCGGATGGATTCCACGGAGTCCGCATAATTCTGCACCTTGGCCTTCTCAATCCCAGCCAGCGGATTGGCAATGGCACTTTCGTTGCCGGCAATAAACTCGAGTACCTTGCGATCGAGCTGATATTGGGTGCGCGCCTTGGGATCGTTGGAGACGGACTTGAATAACTCCTGCAACGCGATGCGCGGCGAGCCAAACGCGTAGTTGGGCTGTTGCGGGCCGCGGGCAGAAAAGCCGGTGGCCACGCCGTCGAGACTGCCGCGGGCATTGCCGCCGCCCAGTGGGAAACACGCCAGCTCAATGTGGCCGGCGGGCGAGGGAAAGAGCTTGGCCAATTCGAAATCGACCGTAGCCCACTTGATAGAGCTGAGTCGTTCGTTAGCCTTGAACACGCCGAGCGAGGAGCACCAGGAATGGTGACCGGTGGTGCACATCTTGCCGGAAAGCCCCTGCAGAATCGTTAGGTTTTCCCGGTGACCGGCCAACGGCCCGAGCCACTGGGGCAGATCGTGCCCGTCGAGATCGACATCCACCGCTTCCTTGCGCTTCTCGAGCTCCATCGTCTTGGCATCGAGACTAGGCGGCACGCACACGCGCGGCCACAGGCCGTTGCCGCGGTGCATAAAGATAAACCGCGTCGGCGGCTTGCCAGAGGCAGCGGCCAGCTGCTGCGGCGCATTCATCAACGCCATGGCGCCGGCGCCGAGGAGGGATTGCTTCAGAAAATCTCTGCGGTTGTTCATGGCTGCTCCTTGCTCGATTTACGGTAACGGAATGAGTCCGAAGTTAAAAGCGAAACGATGACGGCCTTGAAGCTGCCGCCTTGCTGAACGTAGGCGCGGTCGGCCTCGATGAGAGTTTGCGAGTCGGACAACATTTCGTTACGGCCCATGTAAAAACGGAAAGCATGCCGGATGATGCTTTGTCGCACACGCTCGGATTGAGCAAGGCGGTTGATAAGGTCAAAGGAATCGCGCACCTCGCCATCGAGCTTGGCATCGCCCGTGCCAACCAGTTTGCCAAGGGTGCTAACCGGCTTGGTCTTATAGGTAGTGGAGCCGTTTTTCTTGGTAGGATTGGCGAGGATATGTTCCTCGTACTCGAGAGGTTCATCGAGGCGGTAGCGGCCAAAATCATCGAAGACCTCGAACGGCAAACCAAGTGGGTTCATGTGCTGATGGCACTTCAGGCATTCGGCTTTTTGCGTAACGGTTTCGACCCGTTCACGAAAGGTCTTGTGCGGATCTTCCGGGACTTGAGCATCGACAGTGATCGGCACGTCGGGCACGCGGCCGGCCAAGAGCTTTTCCCGAATCCAGCGGCCCCGCTTGATCGGATCGGTATGGAAGTTGGAGGAGTGGGCGATGAGCCAAGCCGGATGCGTGAGCAGGCCCTTGCGGTGTTGGATTTGGAACGGTTGCTCGACCGGATAATCCCAGAACTCCTCGTTATTCAAGCCCTTGTAGTTTTTATTCTCCACGCCGCCGTAGCGGAAGGGATGCGGTGTGGGCGGCAGGCTGTAGAAGACGGAATGGTTATAGTAGTAACCATGCGCGAAGGAGGGCGTGGTAAACGGCGTGCGACCTTTGCCGATGGTTTCGCCCCAGAAATACATGTGGCGCATGAAGTCACGCTTTGACTTGGCGCCGGCGAAGCGGACGGATTTCTTGGTCTTCAGGTAATCGAGATTATCCTCCAGCACTTTTTCCGGGTTGGCCTTCCAATCCTTGTCCTTGAAGTAGTGGTACACTTCCGTCCACTCCTCGATCACCTTGCGGCCGGTCTCGTTGTCTTTGTTGTGATAAACAAAAAAATCCTCCGTGCTGAGCAACCGCCGGAAGACATCCTGATCCTGCTCGAGATGCCGATCGACAATCCGGTCCGCTTCTTTGACCAAAAACCCCGGCGTGCCGGCCGTGCCGCGCGAGGGGTTCTGCCAATAGCCGTCACTGCGCGGCACGTCCTTGAAAATCTTGATCGCGTTCGGGTACCCGAAAAACTCCCGGAAAAACCGCACCTGCTTGGGATGCATACTCTCATGCGTGCGCATGTTTTTGCCGTTGAGACTGGGGTCCACCGGGCCGGCAAACAGGGTTTTGTTCTCCAGCAACCGCGTCACCTCCCGCCGGAAATCTTCCTTACCCGAAAGCTTTCCGTCCTCGGCCGCCTGCTGGAGAATGGCATCCGGCCCACGATCCCCCAGCGCATAGGCGATGGCGCGGGCTGCTTCGTGCGGAGTCAATTCCTGCCGACCATGCTCATCGACTGGCCCGCCACCAAATTCCATGCGGTACAGGAATTCCGATTCCAGCAACACGGTCGTCAGCATCTGTTGCAGCCCCGCGGTGTTGCCGCCCAGCTTGATGGAGGTTTCCAGCAGGCTTAGGTATTTCTCAACTTCCGCCGCAGTCGCTTTCCGGCGCAGCACGCAATCAAACTGATGCTGAATCGCCGCCACCATCTCCGGCTCTGTCGGCGCGCCGACCTTCAACACAATCGTCTCGAACACCGCCGCGGTTTCCCGGGGATACCAGCGATCCTGTGAGTTCAACGCCGCCAGCAGCGCATCCTTCTCCGGCGTCTTGAGACGCGCTCCAAAAATCTGTTTCTCGGCAATCCACTTGGCATTGGTAAGCATCACCAGCAAATGCCCGCCATCCAGCGAGGTGAGATCGTAATCGCGCACGCCGGAATGGTCCGGCAACATGAACGGATTGGTGACCCCGAAAAATTTCCGCGTGGCAAAGCCGGTTCGCTCGCGGCCTTCCAGTCGGAACACATCCATCACGCGCTCGTGAAAAATCTGCGGGCTCACCAACCAACGTCGGGCCGGCGACCACGGCTTCTCCTTTACCTCGCCGCTGAAAAGTTGGTCGTGGTTCACATAGTTTCCGTAGCTCGGGTAGCGCAACTTCTCCTCCAGCTTGGACGCCCCGTGCTTGCGCAATTCTCCGGACACCCAGCCGGCCAGCGCCGTCCGTTCCGACTCCGTCGGCTGCTTCTTCCGTTTGGCCGGCGGCATATCCTTCAGGAACAATTGCTCCTGCACGCGGTTCAGCAAATCCAACCGCGGCTGCAAGGCCATGCCCGCCAAGTCATCCAATCGCACCTCGCCCTTCTTGGAGTCGGCGTCATGACAGGAAAAGCAATGGCTCTCCAGCAATTCTCTGGCCTTTGAATCAACAACAAACGACTGCGCCTTTTCGGCTCCGGTTACAAATTGCCCCGCAATTAACGAAATAAGAATCGCCGATAAAAATTGGCAGCAATTATTTCTAGCTATATTCATCGGAGAACCAAGGTATAACAATACGCGACAAATGCGAATTAATAATGTGCTTGTCCGCTTATTTTTCTGTTTTTTGTAACGTACTCGAAGCGCACCCGTGATCCCGGCGCTGAGATTTCTTTCAAAAATCATTCTGTTTGAGTGGAGGCAATTTTTGTTCCTCGATTTGCAGGGAAATGTGGCCGCGGGGCGGCTGGAGTCCATGGCGTGGGTGGTTGTAGCACAGGAAGCTAGTCGCCGCGAGGGTGACCTTGCCGCCTTTGAATTCGTTGCGGAAATCGCTGTAGATATGAGCGCCGCGAGGTTGTCCACCCTGCCGGACCGCAACGCCGGTTTTTGACTCAGCAAGCAACTTGCCGTTGATGTAGATTGCGTATCCTTCGCCTGAATTCACGTGAGCGGCTCCACCCACCACAATCCGGTAACGGTGACCTTTCTTCAGTGGCGGAAGGTCTACCGTGCCACGAACCATCAGAACTTCCTTTTCCCACAGCGTTCTTGGTTTCTCACTACAACGGCAGAATGAAGCGTTACACGTTTCAGACAACGCCGCCAATTTTCCATCCAGTTGTCCAAATGGTTGCAGGCCATTTTTCCAGCCGACTTTAGCTGCATCAAATGTAGGCATGATCCAGTTCTCCATACCAGTGGGATAAGTTACCTTGCGATAGCGGCTGCCTTTCCCCTTGGGTTGGCTCTCCTTCGGGTCAAAGCTGTAATAACCCCACTGTACTTTGTTGAGGTCCGGACCGAAGGGATGCCAATCGTGGTCATCGATTCCGACCACACGGTAGCAATTTTCGAGTCCGAACATCGCACCCCGCAGAAACTGATTTACGCGCTGCGGTCGTTCGCCGGCAGCCTCTTGAAGCAGGGCCTTGTTGTAGCGCGGGTTGGCAATGTACGCCGCCGCGATTCCATCGCGGATAATTGGCTGCAACACTTTTTGTGCGGCCGCCATTTCCTTGTCAATTTGCTCTGATGTTTGCTTTTCGGCATCGCGTTTTCGCCGGAGGACCAGCGGGATGGGTTTCGCTTTGCCGCCCAGTAGTCCGACCATCGCGCGACCGAGGGCGTCACCGGTCAGCATGTACGTCTCAGCGTTGCGGTGATAATGGTAATCTTGGTTCCTTGGCGACTCGTCAATTTCACGCCAGAAATCGCGCGTGTCGACCGAGGCCACCGTGCCGGCATACTCGGGATGCTGTTTCACGTCGCCGACGGCCATTTGCGCTTTCAGGATTCTCAAGTATTTTTCCTGCATGTTGTGTCCGCCGAATCCGATGGTGGCGACCACCGTCGGCAGCTTCGGCGTTTTGAACTCTTTCCGGACATCGTTAATCAAGTTGACCAGATGTTTCTCGTATCCCGAAATCGACTGCTCGGTGCCGCTGTCCTTGTGGCCTTGGAACCAGACAAAGCCGGCGATCTCGTAACCTTGGCCTTGGTAGCCGGGAACGATCTTGGCAATGTTGCCCAGAGTCTTGCGCACGCCTTCAACCATCAGCTTGTATTCGGCGGATTCAAACTGGTTGCCGGGATCGGTGCGACCGCTTGATGGCGGACGAAAATCAAAACCCAACGAGCGATTGCCTTGGGCTGTCTTGATCAGCAAAACCTGCTCGTCATGGAATTCACCGAGCACGTGACCAAAACCGAGTTCCGGCCCGATGGACTTGCCGTTTGAATTCGCACTCAACGGCGAGCCCTTGCCGTCCTTCGCCAAGCGCGCCTCCTGAAAGTAAACGTCGTGGCGGACCGTCCATTCGCCTTTTGCATCCACCAACCACGGAAACTTTCCTTCCCGCTTGGCCACCGCCTCAAGGTCACCGTTGCCCAGAAGATCCATCTTCTGCATCCAGAATCTTGGCGGCGTGCCTTTGAAACCGGTGATCTTGAACTTGTAGCGCTTGCCCGGGTGTAGCGTGATGTCCTGCTTGGTCGGTTTGCCCTCCGATTTGCGACGGTAGACTTCCTTGCCGTCGAGTTGCATGACGTTGTAGGAATTCTCGCCGAACCCGCAGTGCAATTGATAAACCCCGTGTTGAGGCACCTCCAATTGCCCTTCGGCAACCGGCTGATCGGTCTTCTTGCCATTGGGAAGATAAACGGCCAACGGGGAGACCTTGAAGTTGCCGACACGATAAATCTGGAACGGTCCATCGGGCACGGCAGGATCCGAGCTGAGATAAACGCCGGTGTAGACGTTCTTCGCCCCGCTGAGGTCGCCCATGCCGACCATGTTGGATTGGCCGGCAAGGATGTAGACCTTGACCGGTTTTGTCGCATCGCCCGGTTTCCCGTCCGGGTCGGGCAAGGGAAATGGAACCTCAGCAGCATGGACCGGGAGGTGGAGCAGCCCCGTGCCGAGTGAAAGCAAAAAAAATCGGATGATGTGATTTGGTTTCATTTTTGTTTGGATTTGTTTTTGATTAAATCGATGTTGTTGGGTCGGAATGGCACGGCGGCCGGTCCCCGATTCCTCACTTGGCCTGACTTGTTAATACGAACCACTTTGGTTTCCAGCCCGGTTTATTTCGGGTGCCAAACCCACCCGCCTCGATGAACAGATACAATTCTCCGGCGAGAGCTCTGGGGACGATCTTGAGCGCCTGATACTTGTTTAAATCCATCAGGGTATCGCCGGACCAAATCAAGGTGGGATCCTTTGTCCGGCCGTTTGCTTGTAAAGCGATTTCTGAAAACAGCGGGTTGCGGGCTTTGCCCGATTTTTTTGCGGGATCAAAATCCTCGATGGCCGCCACCTCGGTGAGGACCGTCCAATTGCCGAGAATTTCTGGGTTGGCAATGAACTGTCCATCCCAACGAAACTTAACAGCCGAGGCTGACTGCTCTCGGTCATTCGGATCCTGCATGGCCTGCCATTCGGAGGACAACATGGGAATGAGGGTAGCCGATTTCAAAACGAGATCATTCCCGATTGGGGGCAGCTTTTGTTCCTCAATGTGCAGGCTAAATTTTCCCTGGGGAACGGGCTGGCTCGGCTTCACCTTATACTTGTCGTTATAACGCAGGAAAGTCATCACCGCGATGCAGACGTTGCCGCTTTTGAATTCGTCCCGAAAACCCTTGGTGATATAAGCCCCCTTGGGTAGACCGCCCGAGCCGCGGCCGTTGCAAGTCTTGGCCTCAATCAAGGATTTGCCGTTGATATAAATGATGTGTCCGCCGCCCGAGCCAACGTGGTTGCCGTCATTAACCCGAAGACGATAACGATGACCGGGCTTGACCGGTGGAACTTTGAAATGCTGACGCAGGAGCAGCACCTCTTTCTCCCAAAATGAATTAATCTTGGTAGCGCCATAACAGCCGGGCCCGGTGCAGCCGGCTCCACATTTGTGCACAGGCCCGGTCGGAAGCTTTCCCATGTAGTGGCCAAATGGGCTCTTACCCAATTTGAACACGCCATGATTTTTAGCATCATGACCTTCGAAGGCGGTTTCGTACCATTTATGAACGCCCTTGGGCAGGGTCACCTTGCGGTAACGCGTGATGAGTTGGTCAAAGGGAACCTGTTCGGCAGGAACCGGATCGAAGCTGTGATAGATCCACTTGGCATTGCGCAAATCCATGAACATTTTCCAGCCGTACTCCTTGTCACCCGCCCGATCATGGAGGGCGACCAAACCATCAATGACATCACGGGATCCGCCGGCATATCCCGACTGTACCTCGCTGGCGGCAAACTGATGCAACTTCGCCCAGTTTCGGCCGACAAATTCTGGGATCAAATCCTCCAGAATAATCGGCTGGATCGCCTTCTTCAGCTTGGGCCCAAACTGGCTTGAGTCGGCCTTCAGGAAGAATTCCTTGTAAGGCAGGATTTCATTTGGTTTGCGCTGACGAGCGATCTCATAAAGCACATCCAATCCGCCCGGCACATCGGCCAGCGACGCAGCGATGGCTTCCAGATGAAACTCAAAAGTTGAGGAGGTGTCTAACCCTCCGGGAGCGGTCATTGAGCCTGCATAGCCAGTGAAGGTCCCTTCCAACGTTGCGGCGGCCAACTTTTGCACCGTAGGCCCGGCCGCCTTGATCTTGGCCCGGATCCCGGCAGCAAGCCCCCGCGTGACCGACACACGCTGATTTTTCCGGATCAAATCACCGATCGCAGGGAGAACACGCTGGTAGCATCGCTCGTCCGCTGCCACCGGGGTCAGGGCAATCAGGGCTGCGCTCTTCAGCCAATCCTCCTCATGCTTGAGGTACGGAAGCAACACATCAACAAGCGGAAAAACTTGGTCAGCAGAACCCCGACCCACGACTTGCAAGGCGGCATCCTTGACCCACCACGATTCGGCGGGATCCTTAATCGCCTTGACCGCCAGTTCAAAAACCTCAGCGGTAATCGCATCGGGCTTGTTCAAGATAGCCCCGAACATGACCCGCCGAACCCGGGGATCAAGGTGCTTCAGAAACTCCATCACCAACTCCTTGCGCACCTTGCCTCCCGACGCCTTCCACCCAATGTAACCGCTGTTGATGCCCAAGGCCTTGAAGGCGGCAATGTGGCGGATGTTGTGCTCCTGATGATGGATGTAACGCCGGATCTCATCATCAGTGGGCTGCACAACGCCGTGGAAACGGCGGATGAATGCCAAGCTGGAATCCTCGGCCAAGGTCTCGTCCGACAAATCCTGCGTCCTCCCCTGCTTGTCCGGAACGGCTTCCAACGAAAGGAAAAGATTGTCCGCCTTTGTCCCCCAAGGCAGCTTCGGCAACGGATAAGGCTTGGAAAACTTGGTGCGCGGTGCGCCCGTAATCCGCAGGGTTTTGCGCGGGATGGTGTAGGAAAGCGGATAGGCAACGCCCCACAATTCTTTGTCGTAGCCGGCACCGCCCAGAATGCCGAACGAGCCGTCAAAGCGGCGGGAGAGATCGTAGTGCCACTGGCGGTTATCCATAAACTCCCGGTACTGTTTGGGCTTTTTATCGCAGAGCAGGCCCATCGCGGCGCTGCGCCAGATTTCGCCGATGCCGCCGCCGGTGTGGCCGTGCAGCATGAATGTCGTGGTATAAAAACTTTGAATCGCACAAACGTCACGGGCCTTGGCGTAAACGGAATTCTCTCCATCCGGAGTCAGCGCCGCCGCCGCCGCCATGGCAAAGGCGAGTTTGCCGTTCTTGCCGTTGTCCACAAACCCAACTTCTGGGCGATCGTCACCGTAAGGGTTATTGCCCCTGCCCGCGTACCGGAAGAAATGCCTGAGCGCACCGTGGAACATATGGTCCGGCACCTTGACGCCGCATTCCTTGGCCAGCATGAGAAACGTGACGACATGGGTACCGGCCGCATTGAGGTGCCCGTTTCCGTAAGTGGTCAGGGCTCCCCCTCTTCCAGCCCAAGCATCGTTGTGCTGAGACTTGGCCGCGTTATCAACCCATTGCTGGATGTTGGCCAGGATTTGCGGGTCTCCCGTCCGTAGGTAACACTCGGCAAGCGGGATGCCCCCGTAACCGATGTACCAGGGATACCGGTGCGCCGGTGCACTCCGCGCCCAGTTACGAACGACCGCCAAGTCTTGCTCTTCCCCGGTCGAAAGCAGGAACAGCATGCCAATGCCTCCGAGGCCTTCGGTTGATCCAGGTTGGGAAAGGTAATCGGCCACACCGCGAACTATCTTGTTAGACTTCGGACAATCAAGCGGCCAAGTCTTGCTGTAGGCCCCAAGCACCGGAACCTTCACCGTAACCGGCTCGACCTTGCCCTTGATCGCAAACTTGAGCAGTCCATCGGTGGCTTCAGCCGCAGCAAGGATTTGCCCCAATTGGATGCGCGGATCGATATCGGCAAGTTTCTGTCCGTTGATCGATTCGATGATTTGCCCCTGCTTGAGTTTCCCCGTCCCGGCGGCCGGCGAACCTTCCTCGATATGACTAATCCGCATGACAAAGGCAGGCTGAAGCAGGTCGATCCCCATGCCGACCGGACCAATTCGCTTGATGTTCTGCAGCGATTTTGTTTCTCCGGGTCGAGTGGAAAACAGGCCGTTTGGATTTTTGTAGAACGGGGTCTCCGCCGCCCAGAATAAAGGGTGGATTGAAAAGGAAATTAGAAAGAAAACGATTACGCGATTCATTTTTTTGATGATCAATTTATTTTTGATGAGGAGCTCCAGCCTTCAGCCTCAGGCGAAGAATCACCGGTTCCCCAATCTTGGGCAACCCCTTCGGATTTACCTGCCAGGAAAGCTCATCGTTTTGATGCCCATGAATCCCCGGCAGACAAAGCAGTTCATCGCCAAAAGTTGAAATGGAAATGACATTTCCACTTTGCTCACAAACATACTTTTTCGGCCCGGGCCCGTTCTCCACCAGATGGGAACCGGCAAATAGAAAACTGGAGGGAAATGTCACCCGCTTGGCTTTTGCAGGGATGCCCTCAATCGCATCGGGTTGCGCAGGTGAAATAAACTGGCTGATCGGATGCTCCTGTGGCTTGCCTTTCGAATCAGGAAACACCATTGAAACGCGAATCGGATCCCCAGCGGGCTCAACAGAAACCCAGCGCGGGCGCGCCCCATCCGCCACCTGTTTCATGGCAGGCGTCCCGGGCCGGGCTCCCATCAGAAGCATGGCCGTGTGGAGATGCATCGGCCGGGCTGCGATGGAAAGAATGGACTCGTGCTCCTTGCTGCCTTTCGTACAGGCAACCAATTCCAAGAGACCCTTGTGAAGGCAAACAGTCGCATTCACATCGATGCACCGTTCCTCCAGATTCAGCTCGATGCCGGGCAGCTTCAGCTTGCGCAAGGCCTCCCTTGCACTCGACGAGAGTTTTGGAACCGGCTCGCCACCCCACCCGACACAACTAAAAATGAATATAAAAAAGACTGATTTTATTGAATCGGTCATACCGCGTTTCTTCCCGGGGATATGGTTATGGAGCCTGCTTCCATTGCGAATAGTTGCGGCCATCTGGCAGCGCAGCAATAAGCATCATCATCGGCTTTCCTCTTTGATCAATTTACCAAGTCGGGCAGCGATTTGCTGTAGGCTCTTGGGCCAATGATCAAACGACGTGCTTTTGGCGCCGGGGATCTTGGGCGTGGTGATGCCTTCGACTAGGGTGGCGCTGGGTTGGGCGTAGAGGAATTGGATTTCTTTTTGGCCGTAGGTTTGCGGGAGGCTTTGCGCGTAGACTT
>JACKQG010004297.1_pt1 | contig 16627 bp, 10 predicted proteins | sample 8237621 | NCBI WGS metagenome assembly JACKQG01 (sample SAMN15677084, study PRJNA649215) | marine metagenome | biome: marine; feature: Black Sea; material: saline water; isolation source: suspended particulate matter (SPM) from the Black Sea western gyre | collected 2013-06-09/2013-06-10 | depth...
GAAATAGTGTCAACACTTTTTTTTAAAAAAATATAATTAATTTAAAGAAATTTATTGATGCCATTTATTTTCATAAAAATCAGCTAAAACTTTAAAGGCTTCTTTTTTATTTCCGTTCTCATCAATTAAGCCTTTTCTGTTGTAGAAATCTTGTATTCCAGGTAAGGGTCTCAACATGGCTCTAAAATCTTTGAAAACCCATGGGCTGATTCCTTGTATTTGTGGGTTGTTAGAGAGCATTTCCAATTGATGCTTGTATAACTTGGCTTGATACTCTTCAGACCAAATTTTATTTGTATGATTACCATACTTTGCACCTGCACCAAATTCAGATATATGAATAGGTTTATTAAATATGGAACTAATTTTTATCTTTGGCATAACTTCAAACATTAACTCTCTAAGAGTGCCTTCAGAAATCATCATTTGATCTGTAAAAAATGTTACGTAGTACCACCCAAAGTATTCATTATAAGAAATTAAATCTAGGCTCTCTCCCAAAGGATCTGCAATTGAAAGTGAGAAATTTAATTCACGATCAATCGATATATTTGCTTGATCAAGAATTGATTTAAAAATAGCTTTTTCTTTTGGATCAACCCATTTTGATTTTGCTCCCTGTAAGGCTAAAACTAAAACCAATGATCTGAATTGCTCCTCGCTTCCTGATAAAAGGGCTGCAGTTGTTAACCTTGATGAGTCTGTCAGTTCTATCTCAGAAAGCAATGCATGCAAGAATTTCATTCTAGATTCAGATAGAGGTGTTTCATTTGCCACCGACCAAACCACAACAGAGGCTCTATTTTGATCTCGTTGGACGAGTCTAGTGATTTGATTCTTAGCAATAGATAATGTTTCAGGATTATCCCAGTCAATATTCCAATAGACGGGAACCTCCTCCCAAAGCATTAGCCCAAATTGGTCAGCGATCTTAGCTAAATGGCGTGTGTAGGGATAATGTGCAGCTCTTACAAAATTAATATTAAGCTCCTTAGCTGTTAATAGTAATTCTTTAAAATGCTCCCGTGAAAAAGCCGGTCCATTTATCCCGATAGGCTCTGAGTGCATAGCAATTCCCTTGAATTTAACTTCAGTGTTATTTAAATATATCTTCTGGCCTTGTGTTTTGATCGAGCGAAAACCTATCTCATCTTTAATTGATTCATTTGCAGAAGAGATGATGACCTCATAGAGCTTTGGATTTGAGGGTGACCAAAGTTGCGGATTAATTTTTATATTCTCTGTAATTGCACCTGAAGAATTAGTTATGAATTTATTAGAAAATTGAAGCTCGGGGATTTCAAGGCTAATCTCTTGTCCTACAAATTTATTATTCATTTCCAGCTTAAATAAAGCTTGAGTAAAGTTTTCTGGATTTAGTTGCAGATATGCGTTTCTTATAAATTGCTTCGGGGTCTCAACAATGTATACGTCGCCAACAATACCTCCCCATGGCCACCAATCGGTTTTCTGAGTAGGAACAGAAGACTCGTTAAGAGTATTATCAGTTTGCACTAACAATATGTTTTCACCATCTTTTAAATGCTTAGAAATTTCAAAATTAAATGGGACATAACCGCCTTCAAACTTTCCGACTATAGAGCCGTTGATGAATATTCTTGTTGTGAAGTTACTGCCTTCTATATAAAGGTGAGTTAAAGATTCTTTTTTAGGCGAGTATTTAAATTTTTTATAGAGCCAGACTGGGCCTCTATAGAAAAAAAGTTTTTCATCTGCAGCATTCCAAGCTCCAGGAATTTGAATTTTTGCTGCAGTTTCAAAGTTGTATTCAATTAACTCCATGCCTGTTTTTTGAGTTTTGTTTTTTGGGAACCCGCCAAAAAAAGATGACTCAGGCAAACCATTATTCATGGGATCAACGATGTAACTCCATTCACCATTCAAGGTTAAGATTTGTCTTGAATCTATCCATCCGATTAAATTATCTGGAGTTGGGTAGACTGGCGCCTCTCTTTCAAAAAAACTATCTGCATCAGATTGATCTTCAGACTGCAGATTAAATGCAAAAAATATTAAAAAACTGAAAAGACTTCTTGGAATTATATTTAGAATAGAATTAATCAAGGACGAATTGACGGACTATTTGATGAAGATCTTCGGTGCCTTGCAAGTAGCTAGAAACCTTTACTCTCTCATTGTTTCCATGCACACCAGAAAAATCATTTGGATCAAATATGATTGGATTAAAGCCATAGCTATCGATGCCAAGCTCACGAGTAAAATGACTATCAGTAAATCCAGTGCTTACAGCTGGCGCAACTCTTGAACCTGGATGCATTGAAGATGTTATAGATTTAATATGCTGGAAGAACTCAGACTCAGTTGAAGAAACTGCAGGAGCAAACGCAAGCACAAGTTCAACCTTAACGCCTGCTGGCTCAACTAGATTTTTAAAATCTTGAATAAATTCATCTGCACTTCTATCGGGTAGCATTCTACAATCAACCTCTGCTTCAGCAACAGGAGGAACAACATTAATTTTTTGAGAACCTTTTAGCATTGTTAAGGAGCATGTATCTCTTGTTAAGGCATGGTAAGAAGGAGAGAATTCTTGTAACTTTGAAAGAAAACCATCTTGCTTAATTGCGGTTTTAATATCTGCAAAAGCTTTAGCATTTTCACCAGTCATATTTAGAGAAAGACTCTTAAAATATGTATCTACTGCTGGGATAATTCTAGCTGGAAATGGGTTTTCTCTGACTAAATTCAAAGCATGAACAATACGAGAAACTGAACTTGTCGCTCTTGGCGAAGAGCCATGGCCAGGTTCATCGGTGGCAATTAGTCTAAGCCATACTGGCACTTTTTGAGTGACCTCAATCGAAAAGACTGTTTCAGTATCGATTTTTAGACCGCTGCCACCTTCATTAATAAGGTACCCCGCCCCCTCAAAAACCTCAGGATGATTTTCGATCATCCAGCCTGCACCATATAAACCGCCAGCCTCCTCATCTGCGGTTGCAATAAAAATTAAATCTCTATTTAATGTTTTATTCTCTCTGTGCAATCTAATAAAAGATGCAAGATGAGAAATGCCCGCTCCCTTCATATCTATAACACCTCTACCATAAAGGTATCCATCTTTGATCTCGGCAATCATTGGATCAGTTTTCCAGTAATCTTTAGATGCTGGGACAACATCGGTATGCTGCAGAAGAATTAATGCGGGAAGATCGCCGCCCTCAATTTTTGCCCAAATGTTGCCTCTGCCAGGTGCGCTTTCACCAGTGAAATACTCAATGCCCTCTCTTTCAAAGATTTTTGCATAAAAATCTACAGCTCTAGATTCATTTCCAGGAGGGTTGACGGTATCAATGCCCACAAACTCTGAAAGAAGCTCAATCGGATCAAGAGAGTCAGCAAAAACTGAAATATTTAAGGTGAAAAGAAAACTTAAAAATATTTTTTTTATTAACATTAATTTACTCCTTCAACCAAAACTACATGTCGACTAGATGAGTTTAAAGAGTATTTTAGGGCCTCTTGATATTCATGTGACTCATAGCAAAGCTTGGCTTCATCCATAGAATTAAACTCAACCAAGACAGTTCTTTCATATGGACCACCTTCTAACTCAATTTGATCTCCACCTCTAACCAAAAAAATGCCCCCATGTTTATTAATTGCTGGCCCGGCTAACTTAATATATTCAGCATATTCGTCAGAGTTATGAACATGACATCTAGTAATCCAGTAAGCTTTCATTATGCTTTATATTTTAATCGCATGGCATGCAATATTGGTTCAGTGTAGCCGCTTGGCTGTGCTCTTCCTTGTATTGCTAAATTGCAAGCGGCCTGAAATGCAATGCCATCATAGGATGGTGCCATGGGTTGATAGGTTGGATCACCAGAGTTTTGTTGATCTACAATAATAGCCATACGTTTCATGGTTTCAATGACTTGATCCTCAGAGCAAACGGAATGATGCAACCAGTTGGCTATATGTTGACTGGATATTCTGCAGGTAGCCCTATCCTCCATTAGTCCTATGTTATTAATATCAGGAACCTTTGAGCATCCAACGCCTTGATCTACCCATCGAACTACATAACCTAGAATACCTTGAGCATTATTATCTAGTTCCTTTTGCACATCTTCTATGGACAAAGATTTAGCATCTGACATCACGGGGATTGTTAAAATATCGTCAAGACTTGCTTTAGGGCGCTCCAGTAATTTTTCTTGTCGCTCTGATACCAATATTTGATGGTAGTGCATTGCGTGCAGAGTGGCGCCCGTTGGTGAAGGAACCCAAGCACAGTTTGCTCCAGATTCTGGATGCATGGTTTTAGTTTCATACATATTTAGCATCTCGTCAGGCATAGGCCACATGCCTTTGCCTATCTGCGCATTACCTTTAAATCCAGTCTCAAGACCAGAGTCAACATTCCAGTCTTCATAGGCAAGTATCCAAGGCTGCTGTTTCATTTCAGCTTTAGGAATCATAGGACCTGCCTCCATGCTTGTATGAATCTCATCTCCGGTTCTATCTAAAAATCCAGTATTAATAAAAATCACTCTATCCTTAGCGACGCGAATGCATTCTTTGAGATTTACAGTAGTTCTTCTTTCTTCATCCATTATTCCAATTTTTGCGGTTAACTGATTTAGATTTAAAGATTTTTCTACTGCTGAAAACAAATCACAAGTAAATTGGACCTCATCTGGACCATGCATTTTGGGCTTAACTATGTAGATACTCCCAGCCTCAGAGTTTTGAACTTCACTGTTACCGTTTAAATCATGCATCGCAATGCAGATAGTGAACATTGCATCCAAGATACCCTCTGGAACTTCGTCACCATTTTGATCAAGGATTGCAGGGTTAGTCATCAAGTGTCCAACATTCCTAACTAACATCAGACTTCTTCCTGAAAGCCGAAGATTTGATCCATCTGGTGCAATATAATTTCTATCTGGGTTAAGGGATCTAGTCATTTCAGCTCCCCCTTTAATAAAAGTTTCCTTTAAATCGCCTTTCATTAGGCCTAGCCAATTTCTGTATACAGCGACCTTATCCTCTCCATCAACAGCTGCAACTGAGTCTTCACAATCTTGAATAGTAGTGATTGCGGACTCTAGTAATACATCTTTTATGCCTGCAGGATCCGTGGCTCCCACAGAATGATCAGGATCAATCTGAATCTCAGCATGGAGACCATTGTTTTTTAATAAAACTCCAGCAGGTTGTTCCGCTGAGCCTTTATAACCTTGGAACTGATTATTATTTATGAGATTTGTAGTCTCGCCATTTAGAAGACTGATTTCTAGACGGCCATTTTTAATATTAAAGGAATTAACATCTGAATAGCTTGCATTATCAATTGTAAAATTCTTATCTAGAAAGTTCTTTGCAAACTCAATAACTTTGTCTCCACGAACAGGATTGTAGGCGCCAGCTCTTGAAGCACCATTTTCCTCTGAAATCATATCTGTTCCATAGAGAGCATCATAAAGACTTCCCCATCTTGCATTGGCAGCATTTAAAGCAAATCTTGCATTCATGACAGGAACAACCAATTGAGGTCCAGCAATAGATGCAATTTCTGGATCTACGTTCGCAGTAGTAATTTTGAAGTCTCCACCTTCTTCTAAAAGATATCCTATTTCTTTTAAAAAATTTTTATACGCATCTAGGTTTTTTTCTTGCCCTGGATTAGCTAAATGCCAAGCATCTATTTGCCCCTGCATGGATTCTCTTATACCTAGCAATGTTTTATTTTTTGGGCTAAATTCATTAATAATTTTCTCTAGACTTGTCCAAAAATGCTCTTCAGATAAATCTAATCCTGGTAAAACTTCTGATCTGAGAAATGATTCAAGATCTGTTGAAACTGATAAGGATCCTTTTTTTATGTATTGGTCTGCCACTTTTGCTCGTTTATGTAATAAAAATAAAGATATAGTCTAACAAATAAAAATGAAGGGCTAGAGGAAATTATTGTAATTAAATAAATAATTTTGACACTGCTTCATAACAGATTAGAATTCATAAAAATGCATCAAAATAACATATTATTTTTAAGCTTATTTATCTTTGTAATAAGCTCATGTGGAGGCGGAGGGTCATCAGCTGCACCTCCCCAACAAAACTCAACAACTCCTACTCCAGCCCCAGCTCCCGCACCCTCTCCAATTTCAGTTACAAGCAATCTTATTGCTCAAGCTAAGGGAACAATTAATGGCGAGATGAGCTATAAAGAGATTGATAGAAAGTTTATTTTATATGTTCCTTCAAGCTATGAAAGCTCTACAAAGCAACCACTTGTATTTAACTTTCATGGGTATGGTAGCAATGCCAATGAACAAATGAATTACGGGGATCTTCGTTCACAAGCAGATGCCAATGGTTTTATCTTGGTTCATCCTGAAGGTTTGGATGATATTGCAGGAACAAGTTATTGGAATATGGGGGGCTGGTCAATTAGTGTTCATGATGATTTGGAGTTTATAGATAACTTAATCAACCTCTTGATGGATAAATATTCTATTAATGCCGAAAGAATTTATTCGACTGGTATGTCAAATGGTGGCTTTTTTAGCTTTCATCTAGCTTGTAATTTAAATACTAGTTTTGCAGCCATTGCTTCAGTTACCGGATCAATGTCCTACGATACCTTTAACAGCTGCAATGCAAGAAAACCAACACCAATCATTCAAATTCATGGATCGATTGATACAGTTGTTCCTTATTCTGGAATAAATACTGTAATGAAGCCTGTTATGGAGGTAATGGAGTACTGGAAGATAAATAATTCGTGTGACGATTACATACTAGCCGTTCCAGGAATCCTACCCGGGACAAGCTCTTGGACAGAGACCTACCTATTTGATAACTGCTTACATGGGACACAAAATATTCACCTTTATGTTCAGGGAGCTGGGCACATCTGGCCTGGTTCTATATACGAAAGGATCAATGATCCTGATTCGAGCCAAAGAATCTGGGACTTCTTTTCAAAGTATGACATAAACGGTGTCATACAATAAAAAGGGGTCTTATGACCCCTCTTCTTGAATTAATTAAAAATTCTATTTTTTAAAATCAACTCTGTAGATAATTGCGTGATCAATCATCTTACGAATTTCTTCATAACCTTTTGAAATTTCTTCAAGCTCAACTTCATTATCTCCATACATTTTCTCAAGCTCGGCTTCTACTGCTTTGTTTTTTTCTTCAGTTGGCTGCATAGAAGCTAAGTCTTTATATTGAACCGTAATCCAAACATTTGGAGAATCGGCAACACTAAGAGAAGTCCAAACATTAAAATCCTCAACATAACCTAACTTCTTTTGAGCATTCATGGCTCGAACCCATGTTCTATTAAGGTTGGTGAGATATGTATCAACATAGTTAGGTTGAACTGCAACAACAGTTAATTCCATTGGCTGTTGAGAGGGAGTGAAATCTTCATAGATTTCTGCAGTAGCAAACATTGTTAATAACAGAGGTAAAAGTAATAACTTTTTCATAATTTTTCCTTATAAATTATTTATTTAATTAAAGTCTCAGAGCAGATTCTTGCATTCTCTTAAGAGTATTTTTCTGTGATCGTCTCTAAGTATTAGTATGCAAGATATGTATAAAAATAAATAGTTTTTTTATGGAAAATTAAAAAAAAGCCTCGAATATCGAGGCTTTTTAAGTTGGGTAAAATACTCTAGAAATTATAAGTCCATCTCACTCCATAAGTTGCTTGTTCTCTGGCCCAGATACTCTTGTTAAATCCTAGGGGCGCTGTAGCCTCACCGATGTGCATAATATTCTCTTCATCAGTGATGTTTTGGCCGTAAATATCAATACGCCATTTGGGATCATCAATAGATGGAGTAATAGAAATCATGGCATTGTATTCAGTCCATGAGGGAACTTTATCCCATTCTAGATCAAATAAAGATGTATATCGTTCATCTTGCTTATAAGCATCCAATCTAAAATTAACATTATAGTTTTCAGTGGTCATGGTGTATTGAACGCCTAGATTCATTGAAAGTTCAGGATGTGTTAATGAATTACCACTAACATCTGAAAGCAATCCATCTTTTATAGCATCCGCTGGGTTGCAACCAAGAATTGCACATGCAGTATTAACCATCACAGATGCATAAAGGTCTCTTGAAGCTGTTAGTGAGGGTAAGTGACCTGGAGCAACGTTTGGTAAGATGCTTACTGGCGTTGGTTGTCCAGTTGTTCTATCACCATGGAATTCAGCTGGAACAATCAATGCTTGTGCTGGACCCCATAGACCGCCTTGCCACATGTTCCAGATTACTGTTGCAACATCCTTTCTTACGACAAAGATTTCACCATCTGCAGCATTTTTCATTAAGTGCCAATTGCCACAACCTGTTGTGAGGCAAAGGTCAGCATTAGCTGGGTTCATAATCATTTCACCGCTGGCAATCTCTGATTCTTCCCAAGCAATACCCATATTAAACTGCCATTGAGGAGCATTAATAGGCACCCAAATAAATTCACTTTCAAAACCCATCATGTCAACATCGATACCCTCATTGACACGAGTCTTATTTTGAATTTTAGTAATTTGGTAGTCTTCCGCATCATATATATATGCTGCAACATTCCATCTCATGCCTTGTGCAGGAAAATCAGCTTTAAAACCCACTTCAAATGAAGTGAGCTCAGTGGATGGGAATACTTGTGGTGTGTCAGGATACTTTGCAGGATCTAAGGCTGGATTAAATCCTCCTCCTTTGAAGCCTTTAGAAATTGATCCATAGACCAATGTATTATCATTTAATACATAATCAACAACAAAACGACCAGTGTTATTTGAATATTCTGTTTCAGGGTCGCCAACAGCGCCTGATGCATACCATGATTGACCAAATTCAGGAATAGATTGTCCAGGTATTGCAGTAAAACCATTACCTTGACTACCAAAACCTACAACACTGAGGAAAGGCGATCGGCCATATTGCTCTTTGTAGTCTTCAGTTCTTCGAAGGCCGAGCGTGTATTTCAACCTATCATTGGGTTGATAGTAAATCTCGCCAAATATAGCTGAACTTCTTGCTGCAGAAATACTCGATGTTCTATATAAAGGAGCATAAAGTTGAACGAATCCCTGAGGAAGTCCACCAGTTAAAACTGCTGGAGGAAACAAAGCCAAAGCGTCTAAACCATTTGCTGCAATATCATAGACGCTTAATCCCGAGGATGATGAATGAATAGCTCCGACTAAGTAATTCCAGCTTCCATCTAAGCTCGATTGAAATCGTACCTCGGTAACTTCGTTTTTACCTGCAGGGTTATACTGACGATCAAATCCATCTGGATAGTTCATGATATCTGTAATGCAACCACCATATGAACCCAAGGTTCCGTCATCAAGATTACAGTTGGGACCATAACCTGTCATGGGCACATAACCACCAGGGAAATATGGATTGTCCTTAAATCGGAGTCGATCATACTCTTCAGACTCATAAACGCCTGTGCGGTCATAGAGCCTGTCTTTTCTAGAGTGAGATAAGGTCATATCCCAATTATCATTAATCGAATGATTGATAATGAGCTGTGTTATATCTTGATCGATGATGTATCTTGGATTGCCTCTATTGTTTGACTGCCAAAAGCCCTTAGGTGCACCCGACATATCAGTCACAGGTGTGTAATCTAAGATGCCAGTTAAAATAGCTAGATTTTCTACAAAAGTTGCCATTGGATGAGTTAACTCATGAACCAAAGGAGCTCCTGGAGTACATCCAACTGCAACAGAGGGATCACGTTTACAATATCTATTATTTACATAATGCCGCGTAGAGTCTTCTTCATAATGATCACGTACAAATAAAATATCTGTGTTATCACTCAGCTGCCATGCAAAAGAAAATCTATAGGCAGAAGAGTCTCTTCCATTAATGTGAGAGGTTGGAGCTTTAGAATAAATATTTTCAATATCACCATCTCGATCAATTGACATCACAGCAAGCCTCGCAGCCATGGTATCGCTTAAAGGATAATTAACGGTGTATCTAAGTTTTTCTAGATTATAGTCACCCAAGTCTACCGAAACTCTTTGAGTGACCTCATCAAATTTTGGTCTAGCTGTTATGAGGTTGATTGCTCCTCCAACAGAATTTTTTCCATAAAGCGTTCCTTGAGGTCCTCTTAGCACCTCAATACGCTCCATATCTAAAAATTCACCATCTTGCATAGTGGTTGAACCAAGAGGAAGGTCATTCATGTGAATTTCCACACCTGACTCTGCTGTAGCAGAAACAGCTAAATTAGTTATGCCTCGAATATTGAATGCCCCACCTCCGGCATCGTTGCCTTGAAAATTTAAGCTGGGTGTAACTAGTTGTAAATCAGAACCAGATTGAATCTGTTGATCCTCTAACATTTCAGCGGTAAGCGCTGTAACCGCAATAGGCACATCTTGCAGACTTTCCTCAACCCTTTGAGAGGTAACGATCACCTCCTCTATTGAGTTAACTGCTTGATCTTGTGCAGCCACTGGATTAATTAAAAGGAATAAACCTCCTGCAATTGCAGCAGTCTTTAGACCATAAATCAGATTAGTAATTCTCATAACTTAACTCCCCCTAATAAAGTTAAAAATGTACATAAAAAATAATGGTCAGCCATAGATAATTTATATAACTACTAGTAGACATAATAAATTGCATGAATGCAATAAAAAAATATATATTTTTTACTGATTGGTAAATAAGAATAGCTTATGGACCAAAAATTATTTTTAGTACTACAATGATCAATTTATAGACATTGTTTATATGCGCAATTTATTTACCTTGACTCTCTTATGCTCTCATCTCTTCCTTACAGCAATCGAGGAAGCTGATTTAATTATTAGCTCAAACAAAGTGATTTTAATGACAGAGAAAGAAAGCGCTCAACCACTCTCGGTAGCCATTAAAAATAAGAAAATAATATGGATTGGTTCGCACGAAGATGCAAAAAATATTCAAGGCGAGCATGTTGATTTTGGTAATCAAGCGGTCTTGCCAGGTTTCATTGATGCCCATGGTCATGCATCTTATTTGGCATTTGCAACCCAAGTTGCGAATATTGCATCACCTCCAGTTGGCAAAATAAATAACATCCAAGATTTGCAAACAGAGCTTAAGAATTTTATTCAAGATTCAGGCTTGCAGCCAGGCGAATGGCTGATGGGCCTTGGATACGATGATTCTTTGTTAGCAGAGCAAAGACATCCCACCAAAGATGATCTAGATGAAGTGAGCACCGAGCATCCTATATACCTTATACATGTATCAGCTCATCTAGGCGCAGCTAATTCTCTAGGCTTGTCATTGGCAAATATTAATTCAAAAACTCAGGATCCGCCTGGAGGCAAAATTCGAAGATATGAAAACTCTCTAGAACCTAATGGAGTGTTTGAGGAAACTGCAGCTTACCCTCTGCAACAACTGGCAATGAGCGCTTACAAAGATCCAATTGGGAGCGTAAAAAAAGCAATGGAAATCTATGCAAGAAATGGAATAACGACCGCTCAAGATGGGGCCTCTAGCCTTGAAACAATTGGTTTAATGCAAGCAGCAGATGCGCAAAATATGATCGATATAGATGTTATTAGTTATCCTATTGGCCAAAATGGATTAGATGAAAATTTGAATGCGCTGGACTTTGGAAGTTACACAGGCAGAGTTAAGGTTGGTGGCATTAAACTAATTTTAGATGGATCGCCGCAAGGAAAAACTGCATACTTAACTGAGCCTTATTACAAACCCCCACACAATGAATCAAAATCCTACAAGGGCTACCCTTTAATTCCACAAACAGAGGTCTCTGAGTGGGTAAAAAAATATGCTGACTTAAATATTCCCATTATGGCCCATGCAAATGGAGATGCTGCAGCAGATATGCTGATACAAGCAGTTAAGAATGCAGAAATAGAATCTGATCATAGAACTATCATGATTCACGCGCAAACTGTTAGAGAAGACCAGCTAGATCTCATGAAGGAACTCGAAATTATCCCCTCTTATTTCTCGACTCATACATTTTATTGGGGTGACTGGCATAGAGACTCAGTGTTTGGACCAGATCGAGCCATGCGAATAAGTCCGACAAAATCTACATTAGAGAGAGATATGCCTTTTACAGTCCACAATGATGCTCCTGTGGTTCCTCCAGATATGATTAGGCTGCTTTGGTCGACCACAAATCGACTTACTAGATCTGGGAAAGTGCTTGGACCAAACCAAAGGATTTCGACCTATGACGCCCTAAAGGCCATAACAATCAATGCTGCTTATCAGCATTTTGAAGATGATATCAAGGGAAGTATTGAAGTAGGTAAATTGGCGGATCTTGTTGTGCTCTCAGCTGACCCTTTAAGCATGCCATCAGAGTCTTTATTGGATCTGCAAATAATTTCAACCTTCTCCCATGGAAAAGAAATCTTCAGCTCCCGTCAATAAACCTCTTTTCTAAGAATAGGTAGAGATTTAGGGTTGCAGATTTTTAAGGCCCCAATAAATACGAATGAAGTTCTTTTGATTTGTGTCTAAGGCAGTCCCACACATATAACCACGCCTTGCTCTGAAATAAACCAAATCTTCAATGCCATCACCATCCATGTCAGCTAAAAATCCATGAGCCTCGTAATCTTCGCTCGCATCAATCTCCGGAATTCCAGTTAAGTCAAGTCTAACCAGATGATTTGCCTGATCATTTAAATAGACAATTGGTTTTGCTCTAGTGTTTGTCTGCTCTCCGCCACCCCCACTATTTTGAACCAATACAACATCATCATAGCCATCGTTATTTATGTCCCTGCAGGCATCAATCCTGTATAACGCATCAATTTTTTCATTGACAACCACTCCTGTTTTAAGCATAAGCTCCGTATCGCTGACTTCATAAACATTCAGTCTATTTTGAACTGGAAGATCTGACTGCTTGTATACGGTACCCTCCACATAGTTTCCTTCAATGGGTTGAGCTGAAAATTGAACCACGGCCACAGGAGCATCACCCGGTGTGAGCTCAAGAGTGCATGATTCCTCGTTTCCAAATCCTCCACCCGTGTAATCTTGGCCATCAATCGTGACTAGAGGCAGGTCTGTTATTTCATTGGTATATTGTTCATAGGCATTAGGAATAGACCGGCAATTAAAATCAGTTTTATCCACAAAGCTCCATGCACCGCTGGCTTTTGAAAAACTGCTTAAATTAACTTGAATGCTACAATCTCCGCTGTCGGAAACAGCAAGCATGCTTCCAGCTGCAGGCGTAAGTTCTGGAAAGAATCTCATGGTGCTTGCACCAAAACGGTTTGTAGGTCCGCCTGGATTTGCATAGTCTGATACTTCTTGCATAGAACCATCTATATATCTGAAGCCAGTTACGGTGTCATTGCGGAAACCGGAAATCACTGCATCATAATTACCAGAGGGCATCTGCACTGCATCAACCGCATGCGTCCATTCGTTAAAGCCTAGGTCAGCAATTGTATAAGTGCCATCACCATCAGATAAAATAATTTTCTGAGGTGCTTCATTCGAAGCAGCGCAATTATCACAACCTTGAGCCCTCCCATCCTCTCTGTTTAAGGCATACAAAATATCCGAATAACCATCGCCATTAAAATCAGCTTTCACTACTTTTCTCGTACTACCGCTTAACTTAATGCTCTCTGCGTCAAATACTTCATTATTAGCAATTGAGAATGTTTTATCGCCATTATTTTTGAAAGCGACGATTGCATCTGGTGTAGGCGTATCAAGATACAGCCCTTGAACCTTGGGACCACAAAAATAGTGAACCACTAAGTCATTAAAAGTATCAATATTTAAATCTATAGGCAAAAGTAGCGATGTGTTGACTGGCACAAATGTTGGATCTTCAGCGCAAAGGGCATCTAGGGCATCGCCCGGATGAGGTAATTCATAGGCAGTGGTCTCAAAGACAGTGGTCATGAACTGAACAAAACTTACTGTGATTGAACAGGCGGCTGAAATAGTTCCAGTAGTATAAGTAGTTTCACTTAAAGTGCCATTGCAGCCTGTGATAGATGAAACTGTATATCCCGCGTCAGGCGTTACGGTAAATGTAGTGGTTTGACCCTGGGCCACAGTAACTGTTGCTGGAGAAATAGATCCATTGGCACCAGCTGTTGCTGAGACAGTGAAAGTTGGTGTCGGAGCTGGCTCAGGTGCTGAGCCTCCACCACCACCGCCCCCACAAGAAATTAAGATTGGTATAACTAGAAGAAGAATAGTTGTTTGAGGCTGAAGCAAGCTTAAAATTTTTTCTTTTGAGGCTCGCATTTTCCAACTGCATCAATTGCTACTTTTGGACTTTTGCCTCGCGCCCCATCTTTATGTTTTAGCCAGATATCAACTTTTAATTTTCCTTTGCCAGTAAACCAATTGATGGAATTTTCGACTTGATAAAAATCAACAAGCAAATCATCAAAGAGTGGGTGCTTATCCTCATTATTTAAAAAGTGCACCACCGATGATCCTTCAGGATGCATCTCAATGCGAGAGGAAGCCTCTGGGTAAATCCAGATGGGTGAAGGCTCAATAGAATATTTCAATGACTGAAAAATCTCATTATCAGCATCAATATCCCAATACTGAACTGCATAGATCTTATCTCGCGACCAGTCCGTTTCTGCAAAACTGCTTTTAGCTCTATCAAGTAGAAAGAGAGACTGCTGAGTTTGTCTTGCAAGATTTTTAAAAAATTCTATACCCTCAGAAAGATAGGTTTTCTTGAGGTCTTTATAAGTTATAGAATACTCTCCATTTAATTCGCATATCACTTTAGTTGGCTCGGCTGCAGTAGACAGTGAAAATAAAAAATAAAATAAAATAAGTATTCGGCTCATCTGATCGGTTAAAAATACAATGTGCATTATAAATAAACTTATTGCTTTTCGAGAGAATTTTTATCAATTATGCTTGGATAATAAAAAATAAAAATAGCCTTATGAATAAATCTTACTTATCACTAAAGCCCCTCTTGACGGTCTCTATGATCTTGATGATTGCTATCACGATTAGTGCAAAAGAAAGCGCGTCTTCATTTGAGCCCATGGATGTTTTTGACCTTGAGTGGGCAACTGACCCTCAGGTCTCACCTGATGGTTCAACCATCGTCTATATTCGAAAATCAAATGACATTATGAAAGATCGAGAACGTTCGAATCTTTGGCAAGTATCGGCTGATGGCTCAGACCATCGACCGCTATACTCAGGGTTACACAGTGTCAGATCACCTCGATGGTCTCCGGACGGGGGAAAGCTTGCATTTATCTCTAATAATACTGGATCACAGCAAATTCATGTTCGCTGGCTAGATAGCGGAGACACAGCTGTTATATCTCAATTGCAAGCCTCGCCCTCAAGTTTGTCTTGGTCACCGGACGGAAAGTGGCTTGCTTTTACCATGAATGTTAAAGCTCCATCTGAGACTATTGCTAAGACTCGAGCAAAACCTGAAGGGGCTGACTGGGCTAAAAAACCAATAACCGTAACAACAACCCGCTATCAGTACGATGGTCAAGGGATAGTAGAGCCTGCATATCGTCATGTATTTGTTGTGCCAACAGATGGCGGTTTCGCGCGTCAACTCACCCAAGGCAATTTTAATCATTACGGATCCCTCGCATGGTCTCCGAACAGCGATCAAATTTTCTTTTCAGCTTATCGTTCAGCTGATTGGGAGTTGGTCAGTGATGAGGCAGATATTTATTCTGTGGATATAAGTACCAAAGAGTTAAAACAGATCACCACTGAGTCTGGCGCCGAGCGCTCCCCCATTATCTCACCCAATGGCAAGATGATAGCTTTCACCAAAGAAGAGCGTCGACCTTTGGCTTACTCTCCTGATCGAATTGCCATTATGGATTTAGATGGAAAAAATCTAAGCCTGCTTTCTGAGGACCTAGATGGAGATGCAAGCAATCTTATCTGGGCAGATGATAGCCAATCGATTTACTACACCTATGATGAGCGGGGGATCAGGAAAATTGGTCGAGCCAATCTCAAAGGTAAACTCAGCCATGTAATAAGCGGGCTGGGAGGTACAAGCATCGGTCGACCTTATCTATCAGGAGGCTTCCATGCTGCTAACACCACTCTTGCATTTACGCATGGTACATCTGAGCGACCTGCAAATATTGCGGTAATTAATAACGGTCAAATAAATGTTCTGACAAGCTTGAACGAAGATCTTTTAGCCCAAAAATTGCTCGGATCAGTGAATGAAATCACATACCAATCTTCTTTCGATGACCAAGAAATTCAAGGCTGGTATATCACCCCACCAGACTTTGATCCTACAAAAAAATATCCATTGATTCTTGAGATTCATGGTGGTCCCCATTTAGCTTACGGACCTTACTTCTCAGCAGAATTACAAATCATGGCAGCATCTGGATATGTTGTTTTTTATAATAACTATCGAGGGAGCTTGTCTTATGGGGAAGACTTTGCCTTGCTATTACAATACAAGTATTCAAGCAAAGAAGACTTTGCCGATCATATGTCTGGCATTGATACGTTAATTGATCTTGGTTTCATAGTTGATCCAAACCTCTTCATTGCAGGCGTCGGTGCATGGGGAATTGCTACCGCAC
>JACKQG010004298.1_pt1 | contig 16627 bp, 18 predicted proteins | sample 8237621 | NCBI WGS metagenome assembly JACKQG01 (sample SAMN15677084, study PRJNA649215) | marine metagenome | biome: marine; feature: Black Sea; material: saline water; isolation source: suspended particulate matter (SPM) from the Black Sea western gyre | collected 2013-06-09/2013-06-10 | depth...
CAACGGCACCCCGTGCATGCAACCTTTGCATTAGCTCTCCCGTCGAAACCGGATCGCCCCCATACTTATTGGAATAGTACTCTACTTCTAATATATAGTATTAATGGGAATGTTTCAATGGCTACCCAAGCAAGGCCTCTGTTAGAATCTAGTCCGAGTTTTAATCGAAAGAGTGTGAACTTCCCAGCCTGAAACGAATTCTGCTATATCATTTTTGAATATTATGGAAAAACCCCAAAAATATTTTTCCCTCCTGTCCCTTCAATATCATTGTTTTCCCGATGAAGTCGGGGGTGCATGGGGCTTAACTTACCAAATAAATAAGCGACTCGTGGAAAGAGGCCATAAGGTTTATCAAATAACCTGTAAATCATCTGATACTCAGATGTCCCATGAGATAGTTGATGGGATTCAATATCAACGTGTTCCCTTCAGAAAGAGTAAAAATATGCTTTCTCTGTGGAGAGCCATCAGAAAACAGGTAAATAATATTTTAAGGTCAGAACCCATTCACCTTATTCATATTCATAATCCTTTGATTGGATTTGTTACCCTGTTGCTTCCTGATTTATGGGAGGTTCCCAAGGTTTATCATTTTCATAGTTCCTGGTTTGATGAAGAACGGATCAATGCAGCGGGTGCGAAAAAAATAACTTTTGCTTTAAATTTACGTCTACAAGTAATTCGAATGATGGAGTGGACATGCTACAGGTTTTCATCGACCCTGCTTTTTCTAAGCGAATATTCTAAAAACCGTTTCAAAGAATATTATTCCTTTTCAAAGCCTAATCTTGCAATTATACCAGGGGGGGTAGATTTAAAAGAGTTTCATCCTTTAAAATCGGAAGAAAATTTAGATGAAACTCGTGCGCGGTTAAACCTGGAAAGAAACATACCGGTACTTTTGACGGTTCGAAGGTTGGAAGAAAGAATGGGGCTGGAAAACCTGGTATTGGCTGTTGAACTCCTAATGAAAAAATTTCCTGATAAAATTTTTCAACTGGTTATTGTAGGAAAAGGAAGTTTGCGAAAAAAGTTAGAAGACTTGATAAGCGAAAAAAACTTATCAGGGGTAATTAAGCTTTCCGGGTTGGTTTCTCGTGAAGAATTACCTCTTTATTTTAGAGTGGCTGATTTGTTTGTTCTTCCCACAACAGCCATTGAAGGTTTTGGCCTGGTAACAGCGGAGGCTTTTGCAAGCGGATTACCAGTAATGGGAACGCCGGTAGGAGCAATAGGAGAAATCCTGTCACTGGTCGATAAAAATCTCATCTTTGAAGGGGTTTCCCCTGAATCATTGGCAAAGGGATTGGAACGGTTTTTTGAAGACCCAGAATATTTTACCCAATTAAAATCAAAATGTAGAGAAACAGCAGAAAAAAACTTTTCCTGGGAAAAAGTAACGGATCAAACCGAAGAAGAATTTATTAAAATAATAAATGATAAAAATTCCTAAAATTGGGTCGATTTAATTAATTAATGAATTCAATTTATTCAAAAATTTCGTTGGCACTTTTAATTGTATTGGTTTATGGAAATACAATTTTTAACACCTTCCATTTTGATGATATCCCTTCAATTTTGGAAAAACCCTGGATTCGCGGATTGGATAAAATCCCGCAGTTCATCTTTAGTTTTTTTCAACGACCTTTAGTCATCCTTACCTTTAATTTAAATTATTCAATCAGTGAATTTGAGGTTTGGAGCTATCATCTTTTTAATATTTTTTTTCATATTATAGCCACCCTCCTGATTTATAAATTTGTCCAACAGATAATATTCTTTCTGAAAAATCATTCGAATAAAAGTACTTTTGATTTATTTTCCTTGCCCTATTTTGCAGCGTTGGTTTTTGCTCTTCACCCTCTTAACACACAGTCGGTCACTTATATATCAAGCCGCTCTTCAGTATTGGCAACAATATTTTATCTTTCGGCGTTAATTTTATTTTTCAAAGGATTCAACAAGAGAAAGTTTGAAGGAAAACCCGGACGCATTTACTTTTTAGGTTTTTCTTTATTTTTCTTATTAGGGGCTTTGACAAAAGAAATAATCGTTACCCTTCCGGCAGCTTTATTTGTTTTTCACTTCTATTTTATTCGAAAAGAAAGCCCTGGAAAATGGATGTCAGCAAATGTTAAATGGATTTTGCTCCTATTGATCCCTATTCTTGCTAGAGTGGGGTATAAGCAATTCGTTGGCGGAGGGTTTTTAGCTGCATCTTCCGCAGAACTATCATCTTCGACCTGGCTTTTGACTCAAACCTCAGTGGTCCCTTTTGAGTATTTTAGAAAATTAATTTTTCCATTTAATCTAAATTTGGATGTAAATTTTCCCATTCTTAGAGATTGGTTCAACCCAAAAAATTGGTTTGGAATATTTTCACTGGGGATTTTAATCGTTATTTGGATGCGAATTTCCATTGGCATCGAAAAGAAATCACCTTGGGAATTTGAAAAGAGATGTGCGGGATTTGGATTCGCCTGGACATTTCTAACCCTCTTGCCTACATCAAGTTTTATTCCTTTATTAGACCCAGTTATGGAGCACCGGACCTATTTACCGATGGTGGGTTTTGCTTTGATTGCAGTTTCAACTGTTAGTTGGGCGTGCAGAACTTGCAATAGTTTGAATCAAAAAAAGATTTCCGGTTTTTCGGTCCAATATGGAATGTTATTAATCCTGATTTTGTTTTCCTTGATTACCATAGATAGGAATAAAATTTGGAAAGATGAGTTTACGTTATGGGCAGATGCAAAGCATAAATCACCGGGCCTAATAAGACCTTATAATAACTTGGGGCAAGCCCATGATAAGTTGGGGAATTATGATCAGGCTATTGAGGAGTTTCAGCAGGCTTTAAAAATTAATCCTAATTATTTTTTTGGATTAAATAATCTGGGAAATATTTATGGGAAGCAAAGAAAATATGAAGAAGCGATTCCCTATTTTAAAAAAGCTTTGGATCAAAAATCTGACTACAGTCCTGCACATTATAATATTGCTCGCGCTTACCATTTAATAGGAAAAAGGCAAGAAGCTATTGAAGCTTATAGAAAGGCGATTCAATATAATCCTTATTTTGAGCAGGCATTTTATAATCTCGCATATTTAGCTATGGAGTTAAGTAGTTTTGACGAGGCCATAGAAAATTTTAATAAGTTCCTAAAAATGCAACCCAACCATTCCAGAGCCCATTTTGGATTGGGAAATGCAATGATGATGAAGGGCCAATTAGATCTTGCGATGCAGGAATATCGTATTTCAGGAAAGCTGGACCCTACCTTTGCCCTTCCTTATATGAATATGGCAAATATTCTTATGCAAACTAAAAATATTCCGGCAGCCATAGAAAATTATCAGAAAGCATTACAAATCAAACCAGACATGGCTGCCATCCATTTGAGCCTGGGAATGATTTACTATCAATTTATGAATGATGCTCCCAAAGCACTTGGTTATTTAAAAGAATCCCTCCGTCTCAGTCCTACCCAACCCGGTGCAGCCCGAATTAAATCCCTGATAGTTGAACTGGAAAATAAGCAACCGGCTTAAAATTGTTCAATTAAAACAGGAATGTATAAGCGAAAAACTTTTAAAGTATTTTGTTAGTAATTATTGCCACATCATACTAACTGTATAAATATTAAATTTACTTAAACTGATAAGAAGGGATGGGTATTAATATTAAACATACAGAATCCGCGAAAGAACTACAAAGAGAAATATTTACAACAAAAGATCCTGGAGAGAGTAATTCCTCTGGGCTTGAATCCACTTTTGATATTAATAAAGCCTTGGAAAATGCCCGCAAGCGTATGGGAAAATTTTTCAAAGGAAACCAGATATTGGGAAGAAAAGGAGCCATTGGCTGTGTTTCCCTTGAAATAAGTCAGAGATGCAATCTCGATTGTTCTCTTTGCTATTTATCAGAATCTTCTGCAATGGTAAAGGATATGCCAATGGAAGAGTTGTATAGAAGATTGGATACAATTCTTAAAACTTATGGTCCGGGGACTAATGTTCAGGTAAGTGGAGGTGAGCCTACATTAAGGGATAAACAGGAACTACTGGAAATAGTGCGTTATGCCAGAAAGATCGGATTGCATCCGGCATTATTTACCAATGGAATAAAATGCTCGAGAGAGCTATTGGAAGAACTTTCGCAAGCTGGTTTAAGCGATGTTGCTTTTCATGTGGATTTAACACAAAAAAGATCAGGTTATAAAACGGAGAATGAATTAAACGAAATAAGGCAGGAATTAATAGAAAGAGCGCGAGGCCTTCCGTTATTGGTAGTATTTAACACAACCGTCCATGAATCCAATTTCAGGGAGATACCCGATCTTATTCAATTCTTCATTAAAAATTCGGATGTGGTGGGTATGGCATCGTTTCAACTGCAGGCTGATACAGGAAGGGGAACCCTTCATCAGCGACCGGTTCCCATAAGTTTACAGTCGGTACAGGAAAAAATTTCTAAAGGTGCGGGAAATAGTTTGCCATGGGATACAATTTTAGTGGGGCATCCCAAATGTCATACTTATGTTCCTACCTTTGCGGTGAATGGAAAGGCATTTGGGATTATCGATGACGCGCGCATATTTTCTGACTTTCTTCAAGATTTCAGCCATGTAACCCATGATCGACGAGAAGGGCCCTTGAAAATTGCAGGGACTTATTTAAAAAATAGTATCAGAAAACCTAAATGGATATTGCGTGCATTAACCTATTTTTTGCCCCGGATATGGAAAATTAAAAAAGATATACTTGCCAGTAAGGGAAGGGTAAATAAAATTTCATTTTTTGTGCAAAATTTTATGGATAAAGATAATTTAGATTCTGAAAGAATAGAGGCATGCTCTTTTATGGTAATGACGAAAGAGGGCTCGGTATCAATGTGTCAACATAATGCCAGTCGCGATGATTATATTTTGCAGCCCATACAAATTTCAAATGGGAATGAAAGTAAAACCTTTTATCCTCTTTCTAAAAATAGAGAATCTGAATCCGTTAGCTTGGAAACGGAAACATTGGTAAATTAAAAAGGCCGAATCAAATGTTCAGGAAATTTTATTTTTTTCTCTGTCTAGTAATATTTCTTTCAAGTTGTGCTACCCAACTATCCTCTCCTAGATTTATTAATTCCAATGAAGATCAGCTAGGGGAGTTTTACGGTCCGGCCTCATGGAAAAAAGTTCTTGAAAAATATGTGGATGAAAAAGGAAAAGTTGCATTTAAAAAACTGGCTTCAGATTATACAGACCTGCTTTTTTATTTAGATTATATAGGGAAAACCAGCCCTGATATCACCGAACAAGACTCCAAAGATAAAAGGAAAAAGATCGCCTTTTATATCAACTCCTACAATGCGCTTGCCATGTATGGGGTTGTGTATCATAAGATTCCAAGGGATTTTAACAAATTCATAGATCGCGCCCGATTTTTTAAATTTACGGAATTTAATATTGGGGGTAGGCATATTTCTTTATATGATTATGAAAACAAAATTATCCGCCCAGCTGGAGACCCACGCGTTCACTTTGCGTTGAATTGTATGGTGGTGGATTGCCCCCGGTTGCCTGATACACCGTTCACTCCAGAAAACCTCGATGCTCAATTGAATGAGGCCGCGATAGAATTTTTAAATGATTCTAAAAAAGTATCTGTGAATCATTCAGAAAAGAAAGTGATGGTTTCTGAAATTCTCAAGTTTTATAAAGAAGATTTTGTAAACCCTAATCAGTCAGCATCTCTTTTGGAGTATGTGAATCAATTCAGGAAAGATAAAATCCCTTCCACCTATAGTCTAGGATTTTTTAAATATGATTGGACCATCAACACCCAGTGAAAAAGTGGAGTTAGGCTTACGCTTATTTATTGCGTCGGTTTTATTATTAACTGGAGTGGGAAAATTGCTGGATGTTCAAGGTTTTATCAAAGTTATAGATACCTATAGGGTAGTTCCAACTTTTTTACAGCCTGTTATTGCAGTTTTCATGGTGGTAGTTGAATTAAAAATAGCAGAGAACTTGTATAGAAAAATAAGTTTAAAGTTCACCGCTTTGGCAGCTACGGTTTTACATTTTGGTTTTACTTTGTTGGCAATATTTACACTTCTACGTGGAATTGAAGTTCCTAATTGTGGTTGTTTCGGAGTTTTTTGGGCGAGGCCTTTAACTTATATAACAGTGATTGAAGATATTTTTATGGTAGGAGTATGCTTTCTATTGTTCAAACTCGCGAAAAAAGATCAGGGTTTGGCTTAAACTACCATTCGGCTAAGCACCAACCGATTAATCCCGAATCGAACATGTATCAAATCGAGTTTAATATCCTTTCCTTTTAACTCCGGAAATACAGATAATCCTCCGTTCTGGAACGATTTCTCAGCATCAGGATAATTGTTGAAATATTTGATGGAGGTAGCAGAATCTTCGATAGCAGAGTAATCTTCTTTTTGACTTTCCCAAGCTCGTGCGGCTAAAAGAAAATAGTCATCGGTATCTATATTTTTTTCGTTATCCAATGTGGCGTTCATTGCACCCCTCCTCTCAAAATCTAAAAAATATTTTGTAATATAATATTTTCATAAAAAAAAGTCACGAATTTGATAGCTCTATTGCTCGTTAAAATGAATAAAATTGTTATAATAGGAGTCTTAATAGTAGATGCAATACTTAAAACGAAGACACAAAGCTTTAGGGAGCCAAAAAGCCTAATAAATCAACATATTAAAGCGTAAAAAGTTGTTTCTCGAAACCTAAATTATTTGAAAAGGTGATTAAATGAACAGACTAATTGTGGCCGCAATTTTCCTAATGCTATCATCCAGCCCGGCTTGGGCGCAGAATACCATGGAAAATATATATTGTAGTGATTACCATGGAACGCGGGTTCAGATAATCCCAGATGCTTCAGCGAGACAATTAGCAGAAGCAGGAATTAGTACCTTAGGGGTGCCTCATATTCGGGTCAATCCGGCGCAATTGAAAGATCTTTCACCCAATACTAGAGCTTTTGCGGTCAACCATGTTTGCGCTAATCTTACTCTGGGACATTTAGTGAGGGGAGTAGATAATATCTATGATCATTTTGAACGGGTGGGAAACGCTGATTGCTGGGCAGCTACTAAACTCTTTTATGGAGGTATTGTGGATAAGGATGGAGTGGATGCCATTGAAGCAGAGATAAATGAGATGAATAGGGAACAATGGTCTCATTTCCCCGGTCCGGTACGTGTGGTGACCCTGAACGGTGCCTGTGAGCTTAAACCAATGAAATAAATTTTTTTATATTTTTAAATTTAAACAAGCCGCAATCGGAGAGTCTGACTCTTGGATTGCGGCTTTTTGCTTTTAGATATCTATTATTTTCATAAACCTTAACTCAGGGGAGAACGAAAACCAATGGAAAGCATAAGACTCTAACCATTTTCAATGCGATAGCAGAACTCTAGCTTATGAACTAATCGTGAAAGTAAAAGGGTTAGTAGCAAGTAGGTCAGGGCTACATAGGTATAAGTTTCGAAAAAATTAAAATGCTTGGTGGCATATTCATTGCCCACACGTAAAATGTCAGAGATTGCCAATACAGAAACCAGACTGGTATCTTTCAGCATCCCCAGAGTTTGATTCCCAATAGCCGGAATAATGGTTCGCATGGACTGGGGTAAAACTATTTGAGCTAAGGCCTGCTTTTCGTTCATGCCCAAACTTCGGGCTGCCTCTGCTTGTTCTTTTGGAACAGCTTCGATTCCCGATCGAAAGACATCGGCCATATAAGCCCCATAGCTGAATCCAAAACCCGCAACGGCCGCTACCAATGCAGGCATATGAATGAACTCTCCCAAGGCGTAATAGATATAAAATAAAAGAACGAGTAACGGAACACCGCGCAGAATTTCTGTATAAAAGGAAACCGGAATACGAATTAATGGGTTTTTAGAAAGCTTTCCCAAACCCACAAGCAGCCCAACTAGAATGGCAGCCAGGCTGCCTAGAAAAGTAACCAACAATGTATAAAAAATTCCCGCGGGTAAAAGTGATAACAGATCAAGATATCCACCGGACTGTTCACTCGTGGAGTAAGCTTCTTTTGAAGGCAAGTAAATCAAAAATAAAATACTCACTCCCACAGCCATATTCCAAGCCCAGGCTTGGGAGTTTATTTTTTCGGAATTGGATAATGTTTTTTTCATCGGTTCCCAAATTGTGTGGGACTTAACAACTAATTAGAAACTTGTGCCGCCTGACCGAGATCCCATTTTTTGTGAAGCCGAGCAACGGTTCCATCTTCAATCAAAATTTTAAGAGCAGAATTGACCCGAGACATAAGTTTTTCTTCATCTTTTCTTAAAACCACGGCATAAAACTCATTGGATAAAATTTCTCCAACCATTTTTATTTCTTGAAAATGCGGTTTGTTTCTATAAAACAATGTTCCCGAACTTTCCCCCAATACCGCATCCACCTTTCCATTGATGAGGTCAGTGATAGCATGACCGTACATCTGGTAACCTTTCGTTCTTATCAAAGGCTCCTTTTCTAGAAAGTAATAAGAAGTAGTTCCTGTCTGAGCTCCAATCAACGCATTACTATTTTTGGCATCTTCAAAGGACTTTATTTTTGTTTGATTCTTGTGAACAACGAGGGATAGTCCGCTTTTAAGGTAAGGGATGCTAAAGTCCATTCGCTGTTTTCTTTCTTCCAGAACTGTAACAGAACTGAGAACCATATCGAATTTGTTCGTAATCAATCCGCCAAAAAGGCCCGCCCACTCCACGTTGATGAGGCGTATATTGAATCCGGCCTTTTTAGCGATAGCCTCTGCTAAATCGGGTTCAAAACCGGTTATGTCATTTCCCGCACTCATAAACGACATAGGTGCCAGAGTGGCATCGGTTGCTACAATATAGGTGTCGCTAGGGTCCCCGCTGTTGTCACAACCGATAATCAGGGAGCAACTGAAAAATATAGTTATTAAAAAAAGAAGAAATTTAATTTTCATTGATTTGAAATACATCCGAGATTTTGAATAAAACTCGAACAGATTCTCCAATTGCATAGTTATTTTGATTTGGTTCTCTGTGGTGAAGGGATAGTTTTAAATAAGAACCATCAGCAAGTTTAATTTGGTATCGGGTGTGGCTTCCAAAAAAGTCACTGCTGACTATAGTTCCTTCAAGCCGGTTTACTGTTCTGTTTTTCTCTTGGCCAGAATCAAAGAATATTTTTTCCGGTCGTATATAACATTGTTGATTTAAAGAGGGATTGGCATTTGATAAAAATTGAACCTTTCCATTTTCACCTAATGAAAGCGTTATCAAATTTCCGTCTTTTTGTTCTACTGTTCCTCTGAAGCAGTTTATTTCACCCAAAAAGTTGGCTACAAAAGAAGATTTTGGTCTCTCATATAAATCTGCAGGTGTTCCAGATTGTTTTATAGAACCCTTTTCCATGATGCACATCTTAGTAGCCATGCTCATGGCTTCTTCCTGATCGTGAGTCACAAAAAGAAATGTAATTCCCAAAGCCTTTTGCATTTCTACAAGCTCGACACGCAAATGTTGTCTCAAGCTGGGATCGAGAGCAGATAGCGGTTCGTCCAGTAAAAGAATTTTGGGTCGATTTATTACCGCTCGTGCTAAAGCAACTCGCTGGGCTTCCCCTCCGCTTATTTGTTGAGGATAGGAGTTTTTTACTTTTGTTAAGTGTGTCATTTCCAAAAGTTCTTCGATTTGTTTCGCAATTTTAGATTCTGGAAGCTTTCTTACTCGCGGTCCAACAGCGATATTGTCATAAACGTTCATATGTTGAAACAAGGCGTAATTTTGAAATATTAATCCAACAGGCCTTTTTTCAATAGGTAGGGAACTCACTTCAGTGCCCTCTATCCAAATTTTTCCTTGGTCAGGGGACTCAAATCCTGCTATCAACCGTAATAGAGTAGATTTGCCACAGCCACTTTGGCCTAGCAGCGTAAACCTTTCTCCCTCTCCCACTTCTAGGGAAATATTCTGGAGAACGGGTTTTTCACCAAATGATTTGGAAATGGATTCAAGCTTTAACATTTTGGTTATTTTGAAGGAAACAAAGTTGCAACGCTCAGGCATTTTATATAAATTCTCTAAGGAATTATATAAAGGATTCTAGGGAGAGAATATGCGGGTTTTGGTTATTGGAAGTGGTGGACGTGAGCATGCACTGGTCTGGAAGATAAAACAGAGTCCAAAGGTAGAAGAAATTTTTTGCGCACCGGGAAACGCAGGAACAAATGAGATTGCTGAGAACATTCCCATTGCGGCAGACGATATTGAAGGGCTTTTGCAGTTTGCTCTGAAAAATGAAATAGGGTTGACAGTGGTGGGTCCTGAACAACCCCTTGTAATGGGAATTGTAGATCGGTTTGAAGAAAAGGGCCTGCGCATTTTCGGACCCAATGCGCGTGCGGCAGAACTAGAAGGCAGTAAATCTTTTTCAAAAGATATTATGAAAAAGTATGGACTTCCTACAGCAGAATATCAAACCTTTACCTCCGCCGAGAGGGCCGCAGAATATATCAAAGCCAAAAATTGCCCCTTGGTTGTCAAAGCCGATGGACTTGCCGCTGGAAAGGGTGTCTTGCTATGCCAATCTTCAGAAGAGGCTCTGGCTGCGGTCGATACAATTATGGGCAAAAGGTCCTTTGGCGAAGCGGGGGATCAAATTGTGGTTGAGGAATTTCTTGAAGGACAAGAAATTTCAGTTCTGGCCTTTAGTGATGGACAAACGGTTTTGTTATTGGACTCGGCTCAAGATCACAAAGCAGCTTATGATGGAGATAAGGGCCCAAATACAGGAGGGATGGGAGCCTATTCCCCGGCACCGGTTTTTACGGAAATAATGCAGCAAAAAGTTCGCGATAAAATTATGTTGCCCATGGTCCGGGCTATGCAACAGGAAGGCCGACCCTATAAAGGAATTCTTTATGCCGGTTTAATGCTGACCAAAACGGGTCCGCAGATTCTTGAGTTTAATGCCCGTTTTGGTGATCCAGAAACTCAACCGCTTCTTGTTCGAATGGATAACGATATTATTCCTCTGTTTGAAGCGTGTATAGACGGAACTTTGGATCAATGCCCGGCGCATTGGAAAAACGAATCCTCGGTATGCGTGGTAATGGCTGCCGAAGGCTATCCCGGTGCTTATCAAAAAGGAAAAGCTATTTCAGGATTGAAAAATGCAAACTCCATTCCTGGGGTGGTGGTGTTCCATGCAGGAACACAGGAACAGAATGGAGAAGTGCTGACCAATGGCGGACGGGTTCTTGGTGTGACAGCTACCGGGGAAAACACATCCAGTGCTATCGAAAGAGCTTATGAGGCTGTTGGTAAAATTAAATGGGAAGGTATCCATTATAGAAAAGATATTGGTCACCGAGCGACCAGCTGATTTTATATACTTTGAATAGAACGGGAAATCCCGGCTCCCAGGTTTTCAAAATTTTGCGCAAGCGCTAAATATGAAAACCCGAGAAACTCCCAACCCCGAAAGTATTAACCGGGATTTCCCTTTTTCATCTTTCCTTTTTTAGCTTCTTTTTTCTTTGCAAGATACAAACTTTTTTGACATTCATGTGAACAATATTTTGAATTGGGATGCCGAGGGTGAAATTCCTTCTGGCAAACCACACATATTTTATTGTAGAACTTTGTATTCTTGTTAACCTCTATCGCAGGTTCTTTAAAGCTATTAATAAAGGAACTTATTTTTTTAGTTGAAGGCTGATTAAAAAAATCTTTACTGGATTTAGTTAATTGGCTTTCGCGCAGTATTTTTTTAAGTTTTCCATTTTTATCGTAAACTTTGCATTCATAAGCCATAGCCTGGCTACCTTTTCTAAGGTGCGACAAAACCTTTTAATGTTTTGATAATCGAAAAATATTCCATCCTGAATATCTATCTGTTTTCGCGTGTTTTTCCGTCTCAAAATTAAAAACCTTTATCAAACAGGAATTTCTATTTTCCTTTAAGTCCATATGGACGAGATGAGGGCGAATTTTAATTATGGTTTCCTTTTTATTTTCAAAGGATTTAAGTTTAATTTCTACAAACGGACTATTTGAAACAAAAATGGAATTTATTATTTCAAATTTTTGAGTCCTTTTTCCTTGATATATTTGATATGTATAAGTTATTTCGTTTTTATTTAAAGATAGCGATTTTAGATTTGTACTAGCCGGATTGTCGATAACCCAGTCCCCTGAAGCATTCCTAGGGCAACTAGCTTGAATCCACTCGTCATCTTGCCAACCCAGTGAATAGCCTGGGGAAACGAAGAAGGAAAAAACTCCTGCAAGGGTAAAAATAAGAGTGATGAGCCAATTCAATACCCGATTGCGAAGTTGAATTAAATCCCGGCCTTTATAAAAATATTTTTGGTTGGACATGTTTTTTCCTTAATTAACTTAAATGGATGACGTTTTGGTAAAATTTAAAATATGATCGGATAATAGATTTGAAAAAACATCCAGATCATAAGGCCAGGCGTACTGGAAATTTATTTTCGGATGTTTAAGACGAAGAGCATCTACTTCTTCTGGTATTTCTCTTTCAGAATGCGAACCGCCTGGAGTGATCATGGTGGTTATAAGAATCACTTTCGTAACACTTTCTTTTGCCAGCTCATCCGCAGCTTGCTCTATGGAAGGGTAGCAAAACTCGTTGTAAGCCGTTTTCAAAATATAACCTTCTAATCGAGGCGCAAGATGAGCGGCCAGTTTTTCTAATCCAGATTTATAAGGGTCAGACTCAGGGGTTCTTCCCCAGTTTCGTATTGTTGATTCCAGCACTCTTTCCTTAGAAGTAATAGGAGTTCCCGTTCTCACCCTGTGCTTATGGATTTTCATAAAATCTTCAACAATTTCTTTGGGTATATCGCTGGGCAGTCCACCATGCCCTATAAGTATTACTGCCTGCTTAAGGTTTTCCATTTTTTTATCCATTCCTGTTAATAAAGCAGTATTAATAAATTTAAACTGCTTTGGGTAATTGTTTTTCAAAATCCTCCAACCAGTGGTTGAAGGTATTGAAATTTTCCATTTTGTTAATTCCGGGTAAGTTTTCGGGAGTGCCTTTTCCACCCGAAATAATAGTTGTAGTTTTGTTTAACTCTTTTCTTATTTTTAATAATGATTCTTCTGTGTCTAAATTTTTTCCCCCACAGGAAATACTTAGACAAAGAATTTTGGGATTATATTTATTTGCAGTGGTAATCACATCTTCAAGAGGAGTATTCAAACCCAGGTAAATAATCTTTGCTCCAGAAAGACTTGCTACAACCGCCGACATAAGTAGCCCGAGATTATGGGTTTCTCCCGGCAGGGTTGCCATTATAATATTCCAACCATCTTTTCTGCTATTCAACTGCCTCCACTTGCTAGTGAGGAAACCGTCTATACATTCTGTTGCAAAATGTTCATGAGGAATAGAAAGTTCTCCAGATTCCCATCCCTTGCCTATTCTTTCTATTAAAGGAATCATAAAATCCATGACGAATTTTAATGGACCCGATTTATTCCATTGTTCGTGGAACCCTTGTAGAAGACAATCGTCATCATATTCATGAATTCCCTTGATCCAACGTTCAACCAACAATTCGTTGGAAGAGTTTTCAGATTCTTGGGTCGAAGTTGGATTGGAATCCATCAAAGGTTTTAATCCCATTAACCCATGCAACTCTTCCAACGTTCCCGAGACCACTTTGCTGGCCCGATATCCCGAATCCAAGGCTTTAACAATTGCCCTCAGCCTTGGAACATCTTCTTTGGGATAACGACGATGACCGGAAGGTAACCGTTGAGAGCGGGGGGTGCCATAGCGCTTTTCCCACACTCTCAACGTATGTGTTGTTATTCCGGTCAGCCGTGCCAACTCTCCTATTGAAATCAAATTTTCCATTTTGTCTTCATTTGTCATAGGATTTGTGATCCCTTATATTTTTTATACGATGGTTAGATATTGTCCTTAACCATATTTTTATCCAAATCTGCCTTGGCAATATTTTGATTTTCAATGTGGTTGAGGACGATTAGTCCGCTCGAAGTTCTCTTAACAAGAAAGTTGTGGTCGGAAATAGAAAGTTCGAATTTATTTCCAGGTTTAATACCGTATTCATTCAATAAATCTTGTTCCAGGTTGTTTAAACCTACAGACGGGTTGCTTTTGCCTTCAAACATTTTCTTTGCGATTTTTGAGCTGGTGGTTTCCCCAAAAACCCATTCAACCTGAAGACGCTTGTGGTCGTGTCCTGGATGAAAATGTTTTTGCATAGAAATATTAGAGATATTTGAAACCTTCTTTATAGGAAGAATCTCGCCATTCATGGTTGTATTGAATACGGTAGCATCGGTAACTTTTAAGCCTGCTGAAGTTCTTTCGAAAGTGACATCAATATTTCGTACGATTGCGCTGAATTTGTTTCCCACTTTGATGTCATAGTGATTGAATTTTTTCTGTTCAAAATGATTCAACCCAATAACCCCGGAAGGTTTAGAGGAGTTCAAGTCCCTTTCAATTTTTGAATGCAAATTTTTTGATAATTCCCATTTGAACGGAACCTTGGAATGATCATGATCGGAATGAGCGAAAGCCGACCCTGAAGCGATTAATGTCATAGAAGCGATTGCCAGAGTTTTGAGGATGGATTGTTTTGCATTCATTATTTTATCTCCTGAAATTAATTATAATTAAAAACTTATAACCTTGTATAAGTTTAATATTAGACAATATATTAGATTTGTCAATAGATACTTAGATAAAAAATTAGCTTTTGTCTAAGTATTTTGTTAAATATTTGAAATATAAGGGGTAAAAACTAGATATTATTTTAAAAATTGTTGGAAATCATTAGGTTGAGAGGGATCAATGGCCCACAATCTTAGGATTAAAGCAATTACCTGACAATTAATCTAAATCTGGAGATGGAAAGGAAGGTTTTAGCGGTAAAGATCTCGGCGTTACGCAAAGGTCTTCTGACGAAGATGGCTGGTGTAAAACTTAATTCCGGAAGCAGGAGAGGTATTGTTCACTCAAAAATGCAATAACTGGAAAAATAGGGGGCTTGTCCAGTCAGTCGAGTTGGGGTTCTTTGTTTTCGGTTTCGACGTCTTCCATTTGTTTGTCGAATAGTCGGTGAGCAAGGTACCAGCAGCCCCAAGAGACGATAACAACGGTGCCTAATCCGATTGAAGACCACAACATTAAATTGTCGCTGGAAGATATGCCTCGAAGAAAGATGAATGCGCCAAGCGGAAGTGCCATGACAAACCCGAAACAGGAAAGCAACATGGAGCTACGCGCGTAATATTTAGGGCGCACATCAATATTGAGTTCCGGAAGGTATTTTTTATTCTCGGGTAAGGCCGCGTCGAGCAACTCAATTTCGCCTTCACATTTCGGGCAATATTGACCTCCCCAGAACGCATTTTTACATTGTAGACAAAACTTGACCATAAGTTACTCGGTGTTTTTTGGTTGGTGTTTAGGATACCTCATTTATAATACCGCTACAACTATTGCCCCCTTTTTCTTGATTTGAGGATATGACAGATAAAAAAAAGATTGTGATTTTAACGCACGGTGGAGCAGGGTCCGATCCCGCCCATGCGGATGGTACAGCCATCGCAGGCCAAATGGGTATGATGGGGCTGCAAACCGGTGAGTCGATTCTGGATGCCGCTTGCAATGCAGTAATCAGCCTCGAAGACGATAGCCGTTTCAATGCGGGAGTGGGTTCCCATCGCCGCATAGATGGATCGGTACAAATGGATGCCTCTTGTATGGATAGTTCTGGCACCTTTGGTGCCGTCGCCGCGCTGGAAGGTTTCCGTAACCCCGTTCAGGTTGCCCGCATAGTGAGCCAATCGGAGTATCGCGTTTTGGCAGGAGCAGGTGCGGCCGAGTTTGCTGCAAATCAAGGATGCAAAACGGTTTCTTTAGATGAAATAGGAAATACAGGGAAAGATTTTTCTACTACAGACACCGTCGGCTGTGTGATTCGAGATGGCGACCAGTTCGCGGCTGCACTCAGCACAGGTGGAATCGATGACGCCATACCTGGCCGTGTTGGCGATGTCCCATTAATAGGCTGCGGACTCTATGCAGGAGTCGAAGGAGCGGTGGCAGCTACAGGAGATGGAGAAGCCATCGCGTTACAGATGACAGCATTTCGTGCTTACCAACTCATCGAACAAGGGATGGACCCCAAAGCAATCGTACCCAGAACTATTGGCTGGTTTAAAGAACCCACAGCTTTTGGGATCCTTGTTGTCAGTAAATTAGGCTTCGCAGGGGGCACCAACAAGACGATGGCATGGACAGCAGCAGAAATAGAAATCCCTATATAAGAAAAACAAAAGGAAGTTTCTGTTAAGGAGAAACGGTTTCTAAAAAATGAGTCCGTCCGCCTGCTGTACTAGAGGGAATTATACAAATCGACTTATTACGGTGGGACCAAAAAGCTCAAAACGTTTTTCGAGAAAAGCCGGAACCTCGCGAGGAGAGGTGTAATCTATTCTTAATTTCCCCAAGTCAAGAGGAGCATCCTTATTAAAGGTGGGTAGCTCGGATTCCTTATCCATTTTTTG
>JACKQG010004299.1_pt1 | contig 16627 bp, 13 predicted proteins | sample 8237621 | NCBI WGS metagenome assembly JACKQG01 (sample SAMN15677084, study PRJNA649215) | marine metagenome | biome: marine; feature: Black Sea; material: saline water; isolation source: suspended particulate matter (SPM) from the Black Sea western gyre | collected 2013-06-09/2013-06-10 | depth...
AGCATTAGCCTTCCAAGCTAAGGGTCGCGGGTTCGAACCCCGTTTCCCGCTCCATTGCTCATGTAGCTCAGTCGGTAGAGCACCTCCTTGGTAAGGAGGAGGTCACCGGTTCAAATCCGGTCATGAGCTCCAGAAAATAAAATAAAAATTAAACGGAGGAAAAATGGCAAAAGAGAAGTATGAAAGAAAGAAACCGCATGTTAATGTTGGTACGATTGGTCATATTGATCACGGAAAAACAACATTAACCGCTGCAATGACTCTATGTCTGGAAAAAACAGGTTTGGCAGCTTACACATCATTTGATCAAATTGATAATGCACCTGAAGAGAGAGAGAGAGGAATCACAATTGCTACTGCTCACGTTGAGTACGAAAGCGCTAATAGGCACTACGCTCATGTCGATTGTCCAGGGCATGCTGATTATATCAAAAATATGATTACCGGCGCAGCCCAAATGGACGGTGCGATATTAGTCGTAAGCGCTGCCGATGGTGTTATGCCACAAACAAGAGAGCATATTCTTCTGGCAAGACAAGTTGGAGTTCCTTATGTCATCGTCTATGTGAACAAAGTTGATATGGTTGATGACCCAGAAATTTTGGAATTGGTTGAATTAGAGGTCAGAGATTTGTTGAATGAATATGAATTTCCAGGAGATGATATTCCCGTAATTATGGGAAGTGCATTAAAAGCTTTAAATTGTGGTTGCGGAAAAGAAAGTTGTGAAAATTGTAAATCAATTATGGAACTATTGAAAGCTCTCGATGAGTATATTCCATTACCAAAACGAGATGTGGATAAACCATTCTTGATGCCTGTCGAAGATGTCTTCAGCATTCCCGGAAGAGGAACTGTTGCAACTGGTAGAGTCGAACGCGGTATTGTAAAAATTCAAGAAAAAGTCGAAAGAGTTGGAATCCGGGAGACAAAAGAGATAGTTGTAACTGGCGTTGAAATGTTCAGGAAACTTCTCGATTCCGGACAAGCCGGCGATAACATTGGTGTATTGCTTCGCGGAATTGCAAAAGATGAAATCGAAAGAGGAATGGTTCTCGCAAAACCGAAGAGCATTACTCCACACAAAAAATTCACAGCTGAAACCTATATTCTTAAAAAAGAAGAAGGTGGAAGACATAAACCGTTCTTTTCAGGATATCGTCCTCAACTCTATTTCAGAACCACAGATGTGACCGGCACATTAAGCTTGCCCAAAGGAACTGATATGGTTATGCCAGGCGATAAGGTAACTATCGAAGTCGAATTGATTACTCCAATCGCAATGGAAAAAGGTTTGAGATTTGCAATTCGTGAAGGCGGAAGAACAGTTGGCGCTGGAGTTGTCGGCGATATTATTGAGTAATAATTTTATGAGAGATTATATTAAATTGGCTTGCTCTGTTTGTAAATCGAGAAATTATTCGACAAAGAAGAATCGCGCACTTCATCCAAAAAGAGTAGAATTTAAAAAATATTGTCCGGTCTGCAGAAAACATACTGCACACAAAGAGACAAAATAATCCGCCAAAGGTGGTATTATTTTTGCCTTTGGTATGATTGGGTTTAGGCCTGTAGCTTAAATGGTAAAGCAGCGGTCTCCAAAACCGAAGAGTGCGGGTTCAATTCCTGCCGGGCCTGCCATTCCTGCCTAAAATAAATAGGTTGAAGGGAGATATGTTTAAAAAATTAGTTAAATTTTTGAAAGAAGTAAATCAAGAATTAAGAAGTGTTATCTGGCCATCGAAAGATGACATTAAAGAAGGTACGGCTGTCGTAATCGCATTCTCAATTACGCTCGGGATCTTCATTTGGATTGTTGATAATATTTTTGCACACATTGTAAAATTGGTTATGTTCAGATGATGGAAAAAATCCGAAATGAATCTATCTTTGATATGAAATGGTATGTTCTCAATACTCAATCTGGAAAAGAGAAGAAAGTCAAAGAAGCGATTGAAAGATTTCTCGAAGATAACGAGTTAAAAGATTTTTTCGGGCAGATTCTGATATCATCGCACAAAACATTTGTGATAAAAGATGGAAAAAGATATGTTCGGGAAAGGAAAATTTTTCCGAATTATATTCTTATCGAAATGACGATGAAACCAGAAACTTATCAATTGATTATGAATATTCCCGGAACTTCAAAGTTTCTTGGAACTGGCAAAAATCCGAAACCGCTTTCTGAATCGGAAGTCAATAAAATTTTAGGAATCAAACAGGACGGCGAAAAGGTTGAATCTGAAATTCGTTTCATAATTGGTTCGCGAATTAGAATTATTGATGGTCCATTTAATGATTTTGAAGGTTCTATTGAAAAAATTATAGAAGAAAAAGAAAAAATGGTTGTAAGTGTTTCTGTTTTTGGAAGAAGAACTCCCGTTGAAGTTAGTTTTAACCAGATTGAAACTCTTGATTAACTGAAGAATCTTTCTTCGATATGAAAGGATTAAAATGGCAAAAAAAATAATGGCAAAAGTAAAATTGCAATTACCTGCAAATCAGGCGACACCAGCTCCGCCTGTTGGTCCAGCTTTGGGTCAACATGGCGTGAATATTGGTGAATTTTGCAAGCAATTTAACGATAAAACCAAAAAAGATGCCGGAATGATTATTCCAGCAATTGTAACAATTTACAAAGACCGCTCGTTTTCGTTTATAACAAAAACTCCTCCCGCAGCGATCTTGATTAAAAAGGAAGTTGGACTGGCAAAAGGTTCTGGCGAACCGAATAGAGAAAAGGTCGGAAAAATCACAAAAAAGCAGCTTGAAAAAATCGCAAAAATCAAAATGGAAAATCTTAATGCTGCAAATATTGAAACTGCGATAAGTATGATGGCAGGCGCTGCAAGAAGTATGGGCGTGACAGTTCAAGATTAAAATCCCTGTCTGCAGCAGACAGGAAAAACAGGAGTAAATCTTTATGAAAAAAGGAAAACGATATTCGCAGGCATTTGAAAAAATCGACCGCGAGAAGAAATATCTCATTTCTGAGGCGATTCAAATGCTATCAGAATTCCCTCATCCAAAATTCGACCAAACTGTTGAACTTCATATTCGTTTAGGCGTTGACCCCAAAAAAGCTGATCAAATGGTTCGAGGAGCTATTATGCTTCCTCACGGAATTGGGAAAGAGATGACTGTTCTCGTTTTTGCTGAAGGCGATAAAGCCGAAGAAGCGAAAAAAGCCGGAGCAGATTTTGTTGGAATGGACGATTTGGCAGAAAAAATTCAGAATGGTTGGACAGAATTTGATGTTGCGATTTCAACACCAAATTTGATGGGAAAAGTTGGAAAACTCGGAAAAATTTTAGGTCCAAGAAAACTTATGCCAAATCCAAAATCTGGCACAGTTACGATGGATATTGAAGATTCCGTGAAAGAATCAAAAGCTGGAAAAATCGAATACCGAATTGATAAATATGCAATAATTCATACAAATGTAGGAAAAGTGTCTTTCAAAAAAAATCAATTAACAGAAAATATAAAATCACTCGTGAAAGAAATTGTGCAGAATAAACCAGCATCTGCAAAAGGTAAATATATCAAAAATATAACCATCTGTTCGACTATGAGTCCTGGAATCAAAATTGACGCAGTCGCTCTGGTAAAAGAATTATAAGAAAAATAGGAAATTATTATGGAAGAAAAATCAATCAATCCAAAAAATATAGAAGCAGTCGAAAATATAAAAAATAGCATTCAAAACGCAAAATCGCTTATACTCGTTGATTACAAAGGATTAAATGTAGAAGAAGATACCGAATTGAGAAGGAAGTTTCGCGAAAACAATGTAAATTATTTTGTTTGTAAAAATACATTTCTGAAACTTGCCACAAAAGATTTAAAAATTGATACACTCGAAGATTTTTTGATTGGACCAACAGCAGTTGCAGTTTCAAAAGAAGAAGAGTTAAAACCAGCAAAAATAATTGCAGATTTCGCAAAAGCACTTCCAGAAGAGAAAAATCTACCCAAATTCAAAGCTGGAATCATCGATGATATTTTTATGGATATTGAAAAGTTAAATGAGGTTGTGAAATTGCCATCGAGAATTGAACTTCTTGCTAAACTTATTTCCAGTTTGAATTCACCAATCTCAGGTTTGGCGATTTCATTGAATGGTATTTTGCAAAAATTACTTTTTGTATTGAACGCAATAAAAGATAAATCCACAAAAAGTGGATCCTCCTCTGGAGGAAAATAACAGTTAAAAAATATCGGAGGATTAATGGCTGAAACAAAAGCAAAATCAGAAGAAAAAGATAAGATAATCAAACTTATCAAAGAGTTGAATGTGATGAAATTGGCTGAATTGGTCAAAGATTTGGAAGATGAATTTGGTGTTACTGCCACTGCGCCAGTTGCGGCTGTAGCTGCATCTGCCGGAGAAGGACAAGCCGCTGCAAAAGATGAAAAAACAGAATTTAGTGTAGTTTTAACAGCAGCAGGAGATAAGAAAATTCAGGTTATCAAAGTTGTTCGCCAAATCACAAAACTTGGACTAAAAGAGTCAAAAGCATTAGTTGATGAAGCTCCCAAACCAATCGTAGAAGATGTTTCAAAAAAAGAAGCAGAAGAAGTAAAAGAAAAAATCGAAGCCCAAGGCGGGTCTGTCGAAATTAAGTAATTATTTATTTTGAAACAATTAAAAAATTGGGGCGAAAATAAGAAGAATTGTCATCAAATTTGGATGAAATGATTTGATGACAAATTTCTTCCTATTTTTTCAAATTAAGGAGTAAATTTGGAGAAAAGAAAATCATTCTCTAAAATCGAAAAGCGATTGCACGGATTTAAACTTCCTGAATTCCAAAATATAAATCTTTTGGAAATGCAGAAGGGCTCATTTGGTAAATTTCTCCAAAGAGAAGTTAATCCAAAATATCGCAAAAATATCGGGTTGCAAAAAGTTTTTAACACACATTTTCCTGTTGAAGATCCGCAAGGTGAATATCTTCTTGAATTCGTTAGCTATACGGTTTTGAAAGAGAAATATACTCCGGAAGAATGTGTTATTCGAAATCAAACTTACCAAACTTCGATTAAAGTAAAATTTCGGCTGACCATATTCGAAAAGACCGTTGAAGGCGAATCAAAACGGATAAAAAATGTTATGATGCAAGATTTGTTTTTGGGTGAAGTTCCAGTTATTACAAAACGTGGAACATTTATTATCAATGGCGATGAACGCGTGCTCATAAGTCAATTGCATCGTGCACCTGGCATTGTTTTTACAAGCGATACTCATACAAGCGGAAAAGAACTTTTCAGCGCAAAAGTAATTCCCGTGCACGGTTCCTGGTTTGAATTTGTGACAAGTGCAAAAGATGTCGTCACAATGATAATCAACAAAAGACACAAAATTCCAGTCACAATCATACTAAAATGTTTTGGATTCAAAGACAATAATCAGATTCGAAAAAGTTTTCTGAAAGCGACAGAAATTGATATCACAAAAGATGATTTTAGCGAATCGTATCTTTTCGAAGATATCATCGATAAGAAAACTGGCGAAATTATCGCAGAAGGAAGCACTCTTCTAAATTCTGAAATTGTCGATATACTTCTGAATGCGAAAATCAAAAAAGTGAAAGTTACTGGCGAAGATTCCGATGCAGAAAGAAAAATTATTGAAAGCACACTTTCAAAAGATTCAACATCCACGGAAGAAGAGGCATTCAAATACATTTACAACATAATTCGTCCTGGCGAAGAGCCATCTTCGGATGTCGCAAAAGAACTCGTAGACAGAATTTTCTTCAACGAAAAAAGATACAATTTGGGCGAAGTTGGAAGAATTAAAATAAATAAACGATTGGGAATTGATGTTGGTTTGGAGAAGCAAATTTTGACGAAAGAGGATTTTACTGCGATTATCAGAGAAATAATAAAATTATCAAAAGGCGAAAGCCAAACTGACGACATTGACCATCTCGCAAATCGTAGAGTGAGTGGAATCGGCGAATTGATTTCAAACCAATTTTCTATCGGACTATCGCGAATTGCGAGAATCGCTCGCGAAAGAATGACTCTAAACACTCCAGAAAAAATCAACATTCTAAATTTAATCAATACAAATGCCGGAATGGCAGTTGTTCGCTCATTCTTTTTGACTGGCGAACTTTCACAATTTATGGAGCAAGCAAATCCATTGTCAGCGATTACACATATGCGGAGATTGACTTCTTTGGGTCCAGGCGGATTAACGCGTGAAAGAGCAGGTTTTGAAGTCAGAGATGTTCATTATTCTCATTACGGAAGAATTTGTCCAATCGAAACTCCCGAAGGACCAAATATTGGATTGCTTACATCTCCGACAATTTTTGTTAGAACGAATAAATATGGATTTCTAGAATCTCCATACATTAAAGTAGAAAATGGCAAGGTTACGCACAAAATCGAGTATTTAGATCCTGACAAGCAAGAGGATAAAAAAATTGCACAAGCAGGAATCGAAGTAGATAAAACTGGAAACATTAAGAAGGATCTTGTCTTCTGTTTGCAAGGTGGAGATTTTATTCGAGTCCCCAAAAATGAAGTTGACTATATCGATATTTCAAGGCAGCAAATTGTTAGTGTTTCTGCGGGACTAATTCCATTTTTGGATCACGATGATGCAAATCGTGCGCTGATGGGTTCAAATATGCAGAGACAAGCAGTACCATTGATTAATCCTGAACCCCCAATTGTTGCAACAGGAATTGAAAAATTGCTTGCTTCGGATTCTGAACTTACTGCGAAAGCACCTTTTGATGCAACTGTTGAAAAGGTTACATCCAACCAGATTGTATTGAAAAGAATAAAATCGAAGAGCGATTCAATTTCTCCTTTGGAAGATACAAAGATTATTGATTTGCATAAATTCACCAGAACAAATCAGAACACCTGCATAAATCAGCATCCGGAAGTTGAAGTTGGAGAGAAAGTTAAAGAAGGACAAATTATTTCTGATGGACCTGCGATTAAGAACGGCGAACTCGCTCTTGGACGAAATATGCTGGTCGCTTTTATGCCTTGGTATGGATATAATTATGAAGATGCAATTATCATAAGCGAAAAAGTTGCACGAAATGACGAGCTGACTTCCATCTATGTAGATGAGCATGAAGTCCTTGTGAGAACAACTCGCGATGGCGACGAAGAGCTGACCAATGATATTCCCAATGTGCCGAAATTTGCTTTGAGAAATCTTGATGCAAGTGGAATAATTAGAGCAGGTGCAAAAGTCGAAGCTGGTGATATATTAGTTGGGAAAATCACTCCAAAATCTACCGGAATCGATGTTTCGCCAGAAGAGAAATTAATGAGAGCACTTTTTGGCGAGAGAGCAGGAAATTTTTCCAATACTTCTCTCAAAGCAAAACCAGGTATGGAAGGTGTTGTTGTCGATGTTAAAACTTTTTCTCGCAAACAAGAAGAGATAGCGGAAGTATCTGGCGAAGAGAGAGATGAAAATTTAAATAAACTGAAAAATCAGAATAATCTAAAAAAGAAAAAAATCTATAAATATCTGAAAGAAAAATTGTCTGAATATCTTCTCAACGAAACTGCAAATCGTATTAACGAAATGAAAACTGGCAGATTTTTCATTCCACCGAAAACAGTTATTAAAAAAGATGATATCAAAAAAATCAATTTCAGAAAATTAGATTTGGAAAATGATTTAGTCGAAAATGTAAAGAAAAATGAGAAAATTTATTCCGAAATCATATATAAAACGAAAACTTTGTTAGAAGAATGCGAAAATCATTACAAAAAGGAAAGACAGAGAATCCGATTTGGAGACGAACTTCCCAGCGGTGTTTTGACGATGGTGAAAATCTACATTGCAAAAAAACGCCAAATTGAAGTTGGCGATAAAATGGCTGGAAGACACGGCAATAAAGGTGTAATTGCGAAAATCGCTGCGATTGAAGATATGCCGTATCTTGAAGATGGAACTCCAATTGATATCATACTAAATCCGCTCGGCGTGCCATCACGAATGAATATTGGTCAGATTTTGGAGACGCATTTGGGCTGGGCAGCAAAAGCACTTGGCTACAAAGCAGAAACTCCAGTTTTCGACGGCGCTACAGTTGAAGAAATCAAAGTCGAACTCAAAAAAGCAAATCTTTCAACAGACGGAAAGAGCTTACTTTTCGATGGAAAAACTGGCGAAGCACTGAAAGAAAAAGTTACAGTTGGAATTATCTATATGTTGAAATTAAATCACCTTATTGTCGATAAAATGCATGTCCGTTCGACAGGTCCTTATTCACTTGTAACCCAGCAGCCACTCGGCGGAAAAGCACAGCATGGCGGACAAAGATTGGGTGAAATGGAAGTCTGGGCTCTTGAAGGTTATGGCGCGTCAAGGTTGCTTCAGGAAATGTTAACTGTAAAATCTGATGATGTCGAAGGAAGAAATCTAACTTATGAAGCAATCACAAAAGGGAAAGAATTGCCGGAACCAGGAATTCCAGAATCTTTCAATGTTTTAATAAATGAGATGAAAAGTTTATGTCTAAATATAGAGTTAATTTCCGAAAATTCTGATGAAAAATCTATTGAATAAAAGGATAAAAATCTGTGATTAGAGAATTAAAAAGAGATATAAAAATAAAGGATTACAACGCTATCGGAATTAAGATAGCATCGCCAGAAGATATTCGTGATTGGTCATTTGGTGAGGTTTTAAGGCCTGATACGATAAATTACAGGACATTCAAACCTGAAAAAAACGGACTTTTTTGTGAAAAAATATTTGGTCCAGAAAAAGATTATGAATGTTCTTGCGGAAAATATAAAAAGTATCGCTTCAAAGGACTAATTTGCGACCGTTGTGGAGTAGAAGTCACATCTTCAAAAGTCAGAAGACAGCGAATGGGACACATCGAATTGGCAGTTCCAGTGGCTCATATCTGGTTTCAAAAATCTGTTCCTAATCCAATTCAGCTTTTATTGGATTTGAAAAAAGTAGAGTTGCAGAGAGTCGTATATTATGAATCATATATCGTAATCGAACCTGGCGCATCAGAATTTCACCGCCGAGATGTCATTAGTGAACAGGAATATGTCGAAACGAAAGAGAAATATCCGACAGGATTTTTTGCACAAATGGGTGCTGAAGCAATTTGGAAATTACTTAAAGATATCAATCTTAACGATGAAATGGATAAATTGCGAACTGCATTAAAATTCGAAACGAAACAGAAAAAAATTAAAGTTATAAAAAAATTAAAAATAATTGATGCGTTTATCAATTCGGGAAATAAACCTGAATGGATGATATTGGAAGTGCTTCCCGTTATGCCACCAGATTTGCGTCCGCTTGTCTATCTCGAAGGAGGTCGTTTCGCTACTGCTGATTTTAACGATTTGTACCGCAGGGTCATCATAAGAAATAATAGATTGAATGAATTGATTGCAAGCCACGCTCCTGAAGTGATTCTCAAAAATGAAAAAAGAATTTTGCAAGAATCTGTCGATGCATTGCTCGATAATTCCAGAAAATCACGCCCAGTTAAAGGTCGTGGAAATCGTCCGTTGAAATCTTTGAGTGACCAATTAAGTGGAAAAAAAGGTCGATTCCGACAAAATTTATTAGGAAAACGAGTTGACTATTCTGCTCGTTCTGTGATTGTTATCGGTTCTGAATTGAAACTGAATGAGTGCGGTCTTCCTAAAAAAATTGCACTGGAACTTTTTAAACCTTATATCATCGAAAAAATTGAAAAAATTGAAGGAGTTGAAAGTACAAAACAGGCAAAACGATTAATGGAAGAACGGAAACCTGAGGTCTGGAAAATTTTGGAAGAGGTTATTAAAGATTATCCAGTTTTACTTAATCGTGCGCCAACTCTGCATCGTTTGGGTATTCAGGCATTTCATCCAGTTTTAATTGAAGAGAAAGCGATTCAACTTCATCCTTTACTTTGCTCTCCTTTCAATGCCGATTTCGACGGCGACCAAATGGCAGTTCATTTGCCACTTTCGGGAGAAGCTCAACTTGAAGCGTTAGCTCTTATGAGTCCAGTTAATAATATTCTTTCGCCAGCAAATGGAAAATCGGTACTAATGGCAAGTCAGGATATTGTGCTTGGTGTATATTTTTTGACGAATGAGGAAGAAGCGGAACCGACGAATAAAAAAAACCTTCCGAAATTCGGTTCTTTTAGTGAAGCGATTATGGCTTATGAAAAGGATGAAATTGAGAGCGCCAAAAAGAAATCTGAAAATTTTCAAACCAAATTAAAGAAAAACATTCATTCCCATACTTGGATTGAATATAGACCTCCAAATACAAATAAACGAATTACAACAACAGTCGGAAGAGTTATTTTTAACCAAATTATTCCAGAAAAAATTCAGTTCCAAAATCATACTATTGACCAAGGTAAATTGAATCAACTTACATCCGAAATTTATAAAAAACTTGGTCCGAAAGCAACCGCAGAATATTTGGACGCTTTGAAAGATTTAGGATTCAAATATGCCACCAAATCCGGTACGACATTTTCAATTACTGATATCGTTACTCCAGATTTGAAAAATAAAATTTTATCAATTGCGGAAAAAGATATTAATAATCTCCATTCTGATTATCAGAATGGAATTATCACAGAAAGTGAACGATATGAAAGAGTGACAGACAGATGGAAAATTACCACAGAAGAGATTACCAACTTGATGATGATTGAGTTGGAAAACGACAAAAATGGTCATAATCCAATTTGGATTATGGCGAAATCTGGCGCAAGAGGTGGTCGTGACCAAATCAAACAATTGGGCGCTATGCGTGGTTTGATGGAGAAACCGCAAAGAAAATTAACCGGTGAAGTTGGCGAAGTTATCGAAAATCCTATTAAGTCAAATTTCAAAGAAGGACTCAGTATATTAGAATATTTTATTTCAACCCATGGAGCAAGAAAAGGATTGGCTGATACCGCCTTGAAAACTGCAAATGCCGGTTATTTGACACGAAGATTGGTCGATGTTGCGCAAGGACTTGTTGTCACGATGGAAGATTGTGAGACATTACAAGGAATTACGATAACATCTCTGAAAGAAGGAAATCGAGTAATCGAAAAAATTTCCGAAAGAATCCAAGGAAGAACGGCTTTGGAAAATATTGTCGATCCAATTTCTGAAGAAATTATTGTAAAATCTGGCGAAATAATCTCAGATGAAAAAGCTAATTTGATTCATAAACATGGAATTCGCAAAGTTAAAATTCGTTCTGTTCTTACTTGTGAAGCCGAAAATGGAATTTGCTCAAAATGTTATGGAAGAAATCTTTCAACAAATAAACCCGTTGTTGTTGGCGAACCGGTTGGAGTTATTGCCGCCCAAAGTATCGGCGAACCGGGAACACAACTTACTTTGCGAACTTTCCACTTCGGTGGTGCAGCGAGCACTGCGGTCGAACAAGCTGAAGTAAATTCCGAGAAAGATGGAATTGTGAAATTTGAAAAATTGAATGTCGTACTCAATCGCGAAAACCAGCAAATAGTCGTCAGCCATAATGGTAAAATAAATATTATAGATGAAAAAACTGAGGAAATTGTAAGCCATTATGAAGTTGAATATGGGGCATCTATTTTCGTTTCTGAAGACCAAAAAGTCGTGGAAAATACACTCCTTTTTAGCTGGGATATATACAACAATCCATTAATTGCAATTTTCAAAGGAACTGTTTATTACGAAGATTTTATTCCCGACATAACTTACAAAACAGAATATAGCGAATTGACAGGAAAGAATGAAATTACAATTACTGAGTCGAGGGATGTGGCAAAACAAGCACAACTTCGGCTTGAATGCGAAGATGGAAAAGTCGAATTTATCCCATTACCAGCAGGATTAAATCTTGATGTTGAAGATAAAAGTGTTGTCTATCCCGGAGAAATTTTGGGAAAAACTTCTCGTGTAACAGTCAAACAACGCGATATTACAGGCGGATTGCCGCGAGTTGTCGAACTTTTTGAAGCTCGCTCACCAAAAAATAAAGCGATAATTACCGAAATCGATGGAATAATCAAAATCGGAAAACTGACCAGAGTTGGAAGAAAAGTAATTGTAAAATCTGAAGATGGTGATTTCAAAGAGGAATACAATATCCCATACGGAAGAAGAATTATTGTTCACGAAAATGATTTTGTAGAAAATGGAGACCCACTTTCCGATGGTTCGCTGGACCCGCACGATATTCTAAAAGCAAGAGGTATTACCGCAGCGCAAGAGTTTATCACAAATGAAATTCTCGAAATTTATAGAAAACAAGGCGTCTCAATCAACGACAAACATATCAGATTGATTATTCGCCAAATGATGCAAAAAGTGAGAATCATAAATCCTGGCGATTCGATTTTCCTTGAAAAAGAAACTGTGGATAAAGTTCTTGTAGAAAATATAAATAAAGAAATTGAAAGCCAAAAAGGAGAAGTCGCTACATTCGAACAATTGCTGATGGGAATTACAAAATCTTCGCTAAGCACAGATAGTTTTATCTCCGCAGCATCATTCCAAAACACAACAAAAGTACTTGTGAACGCAGCTATTCAAGGCAAAGTCGATACGCTCAATGGCTTAAAAGAAAGTGTGATAATCGGCAATAGAATTCCTTCTGGAACAGGATATAAATATTATCAAAATCTTGTAAGCGAGACAAGAGATAAAGAGGTTAGTTTGAGAAAAACAGTGAAAAAATTATTGCATCAACGATGTGAGAAAAATTAGGAGGAGTAAGTGCCAACAATATCTCAACTTATTCGAAAAGGAAGAAAAAGAAGTAAAAAAGCAAAAAAAAATAAAGCTTTACAAGGATGTCCGCAGAAACGAGGAGTGTGTACACGCGTCTATACGACTACTCCCAAAAAGCCAAATTCTGCTCTGAGAAAAGTTGCTCGTGTTCGACTTTCAAACGGAATAGAAGTGACATCATATATTCCTGGCGAAGGACATAATTTGCAGGAACACTCAATCGTTCTCATAAGAGGTGGAAGAGTGAAAGATATTCCGGGAGTCCGATATCATGTAATTCGTGGAACGCTTGATGCAACTGGCGTTGATGGACGCACAAATAGTCGTTCTAAATACGGAACCAAACGAACAAAACAACTTTAGTGAGGATAAATGTCACGAAGAAAAAAAGCTCAAAAAAGAAAAATTCTGCCAGACCCAAAATATAATGATATTGTGATTGCAAAATTCATAAATATTATGATGAAAAAAGGAAAGAAAAGTTTGGCTGAGAAAAAATTTTATGAATCATTAGAAATTATCAGAAAAAAAACTGATGACGACCCGGTAGAAGTTTTCAAAAAAGCAATTGAAAATGTGAAACCAAAAGTTGAGGTAAAATCAAGAAGAATTGGTGGAGCAAATTATCAAGTTCCGATGGAAGTAATACCAGAAAGACAGCAAACCCTTGCATTCCGTTGGATAATAAATTTTGCGAGGAAACGACCAGAAAAATCAATTGAGAAAAAAATCGCTGCTGAAATTTTGGCAGCATTCAAAAACGAAGGTGCTTCAATAAAAAAACGAGAAGAGGTTTGGAGAATGGCTGAGGCAAATAAAGCTTTCGCCCATTTCAGAATATAAATTATGGCTCGAGATTATCCTTTGGAAAAAATCAGAAACATCGGTTTTATCGCTCATATCGATGCAGGAAAAACTACGATTACGGAAAGAATTCTTTTCTATACGGGAGTTCTGCATCAGATGGGTGAAGTTCACGAAGGAGCAGCCACAATGGATTGGATGGCTCAAGAAAAAGAGCGCGGAATCACGATAACTTCCGCCGCGACAACCTGTTACTGGAAAAATCACAGAATAAATATTATCGATACGCCGGGGCATGTAGATTTTACCGTTGAGGTTGAACGCTCATTACGCGTCCTCGATGGCGCTGTTGTGATTTTCTGCGGAGTTGCAGGCGTCGAACCACAATCCGAAACCGTTTGGCATCAAGCAGATAAATACAATATCCCAAGATTGGCTTTCATCAATAAATTAGATAGAATCGGTGCCGATTTTTATTATTCTGTCGAATCTGTAAAAACCAAACTCGCACCAAATTCTACACCTATTCAAATTCCGATTATAAATGATGAAAATTTCATTGGTGTTATCAATCTCATAAATGAAAAAGCATATATTTTCGATAAAGATGATTTGGGAATTGAGTTCACAAAATGTGATTTAGATGAAGATAAAAGAATTTCTGAAAAGTTGAAAAATCTTGCAGATAAATACCGAACTGAATTGATTGAAAAAGTTGCAGATTTTGACGAAAATTTGATGAAAAAATATTTGGATGAAAAAGAGATAACTTCCGAAGATATCATACCAGCCGTACGAAAAGCAACTTTGGATTGCAAAATTATTCCTATTCTTTGCGGATCAGCTCTGAAAAATAAATCTGTCCAACTTCTGATTGACGCAATAATAAATTTTCTTCCTTCACCAAAAGATATTAAAGCTTTCGATGCGTTAATTCCAAATTCAGATAAAGTGAGAAAAATTATCGCTGATGATTCCGAGCCGTTTTCAGCTTTAGCATTTAAAATTCAGGTGGATTCTTATGTTGGGAAACTTACTTATTTAAGAGTTTATTCAGGAAAAATCAAAAAAGGTGAACATATTCTGAATGTCAATAATGGGAAAAAGGAGCGGATTACTCGAATTATGCAAATGCATGCAAATAAACCGAGCAATAAATTGGAATTATATTCTGGTGAAATTTGCGCTGTAGCCGGTTTGCATAATACTTCTTCTGGCGACAGCATTGTAGAACTTAATAATCCAATTTTACTCGAAAGAATCAGATTTGCCGAGCCCGTAATGTCCATCGCGATTGAACCAAAAACAAGCACAGACGAGGAAAATCTAAAAAAATCACTTTTGAGATTATTGGATGAAGACCCGACATATTGTTTGCGAAATGACAAAGAAACTGGTCAAACACTTATTTCAGGAATGGGAGAACTTCACTTGGAAATTCTTGTCGACCGATTAAAAAGAGGATTCAAAACGGAACTAAATGTTGGAAAACCGCGAGTAACTTATAAAGAGACAATTATAAATTCAGCCAAAGGCGAAGGTAAATTTATTCAAAAAATTGGCAATCATGGACAATTTGGTGTGGTAAAATTACAGATTGAACCATATTCTGAAAATTTAGAAAAGTCAGAAGCAAAAATTATTTTTGAAAATCAAGCGAGCGAAGAAAAAATTCCTAAACAATTTATTTCAGCTGTCAAAGCTGGAGTTTTAGAATCAGCTGAAGCAGGAATTTTGACTGGAAATAATGTTGAAAATCTAAAAGTGATAATTATTGATGGCGAATATAACGAGGTAGATTCGACTGAATTGGCTTTCAAAATTGCGGGCTCAAGAGCATTTGGAAACGCTCTTCAAAAAGCTGAAGTGATTCTTCTCGAACCAATTATGAAAATTGATATCAGAACTCAAGAAGAGTATCTCGGAAATATCATAAATGACTTGAATGGCCGACGTGGAAAGGTTTTGGAAGTGAAAGAAAAAGATTCAATTAAGGTTATTAATGGTAATGTTCCATTGAGCGAGACATTTGGATATTCAACTGATTTGCGTTCATTTTCGCAAGGAAGAGCGTCCTATTCAATGGAATTTCTAAAATACGACAAAATCCCAGATAGTATTTCAAAAAAATTAATAGAAAAAATGCGAGGATACTAAAATAAGAGGAGATAATGGCGAATAAAATTAGAATTAAACTCAAAGCTTATGACCACAATTTGTTGGACAAATCTGTTGCAGATATCGTGAGAAATACAAAAGGAACAGGCGCGAAAATTAAAGGCCCAATTCCATTGCCGACAAAGAAGCGAATTTACACCGTTCTTCGCTCACCACATGTAGATAAAAAATCTCGAGAACAGTTTGAAATGCGAATTCACAAGAGATTAATTGATATCGAAGACCCGACTCCAAAAACTGCAGATGCGATAAAAAATCTCAATATTCCTGCTGGCGTTCATATCGAGATTAAGACGTAAAAGATAATTTTTTAGGAGAAAAAGATGTTAGGAATAATCGGAAAAAAAATTGGAATGACGAGAATTTTTGATGAAATGGGAGAATCAATTCCTGTCACCATAATTTCTGCTGGACCGTGTACAGTTGTTCAGCAAAAATCTGAAAAAAAAGAGGAATACAACGCAATTCAGATTGGACTTGAAGAGATAAAAGAGAAAAAATTAACGAAGCCATTGAAGGGTCATTTCGAGAAGAATGGCAAAAAATATTTTCGATTTTTGAAAGAATTTCGAGTCGATAAAAAAGAACTGATGAAATATAAAGTTGGCTCAGATATCAAGTCAAATATTTTCGAAAAAAATGAGATTGTAAATGTGACTGGAATCTCGAAAGGCAAAGGTTTTGCCGGTGTGATGAAGAGATATAATTTTCACGGAAAAAGCCGTACTCACGGAACGCATGAATCATTTCGTGGCGGTGGGTCAATCGGTCAAAGTGCAACTCCGTCAAGAGGTGTTCGGGGGGAAAAAAAGCCCGGACAAATGGGGAAGGAAAAAGAAACAGACCGAAATCTAATTGTTGTTAAAATTGATGAAAAAAGAAATTTGATAATGATAAA
>JACKQG010004300.1_pt1 | contig 16624 bp, 12 predicted proteins | sample 8237621 | NCBI WGS metagenome assembly JACKQG01 (sample SAMN15677084, study PRJNA649215) | marine metagenome | biome: marine; feature: Black Sea; material: saline water; isolation source: suspended particulate matter (SPM) from the Black Sea western gyre | collected 2013-06-09/2013-06-10 | depth...
CGCCGGTGGTTACTTTTATGATTACCTATCATGTTGGGTCCCGCAATGAAGCTATCGGCCACACCGGCGCTACCCATATTCTGGAGCATATGATGTTTAAAGGGTCTCAGAACTATAACCGTGAAAAAGGAACCCGCGCGGCAGAGATTCTCCAGAATCTGGGTGCTCAAATCAATGCTACAACCTGGATGGATCGCACCAATTATTTTGAACTGCTCCCCAGTGAGCACTTGGAAGAAGGCATTAAAGTAGAAGCCGATCGCATGCGTAATGCACTGCTGCAAGAGGACGATCATCAAGCAGAGATGGAAGTAGTTAGAAATGAATTCGAGCGAGGAGAAAATGAACCCTTCACCACTCTAGATAAAAATATTTGGGCCACCGCTTTTCAAGCCCACCCCTATCACCATCCCACCATTGGTTGGCTCCCGGATATTGAAAACGTATCCATCGATAAACTGAGGCTGTTCTACAATACTTATTACTGGCCGAATAACGCCACAGCCACCATCATCGGTGATTTCCAAAAAGACGAATCCCAGGTGTTGATAGAAAAATATTTTGGTCAGTATCCGCGCTCTCCCCATAAGATACCGGTAATGTACACTACGGAGCCCTCTCAGGAAGGTCCCCGACGCTTGGAAATTAACCGGGTCGGGCAAACTGGTATTATCGGTGTTGCCCATAAGGTTCCCCATGGCCGCCACGAAGATGTTTATGCCCTTCAGGTTATGTCAAAAATCCTGGGAGGTGGTAAATCCAGCCGCCTGTACCGCAAGCTGGTGGAGTCCGGTTTGGCGACCAACCTGTTTATGTTTGATTTTGTATTCCACGATGATGGTTTGTTTATAGCGTATGCCTTTTTGACACCTGGAACTGATCATATCGCTGTTGAGAAGATCATCTTGGATGAATATGCGGATATAATTGTCAAGGGTGTCAGCAACGAGGAAGTTAAAAAGGCGAAGGCCCAATTGCGCTCCGATATCGCCTTTAGTCGGGATGGCTCATTCTCAATTGCCAGCAGTCTGAACGAGGCCATAGCAATTGGCGACTGGACGCTCTACACCAACCTGTTGGCGAACTATAATCTGGTTACCGCTTCCGATGTAAAGCGGATTGCCGGAACATATTTGGTTAATGACCAGAGTACTACCGGTTGGTTCATCCCTAAAAAAACGGGACAAACGGGAATAAACTTAACTAACGGTGTTCACCAGCCCCAGGCTTGGCAGGCCGGGGTACTTGACAAATCGCTAATGAATCCTGTTATTGGAGCAAAGCCGCACGGCGGCAGGGGTGTGGCTTTAGCGGCGCAAATTACAGAGCAACAAGCACTTGAAGGCCTACATATATTTACAATGAATAATGGTGTCAACGATCTAGTTACTATTGCCGGTAGTATGTTGGGCGGCGATGTTTACAGTCCCCGGGAAAACCCCCTGTTGGCGGATATGGTGGCGGCCATGCTGGACCAGGGAACATTACTCCACGATAAACTGGAGATTAACGAAGCCTTGGAATCGGTGGGGGCGAGTATTGGTTTCAGCAGTGATAATTATAGAATGCGCTTCTCAGCCCGTTGTCTCAAGAATGATATACCGCTGGTGATTGATTTACTGGCCGAACAACTGCAGAACCCAGCCTTTAATGCTGATGATCTAGCAACAGTAAAAAAACGTCTGATTGGTGAGATTGAAAGGAGTAAGGAAAATACGCGCATACAGGCTCAGATCGCTCTGCTGCGAAAACTATATCCTGACGGGCACCCGAACTATCGGCTGACTATCGATGATGAGATTGCTTTTATTGAGCAAATCAGTTCGAATGATCTGAAAAAATTCCATAATCAGACCTACGGACTTGGCTCGGTATTATTGGTGGCCGCAGGTGATGTCAATAAACGTACATTTGGCAGAGATGTCAAAAAGGCCTTCAAAGGTTGGCAATACTCCCAACTGGAAGAATTCAGCCATGAGCTGAAGGCTGTTAGCAAACAAAGCCAGGCAGATTTTATTTTGGTGCCTGATAAAACCAGCGCCGATATGTTTATCGGACAGGCCATTGGAATAGACCGCAACCATGATGATTATTATCCACTTATGGTTGGCCTGTATGTTTTTGGCGGCAATTTTTCAGCGCGACTCATGAGTACTGTCCGAGACCAGCAGGGCTTGACCTATGGTATCAGCGCCGGTCTTGGGGGTGTCGATAACGGTAATGATGGTTATTGGTTTTCCTGGGGTACTTTTGCCCCTGATTTATTGGAAAAGGGACGACAAGCCACCCTGGAGCAATTGAGGTTGCTGGTGGAATCCGGCATTACCGACCAAGAACTGGCCAACAAGAAAACAACTCTGACCGGTTTGTTTAAAGTCGGCCTGGCAACTACAGCCGGCCTTGCCGAGTATATATTAAATAATGCTGAGCGTGGACATGAAGTGGCTTTCCTCGACCAGTTTCCTATAATCATTGAGGGGCTTAAACAGAAACAGATCAATGCCGCCTTCTGTAAATATATTGATCTGGAAAAATTGATCTATGTCGCAGCAGGAACGATCAGCGATTGATAACAAGGGTATCGTTGATAATAACACCGTCATAAAAAACCCTGAAAAGTCTAAACCAGGGAGAACATAAATTTATGGATGTTATCTTGATTGCCGCTGTTACTGCTAATGGAATGATCGCCCGTCATCGACATGAGGTTGTGGATTGGTCCTTGGATCTAACCCTTTTTAAAAAACAGACGATGGGCTTCCCGGTAATTATTGGTTCAAACACGTTTGATACGCTAGCTGTTGATCTTGAAGGAAGAGAGATCATTGTTGTTCACCGAAATGACGATCCGGTCAGGGTTATCAACCGCCTTAAAGCAGAGCGTTGTTTCATAATTGGTGGAAGCCGTACATATGGTCGATTTGCGCCTTTTTTAACGCAGATATATTTAACTTTTCATCCGCTGGTTTTCGCTGATGGAATACCGTTATTTACAGGGTTAAAAAATGAACTTAATCTGCAATTTATTGCTAAAATTCCTGTGCTGGAGAGTGCGGGGATATATCAATTCCAATTTAAAATAATAAAACCGTGATAATGGTCACTACACCAGACTGCAATCAGTATTAATTTTGCCTTTAAATTATGTACCAATCCAAATACATTGAGAAAATTAATTAATTATAAATAAGCCCCCCACTATCCCCCCGGGGTGTTTTACTGAATACCTATCTGTTAAAAGAGGACAATAAGATAATCTTATAAGTTTTATTGAGTTAATGTAAGTGACACAGACCATAGTGGAACTATTTATATAGCTTTAAATTAAAGCTGGTTTTAACTTTAGGGCTGAAAATTTTTGGAGAAATTGTGAAGACATACAAAATAATTATTATTTCCATAGCAACCATAACACTACTGACGTTATTTGGTGTGCGTGAGTATGCGTTTATGCAGATGAGCAATAATATGGATTACCTTGCTTCCCATCTACAGGATAGGGAGCGCTATCATCAGGTGTGGTTTGATGCTATATCACGCTCGGTGGAGATTACCGCGTATAATCCAATGCGGAGCCAAACCGATGATCGTCCCTGGGAAACAGCCAGCGGACGGCGCGCCTCACTGCAGTCCCTGGCCGTTTCGAGAGATTTATTAACCAATAACGGCGGGCCGTATAATTATGGTGATACCGTCTATGTTGTGGTCCCCTTTATTGTTGATGATACGATGAATAAACGTTATACAAACCGCGTTGATATATTTCTGGAACGACAATGGGCTGCTCGGATTTGGGGCGAAAAGGTCGGCTGGATCGTTAACTAAATAGGTTTGTCACAGCTAAAATCCAATATTTATCCGCCTACGCAGAAAACCATGAGCTTCGCCCGTGGATGAATGCGTGAAGCATCGTCCAAGAATGAAGGAGTGTTGCTACGGCGGATGTCGCTAGTTGCGGATAACCCTCCGAAGCTTTGGCGAAGGAGGGTATTTCATGGAGGTACCACAGGCTCTGCCTGTGGGGCTCCATAATTGGTAAAGCAGCCTGACCGCTGCCGCCGGGATTGCGGTTGATCAATCCGGTCAGGACAGCAATTGATGTGGTCATTGGTGTGGTAGAAACAGCCAGTTGAGAAATTATCGGCCCAGGGATCAAATGAAGAATAAAGAAAAATTTTCATATCAGATTAACCAGGTTTATTTCTTTAATTCTGGATTAATCTGTCAATAATAATACCAGCTATTTTATTAAAACCATGATTTTGTAGGAGTGATTAACTTAATATTAACCCCAGTGCTTTAAGCGCAAAGACTTGAAAAAGGAAAGCCCCCAAGGATGGGGGCCTGAGGGGTAGAGAGAGGTCTTTTATTGGAAAGTCACAAAATTACGGATATAATCCCGCAGAGTAATTTTTCCTGAGTCAACCTTACTTACTGCTTCCAAATTGACAATAACATAAATTGGCTCACCCTGCTCCAGGATTATTTCGACCATCCCGTTTTCGGTGGTAACACTTTTAACCTGGAGTTGTTTAATACCATTCCAGATTGCTTGATCTAGCGTTTGGTGTTGTTCCATTTTGATGGTAGTAACCACGGACTTGTCAAGCGGGTCAACAGTTATTGTTTTTGAGTTGTCAGCGCAGAGAAGTGCCGCTCCTGTTAGTAAGATGATTGCAATTCTATTCATTTTTTTACCTTTTAATTTTTAACTTTTAAAAATATAACACGCCTGTTTAGACCTGAGGAGCACTCAAAGGTTGTCAGCTTTTAATATTTAAATGGCAAAGATTTGAAAATTGTGAGCAATATCACTTACCAGACAACCACTCGGAAAAGTGATAGTAACAGATAAGTTATTTTACCGGCTTTTGGCATCTGGGGCACAGATAAGTGCCTCTTTGGGCGACCCTTGTTTTTATAATTCCGGTATTGCAGCGTGGGCATGTTTGGCCTGATCGACCAAACGCTTGTAGATCCTTGGCAAATTCGCCGGTTGCTCCATCACCAAACTGAAAATTAATAATTGTAGTCCCGTTTTTTGCAATACTTCGTTTAAGAATCAGTTGAATCGCATCATGCAGCATTATTGTCTTATTACGACTAATTTTGTTACTTATTGTTTCAGGATGGATCTTTGCCGCCCACAGGGATTCATCGACGTAAATATTACCGAGACCGGCAATGAAGGATTGATCAAGTAAAAATGGTTTAATTTGACGCTTTGATGCAGCAAGGCCGTTTATCAACCAGCGTCGTGTGAATTCGTCGCTCAAAGGTTCAATGCCTAATCTTTGATCAAGGAAATCAAGACTGTCGACATAATACAGACGGCCGAACTTGCGATAATCCTTAAAATACAGATTCGACCCATCCTTAAAAACGACCGTTGCCGTTACATGTTTTAGCTTGTCACTTTTTCCCAGCTTTGTAAGCAATCTTCCGGTCATACGCAGGTGGATCAATAGAAAACCGATTTCCATTTGCAAAACAATATATTTGCCCCGGCGACTGACCGCTTTTATGGTTTGGCCGACAACCTGTTTTTTGAATTGCAGGGGCGTATGGGTCGCCAGCACCCGGGGGTAGTCGGGGGCGGTATTGATGGTAACGATTTTTTTCCCCATAATCAGCGGGCGGATCGACCGGACAACGGTTTCTACTTCGGGTAATTCGGGCATGTCTAATTCCTTTGCTGGGCTAATTTATTAATAAAGACGAAATCAGTAATGATTTAAGTGCTCGAATTATTAAATATCAGATTTCTGAAAAACCGTCAGGATTTTGAAATTAATTAGGCTTAAACCTGTTAATTGAACACTACATTTATGAAAATAATTTTTGACTACTAATCCCAGTAATTAGTTGTGTTTTAAGTGTATGGTGAATTTCAAGAAGTTAAATGTGAAAAATGGATCGTTAAAAACCTGGCTTGCCGTGTTAAATGGAATGTTTCTTGATTACTATCATTTGTAAAATTCAGTAATGGTGAAAAAATGAAAAAAATTAACTGGATAATCTTTGTCAGTATTTTATTTTTTAACTGTGGTGATAATGGCACTTCTCCGACCGATCGTGATTATCTGAGATTACGAACGTTAACCGCCAGGGAACAAAGCCTGGTCGAATCCAACCAGAAATTCGGTTTAAACCTGTTGCAAGCGATCTCAGCCATCGATTCCACCGGCAATATTTTTATCTCGCCCCTGAGCGTTTCCATGGCCTTGGGAATGACACTGAACGGCGCCAGCGGCCAGACCTATACCGATATGAAAACCACACTTGAGTTGGCGGGTCTGTCGGAATCGGACATAAACCAAGCCTATAAATCCACTATGGATTTGTTGATGTCCATTGACCTGGATGTGATAACCAAGATCGCCAATTCGATTTGGATTCGGGAAGATTTTTCGGTGGAAGAGGCTTTTATTGATACCAACGAATTCTATTTTGACGCCTGGATCGCGGAACGGGATTTTGCTGACCCGGCCACCCTGGAGGAAATCAACAATTGGGTGGCGGATAATACCAACGATAAGATAACGGAAATACTTGACCGGATACCTGCCGAAGCAGTCATGTATCTGATCAATGCTATTTATTTCAAGGCGATCTGGGAATTTGAGTTTGATAAAGACAATACCGCCCAAGCCGATTTTTACATTACCCCGGATAATATTACTTCAGTGGATATGATGGGTCTTACAGCCGATCTGAATTATTATGCAGATGACCAGGTCCAGGTTGTCGATTTGCCCTATGGCCGAGGTAATTATACCATGACCGTATTTTTACCCAAACCGGAAGAAAACCTTAACGAACTTGTTGCGGAGTTGGACGGCCAGCAACTGGAGCACTACCTGGCTAATCTCCATCTCAAATCAGGGACGGTTTTTCTGCCCAAATTGAAGACCCATTATAAGCTGTTAATGAAAGACGTATTGATGCAAATGGGAATGGGAATAGCCTTTACCAGGCAGGCCGATTTCAGCCGTATCAATCCAGACCACGATCTATTTATCAGCAGGGTTATTCACGAAGCTTTTGTGCAGATTGATGAAGAAGGTACTGAAGCAGCGGCCGCAACAGTTGTGGAGATAGGGGGTACTTCGATCGGACCTAGTGTGGAATTCACGATAAACATCAATCGTCCCTATCTATTCCTGATTCGCGAGCGCGAAACCGGCACAATCCTATTTATGGGAAAAATCCATGAGCCGGTTTGGGAGGATTAGAAACTTTATAGTAAAACCTGATACAACATTCAGGCGGTAGTTACATATTATATGCGAGAGGGGCTTAAGATTTTAAAGCAACTGACCGCTAAGTTGGAGCAGTTTCAATTCATAGTTGCGGGCAGAATATCTGGCCTGGGTAATTCCGATTTGTGTGCGGGAAAGGTTAAGTTGAGCCTCCCGGTATTGGAGTGATGTTATTTGTCCTAAGCGGAACAGTTCCCGGGCGCGCTCAAAATTCAGTTGGGCGTATTCCAGTGTTTTCTGCTCGCTTGCCAGAGTTGTCAGGCTGTTGCCATAAGCAGAGTGAAAAGAGATCACATACTTTTCCAGATTCAGCAGCGCGTCGGCCTTGTTTAATTCGGCATTCTTAAGTGCAATCCGGGCATTCTGAACATTGGCCTTACGTTTACCGCCACTGAACAAATTCCAACTCAAACTAAAATTATGCCGCAGTACTTTATTGGGGTCATCCAGGCCAAGTCCAAAGTCAGGAGCGGTTTGATCACGGCCGAAGGACGTGGAATAGGTCAACTGTGGTAAAAAAGATGTTTTACTTGATTTAAGGTTGAGTTGGGACTGTTCCACCGAACTAGCGGAAAGCAGGAGAACGCTGCTGTTTACTCTGGTTTTCTCCGATAGATCGGTCAGCTCATAACTGGTAAATGGGCTATTGTCCGGTTGAACCGCCAATTCTTTTTCCGATTCCCAGCCCAACAGGACATTAAGATTGCGTCGGGCATCATCTTTAGCTTGCTGAATATTCATAAAGGCGATAGAATCGGTATTAAAATCCACTTGAGCGCTGAGATAGTCGAGACGACCCAGGCTTCCCAATACCATTCTTTCGCGAGAAAGGGTCAGTCGCTCCTGTGATACCCGTAATTGTTCTTCCACAATTTCCAGGTTTTGGTCTGCTGTAATCAAATTAAAATAAGCCTGAGCCACACCCAAGAGGGTGTTTTCAATTGTGAGTCTTTCCTGTAGTTCCGCCGAATTCAGTTGTTCCTTCAAATTCCGGTAGGCGTATATTTGGCTCAGGCCATTAAAAAGGGTGTAAGACAGACTTAGCCCGGCTGAGGTATTCGTGCTGGCGCCATCCACGGCAACACCATTTTGAATACCATCGAAATCGGCATAATTGGCTCCGGTGCTGGCATTCAAGCTGGGTAGCAAACCCGCATTACCCAGGGTGGCATTATTATCACTCACCTCAGTCAGGTTACGGGCAATTTGAATCTGATAATTATTTTTTAAAGTCGCCTTAAAAGCATCTTCCAAGCTCAAACTATCCGGGCTGGCGGCTAAAATGAGTCCGGTAAGAGACAGGTAGACTGTGGTTAACGATGTCTTCATTGTAATACCTTGAAAATCAGATTAATTGTTCAAAAGATTGTTCTTTAACAGCCCGCTCGACGGATTCCCGGGTTGGTAGAATCCCGGTTCTGAATTTTACTATTTGCCGGTTAAGACTATTGATTAATACCAGTAGAACCGGCAGTACCAGCAATGTAATAAAAGTAGCCACCAGCACGCCATAAGCCACAGAAATCGCCATGGGAACAGTATGCTGAGCGTTGGGATCATTGGCCAGGATTAGTGGGAACAGGCCCGCCATTGTGGTAAGTGAAGTCAGGACAATCGGACGGAAACGGGAAACACCAGCCTGAAATACGGCTTCCATAAATTTTACTTTCTCGCGCAATTTTCGGTTCAGGGTATTGATCAGAACAATTGAATCGTTCACCATTATTCCCAGTAGAGCAATGACCCCGAAATAGGACGGCATATCAATAGCCTGTCCATGAATGGCGTGACCCCACCCGATGCCGATCAATCCCAGTGGCAACAAGCCCAGGATTAGAAAAGCTTGAACAAATGAGCGAAAAGTGAAGGCAATGATCGCAAAAAGAACTATCATAACTGGTGGGATGATTGCCAGCATGGATTGCTGTGTTTCCCGCATCCGTTCCTTGCGTCCGCCAAAATAATATTGCATCCCGGGATACTTAGATTCAATCTTTGGTAGTATTTTCTGTTCAATCTCATTCTTGATTTCATTGATATTAACCGATTTATTGAGGGCGTCCGCCTCTACCGTAACTTCACGACGGCCGTTAATGTGATTGATCGTCGTAACCGAACGCTCAAACTCAAGATAGGCAATACCTTTCAAGGGGACAGACAGACCCTGGGTGGTTCGGATACGCATATTTTCCAGACTGCCAATTGAGGAACGATCCTCAAGGTTATAGCGCACCCAGATCTTAATTTCATCCAGGCCACGATTTATCCGCTGGACTTCTGCCCCAAAGAAACCGCTACGCACTTGGCTCATTACTGTCTGGAGGTCGAGACCCAGTAAAAAAGCTTTGTCTTTCAAAGTAATCTTAATCTCCCGCATGCCTACCTGATTGTTATCAATAACATTTTTGAGATCGGATAATTGTTTTAATTCATTTTTTAAATCAGTCACTGCCCCGTTTATATCTTCCAGGTTGTTGCTTAACAGGGAAACAGACACTGGTTTTCCGTAATGGCTTTCTTCCACATAATTGATCCGCTCCGCATCCGCAATTGTGCCCGTTTTTTTCCGCATGGCATTCGAGAAATCTGTAGAAGCAAAGGACCTATCTTTTGTATCGATCAGATTAACATATATTTCACCCGTACAGGCGGAGGTAATCTGCTTGACGATACTGGTGACGACTTCTTTGCCTTCTTTTTCTTTGTATTTATTGGCGACAAAGCGAGCCGATTGCTCGATTTTATCTAAAGCCGCCACAGTGAAACTTTCCGGTGTGCCCGCGGGCATTTCCAGTTTAACGGAGGTATAATTATTATTCTCAAACCCGCTGGACCCCACCTGAATTACACCGCCCTTCATTCCACCGATGGTGATGATGAAAAGGCCGGTCACGGTCAACAGTGCCAGCAACTTGTTTCTCAGAGCCCGTTTTAATAGCGGGGCATATAATCGATCCCGGAAGCTGGCCGTAAGCTTGGTAACATATTTTTCCATTCGTGAAGATTTACGATCGGCTTTAAGGGCGGCGGAATGAGCTATGTGCGCCGGTAGGATTAGAGCGCCTTCCACTAGCGATACCGCCAGGGCAGCGATGACCACGAAAGCCATTTCCTTGAACATCTGTCCGATCATGCCCTCCACCATCAGCAGAGCGGAGAATGCTACGATGGTCGTCAGTACCGCGGAAAAAACTGCCGGTAAAACTTCCAGGGCGCCATCGATGGCCGCCCGGACGGGTTTCTTGCCCCGTTCGAAATGTTGAAAAATATTTTCCCCGATTACAATTCCGTCGTCCACCAGAATCCCCACCACCAGGATCATCCCGAATAATGATATGCGGTTGAGAGTCAAACCGTAAACTGCGGCCAGACCAAACATCCCCATGAATGACAGAGGAATAGCGATTGCTACCCAGAATGACATCCGTATGTTTAAAAAGACCGAGAGGAAGACCATTACCATGATGAATCCGAGAATGCCATTACTCAGCAGGATATCCTGCATGGTTTTAATACCAATAGAATTATTTATGATGATCGATGCCTGGATAGCCCCATTCTGTTGATTGAAGTGCGTCACATATTCTTCGATCGTTTGAGCGATATAAATTATATCTTCCGTGGCTGTGTACTGAACGGTTATCACCACCGCCGGACTGCCATCCACATAAACGCGGTCTGGCTCATCGGACCATTTATCGCGGACATTGGCAATATCGCTGAGGCGAACAATTGCGCCGGATTGGGAAGTGCGCAAAACAATGTTCTGCAAGTCAGCGGCATAGAATTTTTTCTGGGTTGTGCGGATAAATAATTCCTCATCTGCCCCGCGAATGATGCCCCCGGTAAGATCGATGTTGGCGGATTTGATAGCCGCCACGGCCTCGTTAAAAGTCAGATTGTAGGTTAGTAAGTCCGCCTCACGAAAAGCGATCTCGATTTCTTCATCCGGGAAACCGCTGATGACCGTTTTTGAGATTCCATCAATTGCCCGCAGATCGTCTTCAATTTCACGGGCCTTTACTTTCAGAATCTTCAGGTCGACGTTGCCACTGATCATGAAGTCGACGGCTTTAGAGCGAAATTCCCACTTGCTCACATTAGGTGGTTCCATTCCAGCGGGAAATGAACTGACCCCATCAATGGCGTTTTTTACATCCTGCAGTACAACATCGGAATCGAAACCACTGATAATTTCCACTGTGATGTTACCGATGTTTTCGCGGGATCGGGAGCTGATCTTTTTTATCCCGGTGATACCTTTCAGATTATCCTCGATTTTAAGGACCACTCCCTCCTCGATCTCCTGGGGAGATGCACCGGGGTACACGGCAGATATCAAAATTACGCCCGGATCGACCTGGGGCATCATTGTTGAGCGCAAACTGGTAAATCCGAAATAACCCAGCACTACAATCAGCAGAATAACAACGTTACCTGCCGTCGGGTACTTGATAAAATATTCGATCAATCGTTTCATTTAATTTCCTGTGACCAGTAAAGTATATCTACTGAGAATTATAGCGTTTTAACTTGAAGACCATCATACAAATTTTGAGTTTTGGTAGAAAGGTTCATTCCATTTTCCAAACCGGTCACAAAGGCAATATTGCCGCGCACAGCGATTATATTTACCGACCGTTCGTGAATTATATCGTCAGCCACTATTAAAACCGAGTTGGCATTGGTAATAATTTTACGAGGTATTTCAACTGCCAGTACGACCGTTGATGTATTAATTGAGCCCTGCAAATACTGGCCTGCTTTTAAATCGGTCCCGGCCACGGTTATATATATGTTTACCATTTGCGATGCCGGATCCAGGCTGTTGCCGATTCTGGTTACGGTGCCGGTCCATTCGGTGGCCCTATTACCATCATAAAGGTCAACCTGGTCACCAAGGGCAACATACCCGATTTCCTCAACCGAAACCTGTGTTTCCAGATCGTAGAAATCGGTGTTGATAAATTCACCCAGCTTCTGACCATTCATTACCAGCGTCCCTGGTTTAATATTGCTCTGGATTACGATTCCGTCAAATGGTGCGTATAAAGTGTATTTGCTCAGGCGGGTTTCCTGAACCTTAATCTCATAATAATTCTGATAGATTCCCCGGCCGGCCACGAATAATTTTTCCCGATCCCTGCTGTGTTCCGGTAGCGGTTCAACGGGTCGGTCAATTTGATATTGATTCAGGTATTCTTCCCAGAGGGCATAATTTTCTGGGTGATCGAATTTCAGGTCTGGTAAAAGTTGAGCAATTTTCATTAGCAGGATGCTACGCTGGGCCATCAACCCCAGCTCGGCTTCCTCCGAACGAATTTGCAACATTGGTTCACCCTGCCGGTAGGTGGCGCCTTCCAGAAACGACTTTGGTGTTGCTTCCAGAACACCACTGACTTCAGCGGAAATCTGAACATGTTCCCGAGCTGTCAGTTTACCGATAACGGCTACCTGTAATTGAATATTATCATTATTTACCTCAATCGTGCTGATTGTAGGCCGGGTGTCAAAATTTGGTTTTCTCTGCGGCGCCTTCCGGGAGGCAATTAACAGAACAGTTATAATTAAAGCGATGGTTAATACTCCGGAAGCGGTAATAATTCTTTTTAATGATTGATTCATCGTTAATCCTCAAATGTTAATTAATCAGCATTGAATGCAGGCGGATATTATCCGGTTCCCCTTTAAGGACGAAAAACAATTAGACGAACGTGGGCTGTGAGCAATAAACGTGGGTAAAAGCAAGATAAGCAGCATATTGGCCGTTCATCCTGTAAAAGGACCTGTTCATCGCTGGCGTGTCCCCGAATCTCTAAAATTGCGGGAAAGATTATTGTCACGGTGATAGTTTCCACTATGTTTTTCAAAGCAAATACAAGTTCTTAAGATGGGCGGGACGGTAAATACCAGTTTCCCGGTCAAGGGATTATTTGAAAAGCGCTGGGTTCAGCATCTATTGTTTTGGTTGGCGTACATGACTCTGTTTTCTTCTTTTCATATGTCACGAGGCATCAGCGAAGGCGAGGGGTTGACGGTTGCCTTGTTTGAGTTAGTTCACCTGTCTGGATTAGTGATGGCGGTTTATCTAAATCTTAGAATTTTAATTCCCCGCTATATTGATCAGAAAAAATATTTGCAATACACCATTATGCTGCTGGCAGCGACGCTGCTAATATCAATCATGATTAATTTTATCATCGAGGTGTTTCTGCCGGACCCACCATTATTTAAAGGTGCCAGACGACACCGGATAAATAAAGGAATAGAATTTTTTGTCTTTATGTATATGATGGTTCAGTTCTTTTTTGTTGCCGTCACCTCTTTCCTGCATTATATCAAGGAATCGGCACGGCTCAATGAAATCGCTCTGCGGGTCAAGGACCTGGAAAGCAGCAAACTGCAGACGGAACTGGACTCACTGAAAGCCCAGATTAATCCCCATTTTCTCTTCAATACCCTGAACAATATTTATTCACACAGTTTATTTAAATCGGAACAAACCCCGGAGATGATTCTGAAATTATCCGGTCTGATGAATTATATGATTTATGAATGTCAGGATGCCAGGGTTCCGCTATCCAAAGAAATTGAATTCATTAAAAATTTCATGGCGCTGGAAAAGGTTCGCATTGACGAAAGCGTAAAAATCAGCCTGAATATAACCATCCCGGAAAACGGGCACGAGGTAGCCCCCCTCCTGTTTATTCCATTACTGGAAAATGCTTTCAAATACGGGGTCAATATCCGGGAAGGATCACCATATATCAATATGGACCTGAGTGTTTCCGAGAACGATATTCTGGAAATGGTAATTGAAAATCTGTTTGATGAACCGATTGCCGGGCAGGAAGATGTGCCCGGCGGCATTGGTTTGGAGAATGTCCGTAAACGCCTGGAATTGATTTATCCCGGTAAGCATGAAATGGAGATTGTTGATAAAGATGGTAAATTCCGGGTGAATTTAAGAATTGACTTGAGGTGATTTCCGATGTCTTCTGCCGCCAACCTGACCTGTATCATCGTTGACGATGAAATGCCCGCCCGTCGGGTCGTGAGGAAATACCTCGAAGATGTACCCAGTGTCACCATCCTGGCCGAATGCAAGAACGCTTTCGAAGCCCTGGAAGCTCTACATAATCACCAACCCGATCTGATTTTTCTGGACATTAACATGCCTAAGCTCAGTGGGCTCAATTTTCTCAGGACGCTCAATAATCCACCGCTGGTGATTATAACCACTGCTTATCGGGAACATGCTATCGATGGTTTCGACCTGGATGTGATTGATTACCTCCACAAACCATTCGCCCTGGAGCGCTTTCTGCGGGCGCTGGAAAAGGCCCGCGCCCGCCTAACGCCCCAACCGACGGAAACCATCGTCAAGCTTTCTGAATCGGCTAAGACCGGGGACCAGTTTATCTTTGTCAAAGAGGATAAAAAAATGGTGCGGGTGGACCTGCGGGATATTCTCTACTTGGAAGCGGTGGGCGACTACGTGCGGGTGGTGACCGCCCGCAAAGCCCTTGTTACTTACATGTCACTCAAGAAAATGGAGGATTTGCTGGCCCCGGAGCGTTTCCCGCGGATTCATAAATCATATATAGTCAATATTGCCCATATTGATTCAATCGAGGCTAACCGTGTCCGCATCCGAGAAGACAGTCTGCCGGTGGGCGCCAGTTACCGGGGCGATTTTATGAAACTGGTGGACGGTTTCATGGCGGGGAAGAAATAGATTTTGCCTAAATATCTATTAGTGATCACTCTTTAAATATATTTTCGCGATGATATTCAAGAAAATTGGGGTGTGGTGCAAATCGTAATTCTTTAGGAAGATCGATCTGTTTGCCTGGAATAACGATATGTTTCACCTGTTCTAAGTCAGATTTACTTGCTACCATTATTTCATATTCATTTGAAAGTGATATTATCCCGCGATCGAACAACCAATGGACAGTTCGCGATAACGCAATTCCATTTCGAATTGAATCAGGACCATTATGACCAGAACCAACAGGTTTTATGTGAGCTGCTTCAACTTCCGGTCTCCCTCCGCCATTAAATAATTGTAAACCAGTCACAGCACAGGTGTTATTATAGATTTCACGCACTTTAGTTTTAAATGTGATATCGCGCGCAGGTCGTGAAATAATGGACGTTATGAAATCTCTTTTATATTCAGCTTCTGGTTCAGCGATTTTATAATTGCGTAACAAAGGTAGAGATGTAAAACCTAGTCTCACAATCATTTCAAATTCATTATCAGGGATTAATCTCACAGACCGTTGTATTGCCCCCTGATTTAAAGAACCACCAGGTTTCTGTAAAAACGATTCTAAAAGTCCTTTATGGGAAAATAATGGTACTGGATTGGCAAACACTAAGAAATCACTTATCCATGCATAAAAGTAGTTAGACTTATTAGGTTCTTCGGTTATCGAGTTGACTCGCGCAAGAGCATAATAAACTTGCCGCCCTTTACCATGAATACCAATACCGGTTTTACTGGGTTCATAATATATGATCCAGTCATCTACCATTTGTTTTAGTTGATTTAAATAAGTTTTTGGAAAATGGTATTTCTCTTCAGGAATGTCATCATATATGGAACCAATCTTTGTTGTCAAAACTCCCTTGGCCATTATTACTCCAACCACAGTATTTATTAAAAGATAGTTAAATATAAGAGTTAATAACCGTTATTTTATAGTAAATATAAACGTTATCAAAATTAGATTTTATGGGTAATTATATAGTTATTCATAGTTTCTCAACCCGTCCCTTTAGGAAATTCCGCCCCTCAGTATCTAAAGACACTTATGAATCATTATTCACTATTTCATTTTTCATTTCCAGTAACTCATGTAATTTATCGCGCAGCATTTGTTTGTCGATCAGGCGGGTTTCATAATCGGCGATCTGGGTTGGTGAAATATTACGGGCCAGGGCAAACTCCACCACTTCGGTGTCCTTACCTTTACACAGCAGAATCCCGATGCTGGGGTTCTCATGATCCTTCTTAAACTCCCGGTCCAGCACCTCCAGGTAAAAATTCATTTTTCCCAGAAATTCCGGTTTAAAATCTTCGATTTTTAATTCCACCACCACCAAGCATTGGAGATCGCGGTGGTAAAAGAGCAGATCGATATAATAATCATGATTGCCCACTTCAACCCGGTATTCCTCACCGATAAAGGAAAATCCTTTACCCAGCTCAAGTATGAAGTTTTTAAGGTTGGCAATTAGGGACTTTTGTAGATCTGACTCCGAGAAATATTTTGGTAAACCCAGGAATTCAAAAATGTATTTAGGGCTTCCTCAGCAATCTATAACATATTGTTATAATAGGATATATGGTG
>JACKQG010004301.1_pt1 | contig 16624 bp, 13 predicted proteins | sample 8237621 | NCBI WGS metagenome assembly JACKQG01 (sample SAMN15677084, study PRJNA649215) | marine metagenome | biome: marine; feature: Black Sea; material: saline water; isolation source: suspended particulate matter (SPM) from the Black Sea western gyre | collected 2013-06-09/2013-06-10 | depth...
CCCCAGATATTAACATTCTGAGAAGTTCCCAATAATGTCCAGAATCCGGCAACAAGGTTATCATCAATACACATACCTCCGGCAATACCTGTTCCCACAGCAACAACGCTTCCTACATCAAAATATACCCCGGTTTCGGCTCCATCAGGAAGCTGCATCTGAATTAACTCATTCAGAGTGGCACCTACCTGTGCATAACCCCACAGGTACGGACTGTCAGTGCTGTAACCATCATAAGCAAAACCGTAGTAGCTGTCGCCAACAGGACCTACCGACCAACTGCTGACAAAACCACCTGTCGGATCAAATACGGTAATGGCGCTTCCCCAGTTATTGGCATAGAATACATCATCGGTTTCATTATAGCCTATTGCCCTGACATCAGTTGGTGCTGTAAACGTACTTACCAGTGACTGACCGGCAAAGTCCATCTCAAATACCGCAGAAGAACCTGCACCGCCATAAAAATAAGTACCGTTATAAGCAAGGTCTCTTACATTGGAAGCACCGCTTATTGTGAATGACTCAAGATAGGTTCCATCAAGTTCGTACCTGTAAAAATCTGCACCGTTCCACTTGGTGGTATAGATATTGATACCATCACATTCGATACCGGCTTCACCGCCGCCTACGCCAACAGGCCATTCAAATTGCAGATCAAACAAGGCTTCTGATGGAATAGGATCAGACTTAGCATTCGGATCTTTTTCAAATACATAAATCATTTCCTTTTTGGTAACTGCCTGCATGGAATTATCCATTACTGCAGGCGTTTTTTCTGTAAAATTTGTGATTTGTTCCTGCTGAGCAGGATCTTTTTCTCTCGGCTGTGGCGCTGATTCACTCTGAGCTAAAGCCAGAGATGCTGAAAACAGCACTGCCATTAAAATCACAAATGTTCGGGTTAATTTTCTCATAAGCACAAAATTTAAGTTAATAAAAAATTTAATTGACTATTAAATTATTTTTTAATGAAATTGCAATAATTATTTACTAAAAACCTCTATATCTTAAAAAACAATTGAACCTACTAAATTATATAATTTCTATTAAGAAATAACAAAATCTTATAATTTATATAAAAAAAAATAAAATAAGATTCTATATTATTAACTATCAACCCGTTCGGTTGTTCTTTAGAATTAATACAAATATTAAAAACTCCTTTTATTAAAAATTTTTCACTAAAATCTTTGCTTCCATCATGTCAAAAATAGCATATTTAACACCTTCACGACCTAATCCCGAATTTTTAATTCCGCCATAAGGCATATTGTCAACCCTGAAAGTCGGTACATCATTTATAATAACTCCGCCAACATCCAGATTAAAAAAAGCAAAATTTATTTCATCTAAGTTATCAGTAAATATTCCGGCTTGCAAACCAAATCTTCCTTCGTTTACATGGTTAACAGCCGCCTCAAAATGCTTATAAGGTTCTAAAGTAACAACCGGCCCGAATACCTCCAAAGCACATACTTTCATCTCCTTATGTGTTTCCGACAATACGGTTGGCGGATAATATGCTTTTTCCCGTATGCCTCCGGTCAGAATTTTTGCACCATCCTTGACAGCTTCGTTTACCCAGTCTTCAACCCTGATCGCATTAGCTTCGTCTATCATTGCTGAAATATCAGTATCTATATTCATGGGCTTTCCGGGTTTGAGTTTTTTTATCTCTTTAATAAATCTCTCCGTAAACTCCTTAAAAACTTTATCGTGAACATAGATACGCTGTGCATGAATACATACCTGACCTGAATAAGCAAAGCCTCCAATGATACATTTTTTTACAGCAACATCCAAATCAGCACTGCCTGTAATTATTACACCAGCATTGCCACCAAGCTCAAGAACTACTTTTTTCTTACCTGCGTCTTTTTTCATTTTCCAGCCAACTTCAGGTGAGCCTGTAAAGCTGAGTAATTTAAAGCGTTCATCTGTTACCAACTGATTTCCCGTTTTCCTGTCCATTGGTAAAACAGATACCGCACCTTTTGGTAAGTTGGTTTTATCAATTACCCGTGCCAGTTTCAGTGTAGAAAGAGGCGTTGATGTTGAAGGCTTTAATATTATGGGGCATCCTGAAGCTATTGCAGGCGCAATTTTATGTACGGCAAGGTTAAGCGGAAAATTAAAAGGCGCTATCCCGGCTATTAAACCAACAGGGAAATATTTAATTAGACCTTCCTTTTTAGCTCCAGCAGGAGTCCATTCCAAATCAATATATTCCCTTGGCAGGCGCTTTGATTCTTCGGCAGCTATAATGAAAGTCTGTATTGCCCTGTCGATCTCTCCGAGCGCATATTTAATCGGTTTGGCAGATTCAAGGCAAAGCAGTTCGGCAAATTCTTTCCTGTTTTCATTTATCGAACCGGCAATCTGCATTAATGCTTCATACTTAATATAAGAAGGGAGGGATTTGAGTTGTTCCTCAGCTAACAGAGCTTTTTCGATGGCTTGTTCCAGGTCTGTTTGCTCGCAAAGGTAAGTTTGAGCAATTATTTCATTATTATAAGGATTAAAAACTTCCAGAACTCTTCGGGACTTACAGAATTCTCCACCGACATAGATTTCGAAAATATTCATTTCTAATACTCTTTTGAAATTATACGACAGATTGAATGCCAACAAAGATAAAACAAAAAGGAGGGCTTATAAGCCCTCCTTTTTTTATTCGGAATTATTTATACTGAAACGCATAAACTTTGCAATTTCCGAACAAGTTAATTGCTTGGTTTTATGCAATTTGAGTATGGAAAAATTTGCAAACTCGTTTTCGTTCAGTTTAATTAATTAACTGCAATCCGACGGGTTACAGTACTATTTTCCAATTCTACTTTAACAATGTATATTCCACTTTGCAAATCTGTAAGGTTGATCTGATGGGTTAATTCATTCACCTTCTGTATGATAATCCGCTGACCCATAAGATTCATTAGTTCAACCGAAATTATTTTGCTATCGGATTTAACATTGATGTAATCTATGACCGGATTTGGATAAATTTGAATTGTATTTCCGGAAATTTCATTAATAGCTGTAATTACATCAAGAGTAATTATATTTGATGGACCTGATTCGCCTTCATCATAAACTGCGGTAACATAATATTCATAAAGGCCTGAAGCGGTAACAATATCCTCATACTCCTCAGTTAATACTAAGCTGGAATTAATTATAACCCCATCACGGTAAACATTATAACCAAGAAAATCTTTTGTAGATGAAACGATTTTATCGATAGGTTTAACTGTTGTAACTCCGGAGTAGTCTGTTGGATGAGTTGATAAATTCCCTGATGCAAATTTTATCTTTCCCATAGCTGGAAATGCACCAATTTCTGCAACCGACCCATCAGGATAAAGAACTATGGCACGAATAAGGTATGCTTCGTTCCATGTAGCCCATGTTGATGTACTATTATTGAAATCCCATGATCTTCCGTTGTTTAAACCAGCATCAAATCCAAGGAATGTTGTTGCATTAATAGACCCAAATCCAACAACAAAATCGCCAGTAAAACTAATATTTTGGGCAGATACATCAACTAACATCCAGTCTTCATCAACAGCTGTTACTGTTTCTTCGTAAATAATAGTAGTTCCCGGTTGTGAGCCATCCCAGTCAAATACTGTGGCATTAAAAGTATTATCTCCTGGTTGAATTGATGTATAATATTTAAGTGTAAGAACCTGACAAGGACCTGCCGGAGACATGTGGGTTGACATTGTATATCCGTTATAACTGTATGCACCGGTATTTACATTATTGTCATAAATAAGTTCTTCTGTTGTTCCGGAACTAGGAGGATCCCATGTTAAATTTACAACGTAACCACTTGAAGTTCCCTGGAGATTTGTAGGAGGCGCCAGAGGAGGCTCTTCTCCATAAATATACATACCGCCTGAACTTTTTGCTGTTGTAAAAGTTCCACACCAGCCGGTTTCAAGATCGAGCCATGCAGAAGCCTGGAATTCATAACCCGCAGATATCTCGGTCCAGTTATGTCCGCCATTTTCACTAATTGAAATTCCCATACCATTGGTTGGGTCCATGGCTGAGCCAATTACTGTATTAACAGTACCGGGAACATGATAAAAATACCTTGCATAGCTGGCTCCAACAGTGTAAATTTCTGTCCAGGTTACACCGCCGTCATTAGTTTCATTCAATACAGCTTCAATACCCAAATTAAGATATGACCTGAATGCAAATCCATTTAATTCATCAAACATCAATGAACTAACAGTTTCGGCTGCACCAAAAACAGTCATTGAAACTTCCCAGTTATAACCTTTGTCGGTTGATCTGAAAATTCTACCCTGGTTGGTTCCCCACCAGATATTATCACCAACAGCACAGTAATTACCTGTTATTCCGTACTCACCGGAAGTGGGAGCGGGAATATTCAGTTCATCAATTCTGGTCCAGTTTTCACCACCATCGGTGGTAACATACAATTCATAATAGCCATCAACCGGATCGCCCTGAGCGAATCCATTCATGTCGTCAAAGAAATGAATAACATTTGCAAAAGAACCACTTCCGTAAGCATCACCTTTTTTTACCCATGTTACTCCGCCATCTTCAGTTTTGTATAATCCCTGGTCAGCACCGGTATTGAAAACAGCCCAGCAAACATCGGCATCAATAGCGAAAAGCTGGGATAGTCCGTTACCTGCATTAAAAGTACCGGCTTCCCAAGTATTACCTCCATTTGTTGAACGAGTAAAAGCATCATAAATCGATCCGTCATTGTTAATTGCCAACCCCCATAGCGCGGTGTTGTCATTCATACCAACCGATATTTGACCAACTCCTTTTCCAATCGGAAGTCCGGAATCTACCATTGTCCATCCACTCTGTCCAATAGTGTTTAAACTGATTGCTACAAAGGTAGCTAAAGCAAAAATAAATTTTTTCATAGTTTAAATGTTTTAATTAGATAATAAATTTAGAAAAATTATAATAAAAATACTGACAGAAAGCTAACTTATTTAAATAAGACAAGATTATTTTCATAGTGGTTGTCTGCTTAAAGTCTTAAAAATTAATTTTTGTCAATTTTTTCGGATAGCTTCTTTTTTAATATAAGCAAGATTATATCACCTAAGATCACTTTCTGATAATAAGGGGTGTTTGAACAACATTGCTTTTATGCAAAGCCCTGTCAACAATGTAAGCATCATACATAATAGTATCGAAATCAGAAGAGTAATTATAAATAAACAAAGTGTCTTCTATCTCACCTTTTATCGACTTATTAGAGCCTTGAGGGGTTAATATCGGTATCCTTCCGTTGAAAGTAAGTGTATCGTATTGTCCCGTTTCATGGTTATATTTAGTTAAAACTACTTCAACCGTATCACCATACTGAATTTCATAATATGTAATAAATAAATTGTATTCATAAGGAGGCAGCGTATCGTTCTGGGTAAGACCTATATCTCCATCGCCATCGGTAAAAGATATTTTAAATACACCACGGTCGAAAATTCCCTGGGATGGGTTATAAAGCTTAATAAAATCTTCATACTCGATTGCCGGAATAACCGGGTATTCTTCCATTTTCTTACAAGAATAAACTACTCCTGCGATGATAAGTAATATAAACCAATATTTTATTAAGAATTGCTTCATAATCTTTGGTTGTAAAATTACATATTTTTCCGGAATTAATTTGCAAATCGTTATAACTTTACACCCATTATTTTTCTCTTAATGAAATTAAATGAATTAAATAACCGGATTTTCAACATCAGTTCAAATGTTGAGTTTAACGATACTGCTCTTAAAATATTTCAATATCAATATATTCATAATCCTATTTATAAAAAGTTTGTGAATTTCCAGCAAAGGGATATCTCAAAGATTGATAATTATGAGAAAATCCCGTTTTTGCCTATTGAATTTTTTAAAACCCATCGTGTTTTGTGCGAAAATCAAGACACAGAAAAAGTTTTTTTAAGCAGCGGGACAACAGGAAGCGTATCAAGCAAACATTATATTACAAACCTTTCGCTTTATGATAAAAGTTTTATAAAATGTTTTGAGCTTTTTTATGGCAAACCAAACCAATACTGCATTATCGCCTTACTTCCATCATACCTTGAAAGAGAAAGCTCTTCGCTTGTTTATATGGCTGATAAGCTCATCAGGTTCAGCGATCATAAGAACAGTGGATTTTATAAAGATAATTATGATGATCTTGTTAAAAGGCTTAAGGAATTAGAAAATCAAAAAACAATTTTATTGGGGGTTTCATTTGCTTTGCTCGACCTCGCCGAAAACTTTGAATTAGATATACCTGGTGTAATTGTTATGGAGACCGGCGGCATGAAAGGAAGGAGAAAGGAAAAAATAAGGGAAGAACTGCATGATTTTCTTTGTAAGAAATTCCATGTTGAAAAAATCCATTCGGAATATGGGATGACGGAGTTGTTATCGCAGGCTTATTCAAAGGGGAATGGTATTTTCAGGACACCGCCCTGGATGAAAGTTTTAATCCGTGACACCAATGACCCGAAAACAATATTAACTGAAAACAAGACCGGTGGGATAAATATAATTGATCTTGCTAATATTTATTCATGCTCATTCATTGCCACACAAGACCTTGGTAAACTTAACAACGATGGTAGCTTTGAAGTATTAGGCAGATTTGATACAAGCGATATAAGAGGGTGTAATTTAATGATAAATTAAATATATTGTTTCTTTACAAAGATTATAATGGAATATCCGCAAATTCGGACTTTAGCAAAATATTAAATACACAAAAAATATTAGTTTTGAATTCTCTAATCAAAAAATACAAAGCCCTATGATAGGAAATCTTTTTGAAAAACTTAAGGAAGCCCGGCGAAAAATCGAGGAATCCAAAAAAAAGCTTAATGATATTATAGTCGTGGTATCAGTTGAAAATGGTGCCATTAAAGTTGTGGCTAATGCTAATAAGTCTGTTAAAAGTATAGAAATATCAGAGACTTTTCTTAAGGAAGCCGATAAGGAATCATTTGAGGAACTGCTATTAACTGCCGTAAACAAAGCCCTTGACGAAGCAGCAAAAAAAGGCGAAGCAGAAATGAAAGAGATTACCAAAGATATTCTGCCGAATTTTCCGGGACTGGTTTAAGTTGGTGAATTATAAAATTCATTAATTGCTAATTGATATAGTGCTATATAGTGCTATATAGTGCCGGTCCATAAAGTCGGCAAAAATCAAAAAAATAAATATATTGCTCATTTTAACCCCCCTGTTTCCCCCCTTAAATGGGGAATTATTGAATTTATTTTTTTGATTTTTCACAACTTCAGTAGTTTAAAGACAGACACTATTTATACTCCGCCAATGCTTTCTCGTGTTTTAATTTTGCTTTTGTTTCAAGTGTTTGACCATCGTATGGAATGGAATAATGCAAAGGCGAATTCAAAGCCGGAAAAGACCCTTTTAAAACGTTATTAGGTCTTTCGCCTTCAAATCCCAGGTAAGAGTATTTTCCATAATGCGACAGTAATCTTGTAAGTCCCGGAACTGCTTCCTTTACATTTGTCCCTATAAAACCAATGGTTTGCAAATTGTTTTCAGGATTTGGAATGGCATACACGAGTGAGCCGGTTTCAGAAAGTTCATTAATAAGTTCAGTTTGTGCTTCATCGAAATAAGCAGAATAATCTTCCTGAACTGAAAACACACCTGCAAATTTGTTTTCAAAACCAATTATCCAGACTGCCTTGTCATCAGGCAATTTTTCCAGGTCTTTATCAAAAACTATATCAAGGGATTTTCCCTGTACCTCCTGTGTCATTTTCCATGTTTCGGCAAGTTTTGAATACTCCTCTGACAAGGAGCTGTTTTTTGGCAGGACTATCATTCCTTCCCTGTTACCGAAAACCTGTGAAAGGGATGGCGGCACTTCTGCTTTATCAAGCCTTCTGAAAACATCAAACTGCGGGTCAACCTCAATTTTTAACGGCTGTTTTTGAAATTTGTAATTATAAGTAACTGACCTTTTGTTCAAATCAACATTTTTTAGTTCAACTTCATCTTCAAAATAAATTGCTACCGGAATATTCAGTAAAAAAATATCTTCTTTCTGAATTTGAGATAATGTAAATTCCAGATCAAAACGATCACCTGTTTTTTCCAATTTTACATCCGACAGTTTTATTTCAGGGGCGCCTTTTCGCAAAAGCCATTGATCGAAAAACGGTTTTAAATCACTGTCTGTAATTTTCTCGAAAGATTTTCTGATATCATCAAAGGAAGTAATTTTGAACTTATTGTCAATATAAAATGTCCGGTATGCTTGCACAAATTTTTCATCGCCAAGTTTTTTTCGTAACATGTGATTAAACATTGTGGCTTTGCCATAACCTATTGCTTCTTCGGCAGCATTATGCCGCGAACGAAATTCAACAACCGGGAAATCATTAGTTTCGTTTACATAGTCGGTGAATTTCTGCAAAGTCGTTCGCCGGTAATCACTTCCCTGTCCGCGTTGTTCTTTTATCAGGTGGTCAGCCATATAAACAGTAATTCCTTCGCACCAATTCCCATTTTCATAATTAACATATACCGAATTGCCCCACCAGTTATGCAATAATTCGTGAGGATAAGAAGAATGAAGGATAAACGGAAAACGAATTACTTTTTCACCAAGCAGGGTGAATGAAGGCATTCCGTAACCTGTTTCCCAGAAATTTTCAATTAGGGCAAATTTTTGATAAGGATATTGCCCGATCAGGCTTTCGTACATTTTCAAATAATTTGAAGTAACACCAATATACCTGCTTGCAAGCTCCTCGTCAGGAGTTCGGAGAAATGCCTGAACAAGCACGTCTCCGGCTTTTTGTTCATATTCCGTCCATGCTGCTGAAATAAGGTAAACTTCTTCCATGGGTTCAGGCGATTCATACCTGACTTTTCTATTATCTCCGTCAATTTCATTAATGGTTCTGTTTCCTTGTGAAACTACGTTCCAGTCTGGTCTGAGAGTAACAGTTAAATTGAAAGAAAATAAAGGCTCTTCAAATAAGGGTATCCAGTATGTTGAACCTGCCATAAAAACTCCTTCATCTGTAATAATCCCGTCGGTTTCGCTAAAGCCTCTTGCGTATTCGGCAGCGCCTGTTGTAATTTCATCTGTTATTTTACCATAGTGCTTTAACGGGATTTTTAAATCGCTTTTAACAGGATGTGATACCTTGATAATATATTTGTTGAAAATTGCTCCCGTGTCGTTTTGTTCTGTTTCAGAAACGATGTATTTCTCATTGAGAGATTGCAGCTTGAGGTTCTTATTCAAAAAACAGAACAGTGTATCGTGCCGGTTGAAATGTTTGGCAGGAATAGTAACAGAGTCAATAACTTCTATTGATCTGTCGGATATATTGAGATCAACATTTAACTCGTGATGAATTGATTGGGAATAAGTTTTAATTCCCAGACAAATTGTTAAAATACAAATAATAGTTTTGAGGTTTTGCATGATGAATAATATTTAGTTATAAGTTGAAGCAAAAATAGGAAAAGTTTATAAATTGGATTTGACTTTGTTTGGAGGAGCGATTGAGCTAATCAGCCGCCGTTTGTGGTACATACTTTAGGAATAACAAAAAGAGATAGAGCGGGAGATAAACCTTGAAAAACCGGCGAGTTTAGGCGGTCTGGTTGAGCGATTTGTTAGCCCTGCCTATTCTTTGAATAACTGTAATTGCCTAGTATAATTAGAGATTCTTCTTTCTGCCAATTTTACATATTCAGAATCAATATCATACCCAATATAGTTACGATTATCTTTTATGGCTGAGAGACAGGCTGTCCCACTCCCGGAAAAAGGGTCTAAAACTACATCGCCTTTAAATGTGTATAACTGAATAAGACGATGTGGTAATTCTTCTGGGAACGGAGCGGGATGTCCAATTTGTCTCGCTGAAACGGCTGGGAATGTCCATACACTCTTTGTCCATTCAAGAAATTCTTCTTTTTTAATTGTGTTTTCCTTATCCTTTTTCTTTCTTGAAAATGTTTCTTTAGAAAAAACAAGAATATATTCGTGAACATCCCTTAGAACAGGATTTGCGGCTGAAAGCCAACTTCCCCAAGCCGTTGAAGGACTTGCGCTTGAAGCCTTGTTCCATATTATTTCACCACGCATGAGATAACCAATTTTCTGCATTCCTTCTATAATGTAACTATGAAGCGGTATATAGGGCTTTCGCCCAAGATTGGCGACATTAACACATGCACGCCCACCAGGAACCAAAACTCGATACGTTTCACGCCAAACAGTATTTAATAAGTTCAAATATTCGTTCAAACTCAAATCATCATCATATTCCTTGGAAACATTGTATGGAGGTGAGGTAACCATTAAATGAACACTATTATCAGGTAACTCGTCCATTTTCTCGCTGGATTTACAGAAAATTTTGTTAATATTCTTTTCAGGAATTTCGTTTTCAATATATTTTATCTTTTTTCCATTACGTAAGCCCTCATACAATCTGCTTTTATAAAATTTGGTCGAATCATGATTAATATGTCCAGGAGTTCCAAATGAACTTGTCTCAGTACCAGATCGCTTTTGCGTGTATGCTCCATTTGCCATTTTATTTCTTTATAAGTGATAAGAATTTTTCCGCTTTTGTTTCAAAATCCGGTTCCCTGTTTGCAATCTCAATAATTTTGCCTAATTCTTTTTTAGATTTCATGCTGGAAAAGAATTCTCGTTTTTCAGATAGCAAGTATTCAAGATTTTGCTCTAACTCATCACAAGAGTCCATTCTGATAAAGCCACTATCAGGTGTTTGTTTGATGTTGTCACCATTGTCATCTAAAGGATTCGGGTTCACGGACCAAAACCCTTGAATTATTCCAGCATTATGAAGATGATCTACTTTTGAAACATAATTTTCAGTAATAGGAGTATTGCCGAGAATAATGATTGGAATTTGTGAAGCTCTGTAATCGGAAACACGAATATTAATGCTCTTGCCAATAGCCTTTAACATAGAATCTGAACGGAGTAACCCTGGATTTCCTTTGTGAGTTTTAAAATCACCCAAACAAATCAATTTGTTGTTTTTCAATTCCCAATTCCATACAATTGACATCTTGACTTCAAAAATTGCTGTTATATCTTTCGTCTTTTGCTCTCTTTGTTTCTTTCTGGACAGTACAACATCGGCAGGAGATTGAGGAGTGAGACCAATTTCGTTACAAATAGCGCCTTGAACAGCGTAAAGTCCCTTTGAATTGGCAAAATCCTGAAGTAAATCAACTGAATATTTTTCAGTAAAATTGCCAATTAGGGCATTTCTGCTTTGTAACGTGGATTTTTTACCTTTGTATGATTTTGGCCAATAGGCGTAATATCGTGAATCATCACCAAAATAAAACAGTTGTTCTGGTGTGGCAAATTTTCCAGAATCATTGAAAAATTCAATTTCCTTTTCTTTTGTCCAAAGGTCAGGCATAAATCTATTCAACCCTTATAATTATTTTCCCAGCATTAATAACAGATTCTTTCTGGAAATGATATAGTTAAATCTTACACTGGCTAACCATATTATTAAGCAGCAAATATCCGTATAATATTCTTATTATGCAAGGAAAAATGTTAGGTATATCAGAACCAAAACCCAAGATTAAAAAATAACATAGGCTTTGGGTTAAGGTTTGATCCCATAACAGTTAATTCAACAGGACCTATAAAACTATCATAACTATATGTAAGTCCATAGCCACACATAAAATTCTCAAGTTTTAAAATATCGTCAATATCCCTCTCGTTAGCACCGGCATCTGCCCTGAGTGTAAGGTACATCTTTTTAAAAAAATTATATTGAAGTTTCATTCTTACAATTCCCATGTAATATCCGAAACTCTGAATAAAATGGACGCCTGTAAAATCAACATAAGTATCAATATAGTTGTTTGGATTTAAACCTCCTGCTGCAAAACGATGCTGAAAAGGAACAGTATCTTTTTGCCTGATCGTTCCACCTGCAAAAAGTCCTGGGCTTAGAACAAATCTATCGGAGAGCTTAAGATAATAATCGGATTTAAGATAAATAATCGCTGAATTGGTAAAAAAATTCCTGGTCCGGTTTTGTGATAAAGGCAAAACATATTCAAATTTTAATTTTGATTTGAATCCCTTTGTCGGAAAATAATGATGATTTCTTGTATCAGCGTCAAATGAAACAAATAAAGTACCATAGCTGGAAAAATCTTTGTATTTATCTAACAGAGTATCTACAACTATTTTATGCTTAAATTGAAAATATTCATAATCAAAACCTATTCTAAAGCTATATAAGTTCTTTAAAATGGAGTTAACAAAAACCGATGCCTTATAATTTGTAAAATTAAAGCTGTTAACCTTTACATCCTTATCATAATCATCGAAATCAAAAGAATATAAATCAGATTCTATACCGAAGCCTGGTTTGGCGCCGTTATCAATCATATACAATGTCCTTAACCGTGGATTTGTTCCCAAAACAAGATCTGCAAACAGTTTAGTCCGCTTACCAAATATATTCCTGAAAGATCCGTTTATTAAAAAGCTTCCCAAATAATTATTATCATAATGTACACCTGCCGATAAGTAACCCGGGTCGCCTTCTTCAATATCTATAATCAAATTTGTTTTATCACCTGCTTTTTCAAATCTGTAAAACACATGTTTAAAGAAACGAGAACCATACATCAAAGTGATGTTATTTTCTATTTCATTTATTGTGATGTATGTATTTTTCACTTCATCAAAAAAATTTTCAAAATACTTTAGCGGCATCTTATTATATCCCATATAAATTACATCATCAATAAAAATTGAGTCAAGGGGTTTTGTATTGTATGTTTTAATGGGTTTATATTCAATAGCGTTTAGGGAATCAGCCAGGGCTTTGATTTCGTTAAAGTGCTTCCTGCTTACACACTCTCCTATAGCAATTATTGAATCATAGTTATTAAAATCCATCATGCCATACTTCATTTTTATCGGGACGTACAGGTCTGTAAGCTCATAACCTTGCTTATTTGCTTCCATCCGGTAATATGACGTTATCTGGTTAAGTATTTTTAGTATTGAATTCAATTCTTCCTTGTTCTTTATTAACCCTGACTGCACATCGCCACCCACTATGATCTGTGCGCCCATTTCTTTAACATCTTTAACCGGGTAATTATCAACAACACCTCCGTCCACTAAGTAATAACCCATATATTCGGTCGGTGAAAAGTAACCAGGTATCGACATACTTGCCCGAATTGCCATAGGCAAATATCCTTTATCAAGAACAACTTCTTTTCCGGTAAGCAAGTCGGTGCCTATACAAAGAAACGGGGTTTGCAGAGTTTTAAAATCATAAACGTCATAAGCCGGTGAGAAATAACGATTCAGTAAAAGGTTGATCTGCTGTCCCTGATACAATGAGGGACTTATGGCTATCTTTTTGTCTTTTAACGGCAGTGTGACAATAAATTTTTCACCAAATTCCTTTTCGTTATAAGCTATATATTTCCTGTCTATTTCATCCTTAAGCAGATAATCCCAGTTTTGTGCTCTAATCATCGCTGCAATCGAATCGGGATGATATCCGATAGCATAAAGTCCTCCCATAATATTGCCAATACTTGTTCCTCCGATATAATCAATTCTTAGCCCTGCTTCCTGTATAACTTTCAGAAGTCCTATATAGGCGAAACCTTTTGCGCCTCCTCCACTTAAAACAAGCCCGACACTCGGTCTTTTTGATTTTATTGCTTGTGCTTTGCCTTGAGAAAAAACACAAAGATCAATACTTAAAATGATAATAGCTGTCAGGATCAGGCGAAAGTAATTTTTCCGGTTCATAAGCAAGGATTTTTAATTTTCTCAATGAAGTGTATTTAAAAATTACTTTTTCGAGTATTCTATTTCTTTTAATAATTCACCTTCTTTACTCCAGAACCTCCAAATACCAACTCTTTGACCGTTTTCGAGAGCACCTTCATAATATTTTTGACCGTTTTCGTGCCAGATTGTTTTTCGCCCGTTTTCTATCCCTTTATTGTAATGTCCTTCACTCCATTTATTTCCGTTGGGATACCAATAAGTCCACTTTCCTTTTCTTTCACCGTTTTCAAAAGCGCCTTCCATTTTTTTCTGCCCGTCTTGGTAATAAACGATTTCTTTTAATAATTCTTTTTTAGAATCATCTGAATAATATCTGATGGTTTTGGGTGAACCGTCAGGGTAAGTTTTTTCAACAACTTCTATTGGCTTGGTAGTGCAGGAAGCAAGCCAAATAAAAATTACAGGAAGAAGATAATGGGTTTTTTTCATGTTTTAAGTTTTATCTTTCAAACAACAATCTTTGCCCTTTGACTGATTCATTAAATTTGCCGTTTTCATAAACCAGATTTCCATTTACAAAGGTATGTGTTACTTTTGAATTAAAAGTATGACCTTCAAAAGGAGACCATCCGCATTTATAGAGAATATCGGATTTTTCAACTTTTGTTTTATTTTTTATATCGATTAGAGACAGATCAGCCCAATATCCCTCACGAATAAATCCCCGTTTTTCCACCTGGAAACAAACAGCAGGTGCATGACACATTTTTTCCACTATTTTTTCAAGAGAAATTTTACCCTTGCAAAAAAAATCAAGCATAGCCGGTAAAGAATGCTGTACCAAAGGACCTCCCGAAGGTGCTTTGAAATATGTGTTTGATTTTTCTTCAATAGTATGTGGTGAATGGTCTGTAGCAATAACATCCAGCTTGTCCTCCAAAAGGGCTTCAAAGAGTTTATCTCTGTCGTTTTGAGTCTTTACGGCAGGATTCCATTTTATCAATGTCCCGTATTTATTATAATCTGTGCTATTGAACCAAAGATGATGGATACAAACCTCTGAAGTAATTCTCTTTTTTTCTAATGGAACAGAGTTATCAAACAATTCCATTTCTTTGGCAGTGGAAAGATGAAGAACATGCAGGCGAGTATTGTGAATTTTAGCAAGACTTACAGCCAGCTTCGAACTTTTATAACACGCTTTATCACTCCTTATCAGCGGATGTGCTTCAATAGGTACATTTTCACCATATTTCTCTCTGAAAATCTCAATGTTCTTTTGAATGATGCCTTCATCTTCACAATGAACAGCAACCAACAGCTTTGATTTGGAAAATATTTCATTTAAAGTATCTACATCGTCAACCAGCATGTTCCCTGTGGAAGAACCCATAAATACTTTGATACCACAAACATTCCCGGGATTTGTTTTTAGTATTTCTTCGATGTTATCGTTGGATGCGCCCATGTAGAATGAATAATTCGCTAAAGATTTATCTGAAGCTATTTTGTATTTTTCTTCCAGGAGTTCCTGTGTCAGGGTGTTTGGAACGGTGTTGGGCATTTCCATGTAAGAAGTGACTCCTCCTGCAACAGCAGCTTTGCTTTCGGTATAAATATCCGCTTTATGCTTTAAGCCAGGTTCGCGGAAATGTACCTGGTCATCAATTACGCCGGGAATTAAATACTTGCCTTGAGCATCGATGATTATGGCTTCTTTGGTTAATTCAGGAATATTTGCGGCTCCGTCTTGTCTTATAATTTTTTCAATGATGCCATTCTTAAGAAGGACATTGCCTTCATAAATCTCACCTTCATTAACAATTGTGGCATTGACGATATGATATACCGGATTCATTATAAAGCAAAAAAAATACGAAATTTATTTTTACATTCTCTTATATCCTGCTAATATAGTAATAAATGGGAGAGTTAAGCTACTCTTTTATATTTTTTTAAGATACTGCGTAATCGTAATTCAATAACTCCGAAGATTGCTTCTTTTAAAATACTTTTATTCATTTTAGATTCACCTTCGGTTCGGTCGGTGAAAATAATATCAACTTCAACAACATTAAATCCTAATTTCCACGCTGTGAATTTCATTTCTATCTGGAAGGCATATCCGGTGAATTTTATTTTGTTAAGATCAATAGCTTCGAGAACCTTTCGGGTATAGCATTTGAACCCTGCAGTTGTATCTCTCACTTTCATACGGGTAATAAACCTCACATAAGCGGAGGCGAAATACGACAATAATACCCTTCCCATTGGCCAGTTAACCACATTTACGCCTTTGATATATCGTGAACCTATGGCAAGGTCGGCGTTTCCTTTGGCACAAGCATTATATAATCTTATCAGGTCTTTAGGATTATGAGAGAAATCGGCATCCATTTCGAAGATATATTCGTAATCTCTTTTTAATGCCCACTTGAAGCCGTGAATATACGCTGTTCCCAAGCCCAGCTTTCCCTTTCTCTCTTCAATAAATAATTGCCCGGGAAATTCTTTGATTAATCTCTTTACAATATCGGCTGTGCCATCCGGGGAATTATCATCAACGATCAGGACATTAAAATCTTTATCAAGCGAAAAGACTTTACGGATGATCTTTTCAATATTTTCTTTTTCGTTGTATGTTGGTATTATGATTAGACTGTCGCTCACTTGTAAAAAATTTATCGGACAAAAATAGTAATTATTGAAGATTCGCAAATTTCTGAGTTCAAAAAAACTATGCTTATCCAAATGCTACTCATTTTAGAGCA
>JACKQG010004302.1_pt1 | contig 16622 bp, 10 predicted proteins | sample 8237621 | NCBI WGS metagenome assembly JACKQG01 (sample SAMN15677084, study PRJNA649215) | marine metagenome | biome: marine; feature: Black Sea; material: saline water; isolation source: suspended particulate matter (SPM) from the Black Sea western gyre | collected 2013-06-09/2013-06-10 | depth...
ATGAAGATGCCAGTGCGACGGGTTTACGATGGTGTGTGGAAAACATTTGGTATGAAGCAGACATTTCACCAACAATTCAGGATACAACTATGCCCGGACCTGGTGAAATTGATCCCAACCTTGAGGAATATTTAGGAAGCACACCTCTTTATTTTAACATTATTCAAGGCATTCAAGCCGATTCCATTCTAACTGTCGAGTTAACTTATGTGCAACTTTTGCCATATGAATTTGGTGATGTTGATTTTATTTATAACAATGAATATTCATTGATTCAAACCGATATTCTAGATACCCAGTTTTTAAGAATAGATTTATTTTCAGACCGGCTGATAGACAATATTACCCTTCTGAGTCATAATCCTACAATGATGATAAATGATGGATATCATGCTGAGCTGGAAAGCCAGATCAATTATGCAGCAGCCGATAACGATTATCATGCTCGATACTCCTTGAATGCAGATGAATTGGGTCTTTTTGGGATGAGCACATTTCTGGATTCTGGCGATGTACCCGATGAATACGGACAAGGTTTTTTTGTTTTTATCGCAGAGCCTGATCCCAATGACGAGGTTGATGTAATAGAAAAAGTATTCACTTTAATTGTTGATAGATCCGGTAGTATGAGCGGAACTAAAATCGTACAGGCAAGAAATGCTTCCAGTTTTATTGTTGAAAATCTAAATGAAGGAGATATGTTTAACATCGTAGATTTCAGCTCTTCTGTTAGTAGCTGCTGGAACGGTCATGTTGAATATAATCCAAGCTCAGAGCAGGAAGCACTGAATTATATTTCAGGTTTTAACGCGAACGGCGGAACAAATATTTCCGGAGCATTCGATGTTGCCATTCCACAGTTTGAAACAGCGAACGACAGTACAGCCAATATAATAATCTTTTTTACAGATGGTAGAGCTACTTCCGGAATTACCGAAACAAACGCACTATTGGCTCATGTTCATGACCTTATAGATCAAACAGAAACAAATTTGAACCTATTTACTTTTGGTATTGGTTCCAATGTTAATACACAGTTATTAACATTATTGGCTTCTCAGAACAATGGCCTTTCCGAATTTCTCGGAAATGACGAATTGGAGGAAGTTATCTCAACATTTTATCTAACCATAAGAAATCCGGTGCTGCTTAATACACAAATGAGTTTTGATCCGTCGGAAATTGTAACAGAAACCTATCCGGATCCTCTGCCAAATCTTTATCAAGGTCAACAAATGATCGTCAGCGGCAGATACAATCTTCCAGTAAACATCACGATAAATCTATCAGGGACAACTTTTGGGATTCCGGTTGATTACGAGTATGAATTAACATTGTCAGATTCCTCTTCGCAAAGATACCAGTTTCTCACCAAAATCTGGGCAAAAAGTAAAATCGAAGATCTTCTTATTGAATATTATTCTTATGATGAAGATTCGGAGGAAGCTGAATTGATCCGTGAACAAATAATTGAAATCAGTTTGGCTTATGGAGTGATGACTCCATTTACCAGCTTCACACCTCCAGGAACGGGACTTGAAGAAAATGAAATTGATCCCGATAATTCGAATACATTGATGCCGTATGTTTTACTTGGAAATTTTCCCAATCCGGTAAATTCATATACAGCTTTCAAGTTTCAGGTAAAAAATGATCTCAATGATATTGTGATCGTTAAGATCTATAATGTTCGAGGACAAATTGTGAAACTCCTGGCAATCCAGGTGAATGGACCGGGAATTTATCAAATTGGCTGGAATGGTCTGAATCAAAAAGGAGAAAAAGTTTCTTCCGGAACATACTTCTATACAGTCGATTTTGGAGATGCTATTTTGTGTGCTAAAATGATACTGATCAAATAGGATGACCTCTCAGACAGGATTTTCAAATATAGAATTTCCATTGCCCCAAAAGATATTTACCTGATGATCAAATAATAAAATCAAGCAGCTCATTTTCGGGCTGCTTTTTTCGGTTTGACAATTTTGCACCGATTGAAAACATAAAATCTTGAAAAGGAGAGTGGAATGAAAAAGAAAATTTTAATATCGTTAATGACCTTACTCATAGTAGTCATCTCAGCGGAAGAACAGGATTACAAACTCGGCTTGGGATTTGGTGGCGGGATAATCTCCGGAAGCGGATTTTCCTTGAGGAAATTGAGCGATAAAGGCGGATTTCAGATAAATCTGGGTGCGATCATAAGGAATGATACGGGTTGCGATGATTGTTTCGATTATGATCATTCCTGGCTTACTTTTGAAGATACAACGGAAGTTTTCACCGAAAGGGCTTACGATGGATGGGGAAACATAAACGCAGGAATAAATCTTTATAAAACTTTGCATAATGGTAGGAAATCAAAGTTGTATCTACTCGCTGGAACTGCCGGTTATCTGAATTTTGAGACAAGATATGAGCAGGATTTTGCTTATAATGAAAATGATCAGGAATGGGAGAAAAACGGTGATATGCGAAGCACAAAGGATACAGAGCTAACAATAAATTTGGGTGCTGGTTTTGGCTTTGATTATAAACTCAGCAAGAATATAAGGTTGAACCTGGAATGGCCTCTCGCTATTTCATTTTCCACCGGCGGAACAAACATTTTTATGTATATTCCGCAGGCGGGAATTCATTATTACTTCAAATAGACAAATGCAGAATTATGCTTGTTTTAGAAATCTTATCCATTTTGAAAACCAATTAGGATTGAATTGAAATTTTATGAAAAAAATAGTTTTATGCCTTATAATTGTTCTTTCTATTCAACTAAACTCTTTGAGGTTGAATGAAGAACAATATCTAACTTCAGTTTTGTGGCAGCAGACTTCCGCCGAATATCGAGCTTTATGTTATCAAGCATACAATCTTGCCGAGATGAGAACTCGCGAACATCAAGAAAATGCATCAGAAAAAGCGATCGTTATCGATATTGATGAAACTGTTTTGGATAATTCTCCATATCGAGCCGAAAGGATAAAAAATGATGAATTCGACGATTCTTTCTGGGTATGGGTGAAATTTGAAAAAGCAGAGGCTGTTCCCGGTGCTCTGGAATTCCTGCAAAAAGCCGATAGTCTGGGATTTCAGATATTTTATATTACGAATCGTGATGAAAAATATCGAGAATTTACCGCAAATAATCTCAGCAAACTCGGATTTCCGCAAGTTGATAAAGATCACCTTTTGATGCGGCAAAATAAAGTTTCCGATAAAACAGGAAGAAGAAACTCGATTGCGGAAAAGTATGAAATTATCCTATTGATCGGTGATAATCTTCTTGATTTTTCTCAAGTCTTTTTCGGGAAAGATATTTCCGACAGAAAAATCCTGGCGGATGAATACAAGAACGATTTCGGAAAAATATTTATCGTCCTGCCCAATCCTGTTCACGGCAGATGGAAAAAAATGTTCTATCATCGCAATGATAAGATATCCGACGAAGAAAAGAGAAACCGGTTAATTAATGGTTTGAAGGGAATAGAGTAGCACAGAATTATGTTCTGTGAAAAACTCGAGTTCACAGAAGTAAAACATCATTGGATTTGAGAATTTTAGCTGAGCAATTATCTGCATCATAATTTCAACAGGGATCCATCTGCTTTACCACCAATTCCGGTCTCTATTGTGATTTATCCGATAAATCTCAATTTCAATTTAATTGAAACCGGACTCGTAAAACAAGATTCCGATCTTGTTAATTTCACCAAAATCCTATCCCCATATTTACAATTCGTTAGGAAGCGATTTCATAGATATTGGCAAGATTCAGAAGATCGAAGATAAAATTGGATGTGGTAAACTTAATATGGTATCCTACAAGCTTGTGCCGGATTATAGATATTATTTTATGCTCCAAATAGTAATCTTGGGATAATTTGGCAGAAATATATTAAGTTCGAAACATGTTTAAATTTCCGTATCAATCGATAAATATTTCCTATTGAAAATAAAATATCTGCTTTTTGAATAAAAGTGTTTGACACAATTAATGGTGAAAAAGAATTTCTGCTCAGAACAATGTTAAGGAGAAATGTGTGTTAATGTCGTTAATATGTTTTGGAGAGGTTACTATCGAAAAATAATGATATTACATTTAATATCTATTGAATTTTATTAATAATTTGAATTTTTTTATTTATCGGGAGGATAAATTATGAAAAAAGCAATTTTAATTATTTCGATTCTGCTGCTTTTCACACTTGGTTGGTCACTCGAAAAAACAGCATCAGGATCCGCAAATCATCAGGGTACTATTCCGGTTGTGAACAAAACGGAGTGTCGTCCCGTATTCCCTGAAGGTGTTGTTCCACAACGAATCTCGCAATTGAGAGCTCCAATCAATGAAAATACTAATACTACACGCTCTCGAGATGGTCTTGGTATCGCCTGGGAAGACGACTTTGAAGCAGATGCAGATCTGTTTTATTATGAAGATGTTGCCTATATCTGGTATTGTCCGGATGAATTTGACAGCTATGCCGTCCGGTTTACTCCATTTCACGGTGGAACGCTTGACGGAGCATGGTTCTATTTCTACGGCGGTGACGCAACAGCAATCAATGTTCATGTCTGGGATGACGACGGTTCTGATTATCCCAATACTTTATTAGGATCTCTCACCGGTTATGCTCCGGCACTCGCCGGTTGGGAATACATCGATCTTTCAAGTCTGGGAATTACAACCACAGGTGGTGAAGATTTCTTCATCTCATTTGAAGTTAACGGAGCAGGTTCTGTTTGGGTAATTTCAAGTTCGGGTGGAAATTCGACCGGTGTAAATCGTTCACTTGTATGGACGGGAGCAGCATGGGAATATGCAATCGATAACGCCTATTGCGGCTTCGATTATGAATGGTGTATCGATGCAATGATAACTTACAATGATCCCTGGGCAGGTCAGATTGGAAAATGGCAATTCAACACGGATCCAGCAATTAGAGATACAGCCCATAGTCCGACACACTGCTGGTGGGTCGATGAAGAGATCACTGGTGGATTTAAAGATTATTTAATATCCCCGGAATTTACTTTTGCATCAGGTTATAATGTCTATAATTTGAGTCTCTGGGTAGATATCGAATTTATGAGATCAAAAGCAGGAGCAACTTCGATCGACGAATATTACGAAGTTTATATTGCCGATAAAGATGCTGTAGTAACAGACTGGTGGCATACCGACACAAGAGAAGCCTATGCTGGGACATATTCCTGGTGGTGCGGAGACGATGGTGTTGGTTGGCCCGGTGGATGGGGTTATGGAGATAGTTGGAATCAGTGGATCCAAACTCCCGAACTGAGCTTGCCGTTGACCAGAGCTCTTTATCTTGATTTTATGCACAGATATGATTCGGAACCGGCTTATGATTTCTGTTATGTAGAAATTACAACAGATAATTGGGTCTCGTATGACATCCTGGCTTCTTATGACGGTACCAGCAATACCTGGGCAGCAGTTCAAATCGATATTGGTGCTTATGCCGGAGAGGATGTGAGCGTTCGTTTCCGGTTTGAATCCGATGGTGCCTATTCTGATGAAGATGGAGATTATTTTTCCGAAGGAGCTTGGTTCATCGATAATGTTTCCATTAATGACGGTGCTCGAACAACCTATTTCGAAGACAACGCCGATGATGAAGTTAATTTCCTTGTAAATGAAGGCAATTTCGATTGGGTTCGCCTGTTCTATGATTATGACAGGGATTATCCGGCAGCCTCGAATGGATGGGAAATTACCGATCAGACAACGATATTCAATGGAACAACCGATGTCACAAGTTATGCCGATCACACAGTTCAATTGAAGATAGCAGCTCAGGTCGATGACAGCACTTATGCTCAGGGAGCGGGTCTATACATCGATGATATAGTTATTACTGCTATTTCACTACCGGAGTTTGATACTCAATGTGATTTCTTAGTCGTTCCTTATCCTCAGACAGAAGGATTGGCAGATGCCATCTGCGATCCTAAAATGATCTATCATCAAGCCGGTTACGGAACATCAGGTGCCAATGGAAGCTGTGATGTTCTTGGGACAGGTCTTGCCTATCCGTTGTATGATTTCAGACAAGCCAATATGGGAGATCTGGCAATGGGTGAATATGGCATCAGTGATTTGACATTACAATTGCCCCAATATGTTCGGGCTGAAGGAACATTTGATTTTGTGGGCTGGTGTGATGGTGCCGATGCCGGAAGAGCTGATAGCTTCGCACCGGATACTATTTCGGTCGATGTCTTTGCTTCCGGTGAATACGAGCTTGGATATAATAGCCGTTTGATCGGTAATTACTATTATCCGGCATGTACTGGTGCTGTGACATATTACACTCCGTTTACCGATGGTTATTTTACAACTCGCGACACATATTACATCAATGGTATTAACCATATGCTTTATAGCAGGGGTCTCGATTATGGTACGGAAGATTGTCTTACTTTCCAGGTTTATGAAGCAGCTACTCCGACAACATTTGGAGCACTTCTGTATGAAGAAGAAATCTGCTTTGCAAGTACAGCAGAAGAAAGGTTTAACTATTTAAAGATTCCTTTTGCATCTGCGGTCGAAGTAACAGGTGATTTCTTCATTCATATGACCGGAGACTTCATTAATTATCCGGGTGGTGCTCCGCATACAGCAGGATATTTTGTGTATTCCGTTCTTGTTGACTCGGAAGTTATGTTTGAAGATGAATTAGGTGCTGCTGTTTATGCAGGTCATAATTTTAACTATAATCCAACTCGATATACACTTGAAGAAGAGGATAGAGGTTTTTACATCAATGCTCTGATCAATTATGATATCCAGCTTGGTACTCCGGAAAACATCACTATTGTTGAATCCGGTGGAACGGTTACATTGAGTTGGGATCCTGTTAGATTCGCTACTTCATATTCTGTTTATAGCGATACAAATCCCTATGGTTCATTTACTACCTTAGAACAATCCGGAATTATACCAACGACCTGGAATGAAGCAGGTTCGGCAGGTATGAAATTCTATCGTGTTACTGCTAACTAACTATTCTGTTATCAGTAATAGCTAAATTCACAAGGCTATCCGATTTTCCGGATAGCCTTTTTTTTATTAAATTTTGTTTAAAAATAATTGACAAATATACCAGCTATTCAAAATTTCCTTTAGAACAATGTTAAGGAGAAATGTGTGTTAATGTCGTTAATATGTTTTGTGATATTACTATCGTAAATTAGACTTATTTTATTGTTATCATAAAAAATGTTTTTTGTATTTTCACAAGGGAGGATATATGAAAAGATTATTTCTAATAATTATATTACTGTCATTATTTGCAGTGATATTAAATGCTTCTAAATTGCCGGTTGTTGAAAAAAATGTAACAGGCAATCTAAGCAATTCAGTTACTCCGGTTTTATCAAATCCGGCTAAAGCAGAAAGAATTCATACAAATACTAATAACAGGGTAGTTTTGTATGATCAAACCGGAAATCCTGCTACGGAAGGAGGGATAACTTCTCAGGATTTTACATCTTATAATACGTATGACAGCTACGGAGCCGATGATTTTTCTGTTCCCCACGGAGAAACCTGGAATGTAAACAGGGTTTATGTAGAAGGAAGTTATTCTACAGGCGGAGGTCCATGCACACTTGCTAATGTAATTATTTATGCTGATAATGGATTTTGCCTGCCGAGTACGGAACTATACTCTTATATCGGAGTTACCACGATAGAATATTTAGGAGCATTAACGATCGATCTACCAACGGATGCCGTGCTGGGCGAAGGTGTTTACTGGATTTGTGTACAAGCCAGCATGGCATTTGGAGAATACGGACAATGGTTTTGGGCTAAAGAAGAATCCCCGACACTCGGGTGTGAAGCTCAATGGCAAAATCCGGGAGGTGGTTTCGGCGGATGCACAACCTGGTGCGGATTGAGCACACAATGGCCGGGTAACGAGGATCTGAACCTTACATTTGCTTTATATGATGAAGATGCTCCAACAGAACCGATTTTAAATGTTACACCATCGGGTTACGATTTTGGGGAATTCGCTATCGGTGCAAGTTCGTTGTATGAACCGTTCGTGATCAGCAATATTGGTATTGGAACTTTAACGATCAACTCTGTATCGATTGCTGATCGGGATACGGAAAATTTTGATTTTTATGATCCGAATGAAGGCACTTATCCGATTGGTCTTGGAGCATTGGAAGAAATTACAGTTTATGTTTCATTTATTCCTCAATCCGAAGGTTTAAAGACAATCGATATGGTCATTACCGATGATCGGGCAACAGCATATGTCCCGATCCAGGGAACCGGTTATACATTTGCTAATGATTGGTGTCCGGAAGGTAACACGATCTTTGCTCAATCACCTTATGATGGAGTCGATTATTGGCAGGGAGCAACCTCAGATCTCGCTCCCGGGTATATCAGAGCGGATGAATTCTGGGGATTGGAATCTGACATTTGCGATATCCATTTCTGGGGAATTACTGCTTATTATGATACACAATGGAATGCCTGCGATACTGAAGATCCGATGGATTTTGAGATCATTTTCTATAATGATAATGCCGGTGAGCCTGGAACGGTTCAATGCACTTATAACCTTACTTTAAGCAGAACGGACACCGGGTATGATTATGGAGTCTATAATCTTTATCGATGGGATGCTACTCTAGATCCTTGTTGTTCTTTATCGGATGGTTGGGTTTCTATCCAAGGAACGAGTGTTGGAGATCCTGATTGCTGGTTTATGTGGGCAACTTCTCCTGTCTGGGATACTTATTCATTAATGTTCGATGTCGATACCTGGTACTATGATGAATATGATCTGGCATATTGTTTGACCGAATCCGAAGTTACGCAACCGGATACACCGCAAGATATTACAATTATCGCTGTTGCCAATGCAACTCTTGGTACCGATGTAACCATCAGCTGGACGGCTGTTGCGGGAGCTACTTCTTACACGGTTTACAGAAGCGATGATCCGTACGCAACATTCCCGGATGATTGGACTGCAGCAACCGGAATCACTTTAACATCATGGAGTTATACATCTTTAAGCCCAGCTAAATACTATCGTGTGACTGCGAACAATTAGTTAAAGTTATTCAATAATTCAAACGGCTACCCGGTTGTTCGGATAGCCGTTTTTTTAATTCGCTTAAATTCATTCTAATTGTGGTTGGATCTTTTCGGGTTCATCCGGATTATGATCTATCGATTGAAATTATTTCACAGACAGCAGCTATAGAGAGTCTTTCTTAAAGATTTCCTTCCCGGCTACAAATACTCTCTTCACTTCCATCTTGTTTCCCAGATAAACCAATTCCGCAAGTAATTCCGACTTGTCCTTTTCCAGAATCCCCGGAATTTCCATAAAAATAAGATCTGCTTCTTTCCCAACTTCTAATGATCCGATCACATTTTCTTTTCCCAGAATTTTTGCACCGGCAAGAGTTGCATAATAAAATGCTTCTTCGGGAAAGACCTTATAATCATCCTGACGATAAATACACATTTTCATCACATTGAACATGGAAAGCGAAGTTCCGGCAGCCACATCGGAAGCAAGGGCAAAATCTATTTTTTTCTCTTTCATCTTCTCCATAGGGAAAATTCCGCTCTTCAGAAAGAAATTTGAATCGGGGCAGTGAGCGATTTTAGAATCAGTATTTTTTAGAATTTCAAATTCCTCATCAACGAGATGAATGGCATGTCCGAGAATAGTTTTCGATCCGAGAATATTATGTTTTTCATAAACTTCTGTGTAGGAGCTGCATTTCGGAAAAAGTTTTTTTACCCAGTCAATTTCGTTTTTATTTTCCGAGAGATGAGTTTGGATAAAAGCATTATTTTTATTGGCAAAATCTCCCACTTTTTTCAGCAAATCAGATGAACAAACGGGAGCAAATCTGGGAGAAAATATGTATTCGAGTAGCGGAGTTTTCAAGTTCCATTTCTCAAAAAGTTCGACACTTTCCGAGAATGACTTTTCCGTATTTTCTTGCAAAAATTTTGGAGAATTGCAATCCATCATAGTTTTCCCGATCATTGCTCTGACTCCGATCTCTTTTGCTGTTTCAAAGGCAATATCACAGGCTTTTCGGAAGGGTGCAGTATAGATAACAGAAGTTGTCGTTCCGGATTTCAATGATGCACTGAAAAAATTATGTGCTATTTTCCGGGCATAAATTTCATCTTTTGACTTGTACTCTTCAGCAAAGATATATTTGTTCAGCCATTTTAAAAGATCTGTGCTGTGTCTTCCCGTCACATTGAATTGAGAGAGGTGGACATGAGTGTCTATAAATCCGGGAAGGCAGAGGAAATTTGAGTAATCATCAAAAACAGTATTAAAATTCTGTTTTGAAATTGCCGTAATTTTCGATTTGTCGAGGGTGATAAAAATATCTTTGTGAAATTCGGATTTTTGGGGAGATACCGGGTTCATGATATTGGTCTTAATGATCTTCATAATTCTTATTGAACAGAAAATTCCAAAAAAGTCACATTCTTAAAGACTGAATTAGTCTTTGGATAAATTGTTATCAAGAACCGGCTCCGGTTTCTTATCTTTCTTTTCTTTCTTTACAATCCTGACTTTTTCGATTTTAGTATTTGTAACCTGCATGACATGGATTTCCAGATTATTTACATTCAGAACGGTTTTTGGGGCTGGAATCCGGGCAAGTTTGTCGATAATGAATCCGGCGATCGTCTCATAATCACCCTCGGGAATCTGCATATCAAACTCATCATTCAGATAATCGATTTCAACAAAACCCTGCACCAGGAAAGTATTTTCTTTTACAATCTCGACTTCTTTGATCGTTGTGTCGAATTCATCCTCGATCTCTCCGACAATTTCTTCGAGGATATCTTCGATAGTGACAAGTCCTGCTGTTCCACCATAAGCATCGACAATTATTGCCATGCTTTTCTTCTGGTTCTGCATTTCGGTCAACAAGACATTGAGATCCATAGTTTCGGGAGCAAAATATGCTTCTCTCACGAAATCGGAAGCTTTCAATCTATCACCGGTTTTCTTTTTTAGAAGATCGTAGATGATCAAAATTCCGATGATCTTGTCGAGATTGTCATCATAGACGGGGAATCTGGTAAATCCTTCTTTCCCGGCAATTTCAATAATTTCGCTTTCTGTTGTATCTTTGTTTAGCGCCACGATTTCCGTTCTGTGGACCATAACATTTTCTGCTTTCAGAGTGGTGAATCCGAGAGCTTCTTCCAACATCTCCCTTTGATGTTCATGGATCATTCCGTCATCTTCCGTTTCCGAAAGCATAAAGGCAAGTTCATCCCGGCTAATGAAGGAATATCCGTTATTATTTTCTAATTTCAGTAGTTTTGAAAGAAATACATTCAATAATTCAACAAATTTGACAAACGGTCTGAAAATAGTTGAAAAAATTTTTAATATTGGAAATGTTCGCAAAACAAGTTTATTGGGGAAATCACGATAAATCGCTTTTGGGATTATTTCGGCAAATATCAGGATTATTCCGGCAACGATCAGCGGGAAAAAGTGTTTGGATATTTTGCTTTCTATTGAAAATTTGTGAAATATATACATCGAAAGCGAAGAAACAATAACGAGTGAAATATTTGTTCCGAAAAGAGTTGTTCCAAATAATTTATCAGGATTTTCGAGGAATCCTAAAACCTTTTTTTTCTTTCTATCCTGCCTGGATTCTTTTTCTAATTTCATCCTATCAAGCGAGATAAGTCCTGTTTCTATACCGGAGAAAAAAGCAGAAAGAAGAAAAAATATGATTAGAGCAACGATCAACATTTTTTATTTACACGCCATTTAGAGATTATGAGTCTGCATCAAAGTATTTACAAACTCCTCTAACTCACCGGAGCAGAATATTATTCAGTTTGTAAGATGTCAAATTAATTCTATGATCCGTAATGCGAGATTGAGGGAAATTGGAGATTCTGATTATTGGATTTTCAAATCTCATTTAATAAATCTCCTTCTTTTACTCAATAAAACCATATCCTTCAAATAATGAATATTTTCGGCATTCAGCCATTTTTCTTCGAAATCATCTTGTTGAACAAGCGTGGCAATTGCAGCTAAAGTTTTCAGATGAAATGCTCTATCTTCTTTTGTACCGATAAAAGCAAAAACTGCTTTTACCGAATTTTCCTCAGCAGTGAATTTGATACCTTCTCTGCACCTGATGAGCAATAAGAAAAAATGACCGCTGCCTTCGATGATTATATGAGGAATAGCAATAAAAGGTGAAATGGCTGTATTACATTCTTCCTGCCTGTTTTTCAAAAGAGTAAATATTTCTTCTATATCTATCTCGATTTCAGGAGAAATATTTTCAGAAATTATTTCAAAAAGCTGATCGATTTCAAGAGGACCTTCCAAATCTAATATTTTTGCATTTTTGACCAGCTTATCAAATTTATCAGGTTTTATATTATCCCGATCACATAAAATATCTCGAAATTCCGATTCCAAAATATGATCTGTCAACCTGTTATCAGTTATTCTTTTCAGCAAATGCAAAAGTGCATATTCACCGGCATATTTCTTCCTGCCGTAAAACAGATAAAAGCCGACACTTATCAGCAGAAAAGCAAAACTGATCTCGATCGCTTCGAGTCCGAGATCGATAATGAAAAATGTGAAAATAAGAATTCCGAAAATTTGCAACCAGGGATATAAAGGTGCTTTGAAACTCGGTCGGTAATTCTTCAGCTTACTTTCTCTCAAGATAATTACGGCAAGATTAGTTAAAACATAAGCAGTCAAAATAACTACTGAAGCTGCTTTTACCAACATCTCCAAAGGCAACAGCAAAGCCAGAAGAATAAAAAAACCGGTGATGAAAATCGAGGTAACAGGAGTTTTAAATCTCTTACTGACCTTGCTGATCGGATTCGGTAGAAGATTATCTCTACTCAAAGCTAATGGATAGCGGGATGCTGACATTATCCCCGCATTTGCAGTTGTAATAAAAGCTAACAGAGCTGCAATTGAGATAATGATGAATCCGGGTGTTCCGGCAATTTTTCCGGCTGCATCTGCAATCGGTGTAAGTGAACCGGAAAATGTTACTGATGGTAAAATTCCAACAGTTACGATAAGAAGTAGAGTATAGACTATGGTCACTGTAATTACGGAAACGATCATTCCCAGTGGAATATTTTTTTTGGGATTTTTAACTTCTTCGGAAACACTCGCAACTTTCAATAATCCACCAAAAGAAATGAAAATAAAACCTGTTGTAGCAATTATCGGATTAATTCCTCGAGGAGCAAATGGATAAAAATGAGAGATATTTATTTTGGAGAATCCCAGTATCATGTATAGAACCAGTAAAATTAATAAACCGGAGACAAGTGAAACTTGAAATTTGGCAGCTTCTTTTACTCCGAATGTATTCAACAAAATGAAAAAAATACAAACCAGAATAGAAGATATCAAGACAGGGAATCCGGTAGCAATAAAAATTATTTCCGAAATACCGAATATCGCAAAAGCACTTTTCAGGGATAAGGCAAACCAGCTAAGGAAACCGGAAACGGTTCCGATTAACGGTCCTAAACTTCTATTGATAAAATAATAATCTCCTCCGGCTTTGGGCATAGCTGTGGATAGCTCGATAATACTGAAAATACCGATCAAAGCTAGAATACCTGCCAGAAAGTATGAAATAAATACTGCCGGTCCGGTGCGAGCAAAAGCGAGTCCGGGCAAGATGAAAATACCGGAACTGATCATTGCTCCAGTTGCTATACTGAATACATCGAAGAAATTCAGTCCTTTTTTTAGTTTCATTTTATTTTTTTTCCACTACTAAGACACAAAGATACTAAGAATAAGTATGTAAATTTCCTCTGTGTTTATTTTTTTAATCCTTTTTGATCTATCAAAAATTATGTTACACAACTGTCATATCCCGTCACATTTAAATCTCAAATTCCAAAGAAACAACAGAAAATTTGTATAGTATTGTTTTGGATTTTTTTTTATTTTTTTCATTTTTGGATTCATTGTGATTTATTTGAGATTTATTTTTTGTTATTCAGGATTTTCACTTCTGCAGCTTTTCATTCTTATAAGCAATCTTCAAAGCTTCGATAAATTCATCTAATTCACCTGTCAAAATGTTGTTCAATTTATAAGAAGTCAGGTTTATCCTGTGATCCGTTACTCGTGATTGAGGGAAATTATAAGTCCGGATCTTAGCGCTGCGATCGCCGGTTCCTACTTGTGATCTTCTCGAATGAGCAATTTCTGCTTCTTGTTTGGCGATCTCCAGATCTAAAAGACGAGAGCGGAGTACTTTCATTGCTTTATTTTTATTTTTTAACTGAGATTTTTCGTCCTGACATGTAACTACCAGGTTTGTGGGAAGATGCGTAATTCGAACAGCAGAATCGGTTGTGTTCACGCTTTGTCCGCCATGACCGGAAGCCCTGTAAACATCTATTTTCAAATCCTTTTCATTGACTTCCACATCGACATCGTCGGCTTCGGGAAGAACGGCAACCGAAATTGCCGAAGTATGAACTCTACCCTGAGACTCCGTTTCCGGAATTCTCTGAACGCGATGCACACCGCTTTCGAACCTCATTGAACCATAAACACTAACACCCGTTAAAGAAAAAATGATCTCTTTGAAACCACCGACTCCGGTTGGATTTGAAGATAATACTGTTTGTTTCCAGCTTTTCTTTTCGGCATAATAGGAATACATCCGGTAGAGATCGGCAACGAACAAGGCAGCTTCTTCTCCACCCGTTCCTGCCCGAATCTCAACGATGACATCTTTTTCATCATTCGGATCTTTGGGTGAGAGAAGATCTTTCAGGTTCTCATTTAGTTTTTCAAGGCTAACCTGAAGTTCATTGATTTCCTCTCTCGCCAGGTTCTTCAGTTCTTCATCTTCATCGGAATTCAGTAATTTTGTATTTTCGGATATTTCCGATTCGATTTTGTTTAGATTTTCGTAACAGGATAGAATTTCTTCCAGTTCTTTGAATCTCCGGGAGATTTTCGAATAATATCGCCTGTTCGACATTTTTGCAGGATCATAGATTTCTACTTTCAAATCCAGATGTTCCTGCTGTAGTTGTTTTATCTTTTCCGTTGGAATCATTTATTCCTCGATGAAGGAGATATTTTCATTGTGGGAAATATCCATTTCTAATGCGCATTTCATAGCAATTACAGCAACTTCGACTTGTTCGTCATCCGGCGGCTGAGTCGTAATTCTTTGAAGTGCGAGTCCCGGAGCGGTCATGATCTTCACAAAAGGATGATTGATTTTTTTTCCCGAAAGTCTTAAAACTTCATAAGAAATTCCTGAAATCAGAGGGATCAGGAGAAGATGATAGCCAAGTCGAACAAGAGTCGATGGAGGTGCGATATACTTTGAAACGATAGTATCGATAATAGAAAATATCAAGATTGAAATAAGCAATACAAAAAAGATGAAACTCGTTCCACAACGAGGATGAAGGGTCGAGTTTTTCTGGACATCTTCGATTTGCAGATCGCTGTTTTTCTCATAAGCATAGACCGATTTATGTTCTGCTCCATGATATTCGAAAATCCTTTTTACATCCTTCATCAGGCTGATCAACCAGACATAAACAACAAAGAACACGATCCTGATCGAACCGGCAAAAAGATTAAAATATATATTTTCTTTCCCGAGCTTTAACCAATCTGCAATTTTATAAGGAAGGAAAGCAAAAAGCAGAAATGCCAGACCGAAAGCAAAAACGAATGTGAAAAATTCCTCTGTTTTTTTTCTCTGTTCCGATTTCTCTTTTTTAGGTTTTCCCGACTCATCCTCTTCAATATCGAGTTCGGCTCTTTTTGCTGAAAATGACAAAGTCTTAAAACCGATCGACATCATTTCAATTAAAGAGACGAATCCGCGAATAACAGGAAATCCTAAAAATTTATTATTCTTCGTAATACTGACAAATTTCTGTTTTTTGATCTCTATTTTCTTGTCTTTTCTGCGGATCGCTGTTGCCAGGTATTTAGGACCGCGCATCATCACGCCTTCGATGACGGCTTGTCCTCCGACCATTATTTCTTTTTTTTTATCTTTCATTTATTTTCTCCAAATTTTTTTTATAATGAATAAAAGTGTTAATTCACCACCGCGAATCCCAATTTATCACCGATGAATATAGAATATTTTTTTTGAAAATTTTTTACATAGTTATATTCAAAAAAATCATTTTATTAAAAAAAAACACCACAACCTGTTTATTTTATGAAAAAGTTGTGGTGCAAAAATATTATTATATCTAATTATTTTCCTTAAGATTATATTTCTGTTTGAATTTTTCTACTCGACCTTCTTTGCTGATCGTTCTTTGTTTTCCGGTATAAAAAGGATGGCAATTTGAGCATATCTCGACATTCAATGTTTTGTTCGTGGACTTCGTTTCAAATGAGTTTCCACATGCACATTTGACAGTTACTTTTTTATATTCCGGATGAATTCCCTTTTTCATCTCTATCTCCTATTTATTCAATATACTTACATCAAAGCTGTGACATATTTTTTATGTTTGATTTGATGTCAATTATTTTTGTTTGACTGTTTTT
>JACKQG010004303.1_pt1 | contig 16620 bp, 10 predicted proteins | sample 8237621 | NCBI WGS metagenome assembly JACKQG01 (sample SAMN15677084, study PRJNA649215) | marine metagenome | biome: marine; feature: Black Sea; material: saline water; isolation source: suspended particulate matter (SPM) from the Black Sea western gyre | collected 2013-06-09/2013-06-10 | depth...
TTTTGAGTCGAAAAAAGTCTCGATTTTCGATGCCGGATTCTTGTAACTCGATGTGGGAAAAGGAGATAATAAATTTTGAAAATTGATATTTTTGTTTTTGAGAGTGAGCGTTTTTGACCGAAATTTACCCCAGATTATATGAATTTCACAGATTTTTTTATTCTTATCGGATTAAGTAAACGGTGAGAAAGAAAGTGTCAATCATATAGTTCTTTTTGTGATGAACAAAAGGCTGATAGTTTTTTTACTATCAGCCCTTTATTAAAAGAGAAGTTATGTGATTGTTCTGTGCGTTTTGTCAATTACCGATCGTTCATATTTCAATATGTAATCTACTCAATGGATTCATCTATAGGAATCTCTTCAAATAAATGTTCAGCGAGTACTATCAAATCCTGAACATCAACAATACCATCACCCCAAGGCATCGGTCCAATGTCACACAATGGCTCGTCTGTGCCCCAATTGTACACCACGATACTCATGTCAGCACTATCAACGATTCCATCGCCGTTAAGGTCAACGATCGGGATAATGGGTGCCTGCCATACATCCATGTTTCCTGAGCCGCCCGGGCGATCCGAGTTGAAGTAGAGCATTGATCCGTCCGCTGAGATCATGGGGGCGTCGTCAGCGAACTCCGTGTTAACAGGGGCCCCGATATTCACCGGGGTTGTCCACTCGTAGTCCTTGCATGCGCGACGGCTGAGCCATATGTCCGTTTCGCCCAAACCGCCCGGTCGCGGGTCACAACCCCAGAAGTCACTGAATATCAGCACAAGGTCATCGCTGGAAATCCACAATCCGTCCTGACAAGACCAACTGTTGACTACAGGCCCCAGATTCATGGGTTCCCCCCAGGGAGAGTCTTTTGTGTCACGTTTCGTTACGGCCAGTTGGGGGTCCAGGCCATAGGCGAAGTAGAGTTCCAGACCGTCCGCTGAAATCCTTGGGTTGTAATCCCATGTCTCCGTGTTTACGGGCGGGCCGAGATTCTCCGGTTCGCCCCACGGATCGTCCCTTGTAGCCCGCCTACTCACCCAAATGTCATCCAATCCCGCACCATCCGGCCGGTTCGATTGGAAGTACAGTTCGAGACCGTCGGAGGAAATACTCGGACCCATGTCATCATTGAGGCTGTTGACAACGGGCCCCAGATTCGTGGGCGGGCCCCAGTCGTCCTCGACCGTTGGTCGGATGGATACGCTGATGTCCCAGTCGAAACCTGGATCGTTCGGGTCATAGGATCCGGCGAACATGTAGTAGAGTTCCAGGCCGTCAGCAGAGACACAATGGCTATACTCCCACTGCTCACTATTGACCACCGGGCCCAGATTCGTGGCCTGACCGAAGGTGAAATCCGCCTTCGCATTTCCGCCGCCAATAACAATAGCGGCCACAAATCCAATTAGCACAAACCTCATTCTTTAACCATTAAACCATTTCATTTTACACCTGCCTTTCTTAAAAAATTCAATTAATATGACCTTTATGTGTTTCTGTTCCTTTTGCTTCTTTCTAAGTCGGCCTATTGCATCAGCGTATCGATTTCATCTGCGGTCAGGGCTACGTTATAGATGCGAATGTCGTCAATCAGGCCGGAGAAGAAACTTCCTGCATCGAGGTCTTTTGATGCGCCAATGTACAGGCCGCCATCCGAAGGTATTCCAGCCACAACCGTGGTATCCTCAGCAACCTCAATCCCATCCACATATAAGCGCCTATGAAATGCATCCGAGTCATACACAAGACCGATATGATGCCATTGACCATCTGTGATGACGGACTCTGAATCTAATGTTCCGAAGTACATATCACTTAATCTGGTTATGAGTTTTCCTTCTGATAAGTTTGTTCCAAGCCACGTTCCGCCGAAACCTCCTATCTGAGAGATAATCGCTTGTCCCAGCGCACCATCTTTAATCCAAGCAAACACACTTAAAGAGCCCTTCGCCGGATCCACGATAAATGGCGTGCTAAGATAATCGTCTATTCCGTCCAACTGAAGCGCCCCTCCCACCCGGCCTCCTGTCGGCTGCCAGAGTGGCTCACCATTTAGCGTTCCGTCATGGCCGCCGACGCTATCGCGGGCAATACCGCCCTCGGTCTCATCCAGTTCCCAATGCGCCAGAAAGACCGGAAGCAGATGCTCAGCAAGTACTATCAGATCCTGGACATCTACAATGCCGTCGCCAAAAGGTGTTGGGCCAATATCACACAAGGAATAGTCTTCGCCCCAATGGTCTACGATTATGCACATATCTGCTGAATCGACAAATCCATCGCCGTTGAAGTCAACAATAGGGATGATGGATGTCTGCCATATATCATACAAACCGTAACCTCCGGGCCGATTCCAGCAGGAGAGATACAGCGTCTGTCCATCGGGTGAGATGTCCGCAAAGTCCAGATCATCGGTATTGATAATCGGTCCAAGATTTATCGGTTCTCCCCAAGGATCCGAAGCTGTCCTTCGTCTCGTCATCCAGAGATCGTAATAATTACTGTACTTTCCGGGTCGCTTGGAACTGAAGAGAAGTGTCAGGCCGTCGGGTGTAATACTGGGTGCAATGTCATTACTTGAGCTGTTGATGATCGGCCCGAGATTAACCGGTGTGCTCCAAGCATCATTCTTGGTCAGGCGTGTCGTCACGTATAGATCTCGGTTCCCTTCACCACCGGTCCGAGACGAACTGAAGTAGAGCGATAGACCGTCGGTCGAAATGCAAGGATCCCCATCTTCGGCAGAACTGTTGATCATTTCGCCGAGGCTCACAGCAGTACACCACTCATCGTTTGTCGTTTCACGCATTGTTACGAATAAGTCGTGGTTTGTTTTACCAGGACCTCGGCTGAAGTAAAGCTCCAGGCCATCAGAGGAGATGCTCGGATCCCACTCACTTTGATCCGTCTTGTTTACGGTAGGCCCAAGTTTCACCGGCTCGCTCCAGTCGTCATTGATGGTTGCTCGAACTGCGATCCATATGTCGTATCCCTCGAGACCTCCGGACCGTCTGGAAGCAAAGAAGAGTGATAGTCCATCAGTTGAAAGGCTCACTCCCATATCCTGCATACCCCGATTAAAATCTGGCCCAAGATTTATAGGCTCACCGAAGGTAAAATCTGCATTAACGTTACTTCCCGTGCTGATTAGAAAAGCGAGCACTACTATCAGATAAATTCTTTCACTTGCTTTACTGTTCATTTTTGGTCTCCTTAAATTTTTCTTTTTGTTTTCTGTCACTTTACGGCCTTATTGGCTCTACGTTAGTAAGTACCAAAACTCGAGTAACCTAACGCTTTTTCTTGAATTTTTTATTAAAATTGATATAATCTATGTAACTTCTTTCGTCTGTGGAGCTTAGCAAAGATAAATGTGTACTTGTGGCCAAAAGACCCAATATTTAGTTGTTCTGGCCAAGAACGGTGATAAATCCGCTCTAAACCAGCTTTATGGAATTTATGCTGAACGAGTGCGATGGATGGTACGCTTTCGTATGGGGAAGGAGCTTCGTTCCAAACTGGAATCGATGGATGTGGTACAGGACACTCTTATCCACGCCTTGAATGATTTACACGACTTCACATATAAAAACGAAGGAGATTTCGTAAGGTGGCTGTCAACAATAGCTGAAAATGTGCTTCGGGGCAATCTCAAGAAACTACACGCCTACAAACGTGATATTCGCAGAGAAGTTCCTATTGGCGGCTATGGGCCAACTACCGGCAGCAGATTTGTCGGAAATCTCGGCCCCATTGAGGCCACTACGCCAAGCATGGTAATGTCCAAAAAGGAAGATCTAATAAAGCTTGAGAATGCAATAGACCAATTGAAACCTGAGCATAGAAGAGTCATCGTTTTGGCCAAGATTGACGGACTATCCTATAAAGAGATAGGCAAAAAGTTAGGTAAGAGTGCGGATGCGGCAGGAATGCTGCTCTCTCGTGCAATGCTGGCATTGACCAACGTTTTTGAAAGTAATTAATGACCAAATTCATTGATGACAATGAAAAGCATACCCTTGAAGAAGCTTTGCAGCAATTTGTCAATTCGCAGCTACGAGGCCAGGAACCAGATATCGAAGAATTGGTGAAACAATATCCTGAGCATGAGCATCAGATCAGAACGAAATTGCATAAGCTGCTCAAAATCAATAACTTGTTCGATTCCCTTGTAAAGACAGATGAGAGTGACTTTGAAGATATAACAGATGAATACGATCTTGTTGGCCAAAAAGTCGGAACTTTTAAAATAGTAGAGATTATTGGCCGGGGAGGCATGGGAGTAGTCTATCTTGCCCATGACACCAAGCTCAAACGCTCTGTTGCCATCAAGAGTATCCCTGCTAAACTGGCAAGCGACTCAAATTCGAGGACGCGTTTCAGGCGCGAGGCTGAAATATTGGCCTCGTTGAATCACCCGAATATAGCTGTCATACACGATATCATCGAGCAGGATGAGAGTGCAGGTTTTCTGGTTCTCGAATATATCCCGGGCGAAACACTCGCAGAGCAGATAGCTCACGAGTCACTCAAATTGAAAGAAGCCCTTTCAATAGGACAGCAAATCGCTGATGCCGTCTCAGCAGCTCACAAGAAAGGTATCATCCATCGGGACCTTAAACCGAGCAATATCAAAATAACTCCCGATGGCAGAGTTAAAGTACTGGACTTCGGCTTGGCCAAGCCCTACTCAAGCGAAGGTAAAAAAAGTGATGTCACCGCCACCGAGCCCGGCCGGGTAATAGGCACCCCGGTTTACATGTCTCCGGAACAGGCCCGAGGCAAACCCACAGACCACCGAACAGACATATGGTCATTTGGCTGCATTATGTTCCAAATACTAACCGGACTTCTCCCATTTGAAGGGGAGACTGCTACAGATACATTAGCACGTATTATCGAACGGGAACCGGACTGGGAAGCTTTGCCGGAGAGCACTCCGACAAACATACGTGTTTTACTGCGTCGCTGTTTAGAGAAGGACCCGAACCGGCGGCTTGGAGACATCGCAGATGCGGCTATTGAAATCAAGGAAACTCTAAGGAAACCTCTGGTTGCACCGACTTCGAAGTTACGAAGGATAGCAATGATTATTGGTGCAGTGGCTATTGGTATTATTCTATCCGTCATTACCTTGAAGTTTATTCTGCAAAAGGAAATTCAATCTTCTATACAACAGATAAGGCTCGTGGTCCTACCGTTTGACAATTTGGGTCCTGACGAAGATGAATATTTCGCTGCCGGTATTACTGATGCTCTCACCGCTCGCTTAGCTGTTATCGAAGGATTAGGTGTTATTTCACGTCAGAGTGCAATTCAGTATAAGAATAGAGAAACGAGTGCTCAACAGATAGCCAAAGAATTAAATGTTGACTATATTTTGGAAGGTACGATACAGCGTGAACGGCCCTCAGATCCAACAAGTCGAGTAAGAATCATACCTCAACTCATCCGGGCTTCCGATGACATGCATGTCTGGGCCCAGACCTATGACGATGACATGAGTGAAGTTTTTCAAGTGCAGACAAAATTAGCGGAACAGGTAGCACAGGCGTTGGACATTACCCTGCTTGAACCGGAGCGTCTGGCGATGACATCCAGGCCAACAGAAAACATTGAGGCGTATGAGTACTACCTGCGTGGCAACGAATATTTCGATCGAGGCGATCTCGAAAATAACATCAGAATAGCTTTACAAATGTATGAAAAGGCCGTGGAAATAGATCCGGCATTTACTTTAGCTTATGGTCGGCTCTCAGAGGCCCATGTACTGATGTACTGGTACTACTACGACCGGAGCAAAGAACGCCTTGCCATGGCAAAGGAAACGGTGGATGAGGCGTTCCGACTTAACCCCGAACTACCCGAAGTGTATATAGCTTTGGGATGGTATTATTACCAGGGTAATTTGGATTTTGATCGTGCCCTGGAGCACTTCGCAACTGCACGAAGCCGTCAACCTAATAATAGTAAACTCTTGGAGGGCATTGCTTGTGTTCAAAGACGGCAGGGGAAATTTAGGGAGGCCGTGTCCAATTTTAAAAAGGCTTTGTCGCTTGATCCCCTCTCCGTGGTTTTAAACAATGGGATCGGGGAGACTTTGTTACTTCTGCGAAAGTATCAGGAAGCAGAATGTTACTTCGAACGCTGCATCTCACTGATGCCTGATTCGCCCGTAGCATACTACTGTAAAGTTTTAATACACCTGCTCAGGGAAGGAAGCACTGAGAGGGCGAGGGTGGTCTTGAAAGAAGCGTTGCTGAAAATTAGCTTTGTAGAAGACCCTTACATTGTTCTCATTTCTATTTTGCTCGATGTGTTTGATGGAAAGTACCAGGACTCATTAGCACAACTTTCTACAGGAACGTTGGAACTTATTGAGTCTCAATTTTTCTTCATTCCCAAGCCACTACTATATGCCCAGATCAATGGCTTTATGGGGAACCGAGAACTCGAACAGATGTATTATGAGTCCGCTCGGCGCATTCTTGGATCCAAAATCCAAGAAGATCCGAATGATGCCCGGTTCCGTAGTTCGCTCGGTATCGCTTATGCCGGCCTTGGTCGTGATGATGATGCGATCCGGGAAGGAAAACTCGCAGTCGAACTATTACCTGTCACCAAGGACGCGTGGATAGGAAGCTTTCGAATAGAGGACTTAGCCCGCATCTACACTATAGTTGGTAAATACGATCTAGCCACAGAGCAACTCGAATATCTGCTTTCTATACCATGCGAGCTATCGATTCCTTTACTTCGGCTCGATCCTACCTGGATTCCGTTACGTGACCATCCTAGATTCAAGAAGCTCATAGAGTCAGACAAGTAAGCTAGAAAGAGGATGACATACTTGATTTATTTCACATGCTCGAGCTTCGCACAGATGCCACCAAAAGTCACCTCTTTCATGAGCTAAAAAACACCCTGATTTTCAGGTGACATTATGACACCATTTTGACACCACAAATCCCAATTTTGCCTATATCGAGTCCGAATAAATGTCGTTTTTTTTGCGAAAATATGAATATTTTATAAAAATTTCAGTGTAACATCGGATTAAGTAGACGGTGAGGCATAAATGTATCAGTCATGTAGTCCATATTGATACAAATTATTTTGGCAACAGAGATTTTATTCTTTTACTTTGAGCTCTTCTTAGGTTGCCGCTACTGTCCTCGCATCCGGACGACAAAAAAAACTGAAGTCAGAATGACGTCAATGTGGTATTATTTTTAGTGGTTTCACAAGAACCGGCGATTAAGTGCAAACACTTAATAATAAGGAATTGTGAGTCTTTGAGTTGGACATTGGAAAAATAAGGATGAATTCTGAAAGTACACTCTGGCGGAATGGCAGCAAGCTGCGTGGTATGATATTTTTCCTGCTGTTTTACCTTTTCCTGAGCGTATATGTTGATCTGCGACTGTTGTATTATGTAACGGGAGCAACGGTTGGTATATCGGGATTTCCGTGTGAATGGTCGTATTTATTTGAGACATTATCGCTGCCGGGCGGTTTGGTCAGATATGTATCGGTATTCCTAACGCAGTTTTTCATGTTCCGGTGGATCGGGCCTGTAGTTGTTGTATTACAGGCATGGGGTATAGCGTTATGTATTGACAGGATAGTCGAGAAGTGTGATGGGAAGTGGTTTGGATGGGTGAGGTATGCGCCAGGAATTGTGATCCTTTTCTTCTACACGAGCTATGTGTATCATTTTGAGACGACGATGGCGATGCTGGTTGTGCTCGGATTATTCAATTTGTATATAACGATCAGTAGTCAGAAATGGCAGAGATCACTGATATTGTTTGTCGTGTTGATGGTCATCGCGTATTACATTGCGGCGGCGGGCAGTTTACTGTTTTTGGTGATGTGCGTGATATACGAGATTGCAGTTAAGAAGCAGGGAATTGCGGGAGTTGGATGCTTGTTGTTCGGTGTGGCGGTTCCCCTGTTGATCGGGGTTTATGGATTTGGAGTGAGTCATATCGGGGCATACAGCGAGTTGATGCCGTGGTCGTGGCGGATAACAAAATATGATCTTTTGAACAGGATGATACCATGGTTATACGGTATGTATGGATGTATGCCGGCATGCTTGTTGTTGATGGGATTTTTGAAGGAAAGTGAACGTGAAACGAGAAGCAGTAAGCGGAAGAGTAAGAGTAAGAAGGATAAGAATAAATCCAGGCAGAAGGTGCGGCGTACTGGAAGTGATGGCAGTGGCGGTGTTATGAAGTGGGTCGCGTGTACGGCAATTTTGCTGGGCATTGCAGGTGGTGGGGCATATTATTTTGTGAATGACCAATTGAAAACACTTTATGAGATCGAATATTGCCGGGGAGAGAGTGAGTGGGAGAAGGTACTGGAATTAGCGAATAAGCAGCCGGGACAGTTATTGTCTATGCAGGCGAGGAACCAAGCATTGTATCACCTGGGCAGATTCGGAGATGAGATGTTCAACTACCAGCAGCATCCGGACGGATTGATGCTTTCGCACGATGCGTTTACCAAGTCCTACTGGCATAAGTATCACATGTATATTGATCTTGGATTGGTCGGACAAGCGGATGAGGTGTTGACAGAGAGTATGGTAGCGTTCGGGGATCATCCTTTTATCCTGAAGAAGCTTGCGTTGGTGAATATGATTTCTGGCAAGAATCAGACGGCGAGGGTGTACCTAGGGGCGTTACAGAAGCGGTTGTTCTTTGGGGAGTGGGCGAAGGAATACTTGGTGAAGCTTGAGGATGATCCGAAACTGATAGGTGATAATGAGATACAGAGGTTGCGGCCGTTGATACCGAAGGAGGAAGATTGGCGATTCCTGGCGTCACCGGAGATGCAGTTGAAGGCACAGATCGAGAACGTCAAGAAGAACAAGATGGCGTTCGAGTACCTTTTGGCCTTATATATGCTGCGTGGAGAGATGTGGAATGTTGTGGAAGTTGCCGGCAGAATAGAAGAGTATGATTATGAGAAGATACCTGTAGCGTTTGAAGAAGCGATATTGCTGAATAACAAACATAACAAGAAAAAGATCCCACTGAGGAAGTTAAAGATAAGAGCTGAAACGAAGCAGCGGTTCGATGAATTTATGGCAGCCACGATACGGTACCGAACTAAAGATGCGGCAAGAAGTGAGCTAACGGGTAAATTCAAGAATACATACATGTATTATTACTTTTATGGTATTCCGGAATAATGATTAGTAAGAAGTATATATATACAATGCTGGTGATGATTGTTGTGGCGTTTAGTGTTGGTATCGGGGTGTTCTTTGATCATGATATTAGCGAGGAGATCATTGATTTTGTACAGGTCGGTCGCGAGGCGCGGATATACCCGGATTACAGTTCGATCGTGGTACCGGCGAATATTGTGTCTATGAATTTTGCTGTGCGTGAGGATGGAGAGCTTTATTGCGTGAGGATCAGGAGCGCTAAGGGTAATGAAATCGGGGTGTTTAGCAGGACAGGTAAAATTGTAATCGACGAAGCGAAATGGAGCAGTTTGCTTGAGCAGAATAAGGGTGAGAAGCTGGTGATTGATGTATTCTGTAAAGATAAGGACGGGAAATGGTTGCAGTATGATGCGATTCATAATACGATCGCGAGCGAGGAGATTGACGGGTACCTGGTGTACCGAAAGATTCACCCGGGGTATAGGACATGGCGTGATGTTGGGATCTATCAGCGTGAGCTTGGCAGTTATACGGAATCTGTTGTGCTGGATAATAGTTATTTTAAGGGTGGGTGTTTGAACTGTCATGCGTTCTGTAATAATAAGACGGATAAGATGTTGATCGGGCTGCGGAGCGGGAAATATGGCAGTAGTGAGTTGATTGTAAATGATGGTAAGGTGAATAAGATCGGGACGAAATTCGGATATACGTCATGGCACCCGAGCGGGAAGATTGCAGTTTATTCGCTGAATAAGGTTTACCAACTGTTCCATTACGCGAGAAAGGATGAGTACCGTGATGTGATGGATATTGATTCGGCGCTAGCGTATTATGATGTTGAGAGCGTGAAGGTGAAGCGGTGTGATCATTTGTCAAAGAAAGACAGGCTCGAGACATACCCAGCGTGGTCAAGTGATGGGAAGTATTTATATTACTGCAGCGCACCGATAAAGTGGCCAACGAGCAAGATGGAAGAGATAACGCAGGAGATGGTTGAGGGAGTGAAGTATGACCTGATGCGAATAAGTTATGATTTGGAGGGGGATAAGTGGGGAGAGCCAGAAGTGATTGTTTCTGCGGAGGAAAGCGGAAAAAGTTCACTGGAGCCGCGAGTGAGTCCTGATGGGCGGTGGTTGTTGTTCTGCATGTGTGATTACAGTTGTTTCCCGGTGTATCAGCCTAGCAGTGATCTTTATATGATTGATCTTGGAAGTGAGCGGGCGGATAGGAAATTCGTTTACAGGAAACTTGATGTGAACAGTGATGCGAGTGAGTCGTGGCATAGCTGGTCGAGTAATAGTAGGTGGATCGCGTTCAGTAGTAAGAGGATGCACGGGTCGTTTACGCGGACATATTTCAGTTATATTGATGTGACTGGAGTTGCGAGTAAGCCGTTTGTGCTGCCGCAGAAGGATCCCGGTTATTACGAAGGGTGTTTGCGGACGTTCAGTGTGCCGGAACTCGTAGTTGAACCTGTTCGGACGACGAAGGAGACGCTTGGGAAGGTTGTTCGCGGGAAGATTGATAAGGTCGTATATGTGCCGATCAGTTCGGCGACGATTAAGAATGAGCAGTGGCAAGAGCGGGAATAAGGAGAATTACCCTCATGCTGTCCAAATATTCATATTGTCCCTAATGAAAATTCCTGCAATATCTTGCCCAGTTTATACCCAAAGTCACTTTTCCAACGAACTGTAATAATACTAGAATTATTCGAAAAGTCACCTCTTTAATGCGCCGGAAAACACTTGGATTTTAGGGTGACATTATGACACCATTTTGACACCACAAATATTGATTTTGCCTATGTCGAGTCCTAAAAAATGTCAATTTTCTATGAAAATACAAAGATTTTAAAATTTTAATCGGATTAAGTAAACGGTGAGAAGAAATGTATCAATTATATGATTTTTTGGGTGATTAAAACACATCTCAGAGTTGTCCTATAGACGATGAACTCGTCTTGAACGACATCAAACCGACAATGCAGAAAGCATATCTCACGTTTCCCATTGTCTCTTGCGTTCTCATCGTTGGGTTCTCTTATTGAAGATCATCCGCGTATCCATTTCTCTGGACATTGATCTCCTGCAACAGCGGTTGCTTCAAAGTAGCCGATGTCAGAAGCAGGGGCCGCCTTTGCGTCGGACCCCTGCTCTACTTTTCCTATGGCAACGTCATTCATAAACAGCTCGCTACGATCGACATCTTACCTCATACAACCGACCTCGCGGACCGACAATCACGGCTCGTCTACTAATCTGGCAACTTGATACCATCAATTATCCCCGAACCGGCATACACGGCCTCTCCCCGTATAGGGACTCCAGCCTCCGCCCAGAATTCGGTGTGGCCCGTGAAGTAGAATACACCCATGGCTTTCTCGAAGGCGCCAGTCCCGTCGGCAATCATTTCTATGCCGCTGTATCCATGCTTTCGATGGATCTCGGTGACGTCGTCAAACGTCGTCTTACAGCGTTCCCATATCTCCACCATACCCAGATCCCCGAAGTCGTATGTAGCCTTGGCACAACCATAGAAGGAGTCGGCATACATGTTACCCTTCACAGTTTGCCAAGCAGCCGTCCCTTCGTATTTCTGGCCATCTATGGTAATTGTTACCACACCGTACCAATTGGGATCGTTCTGGGATTCATGACCGGGTTCTCCGCTTGGGGATAAGTCCTTGTCGCAAAACGCCTCGAAGGTGACTACATGGTGCAGCGGTTGTTTCTGGGCTAAGCCAATCGCAGTGAGAACCAAAGTTGCCAGACCGATGACCGCAACCGCCAGTGCTTTATTTTTTTTCGCATTCATTTGTTTCTCCTTTCTGTCTGTTCTAGTAAGAACTATCAAGAGTCCAGTAATATGGGCTCAGATATTGTGTGCCGGCCTCTCCATCACTCGAAATCTGCCATTTGCAGCCAGATTTCTATGACTCGTTTCCGAGAGCCGGTACCCCTAAAATTCTGAAAAACTTTGTGTATTCATTTTTGCCATCCTTCCTGGTTTGCGGTAAAATTATCTTATCCTATCTCCGGACGGGCAAACCAACCGCTCGGAGCAGGTCTGGGCTGGTGAGGATGTTGTCGACATCGAGTAACTCACCAGCCCTCACAATATCAACGGCTATGTCACTTCGAGTGGATTGCTGCTATTCGACAGGTCCGAGGTAGCAGTCCAACCACTCGACAACTTCATTCCGAATCTGGTCGCTAAACAGACCAAGGAGCCCATGCCCACCGGGATACACTTTGTGTTTCTTGTGCGCTTCAGGAGTACCTAAGAATTCGTACATCGGCCGTTGAGAGGTTTCCAACGGAAATACGAAGTCTATTTCGCCGTTGATCATCAAGACCGGCGTTGTGACCCTGGGGGCGTAATTGACCGGGTCGAGAGTAGGTATCTGAGCCACCAGGTCCCATGGCATAAATCCTCCTGAAATCAAGACGGCTGCTTTGAAACGGTCTTCCACGGCCAGCACGAGGGGGCCAAGCGTGGCCCCGGCGCTCATGCCACAGTAGGCGAGTCTGTCCGGGTCGATATCGTCCCGAGTCTCCAGATAATCAATCGATCGATGCAGGTCTTTGCAGTCCTGGATGATCCAGTCTCTAAACGTTCGGGGGACCGCATGGAGGCTGGGCACTTCGGCGAAGCCACGTTCGTAGGTTCCTTTGTACACGGGAAACAATAACGCTCGCCCACTGCTGATAATAAGTTCCGTGGAATGCCTTTCCGGTAAGCCCTGGAATGACTTGCTTTTGGTGGCACTGCTTCCCGGCCAATAGACGACTGTCTGATATGGAGGCTCACCAGATTTGGGCACAAAGAGATAGGCAATCACCCGCTCACCACCGTAAGCGGCATCGAAGGTGATCTTCTCTTTTCTACGCCAGAAGGGCGAACTGTCGTTGATACGCTCGACCACAGCGTTCAACGGTGTTCGGTCGTACTCGAAGTGTTCCAGCATAACTTTGAACTCTTCGTCGGAACACGGCACCGCCGTTGAGTAGTCCTTCACGGGACGTTGTTCTATAGGGCTAAGAAGTACAATCGTTACCGGTTCTTCTGAATCCGGATATAGAACACAGCGAAACCCGTTGACGGCGGCCCGATTCCAGGGGGACTGAATATCTCTCGATATAAACATATACGTCTGTTCGCCCCAGCCGCCGCCAAGGATGTATCGAAGGCCGCCGGAATCGTCAGTCGCGTTTAAGCACCATTCCTTCACGTTGCCCGCCATGTCATACAATCCGGTATGTCCCATACCCGGGTGACTTCCAACAGGAGCGGTCTCTCCAACGGCAAAGTTGCTGAACGGAACAATGACCCAGGATTCATGGAAACAGGCTGCTCGTTCCCAATGATAGACGGTCGGCAGACACTTGCCTGCAAACCTGGCGTAGGCGGCCGCTTCGAACCAACTGACGCCGGAAACCGGATATCTTCCTTGCCCTTCGGGATAGGTACCTTTTTCCCACGTAGCCGGACCTGGTTGGCCTGTTTTATCGACGAACTCACTGATGGCCTGCTCCCATGAGATATTGCGGCCTTCCTTAAGGAATTGGGATTCTCTCCAGCATTCCCGATTCGTATATCCACCCTTATCCACAAATCGCTTAAACTGCTCATTCGTGACTTCATATTTGTCAATGAGATAGGCCGGGGCTTCGACGGTTATAGTTTGATCCAAAGAAGAGGAGTGGATATCGCACTTCCAGGCCCCAATCCACACCATCTCGCCTTCGCCCGTTAGGCCTTCCTCTCGCAACCGGATATCGAAGGAACTGTCTGCGACACATTCGTGTGTGTCGAATCCTTCCTTCTCTATCTTCCAGCGATACATGCATTGCGGAAGGGTAATCTTCTCCAGCGGGGATCGGCCGAGATGTTGCCAAAGCTCCTTCGTTGCCGTGTATTCCCGGCACCAGACGTCTGCCCCCGCAGGAGTTGTGGTAATTGAGTAATCCTTGCAGATGCGAGGCCACAACTCCATGAGAGTAGCGTCCTGTGGAATGTACTTCCTGGCCTTTTGGGCCAAAGAGAAGGCCGCAGAGTAGTCCCCCTCTTTGACAAGTTCAACCACCCTCGGCAGCGCCTCGCCTTTGGCCCATTGCAGGTTCGAGGCCCTCCGATACATTACGACCATTACGAGAAGGCCGATCAAAAGCACAGTACCAATGCATGCAGCAGTAATGCGCGACTGGTGTCTGCGCAGGAACTTATGGAGGCGATAGACAACACGCGGTGACCGGGCGAGGATCGGCTCATACCTCAGATGCCGTTCGATATCTTCGGCCAGGCTATGTACCGTCTCATATCGCCGGGTTCGGTCCTTCTCCAGGCACTTCATTACTATCCAATCTAAATCGCCTCGCACTGACCCTAATAAGGTATCGGGATTTGTATCCCGATATAGGGCCATTTCAGCCAGAAACTCTTTTAACTTGCTTAACTTCGTAGATGGCTTGGTAGGCTCTTGTTCGCAGATTATTCTCTGCATTTCACTGGGGCTTGCCTTCAGAAGTTCTTTCGCATCAAAAGGCGTAGTTCCGGTCAGTAGTTCATATAGCAATATACCAAGCGAGTAGATATCCGTGCGTGTATCCACATCGAGCCCGCTCATCTCCGCCTGCTCGGGACTCATATAAGCTGGCGTACCGACCATGTGGGCATACCGTGTAAATAAGGTTTTTTCGGTTAGCCGTTGGTTTATGGCCTTGGCGATGCCGAAATCAATGACCTTAGGCACGGGTTTTCCATCGTGCAACGTCACCATAATATTTGATGGTTTAATGTCGCGGTGGATGATGCCTTTCTGGTGGGCATGCTGGACAGCGTTGCAGACTGAGGTGAATAGTTTCAGTCGTTCATTCACGTTAATCCTGTTCTTGTCACAGTATTCGGTGATAGAGACACCCGTCACTAATTCCATCACGAAATAGGGCCGTCCTGTTTCCGTGGAACCTGCGTCGAAGACTTTGGCGATATTCGGATGGTCCATCATGGCTAGGGCCTGACGTTCTGCTTCAAACCGTGCGATTACCTGCCTGGTGTCCATGCCGAGTTTGATAATCTTGAAGGCCACTCGCCTGTGGAGAGGTTTTTCCTGCTCTACCATATAGACTACAGCCATACCACCTTCGCCAATCTTCTCCAGCAGCTTGTACCGACCAATAACTGTACCGGGCCCTTCCGAGACAGTAGTATTATCCAGATTCACACCAGCATCAAGGATTGGAACTTCAAGAAAATCCTCTGCATTATCATAGGCCTTTAATAGCGACTCCACTTCTGACCGCAAGTCATCATCATCTCCACACTCCCTATGAAGGTAATCCATCCGCTCTTGGAATGTTTTCTTTTTATATGCCTCAGAGAAAATTAGCTTGATCTCTTCTGTTTTTCTATCCATGACATCCTCATTAATCAATAACTTCTCTATGATACAATGCGAAAAACACGGTAAAAAAGGGCAGAATAAAATTGGAAATTATAAAAATATTTTTCTTATGAACTTGCTTGTCCCAAAAGTTATTCTCAGTCCAAATCGTTACTCTTACTGATTTCCCTGCGCAACCATGCACGAGCGTAAGCCCAATGATCAACAGCGGTCCGGCGAGATATTCCTAAGAACTCGGCCGCTTGTTCAATAGTGAGACCTGCGAAATAACGAAGCTTGACAAGATCAGCCACGCCAGGGTCTGTCTCTGATAGTCTAGTCAGCGCTTCGTCTAGAGCAATTAGATCCTCTGAAGGTTCCTCGATGGCTAAATCAGCATGATCAAGATCAACCTTCAGTTTGTCACCACCATGTTTTGAACTCTTTTTGCGACGAGCATTTTCAACAAGAATACGACGCATAGCTTCAACCGCGGCTGCAAAGAAATGACCTCGACTGTCCCAATTTCGGGCTTCTTTTCCTACCAACCGAATGTAAGCTTCATGAACAAGAGCGGTTGCTTGAAGTGTCTGGCCAGGAAGTTCATGTGACATTTTCTGGGCAGCAAGAACACGCAGTTCCTCATATATTAATGGTAGTAGCTTGTCCGCAGCTTGAGCATCCCCCTGTTCAATGGCGTCTAAAATTTTCGTTATGTCCGCCATACTCATTCTCAAGAACAGATATTTGCCACTTCTGGTCCAAGAATCATGGTGACAAACCCGAAAGCTGCAGGTGGACCTATATGAATGTGCCCGAAGAAGAAATAATCTCCTTACAGGCACAAATCATACTATCAGAAATATAATAATGTTTCAAGTATTAGTGTGTGAAAGATAGCTTCACTTTGAGTTGCAAATAAACGCTAGAATTCTTCGAAAAGCCGCCTCTTACAGGGGCTAAAAAACACCCTGATTTCCAGGTGACTTCTTGGTCGAGTAGACGTAATATAGCTCTCTCATTTAGGCATGCTTTGTATTCCCGGTTT
>JACKQG010004304.1_pt1 | contig 16620 bp, 18 predicted proteins | sample 8237621 | NCBI WGS metagenome assembly JACKQG01 (sample SAMN15677084, study PRJNA649215) | marine metagenome | biome: marine; feature: Black Sea; material: saline water; isolation source: suspended particulate matter (SPM) from the Black Sea western gyre | collected 2013-06-09/2013-06-10 | depth...
GTCCCAATTGCTCCCGTCGGATTGCTAAATCCGACGGTTCTGGTCTGGATTTAACAATCCCGTAAGACGAAGTCGTCGGTGAGCGTAGCGAACAGACCGAGCGAATGGAATATTTTATTTTCTGCAAAAGCCTAAATTATCTGGCTTCGTGGTTTGCGAAGTAAACCCGTCCTCAGAACCAGAAATGCCACATCAGGAGAATTTGGTCATTTCCTTTGAGTTGCCTTAGTAGGTTTTTATCGCTAATTTGTTCATTCTTCAGCCTATTTTCATTTTCGATATTTGACCAATATATTAAGCTCAGAGATGAGTTTTGCATGAAGGAATATTCGCCTCGAATAGTGAGACGACTTAGAGCATCGCCTTTAATTTTACGGTCTGGGTCAAAACAGCCGTATCGAGCAGCAAGATGAAGGGAAGGATTGACATTGTATCCTATCCCAACAAAATATCCTTTTGATGTTATATCATCGTTACTTAACGGCAGATCTTCACCGGGTTTGAAGTAACCGCCGAAATCGAATTCTCCTTCTACTGATATTGGTGAAAAAGAGGCTGTGAAATATGCCGCTGCAAGCATTTGCCGGGATTCAGCAGGTCTATCTATCAAGTATGATAAACCCGCGCGTAGAAATTTGTACTGACAACCCGCCGCCGCGGCAAATCCTTTGTGTTGGTTATTATCCGTTGATGTTAAAGCTATGCGGTTACCGTTGAAAACAGCGATATTGTAAAATAGTGGAGAATATGCACCGCCTAATTCAATCCCTACGTCTCGTAGATTGGCACCTATTCGATATCCTTGCCGCACCAAAATATTGTGGTCAGTTTGCTTGAGGCCAAAAGGGATTTGAAATTGCCCAAGTTTTACATATAAATGTTCCGGTATTGCGGATACAACTGCGAAAACATCTAAAGGAACTCCCATATTGCTTGTCGCCACCATTTTCAGATTGTCATTAGGCTCGGCTGATACTGCTAATTCTCCCTGCATCAGAAAGAATGTATCACTTGACGCATGACAGGAACTACAAGTTGGCACAGCTTTATCACTGGCTGAAACGTTTACGGGTTTTATGTAAGCGCCTCTGATGTGAACTGATGTGTTAATTGGTATTTTTTTCTGTTCTGCTGCTTCTTTTCGCACAACTTCAGCGTCAAAATCTTCGGGAAATTTATAGCCATTTTTCTCAAAGGCTTGTCCGACTGGGTTGCGCGGTCCACCTCCCGCTGGGTCAAGATGGCAAAAACTACATATTTTGCCTTCTCTCGCAGCAAATTCAGGACGAGAATATACTACCGTCACCACCAATATCGAGGTGATGAAGATTACAAGGCTCAGTATTATTAATATCTTGTTTTTTACCATAACAAACTCCTTGTTTTTGGGTTATTCACTTATTCCCCTAATTTGAACTAAGTGCTCTGCTATTTTGGGAATGTCTGCTTCTGAAATCCATTGTTTGTCATAATCTCTCATATATCCAACTGTTGATATCCAGCTATCCTTTGTTTTTAAGGCTGAATAAGCTTTTTCAAGAGGATGGCACCTGCTACATTTCTTTTCCACCAGACTCTTATTTGCAGAGGAAATGCCCGTTGTGGTTTGCAGAATATAGTATCCACCGGTGATACCATTAAGGCTGAATCCAAATATAAACAGTAAAATCCCGACAAATAATATTTGGGCTGAAAGTTTTTTATAAACCCTCGCTATAGCCAATTTGATAGCTAAAATTGGTAATATTACTACAGCCAGAAGAATATGTATATTAGCTCTTGGCGATAGACCTACTCGGTAATTACGAAGTTTTATAATCATTAATACTAAAACCAAGATATACAGTAACGCAAAAATATACCCGGAGATTTTATGTATCTTTATCAAAACTTTCGAATCAAGTTCTAATTTCGGTCTGCCTCTGATTTCCAGCATTGTATAAACGCATATTATGCCGGCAAGAACAAAGAGCAAACCAAGTAATGTCGTTATCATTGGGTGCATAGATAACCTCCTTTTACGAAATAGTATTCTTCCCTCTTAGCCTTTTTTTGTTTTCATTCTTTGCCACTTGTTTCACCTACTTGTGTCAGTGAATACTTAAAAGCAATCGGACCTACTACTTGATTTAGTCCGATAACAGCAATAATCATTGTAGCTAACTGCGGACCCCAGCCAGGAAATCGCCGCATAACTTCACTCGCCAAACCTATACTTACTCCTGCTTGAGTAAGAAATCCCATCCAACTAAGCCGGTTAAATTTTGCCAGGTCACCACTAAATTTTCCGCCCAAATATGAACCGAAGAAAATCATCACGCCGCGAACTATCACAAGGATGATTGCCATGAGCCAGGTTTCTTTTAAGGCGTTAAGGTCAATGTTGGCACCAGCTATTACGAAGAAAATAATAAAGATTGATAAGGAAATATCATTCATCGACTCAAGGAAATGCTCTCCCTGCTGCGAAAAATTTTGAACAAAAAAACCCACCGTTATGCAGATGAGAAGCGGTTCAAGGTGAATGCCGAGGTTGTAAGTCTCCTGAAGATAGTTCGACAAGCCATGTGATAAATGGGTCACCAGAAGCGCCATTCCCAATATCAGTACCGTAAGGTTAGCTTTGACATAATTGATGTAGAAAGATAACCCCCAGCCTATGAGTACCCCCAGTATGATAGAAACTATTATCTCCCCAGTGAGAGTCAGAAAAAAGAGGATATTAACTGGCGTTCCTAAGATGATTGCCTCGCAAAACGAAATAGTCACCGCAAAAAGTATGATGACAAGGGTATCTATCGCTATGGTAACTCCCAAAATCATCTCTGTGAACGGGCCTCTGGCTTTCGTTTCTTTGATAATTGCAATGACGGTAGACGGCGACCGGGCGATGGCTATGACACCGAATATGGTCCCTATGGCAAGCAGGTGAGCAATGGGCTTTCCAACCATGAAGGGAATAAGCGGATGTCCGATGAAAATAAAGAGTGTAACTCCGATAAGCACAACTATTGTTGACACAAATATCACGAAAATAATGCTCTTTTGGCGCTCTTTCAAATCAGCTACCCTGAGTTCTCCACCGGCTGCCAGAGCGATAAAAGTAAGCGCCAATTCATCAATGAATTTCAACTCCTTAACTGTTTCCACATTGAGAAATTTCAGCAGGTAGGGCCCAAAAATAATGCCAGTGATGATGTAACCGGTCAGCTTCGGCAGCTTGAACTGGGGCAAAATTTCGCCGATTAGATAGGCTGATAACATCAGAAAACCGAAAATCATTGTGGAAGCAGCTTTTGATAGAACAGTCTCGTCCAGAGAAATTTTGCTGATGAGCCACATTATGACAACTATAATGATAAGGGTTATGAAACGTCTCATGTTGTTTGCTGTTTTAGAACGCGTTGCGCCAGAGCAGGACTTATTATCTCATTGACCAGGGTAGCTAAAAGAACCATAGTTACTACTACATTGGTCAGAACTGAATGATAAACCTGCTGGAAATTTATCACAATGACGATTGCCATCCCGCCTTGTGATACGAGCCCTAATCCCACTGAGGCTGGAACATTGAGGACTGTTTTAAACATTCTTGTTGCCAGATAACCGCCGCAGATTTTACCTATCAAACGGATAACGAAATAAATTCCCGCAAGGGCAAACGCCCACGCTGAACCGAGATGCCATGTAGCACCTACCAATATCAGGAAAATAATGTAAACTGATTTCTCCCCACTAAGTAGTATGGAGGCAATCCTGTTTTTTGCATGTGATAGATTGGCTATAACCATCCCAATGATGAAATTAACGAAAAGGGGCGAGAGGTTGAGATAGAGCGCAATTCCGCCGCTGAAAATTATCATTCCGAGGACGACTAAGAGAAGCTCTTCGGAGGCAACTCTGGAAGAGGTCAAAACGTGAAAAATAAAGCCGATTACAACGCCCAATCCTATTGAGATGAGTAACCACTGCCAGGTCGCAAGAAATCCTTCTCCACCTACGGTATGGAACTCGGAAAAGCAGAGCACAAAACCCAAAATGACCAATCCAACCAAACCATCCATCCCTGAAACATATCGCAAAAGTCTCATCAATCTCCGCCCATGTTGTGCATCATCTCTGGGTACCAGAGCTAACGCTGATTGGGCAGTGGGTGCCGCCGCTGCAGAAAGAACCAAAGCGACGAAAATTAAATTTGATTCGGAGGGAAAAAATCTATCAAGTATAAAATAAAACGGAAAAAAAACCACGAGCAGAGTGAAAATCGCTTGAAGCATTGCGACGAGGAAATACTGTATTGGGAAGCGTATCAATTTGCGAAAATCCAGTTGTATTCCGAACAGAAGCCCTATCCATGCCAAACCCAAACTCAGAAAAGGATGAAGTTCTTTAATCATCTTTTCATCGAGGATGTTTAGGAACACACCGCCTAAAAATAAGCCGACAAATATAAACTCTGTCCCGGTGAGAAAAATGTGTTGTGCCCCCAGCGGCAACTTCACTCTTGCGAAAGTCCTGCGGGAACCTACTAAGGCGATAAGAAAAATGAGCGCTACAACGATTATTAGTTTCATCGAATAAACCTTTCAGCAGAATTGCCCCGATTTTTGAATTCACTTGCTCATACTGTCGAATTTTGCTTAATTATTCAATAACCTCTTCAGAACCGATGTAGAAATCTACTGGTATCGAAAACATCTTTCCCACCCCGACATCCATAAAGTCTATATCTGAATCCTTCAGCAGGGCTACTAACTCTTCTATCGTATCCTTCTGTCTGATTAACGCCACAATATTTTTGTTATAAGATCGAGACCCTGAAATTGACCTCAATAATCCGGCGAATATAGGCACATCCTCGGCTAAAACTCTTTCCATCCCAACGCCATCCAGAATTGTTGCCCCGGTGATTTCTAATTCTATCATTGCCGATATAATATCATCCAGCAAGTCTTCTCTATTCAGAATTATAAATAACATTTGCATGTGAATAGGATCCTTTCCATGCCTCTCACTTGGTTTCGATGGTTTCGATACGCTCCCGTTGGTCGCTACTCAACCCGGCGCCGCTACGCTACTCAACCGGCGTTCGCTTGTCTTAACTTGAACCCAATGGGTCCTGTCTATGGACGTAGTTACCCCAGAAAGTCATTCCGCATTTCCTGTTTTTATCTAACTGTGGTCAACAGTTTTTCCACATCTTCTATGATATGAATGATATCTTGTGAAGATTTGGCTGTTATTACTTTTTGCCTGATGTGGGCTTTGCTGAATATTCGCACAATGCGGCTTAAAAGACTTAAATAAGGGGCGTCGAGATGCTCTTGCGCTGCTATCAATAAAATGATGTGTGCCGGTTTGCCATCAAGTGAATCAAATTCGATGCCTGTCCGAGAAATCCCGAGACACACGCAAATGCCTTTCACAGAATCAGATTGAGCATGTGGAATTGCAATGCCGTCGGATAAAGCTGTTGATTTCAGTTTTTCTCGCTCAAAAACCTTATTTCTGAATTCGCATCTATCGACAATTGAATTGGCATTCACAGCAGTATCAATGAGTTCTTCAATGACTTCTGTCTTGTTTTTGCTGGATAAATTTAGCTTTACCCGATTAGCCGATAAGGCGTCCGATAATTTCATAAAAAAACAACGGCGGAAATCCCTGAAGTCCATTCAGAGGCCGTCTTTCTCCTTTCAGTGACATACTAAAATGAGATTTTCACTTTTTAACTGTTCGGAAAGAAACTTCTTTTTAATTTGGTGATTTCAATTTTGAGGTCAGATACTTAATAATCTCCTCGGTTTCTTTATTGCTCAAGAAATCTGCATCAATAGCCATCTTCTTCATTCGCTCAACAGTTATTCGCCATTCCTCTTCACTACTATTCACTGACTTATAAACCCGTTCTAAATTGTGGCATAAAGAACATTTTTGGTCAATCAAAGTTTTGCCAAGTTCTTCTTCGATTATTGACAAATCCGCACCTTTTCGGTTCTCTTGTTGTTTCAGTAAAAAGTAGATAATTTGTTTGGCGTCATAATCCCGAATATTTGGCGAATCGATCAATGCCATACGATTTACCGTTTCCGTCCAACCTTCCTCGTCTTTAAATGATTTAAAGATCCTCTCTAAGCTATGACATTTAGCACATTTATTGACAACTAACTGGCGTCCGATATCTTCGTCCATTATTTCTTTGTCAAAGGATGAAATCGCAACAAGTCTAATATCTCCGCGATAGAGAAAATAGTGACCAGCACTTATGGCATTCAGCAGGAAACTCAGAATGAATATTGTAAAGCCTATGGAAAATAATTGCGAAGTAAACAAGCTATACTTCCTAGCGATTAATATTTTCACGGCAAGTAATGGTAAAAGGGCAAGAGCAAAGACCAAATGCAATATCACTCTTGGCGGTAATTCCTCCTGATAACTGCTGATTCTGACTATCATAATAACAACCATGAATAGATAAATAGCAATAAACAGATAGCCAAGTATCCGATGTCCCTGTACTAAGGCTTGCCCATGAATTCTGTCTTTCGCATTACCTTTAAGCTGAAGCATAATCAGGACTGCTCCAGTTCCGATAAGCAGAAATATTATTCCTAAAATTGAATTAGTGAACGGATTCATAGTATTTTCAATAGGCCAGATCAACGCCAGTAATTTTTGACAGTTCTGGATTAATGGATTTCAAATCATTCTTGTTCAGCTTATGAATGTCATCCTTGCCACATATTCTAGCTATGGTTTTGATCTCTTCAGTAGCGGCATTGATAAAATTTGCTACTCTTTGAGCGGCTTTATCAACATTCAGACGATTTCTTAAATCCTTGTCCTGCGTGGCAATTCCGTAAGGACATGTACCGAGGTGACATTTTCGAATATATTTGCAGCCCATAGCAATTTTTAATGCTCCTGCCATATATACTGCTTCTGACCCCAAAGCGATAGCTTTTGCCACATCTGCGGAGTGTCTAAGTCCGCCCGTAGTAATCAGGGTTACCCGGTCTCTTAATTCATTCCGGTCTAAATAATCGGCCACTTTCGGTAGCGAATAAATTAGAGGAAGCCCGACATGGTCTTTAACAAACACCGGCGCAGCGCCAGTTCCTCCTTCAGCGCCATCAATAACTAAGACATCGGGAATATGCTCCTGAGAAAAGATTGCATCTAAATCTTTTTCCAGATGAGAACCAACAAATTTCAATGAGATCGGTTTTCCGTAAAAGCTTCCGCAGGAGTTTTGCAAACTGGGCAGAAATGAAAATCTATCTTTCCAACATGGAGATATCCGCATACAGGGCAGCGATAAATATTTATGTTAGTCACCTCCAAATCTTTAGTAGGGTCTTATAACCTTTAATTCTTTAATCATCTCAAAATGTCTAGATTTTTTTGAATGTAATACGGTGTCATAGTTGATTTCTTTTGAGCCGCTCGTTCCAATTTTCACGGCGTCTTCTCACCCATTCAGCGCTGTCTAGCATATCAGTTCTATCTTTCCACATACCGTAGAATTGATAATCTTGTAACTTTGTCTTTCCCATATCCTCAGTAATGACATAATATTCAGACATCGTAATACCATAAACCTCCTTCACAGCATCTCTAAATATCGATGCGAGAGATTTATGCCGCTCTTTCGCTACTTCACACAAACGGCGATATTGTTCATCTGAAAAGAAAATTTGAACGGGGTTAGTGAAATTAGCCATTATACTTATCCTTTCATAGACTATTTTTTCAGAAAACCTTTGACGCGGGATACCAAAGAACGACGCGATGTTGTTTTTGGATACGAACCCAGTGAGCTACTAACTTCACAATCATGAATCTCTTCCTGCCACATATCGTTAAGCAATTGATATAAAGTTCTCAGTTCCAATTTCGGTTTCAGGCTATTTAGAGCAATAATTTGGTTTAGCATTGGTAAATCTTCTATACTGTATTTCCCATGCACAAGTTCCCTGGAATCTAAGAAAAATTGTTCTCTGTCCTCTGCTCCAAATTCCCAGAAGGGTTTGGCATAAATCTCCGGCTTCTCAGATTTTTCCTGCAAATAATTTCTTATGTCAACTACGCCTGATTTATAAATATGTAAACGGCTATTGCATCCATTTTTACCATTGGTTCCACGGAAAGTACGTATAACTGTGTTGGCGGCAGTATCAGGTTCTATTCCATAGTCGCATAACATATCATAAATATCCTGAGGTCCATCGCCATTCAAAGCTCTGTCTACTGCTAACACTCTAGCGTCTGGCGTGAATACACGTTCGGTGTAGCTCCCCTGCGCCGCAAACATCAATTGTGCCATAGTTTCAGCCAAACCTTCCTCAGTTTGAAGATATCCTGCGGTGCCAACTTTGAGTAATTTCAAAGTCAATGGCAAAGCGTTTTCATATCTCAATCTGTGAGTCAATTCATGTGTCATCAACGCGTATACTTCTTGTGAGTTAATTGCAGCATTTGCATTAATCACTACTTCCCTTGATGACTTCCTGACCATCATCCGTGCAGACATATTGCTATAGGAAGTTACTTCCCAATCTTCGCTATCGGATAAATCTTCTGCCTGGAAATACCTTGTGAATAATTCACCTATTTCCTTAGCATTTAAAATCCTGCATTGTAAATCACAACAATCGCCTTTTTTAAACCTCTCCAAAGCAGATATACTTTCCCTAACTACCTCTTCTGAAGGTCGGCCATAGGCTTTGATGTGCAAATCTGTAAAATCTTCCTTCCCAATGGATTCAATGATTTGTAATTGATGAATCTTTTTTTGAACAATATCCTCGAATAATTGACCTATTCCCTTCAATGAAGGAAATGATTTAATCCCTTCAAGCAGAGGAGTGAATTGGTCAAGAATGCCAGTTTTCGTCCAAATCACTTGGTCTCGTAGCGAAGACACATCTATATTCATCGACTTTATATTGTCTCTGAGATTCTCTACTAATGAGGTTACCGAATTAATCTGTTGGAGGGAATAAAATAAATCGCGCAGATGTTCCAAATTTTCCTGATATTGAATGGGAGTCGGCTCATATTGCCATTGCACATTGTTGCCTTTGCCATTTCTCAAGGAATCCTCAATCTCCTGCTGATTCACGGGCTCCATAGCACCGAGAAATTCTATTAAATCACCATAGTCGGTGGTAAAAGCTGTCCTCACCTCTTTGCGGATGGTAGAATCCAATAGACCCCATAAGTCATCAATAGAGCATCTTAAATGCTCTTTTTCCTTCGTCGTTTTCTTCGTCCGCAACAGCGATTTCACATGCGCCGCAAGGTCGTGAGGATGGAACGGTTTAATTAAGTAGCCGTCAGCGCCGAACTCAAGTCCCGCAACTTTTTCCTCAACTCCGCCTTCCGGGGATAAAATGAGAATGGGAGTAGACTGAGTCTTCTTATCTTGCTTCAAAATTTTACACATATTAAGGTCTTTGGGTTTAGGCATCAATATGTCTAATACGATTAGATCGACCTTATTTGTTTTCAGATAGTCTATGGCACTTTGTACATCATAAACTCCTTCTATCTCATAGCCTATAACCTCCAAACTCGATCTTACGAGAGTTTGGATTTCTTCATCTTTATCAATAACGAGAATGTTCCTAGAATTTTTTGTTGTTTTAATATCAGTGGTCATGTTCTTTGTCCATAGGAAGCGACTCAACCTTCAATTCTCATATAATCAAGTTTCGCGTATTTCTTTTTTCCATAGCCTAGTAGCCGAACTCGCCCAGAGTACGGGCTTGGTACCCCCCGAATTCTTGCGAATTCGGCTACAAGAAAAAAAGAAACATTATTCTTCTTCGATTATAATAGCTTGAGTGGGACAACTTTCAGCAGCTTCTTTAATTTGTTCTTCGTATTCGTTTAAATCAACGCCTTCTTTCACCTGAGAATAGTCGTCAACTTCGAATACTTCAGGACAAATAGCTTCACAAACCGCAGAAGCCGCACATGCGTCCGTATCTATTGTTACTTTCTTAATAGCCATGATTCTCCCCCCTTTCTCTATTTGATAATGCAGGTTACAATCTATTCATTTAATTTAGGCCCCAGATTTTACACGCTTCCTACCTACGGCGCAACTTCCAATCGGACGAGGTCTAACCGAACAGTGTAACCGTCGGGGATTTGCTGCGCCTTGGCCCAGCTTACTATCTGTACCAAAATATGGCCTCCAATATCACGGATATAGGTATTCGGGTTGGGAATGTCGAGAAAGACCTTCTGTGTGTCGCTTTGATTTAGATTGAATATTTCAAGAGTGTCCCACTTGTCAGTATCGAAGTTGCGAAGCCTAATCGCTGCTAGTACATTTTCACTATCTGCTGCTAACTCGAGAGTCATGTCCAGCTTGGATATGACTGTTTCCGGGCTAATCGCTATTACGAGCATATTCATAGAGTATATCTTTTGAGATTGGTTCAGTTCTGCGTCGAGCAGTAGATAATCGTCATCTGACGCCTCAAGCGACGAAAGATCGCCTCCAAGCAACACACCTTTCATTATGGAAAATCTTTCTAACGGTGCTTCCAAAATAGACTTACCAAAAGTGAAATCATCGGCAAAAATGAATTTTTGGTCTCCCAAGGTACCTTCCAGTTCACGAATTTCGAATTTGGTAAAACCATTCGTATCAATGACACCAAAGAATCTGTGTCGGGTATCCAGTGGCACATCCTCGAAGTCGATGACTTTAATATCGTCAATGATAATGTTAATCGCCGCTGGTGGGGTGTTCGTCTCGACCCATCCACCAAAGCCAAATAACGTTGCGGCGCTCGTTCCAATGAATCCGTCAGTTATTCCATTGGGGAAGTCTCCGTGGGGTAAGCAGAAAAAACCCCATTGCCCCCTTCGCGCCGGACCGTTGCCGGTCGTTACTTCACCATTGTCGTTATTGGCGGTCCATGTAATTCCCAAACTGGTAATACTCTTAGCAGTTTGGGGTCCTCCCGGTATGGTAGTTCTTACAGAACCCCATATTGCGTCATCTTCAAAACCCTCTTGAAAGCTGCTATAGCCGAATGCCGCCAATGCATTCAGATAACGTACTTCATTCGTATAGGTGAAAACAGCCGCGTAAGACAACTCAACTATCCAAAGTAGGATCCCCGCCCAAAAAAATGAGACGGTAATCTTGCCAAAACGTACGTAATGTTTCTGAACCGTTGCCATAGTAACTTCCTTTGTTGATGTTGCGTTTTCTTAGAGTGTTTTCCACTGTTCTTAAAATTTGCGAAGGACAACTCAGAATGACAATTTAATGAAGTCATTCTGGTGGCATTCTTAAGCTTGGCCTTCTTCTCCAGCGATAGCTGGACTCGCAAAAACCCGTTGTCCCAATTCTCGGTCAATCATGAACAACGCTCCCGGGGAATCGACAGCCAATTTGAGTTGATTAATTACTTGGTCGGCGGAACTTTCTTCCTCCACCTGTTCAGTCACAAACCACTGGAGGAATATGTTCGTCGCATGGTCACTTTCAGCTATTGCAAGGTCAACCAATTTGTTGATGCGTTCGGTCACCATCTGCTCGTGTTCGTATGTGTTTTCGAACGCAGCCAGCGGCGAATCCCATTCTGTGGACGGACCCTCTATTGGCTGTAGAATGACCCTGCCACCCTTTTCGTTTACGTAGTTATAGAATTTCACTGCATGTGTCAACTCTTCTTGCACTTGTACATACATCCATTTTGCAAATCCACTTAGGTTAATCGATTCAAAGTAAGCGGACATTGACATATACAGATATGACGAGTAAAGCTCTTTGTTGATTTGCTCATTTATAGCCTCTTGAATTTTTTCTTTAATCATGAATTGCCTCCTCAATCAATTGGCACGCGTTCCGTACCTAAGTTAATGAGATTTGGGAAATTTAGATTATCAAGAAATAATTACCTTGCCAAGAACGACACCAATGTCGTTTTCGTATGACATCAGGCATTATAGAAATCGACTGGTCACTTGACCAAAGATATGCTTCGGAAATATAGCTCCAAATGAACGGCTGTCGGTACTTTCCGAAGAGTTATCTCCCTCAATGATGCAACTTCCGTCATCAAGCACCGCAGCCACTCGTTTCACCAATCGTAAATCTTTCCGGTAGGGATGGCGGGCTACTACGATGTCACCGGATTGAGGCGTCATCTGTTGATAGGCTCTTGGATTAACCAATACCTCGTCGCCCGATTTGAGTAGAGGAGTCATCGAATTGCCAGCAATGCGAAAACGTAGCCGACGCCGCAGTAACCAAAGTAGTAAATCGCTCAAATTGCTGTCTTTAAGTTTATCAACCATTGAAACCCAACTCCCCTACCAGATTTCCAAACGCCAGTGCACTAGTAAACTGTAAAGTTTGTTTGTAGCCGAATTTGCAAAAATTCGGGGTTTTCCCGAAGTCTTGCGACTTCGGCTACTAAATGCACTAGCTAGCTGTGTACCAAACAACTTCACGATTCTTAGTAGCCCAGAAAATCTCATGAATCTTCTTGATTGCATCCATCAGCGCAGTGGCATCTTCGAGACTGACTTTCTGCTTACACGCTGAACACAACTTCGCCGCTTTCCAGAATATGTCATGCAGGTCTGGGTATTTATCCAAGTGTTCCGGCTTGAAATAGTCTGTCCACAAGACTAGCAGTTCTTTCTTTGCTATTTCAGCTTGCTCCTCTTTGATGGCAATGTACCGGGACATTGTATTAATATAAGCGGCTATAGCCTGCGGGTCTTTGCCATGAAGCGGCGCTAGATCAAGAATCTTCTTCGTCATTGAGACGACAGCTTCAGCAGCGATACGCGCGGAAGCAGGGTCATAAACACCGCATGGCCCGTCACAGTGGGCATGTACTTCTTCTGCGGGGAACCAATCTTTTACTTTTGAAGCAACTTGTTTAATCATTTTTTTCACCTTTCTTTAATTTATTTGAGGGGTTGGTCATAATTGTGGGGTAGGTTTCGATACTACCTTTCAGGTCTACTCAACCCAAGGGTTTCCTAACCTGCCAGTTAGCAGGTTAGAAACCGGCGCCACAGTCTAAGAGACTTAGGAAGTCTAAAATATACTAATAATTTTCGCACAACAGTTCGAAGTAGCTCTGCGCATGGGCGCAAGCAGGACAAATCTCGGGTGCCTCTTTTCCAGTGTGAACGTAACCGCAATTACGGCACTTCCATTTCACTACCTCGTCTCTCTTAAAAACTTTTCCTTCTTCCAAATTCTTACGCAGAGCGTTGTACCTTTTCTCATGTTGTTCTTCAACCTCTGCTACTTCGTGGAAGAATTCAGCAATTTCAGTAAAGCCTTCCTCACACGCGATTTCCTCAAATTCGGGATACATTTCTGTCCACTCGTGGTGTTCACCTTCTGATGCTGCTTTTAAATTGGCATCAGTATCGCCAACTCCTTTAAGAAAGGAAAAAATTCTTTCCGCATGTTCCTTTTCATTGTCGGCCGTTTCTGAAAAAATGCCTGACATCTGCTCAAGACCTGCCTTTTTGGCAACACTCGCAAAATAAGTGTACTTATTGCGTGCCTCAGATTCGCCGGCAAAAGCAGCCAAAAGACTTTTTTCCGTTTTGCTACCTTTCAATTCCATTGAAGTATTTCCTCCTTTTTATTTATCTTTACTACTTAAAATGTGAATCACGGATATGCTACATATTTATTCTTTGCATTGCATACTGGACAAATTTCAGGTGCTTCGCCTTCCAGAGTATGCCCACAGACACCGCATACCTGAATTACATCCAATTCTGGGTCTTTGCCAGCATCCACTGATTCTTTGGCTTTCGTATATAATTCGGCATGAGTCATCTCAGCTTTCAACGCCCAGTCGAATGTCCGGCATGCTCTTTTTTCCTCTTGATGTTCAGCAACAGCTAAGTAAGCAGGATACATCTCATTAATCTCGAAAGTTTCGCCACCGATAGCAATTTGCAGATTGTCCGATGTGCTTCCCAATCCGAAGCCTGCCATACTTGTGACGGCGAAATCTCCTCCAACATTTCTCAGTTCTCGGAAATGATTTTGAGCATGTATCCATTCGGCAAATGAAACTGCAGTGAAGAGCCTTGCAACATTGGGAAATCCATCTTTTCCCGCTTTGTCAGCATAGATGCGATACCTGATGTGCGCTTGGCTTTCACCGCCAAAAGCAGACCTGAGATTGGCCGCTGTCATATCTCCCATATTTTTATACCTCCAAAATTATTGTGAAAAGCAAAAAGTAGATGAACTAACTTACCTCATCAATCAGTTGCGGCGGGTATTTGCAGGAAGGCGTCCGACAAACCAAAGCCCACCGCAACCCCACAAACATTATTAAAACCGCAGCTCCCCGCCGTCAACTGCAACGCTTGGTTAGGCGCAGTACCGATTCTTCTCAATGCGACATGTACACCACACCTTCTGCTGTACTATGCCTTGAGGCGTTGTCATACCGAAGGCTTGATGTTCTGGTTGACTCGGAACAGATTCGTTGGATCGTACTTGTGCTTTATGGCAACCAGACGTTCGTAGTTGTCGCGGTAGGTTGCCTTCACCCGATTCTCACCTTCGTCCATCATAAAATTCACATACGCGCCGCCAGCCGAGTAAGGATGCAACGCCTCCCAGTACTCCTTCGTCCACGCTGTGATCTGTTCATTGTTTGCCGGATCTGGATCAACGCCGACAATAACCTGAGACCATTTGGTATCACGATAACTCCACGCCGTGTCATTGTTGCCAACCCGGTGGGCTGCACCATCAATCGGATAAAGGTGCGTGGTCGAATGCATCGTGGGCATCTCTGAAGCATGCTTCACGTGTAAAGCAATGGCCTCATCACTCAATTCGTTGACGAAATCAGCCTTCCAATACCACTGTAAGCCGGGTGGATAGATTGGATCAAAAGCACTTTGCAGGGCAGGGAAAGGCATGGAATGAATACCGTACAGTGCTGGGGGGCCAAATTCTTTTATTGGTTGAAAGACGTCGTCTGCGTCCGCTTCTGACCCGGTATAACACCACACCACAACACACATTTTTTTCAGATGTAATTGCTCGGGAAATGGTGGCCCCGGCGGTACAGTCAAGAAAGCAAAGAAACCGTTGAGGTCTTCTGGTGCTGTCGGAATAAAGTCACGATACCATTGCATCACTTCAGTTGCCTGCTCAAGCGGCCAAAGCGTCGGCCCACCGATAATGGTGCTGATAGGATGCAACCGGAACAGGAAAGCGGTGACAACACCAAAGTTGCCGCCTCCGCCGCGTATCGCCCAAAAGAGATCGTCGTTTTCTTCAGCACTAGCCGTCACGAATCTTCCATCGGCCAGCACCATGTCCGCCGCTAATAGATTGTCGATCGATAGACCGCACTTGCGCGTCAGATGACCAAGCCCACCGCCGAGGGTAAGTCCGCCAACCCCGGTCGTTGAGATGATGCCACTGGGAGTGGCAAAACCGAAGGCATGGGTTGCGTGGTCCACATCACCCCAGGTGCAACCGCCTCCGACTCGGACGGTACGCGCTTCAGGGTCAACACGGGTGTACTTAATCAGCGACAGATCGATGACCAGACCATCATCGCATATACCCAGACCGGCGCCATTGTGACCACCGCCTCGAATCGCAACGAGCATGTCGTTTGAGCGACCAAAATTGACGGCGGCAATTACGTCCGCCACATCGGAACAGCGAGCAATCAGGCGCGGGCGTCGGTCAATCATGCCATTGTAAACCTTGCGGGCGTCATCGTAGCCCTCGTCGTTGGGTTGGATAAGCTGACCGCGTAAGGTCGCCTTGAATTCTTCTATGGTTGTTTCATTAATCATGATGTCCTCCTTAGCTTGTTATTATGTCTAACTTGTTATTACAATCTTAGTTTTGGCAATAATTAAATTTTGATAGCTTCCGCTGCCAACTTTGGAAACCACCCATTAGTAATTTTACCAATTTATCATCCTCATTTCAAGGACTTTTCTTGCTAGTTGGAACATTCCAATCTGGTGGGCGTAGTAGCACTTGTACTTTCCTTTGATGTACCAATCGGCTGTTTCATCTGTCGAAACCTTGTCTTCGCAATCCTCAAATAATTCGCATTCCCTGCACTCCTTGAGCGGTTTACGAAGTAAACTGCTGAGCGTAGCGAACATACTTTCCTGGCGTAGAGTATCCCAAAAGATTCGTGTTGTCTACATTCAGAGTATCTTCCGCTTTCTCATCTATCACTTTATCTTCCACATTCTTTCGGTATGTCACATCGTGGACTATATCCCACAAACTGTATTCACACATAATTTGATCGACATCTCTCAATGTTCTGGCAGCAGGATGAGATGTAAAACCACAAGCAACATAGAAGGCGGGATTCCAATAACTAAAAGAACATTCACATTAATTCACATCCCAAACTCCCTTCATCTTGTGTGCATCGCGTTCGCGTTCTGCCTGGGCACGAATCTTATAGGCACAGTCACGGACAACCCCGTAGAGCACTCTACATCCATCGTCTTCACTATCTAAATCGCCCATGTCTGCCAGGATAAGCAACTGCCTTGCTATCTCCAACGCCTCAACAATATGTTCATTACAGGCACTCGCCATCTGGC
>JACKQG010004305.1_pt1 | contig 16615 bp, 14 predicted proteins | sample 8237621 | NCBI WGS metagenome assembly JACKQG01 (sample SAMN15677084, study PRJNA649215) | marine metagenome | biome: marine; feature: Black Sea; material: saline water; isolation source: suspended particulate matter (SPM) from the Black Sea western gyre | collected 2013-06-09/2013-06-10 | depth...
TGACAATTTGAAAATTAAGTTAAGCGCTTGCCTGGCTTACTCCATTGCCTAATAATTTTAAAAGCTTAATCATTTCAAAAGGTTTTGACAACTTCGGGCACTTCTCCAATTGTTGATGTTTTCCTTCGTAATCGCGAAAATCGTACGCAGACATTAAAATGATATGAATCTCGGGATACAGCTCTTTAATAATTCTGGCAAGAACAAATCCATTGATATCAGGCATTTTAACGTCTGTTAAAACGAAATCATAACATTCTTCCTTTAACTTACCCAATGCAACTTGTGCATTTTTTGCTACGTCCACGAGGTAACCTTCTCTTCCCAACCCAATGCTTAGTGAAATCCGCACGTTTTTTTGGTCATCTACTACAAGTATCTTCCTCATCACAACCCTACCCCACACTAGTTTTTTCACTCCATACTAAGTAGATATGAAGGAATTAAATTGATATAATTAATTAATTCGTTTTAAATCAGGCAAAAAGAATGCCATTATACTTTTATATTTATTACTTAATTGTAAAAATCTTTAATTATAGAAAAAACAATAGGTAATATGATTATTATTTTGAATGACCAGTTTTTCAAATCGTTTAAGAAGATAGGAAATTTTCATTGTGAAATAATTTTTTTTCAAATTGTAATTGATTGCATTCCCAAAGGGTTGGCTCAATGGAAGTTTTTATGTGAAATAGAGTTGTCAAAATATGGTAGAGGTCCGAATGATAGTGTCTATATTTGGTATGTGGAATAGATGTTGTTTGGAAGGGATTTTGGTTAGATCAACAAAGTCAGTTACAATAAAAAGGCTGAGGCGAAGGCAGAGCAAGGTATATTATAAGGGTTAAGGATTTTCTTTTCTTCCTTCGCCTATGCCTTCGCCTGCACTTTAAGTTACAAGTGATTTATTAATTTTTTTCTTCGCCAGTGGTCAGGATTCCATATTGCTTAAGCTTACGCCATAAGGTGGTTGTGGAAATACCAAGTTTTTGTGCTGTTAATTTTTGATTACCCTCATATCGCTCCAAGGTACTAAGTATGAGCCATTTTTCCATTTCTTCTAATGTCATATCGGTTTTATCTTCAACAGCTTTCTTAATTCTTGGCACTCCTTGTGGAAAAGATAAAGCTAAATCATCGGTTTCAATGTTATTTTTTGTGCACAGTACCATTGTTCTTTCAACAATGTTCTCTAACTCCCTTACGTTACCTTCCCAGTTATAATCTAAAAATAGTGACAGGGCTGATGGTGAAATGGTCTTAATTTTTGTATTATTATCGCGGGCATATTTTTGTATGAAATGATTGACTAAAATCGGAATGTCTTCTTTTTTTTCTCGCAATGGCGGGATATAGATTGGAATTACGTTTAGACGGAAATAAAGATCTTCTCTAAATTTACCTTCTTTAATAAGCTCTTTAATGTTTTGATTTGTTGCAGCGATAATTCTTACATCGACATTAATAGGCCTCGTATCACCAACTCTTTTTATTTCACCATGTTCGATGGCGCGCAATAATCTAATTTGAGTTTGCGGAGGTGCATCACCAATTTCATCTAAAAATATTGTGCCCAAATCTGCTTCTTCAAAAATTCCTTTTTTATCTTTAATGGCGCCAGTGAACGCGCCCTTAATATGTCCAAACAATTCGCTGTCGATTAAATTTTCCGGCAGCGCGCTAATGTTAACAACAAGGATTGGTTTTTCGGCGCGATAACTATTATTGTGAATTGCTTTTGCAACTAATTCTTTACCGGTACCACTAGCACCCGTTATCAGGACTGTGCTATCTGTGTGTGCTACCTGGGCTACTAATTTTAGAATTTTATACATGGGTTCTGAATTGCCGATTATATTTTCAAATTTGTATTTTTCTTTAAGTTCTCCACGCAGATATTTTACTTCTTTTGATGCCTGGGATTTTTCCAGCGCTTTTTCAACTAATATGATAAATTTTTCGGATTTGATTGGTTTTTCGATAAAATGGTATGCGCCAAGTTTGATCGCTTCAACCCCGGTTTGTATAGTCCCTTCACCCGTAATAACTATAACTTCGGTAGCAGGGCGTATTTTTTTGGATTGTTTTAAAACCTCAATCCCATCAACCGGGCTCATTATCAAATCGGTTATAACAAGGTCGAAATATTTTTCTTTTAAAAGTTTTATGGCTTTATTGCCGGAGTTAGCTTCAACAACATTGTAATTATCAATCCTTGATAATTGTATGGCAATGGGTCGCCTCACATGCTCTTCGTCGTCAACTAATAAGATGTCTGCCATTTATAAAAACTCCTAATTTTAATATTCAAAGAGGATAGGTTAAAGGTAAATTAATGCAAACTTCTGTTCCCTGATCGAGTTCGGTTTCAACTTTAATTTCACCATTGTGGTAATAAATAATTCTTTCACAATATGCTAATCCCAAACCAATATGGTTGGTTTTTGAAGAGAAAAAGGGTATGAACATCCTTTCAAAATCAGCTTCGTAAATTCCGGTACCGATGTCTTTTATTTTAATTTGAATTTGTTTCTCGTGAAATTCATTAGTAACGATACTCGAGTATATACTAATATTCCCACCTTGCGGCATTGCTTCTACTGCATTTGTTATAATGCGTTCCAGTACATTGGACATTTGTTTACGATCAATATAAGCTTTTGGTAAGTTTTCATCCAATTCAATTTCTTTTGTTATTCCAATAAAAAAATTTTTGTTAAAGGTTTGAAAAGTCTCCGCAATGAGTAAGTTGATTTGTGAAAATTCAAATTTTGGGCCTTCTAACCAAGTGAATTCCCTGAATTTTCCAATAATACCATTTAAATTCATTACTTCTTCGCAGATAATATCCATGAGTTCCTGATCCTGGTTATTCAGTTCCAACCCGTCTCTCAAAACATCAACTGATGTGTTTATTGATTGGAGCGGATTCTTGACTTCATGAGCAACCCCGGCTCCAAATTTTGCAATTGTATCGCGCTGTTCTGAGTTAATGATACCCAGTTGCGTTCTTCTTATTTTGCTCACATCGGTTATAGTGGCAAAAAACTTTTGGTATTCGGGAATCCAATTGAGCGTTAGGACGATAATTTTTTGGTATCCTTGCCGATTGAAAAATTTGCATTCAAAAGTTTCTGCATCCAAATTTGCTGAAGAATTTGTTGAAAAGGCTTCGAGGTATTTTTTAATATTAGAATGGCATTTCCCTGAAATGAAATTTATGAAAAAATTCTTTTCAACAATTTCTTTTTGGGAATACCCGCATAATTCTTCAAAATTTTTATTTATTGAATGAATTGTGCTATCTGTATTCAAAACAGCAAGTGCAGTGCCTGTGTTCTCAAATAAGAAATCAAATTCTTTTTTGTATTCTTCCAACACTTAATTCTCAATGATATAATAAATAGGATCAACAGTTGATGATATAAATTAACAACTTTTCAGTTTATTGTCAAGCAGATTTTATGCTATTTTGTGATTATTTTATCTTGAATTTATTGAAAATTATCATTTCGTTTATATTATTTCGATATTGTAATTTCAAGCAGATTTATATTTATCGGTGTACTATGCGAAAAAAATATTTGACAATTAAAATGAGATTTTGTGTTCAGAAAGAGTAGATTTTGGTGTAATTTTTTTGGTGCGAAAAGAATTTTCTAATGAACCTTTATGTCGGTTGCCTCAACATTCAGCAGTTTGCAAAGCTGCCCCAATTTAAATGGCTTTGAAAGTTGAGGATACCTACGCAGTTCTTTATATTTTTTTTGAACATCTTCAAAATCATAATCAGACATAAAAATTATTTTGATACTGGGGTGAAGTTCTCTTACGATTGTCGCCAATACAAAGCCATTTACATTGGGCATTCTAATATCGGTTATTAAAACGTCATATTGTGATTGGTTCAATTTAAAAAGCGCTTGCTCAGCACAGTTGCTATCATCTACTTTAAAGCCGATCCGTTTGAGACCATGACTTACTGAATTGCGAATACTCCACCGATCATCTACCACCAAAATTCTCTGTCCCTGTCCGCTCATTATGAATGGTCCAATTTAGATAGTTTTCTTTCTGTAACGATTAATATAATAATGTTTTGCTTGCTTATTGCAAAAAAAATGCCACCTAACAAAAAAAAAACGATTTTATTGATTGATAGTATTAATGCGATAATAAACAATATGTTATAAGAAACATAACAAACCTATTATACAAAATACAAATTGTTAATCCAATAAAACAGTTTCATTATGAAACGTATGTTTTCAATTTGTAATGTTATAAATATTTCATTTTATTCTGAATGATCATACTTAATTTTTGTGGATTAAAAGGCTTTGGAATGTAATTATCAGCTCCTGTAGAAAGCGCTTTGTCAATATCTTGTACTTGTGTTTTCCCTGTGATCGGTTATCCTAAATATAATATCGATAATAAAACGCCATTCAGCATTTAAAATATCTTGACTTTGTCATAAGAATTAGTTATTTTTTTAACTCAATTAATCTCAAAAATTACAAAATAAATTTGATTTTTGAACCCCACCTAATTAATGATGATGAGAAATATATATTAAATGTCAAATAAAGTTTTTAAGCAATGCGGCGCCTGTAAATTTGTGTGGAATACAGTTGATGGATTTATTAATGATAAAAATGTAAAAATACTATGGCTGCAGGTAATTCCTGGTTTCCCGGATGCCAATTGCATTATCTTTGAACATCGGGGATGCGGAAGCACCATTTCAGTATTATCAACAAAACTTCGCTTTTTATTAAAACGAGAATTCGATTATACAGAAGATTTATACGGCACAGATGAGTGTAATGATTTCTGTAATACCAGGGATACTATGGCAGCTTGTGATAAAAAATGTGTCAATGCCCAGGATCGGGAACTGGCAAGATTATTGGTTTCGCTTAAATGGGCGGATCAGTAGTTATTCATACTATATTCAATTATCATTAATGAAAATAGAAGTTGAGTTAAAAATATTATCAATGAGTTAACTCGAAAAACCACTAATTACACTAATTACACGAATGTAAATGCCACTAATTTCAATAAGATCATTTAGTGAAAATTCGTGGAATTAGTGGTAAAAAGTTTTTTTGATTAGGCTCATCAATAATTATTTTACCATTTTTTTTAATAAACAATTACAGCATTTTAATTAGGGAGAGAACCATGGCTGAAAATCCAAAAATATTAATTATTGATGATGACGAAGACTTTCGTATTTCTATTCGAACTTTGCTCCAAAGTCACAATTATGACACAGTTGAAGCTGATTCAGGAAAGCAAGGATTGGAAAAAATTAAGAGCGAAAAACCTGATTTAATTTTATTAGACATTATGATGGAGACAATGGAAGAAGGTTATCTTTTGAACCAGGTGATAAAATTTCAGAAGCAATATGAAGATTACAAAGATGTGCCTATTTTAATGGTTTCTTCAATTCAGGAAGAACCGTTATCAAGATTCCCTGCCGCCGCCGGTCAGGTTGACATGATCACGCCGGATTATTATTTTTCAAAACCTGTTGATATTCCAAAATTCTTGGAAACAATTAAAAAAATTCTGAGCAAATGAAAATGCACTGAATACTTGATATGTTAAAATAAAAATTTAAATATAAACTAACGCTGAGGTCGCTGAAAGCGCAGAGCAAATAGTAGATTAAAAATAGTAATATTATTTCATTGTGAATTCTCAGCGTCCTTTGCGAACTCGGCGTTAAAATATTAATATCCTCAAAGCGTGAAAAATAATACCGAGAAAATGAAATGACTAACGAAGCAAACGGTAACCACTTTATCATTGTGATTGATGATGACCCTGTCATGCGATTATCATGTTTTAAAATATTGGAAAAGATTGGTTACGAGGTTGAAACGTATGAAGATGGTATTCAGGGATTAAAGCGAATTGATGAAAGAAAACCAGACTTACTTGTAGTTGATTTAAAAATGCCTAAAATCGGTGGAATGGAAGTAATTTCCAGAGTCCACAAAATTGATCCTGATATTTGTATTGTTGTAATCACAGGTTATGCGACAATAGGTACTGCAGTAGAAGCGATGAAAGCTGGCGCTTATGATTTTTTACCAAAACCATTTACCCCTGATGAACTTCGCCTGATCGTAAATCGGGGTCTTGAACGAAATGAGTTAGCAAAGAAATCGAAAAAATTAAAAGAAGAAAAGGAGAATCTTGAGCGCCGTTTCATTACTTTTGTCTCCCACCAATTACAATCTCCGTTAGTAGCTGTCCAGCAATATTTAGAAGTCTTAAATCATTTGAAAGACACACCAGGTAAAAAACAACTTCAACAAGAATGGATAAACAGGTCATTGTTACGGATTAGAGAATTATTAGATATAGTCCGTGACTGGCTCACTATTTCCAAAATTGAATCGGGCAGCTTTGTTGATTGCACTGGATCAGTTTCATTACAATCAATAATAAACAATGTTAGTGCTACTTATGAAACAATGTGCACGGAAAAACATATCACACTGATTTCAGATGTGCCGGATAATTTGAGCTTGGTAAAAGGCAGCGATGAATGTTTAAGAATGTTGTTTGCCAATTTAGTGCATAATGCTGTTAAATATAATACGAAAAAAGGCACAATTAAAATTACAGCACAGGAAGATAAAGATGTCATTTTTGTTTCAGTTTCAGACACCGGAATTGGCATCCCCGATGAAAAATTAGAATTAATCTTTGATGATTTTTACCGGGTGAAAGACGATGCAACAAAAAATATTTCAGGTACAGGTCTTGGTCTGCCGATTTGTAAAAAAATAGTAACTGAGTTAGGAGGAGAAATAGAAGTTCATTCTAAAATTAATCAAGGTTCTAAATTTCGAGTAATTTTACCCAAATACAAGGGGTGATAAAGTGAAACCGATTTTGCGTACGTTTTCTTTAAGAGTTAGACTGATTATTGTTTATGTTCTTGTTGTCGGCGCAGGTGGTTTAATTACATCATTCATTGGCTCTTTAATCGTAAATCAAACGACAACGAATCAGGCAAAGAGCAAGGTCCACCATGATTTAAAAACCGCTCGCATGGTTTACGACAAACAACTATTACTCATCAAACAAGCGATTTATATCGGGGCATCCGGCAATACAATTCAACAATGTCTTCATAATCATGATCGAGCCAGGTTAATTTCCCGACTCAAACAAATTCGCCAGGATACCGATATCGATTTTATTTCAGTAACAGATAATAGGGGACAAGTAATATTGCGAATAACCCAACCAGACCACCTGGGTGATGATGTATCAGGAATTTCAGTAATTCAAGCTGCTCTTGCTGGAAAAACTGCTATGGGAACTGAAATTTTAACAGAACAGATGCTTTTAAATGAAGATAAACAATTGGCAGGTCAGGCTCATTTCCGTTTAATGGACACGCCCAGGGCAAAGCCTACTGATAGAACTGAAGAAACATCAGGAATGGCGCTGATGGTTGCCTCACCGATTTTTGCAACTGATGGAAAACTTATGGGCGTGTTGTATGGCGGGCATCTGTTAAACCGTAATTTTAAAATTGTCGATCGCGTCTGGGAATTGGTTTATAAAGGAGAAAAATTTCGGGAGAAGGATATTGGAACGGTTACCATATTTCAGAAAGATTTAAGAGTTTCAACCAATGTAAGAACCGAAGATGGAAAACGAGCGTTAGGCACTCGTGTATCGGAAGAAGTTTATGATGCTGTTTTAATAAGGGGTGAAGTATGGTCTGCCCGGGCTTTTGTTGTTAATGATTGGTATATTAGCGAATATGAACCAATTCAAAATTATAATGGAGAAATTATCGGCATTTTATACGTGGGATTGCTGGAAAAAGCTTATGTTTCCACCAGAAATAAAGTGATAACTGCTTTTATGATCATTGCAACTTTAGGTTTTATTATTATTATCGCTATTAGCTATTTAATGACGCGAACCATTACCAAACCGCTGAGCGAAATGGTTGAGGTAACAAAAGCAATTGCTTTGGGTGATCTAAATAAAGAAGTGAGGGTCGAATCTAAAGATGAGATCGGGCAACTTGCTTCTTCATTTAATAAGATGGTAGTTAGTCTTAAGAAAATGCGCCTGGAATTAGAAGAGTGGGGAAAGACGCTGGAACAAAAAGTTAAAGAACGGACTGACGAATTGGCGGCGATGCAAAATACCCTGATGCAGTCGCAGCGTTTAGCTTCGCTGGGAAAATTAGCGGCTGGTATTGCTCACGAAATTAATAATCCTTTGGGGGGTATTTTGGTGTTAAGCACTCTTGTATTAGAAGATTTAAAAAAGGAAGATCCCCACCGGGAAAATTTGGATGAAGTTATCAAACAAACGATGCGCTGTAGAGATATTGTGAAGGGATTATTACAATTTTCCAGGCAGGAAAAGGGGAAGATGGAATATGTCAATGTCAATGTTGTTTTAAATATTACCTTATCACTAATTGAGAAGCAGGCAATGTTTCATGACATTGATGTCATCAAAAATTTTGAGGAACGACTTCCGTCAATTTTAGGAGACCAATCACAGTTACAACAGGTTTTTATTAATATCATTTTAAATGCCGTTCAGGCGATGAATGAGGTTGGTAAACTCACAATTGATACATACCACGATAAGAAAAATGATATGGTGATTATTGATATTGCTGATAATGGCTGTGGTATACCGGAAAATACCCTTGATAAAATTTTTGATCCATTTTTTACGACAAAAGAAGTTGGTGAAGGTACCGGCTTGGGATTGGCAATCGCTTATGGTATCGTCACAAAATACAAGGGACGGATGACTGCGAAGAGCCAGGTGGATGAAGGCACAACATTTACAATGAAATTCCCGGTGGTTGATAAATAGTTATTCTGGACATATTTTGACATCAAGATTTTAATGCTTTTTGTAATTATTAAATCATAGGATTGAACACCATTGATACTCTCCCACGGAAATGAAATCCCACAGAAGAAAATAGTGATAAAAATATTTCTGTGACGTGTTCCATTTCTGTAGGCTGAAAAAACAAACAAAACACTACATTTTTAATTTAAAAAAAATATGCCGCAAAATGATTTTAAAATATTAGTTGTTGATGATGATGAATCCATCCGTTTGTCATTTAAGCTATTGCTTAATAAAGAAGGTTTAGAGTCTGTAATTGTTGAGAGTGGCAAAAAATCTTTGGAGATATTAGCAGTGCAAAAATTTGAACTGGCATTTGTTGATTTAAAAATGCCGGAAGTGGGAGGGCTTGAAGTATTAAAAGTCATAAAGGAAAAATCACCTACCACTCATGTTGTAATAATCACAGGATTTGGAACTGTAAACTCCGCAGTTGAAGCCATGAAATACGGCGCTTCAGATTTCATTCAAAAACCATTTATGCCCGATACCATTCGTCAGATAATTAAAAAATATCGCATAAAAAACACATCATCGGGCAAAAGTAAAATTAAACAACTCCAATTTAGCAGAGATGGTAAAATTGATACTATCATTGGCACAAGTCCCAAAATGACAGATGTTTATAATCTTGTTTTAAAAGTTGCTCCAACTGACAGCACCGTTTTGATAAATGGAGAAACAGGGACAGGCAAAGAACTCATCGCAAAAGCAATTCATTTCAACAGCAATAGGAAAGATAAACCTTTTCTTACAGTAGATTGCTCCTCTTTGGTTGAAACCCTTTTTGAAAGTGAGCTTTTCGGACACGTAAAAGGATCGTTCACTGGCGCTATCGCGACTAAACACGGAAGTTTTGAATTAGCTGACGGCGGCACTTTCTTTTTTGATGAAATAGGGAACATCTCCCTAAATATCCAGGCAAAAATATTACGCGCCATACAAGAAAAAGAAATCAAAAGAGTTGGGGCAACAGAAACTATCAAAGTTGATGTTAGGGTTCTTGCGGCGACCAACAAAGATTTACGTTTGGCTGTACAAGAAGGTAGTTTCCGTGAAGATTTATATTATCGGCTCAGTGTTATTCCCATTCAATTGCCAGGTTTGTTTGAGAGGGAAGAAGATATAATGCCGCTAGCAAATCATTTTTTAGAGAAGTATAATCAAAAACGAAAAAAGACACTAACAGGTTTTTCCAAAAAGGTACAGGAAATATTTTTAATATATAACTGGCCCGGCAATGTACGAGAATTGGAAAATGTAATCGAGCGTGCGGTTGTTATTGAAGATGAGAAAATTGTAACTCTTTCCAGCTTACCTTCTCACATTAACGAATCCGGCAGAAAACAGATCGATAAAACCATAAATATAAAAAGCCTTGAAGAATTAGAAAAACAACATATTATTGAAGTACTGGTAAGTACGAAATGGAATCGTTCCAAATCTGCCAGAATTTTGGGGATAGATAGAAAGACGTTGTATGATAAATTGAAGCGTTATGATATTGAGAAAGACAATTCCTGAAAACTGTGGATTTTCACCCCAGCCCTAACTTATTAAAAATAATCAAAATAATAACTCCTCTATAAAAGTGTAGAGAATCTCCCCACTTTTTATTGAATATCTTTATTTTACTAAATAATTTCACAGATCATAACTTGATAATAATTAATAAAATAGCATCCTGTTTAAGATTAGTTTAAACATGGCATGTGATTTGTATTAAACAGGATAATTAATTTTTAAAAACTATGTATATGTAGGAGCAGGACAATAGTAATGAATGATTCACATCCCGGTCAGGTATTAATAATTGATAAAGACCAGGGAAAAAATACATCAAAATTGATGGAAATGTTGTCAGATGTAGATGTTACAGTCGATTACGATCTCGGTACAGCAATTCATCGTTTTCAAAAAAACCGCTTTGATACAATTGTGGTTGACGCAAATATCAAAGGAATGCAAATTGACCGGATCATTCAGATATTGAAAGACATAGATCCCACAATAAAAATTATTGTTAAAACAGACAGAAATTCAAAGACGCTTGAAGCAAAAATCAGGAAAGAAGAAATCTATTATTATCACCTTGATTCGTTTGGCCCGGATGATCTAAAGCTTGCAATTGACAGTGCAGTTGTTCGAAAGCCACTTTATGGTTCAAATATTAAATATCAAAATTTTGCAGGGGAGAAGAGTAAGCTTGTATTAATGGTTGATGAAGATGATAGGTTTATTGATATCCATAAAACCAATTTAGAAAATCATGACTACCGCGTTACTGTGTGTTATGATGCTGATGAAGGAATTGAGCGAGCAAAAAAAGAGACACCAAATATTATTTTAGTTGACATAAATACACCGCTCGGTAGTGAAGGTCTTCACTTCATTGAAATGTTGATGAACGAAAAAAGAATTATGAGTATCCCGCTTTTGATTTTTATTACAAAAATAATGACAGAAAAATATGAAAAAATTTTAGAACGGGTAGAATCATCGCTTCCGATCTGGTCTTATTTGGAGAAACCAATTAAGATTGAAGAAGTGATTCCAAAAATTGAGGAATTAACAAATTAAAGACAAAAATATGAATGATGAAAAAAATATTCTTGTTGTTGATGACGACGATGTCATTCGGATGGCTTGTGAATTAACGCTAAAAGCTGAAGGAATTAAAGTCGATACTGCTGAAAATGGCAAAATTGGAATTGAAAAGGTCAAGGTGAAATCATATGATATGATTTTACTTGACCTGATGATGCCGGAGATGCCAGGCGCTGAATTTTTGGATTTTGTTCACGAATATGATGACAGCATAATTGTTATTATCATAACAGGATTTGCCACTATTGAGTCTGCTGTTGATACTCTAAAAAAAGGCGCTTACGATTACCTGCCAAAACCGTTTACTCCCGAGGAGTTGCGCAATCTTGTGAGAAAAGGATTGGAACGACGTAAACTTTTAAAAGAACGGGAGCAAAATCTTAAAAAGATTGCCGCTGAACAATCACGTTTAACAACAATCATTAATTGTATGGGTGAAGGACTCATCGCAACTGACAAAGATGGACAATTGCTACTCATTAATTCTGTTGCAAGTAAATTATTAGGAATAAAGGAACCATGTGAAACTGGTAAGCACATCAAGAATTATTCTATTCATAAAGAATTAGAAAAGTGGATAATTGAGACGTTAGAAAAAAGCAGGTACCCGAAAAAATATTTTAACAAAGAATTCATTTTCGATGAAACAGAAGGTCTAATCGTTTCCGTAACCCTGGCGCCGATAAAAGAAAAGAAAAATGAAATTTCAGGACTGGTTCTCGTGTTGATGGATATTTCTGAAGAAAGAAAATTTGAGCGGATGAAGGTTGAATTTCAGAAAATGGTGTCAGTCGTAGCTCACGAACTCAAAGCGCCGATCAATGCCATTGAAGGATATTTAGACCTTATTTTAAAAGGATACGTGGAAAATAAACCAGAGAAAAGAACGGAATATTTACAAAGGTCAATTGATAAGTCAGAGAAGTTGCGCAATTTGGTTCAGGATTTGTTGAGTTTAACTTCCATTGAATCGGGAAAAATTACCAGGGAAATGAAATCAGTAAACATTAAACCTATTCTACTTGAAATTTGTACTCTTCTGGAAAATGAAGCTCGAAAAAAGAATTTAAAAATAATAAAACAGTTTCCCGAAAAAGTGGCGCTAATAACAGGCGATAAAAAAGCGCTGGGATTTTTATTTACTAATTTGATCAGCAACGCGATAAAATATAATACGCAAAATGGCGAAATTGAAATAAGGATTGAACAGGATGGCAAATATTTAAAAGTGACTTTCAGTGATACTGGAATAGGAATTTCTGAAAAAGAATTGAGCCATATATTTGATGAATTTTACAGATCAAAAAGTGAAAAGATACAAAAGATTGCCGGAACAGGATTGGGCTTAAGTATTGCCAAAAGAATTGCGGAACTGCATAATGGAGAAATCAAAGTGAGCAGCAAATTAGGTGAAGGAAGTGTGTTTGAAGTTACTTTGCCTGTTTTAGAAATTAATAAATAGTCAAATATTAAAATTTGAAACGAGGAGTGATTAAGTTATTATGATCGAGATTGAAGTGAACAGCAGCAAAATCCAGGCAGAACCTGGTGAAACAATTTTATCAGCGTTAAAAAGAGCGGGAATTAACGTTCCAACTTTGTGTTATCATGAAAAATTAAAACCAGCTGGCAGATGTCGTTTGTGTGTGGTTGAAGTTGAAGGACAAAAAGATCTAATCCCTTCATGTGCATTTCCGGTCAGTGAGGGCATGAAAATCAAAACGCATTCTCCAAAGGTTTTAGAAGCACGGCGAAATTTATTGGAACTGATGGTATCAAACCATCCTGATGATTGTCTCTATTGTGTTAGAAATGGGAATTGTGATTTAAGACAATTAGTTGATGAATATGGTGTTGGCGAACGAAGATTGCCAAAAAATGCAAAAGTCGAAGAAAAAGATGTTTCAAGTTTATCTATTGTTCGTGATCCCAATAAATGTATTCTTTGTGGAAAATGTGTCCGCGTGTGTGAAGATATTCAAGGTGTTGTAGCAATTGAGCTAATGGGAAGAGGTTTTGAAACTTTTGTTGGGATTGAAAACGACAAAGAAATGGGTTACTCGAGATGTATTAACTGTGGTCAATGTGTTCTTGCCTGTCCCACCGGTGCTCTAACTGAAGTCAGTCATGTACAGAATGTCATAGATGCAATTAATGATCCTGATAAAGTCGTGGTCGTTCAACATGCACCTTCAATTTCAGTTAGTATTGCTGAAGAAATGGGCTATACGCCGGGTAAAGATTTTGACGGCATCATGTGCGCGGCATTCAGAAAAGTCGGATTTGATTATGTCTTTGATACATCGTTTTCTGCTGATCTGACAATTATGGAAGAGGGTTCAGAACTTGTTCATCGCCTTAATAACAATGGTGCTTTACCTCAATTCACCAGTTGTTCACCTGGATGGATCAAATATATTGAACAATTCTACCCCGAATTGTTGGATCATGTTTCCACCTGTAAAAGTCCCCAGCAAATGATGGGAGCTATTATTAAAAGCATGTTTGCTGAAAAAATGGATGTTGATCCATCAAAGATTTACAGCGTTTCGGTAATGCCATGTACAGCGAAAAAGTTTGAAGCGCAACGTCCAGAGATGGGACGAAATGACATATCTGATGTTGATGCTGTTCTAACAACACGCGAACTGGGCAAGCTCTTCCACAAATTTGGAATAAATTTTCACATTCTGAAACCAGAAAAAGCGGATACACCCTTCGGAGTAAGAACGACTGCTGGTAAAATATTTGGCGCATCTGGTGGTGTAATGGAAGCGGCAATTCGCTCTGCCTATTTCTTAATAACAGGTAAAGAATTGGAAGAGTTAAAGGTTGAAGCTGTTCGTGGATTAGAAGGAATAAAAGAGGCAAAAGTAAATATTAATGGTCTGGAAGTCGGAGTCGCTGTTGCCCACACATTGAAAAATGCAAAAATTTTACTTGACCAAGTTCGCGATGGCAGAAAGGATTTACACTTCATCGAAATTATGACATGCCCAGGAGGCTGTGTAGGCGGAGGAGGACAACCCTATGGTACAAATGTCGAAACAGTAATCGCCCGAACTAAAGCATTGTATAAACTGGATGATAATGAAGAAGTAAAAACTTCACATAGTAATCCCTGGGTTCAGAGATTATATGAAGAATTTCTTGGCGAGCCTTTGAGCCATAAGAGCCATGAATTGCTCCATACAGATTATCATAAAAGGGAAATGTAAAATAAAATGAAAAATAATTGTAACTGTTTACCGCAGAGAACGCAAAGGACGCTGAGAAAAAAGTATAAAAAAACTCTGTAGTTAAATTGTGGTCAACTGAATAGTTACAAACAATAATAAATATTAAGTTGTAAGAATGCTAATTTGGAGGATAATATAAATGTCTTTGCCTTCTGTAAATAAAACCGAAAGTTCGGAATATAAAATAAAAAAAAATGTTGTCGGAAAAATAAGGGAACTTACAGAATCTTTTCCCGAAAAGAATTCTGCTATGATTCCGGCAATGCATCTCATTCAAGATGAATTTGGCTGGCTGCCTGATCAAGCTATCAGAGAATTAGCTGACATTCTAAAGGTTGCTCCTAATAAAATTTATGGCGTTGCTAGTTTTTATTCAATGTTTAATTTAAAACCTGTCGGCAAATATCATATACAGGTTTGTCGAAATGTATCATGTCAACTTATGGGTGCAAAAAATGTCATTGAACATTTATCTAAAAAGTTAAATATTCAACCAGGTGAAACAACAGAAGATAATAAATATTCAATTTCTCAAGTTGAATGTTTAGGTTCATGCGGCACAGCGCCCGTAATGATGATCAACGATAAATATTATGAGAATTTAACTGAACAAAAAGTTGACGAAATTATAAAAACGTTACAATAGAGGAGCTACGATCTATGATAGAAGAGAAGAAAGTCCTGACGCGGCACGTTGATGTTGCGGATATGGGAAAAGTAAAAAACTATGTGCAAGATGAAGGATACGAAGGGCTGAAAAATGCATTTGAAAAAAAGCCTGAGGAGATCATTAACGAAGTAAAAAAATCATTTCTACGTGGTCGCGGTGGAGCAGGATTCCCTACCGGTTTCAAATGGTCATTTTTGCCAAAAGAAAAATCAAAACCTGTTTATCTTATCTGTAATGCAGACGAAGGTGAACCAGGAACTTTTAAAGACCGTCAGATTATGGAACATGATCCTTTGCTGCTAATTGAAGGAATGACTATTGCTGGTTATACAATGCAAGCAGACCTGGGAATTATTTATATAAGGGGCGAATTTAAATGGATCGCTGAAATTCTGGAAGCAGCAATTGAAGATGCCCGAAAGAAAAATTATCTTGGTAAAAACATAATGGGTTCTGGTTTTGATTTTAACATTCTCGTAATGCGAGGCGCCGGTGCGTATGTTTGTGGTGAAGAAACCGCACTGATTGAATCTATTGAGGGGAAACGCGGGGAACCAAGAATGAAACCTCCGTTTCCAGCAAACACCGGACTGTACGGCTGTCCGACGATTGTTAATAATGTTGAAACACTTGCCAGCATTCCCTTCATTTTGAAACATGATGCAGAGACCTTTAAGCTAATGGGGTCATTCCAGAGCGCTGGTACAAAATTGTATGGAATATCTGGACATGTTGAAAAACCTGGCGTTTACGAATACCCATTGGGAACGAATCTCAAAGACTTAATTATGTATGCTGCCGGTGGCATGAGAAATGATAAAAAAATGAAAGCTGTGATACCTGGCGGATTATCTTCTCCCATTTTGAAAGCTGATGAAATCAATATCGATATGGATTTTGATGCGTGTGTTAAAGCAAACACAATGCTGGGTTCTGGCGGCATTATGGTGATGGATGAAGATACAAATATTCCAGAAGTCGCAAAAACAGCTATTGATTTTTATGTCCATGAATCATGCGGACAATGCACACCATGCCGTGATGGATTGGCAAAAATTCAACAAATCCTGGAAAACCTTTTGGATGGTAATGGTTCGGTGGAAGACATCGATACAATTATGCATCTTACCAAAACGATCAAAGGTATGACTTTGTGTCCATTAGG
>JACKQG010004306.1_pt1 | contig 16614 bp, 18 predicted proteins | sample 8237621 | NCBI WGS metagenome assembly JACKQG01 (sample SAMN15677084, study PRJNA649215) | marine metagenome | biome: marine; feature: Black Sea; material: saline water; isolation source: suspended particulate matter (SPM) from the Black Sea western gyre | collected 2013-06-09/2013-06-10 | depth...
CTTTCCCGTCTCTCGACAGGGGCGCAAATTATAGTGAATTAAAACACCCTGTCAATCACTATTTCATCCTTTCTTAATTTACTTTCAAATTTCCTTTTCGTTTCAACTGGAGGATCCTGAAACCCTTCAATCTATGCCACCAACTCCAGTCTTCCTCGACTTCCGTAGTAACAACGAGCCGCGCATTATTGTCATTTTCACGGCTGAGTCAATGACTATTTAAGTTTATTTATTTAATCGTAATTTTAGCAAACTTTCTCTTGCCAACCTGTGCAATTACTGTTGTGTTTCTGGCGAGCACTAATGCTCTATCTTCCACTTTCTGGCTATCCAGTTTTACTGCGCCCTGCTGAATCATCCGAAAACTTTCGGAGGTACTGGCTGTCAGGCCGGCCATTTTTAATAACGCCGCAATGCTTATATCATCTTGTTCAATTTCAAGTATTACTTCTGCTAAATCATCCGGAATCGCGCCTTTCTGAAATCGGTTGATAAAGTCCTGCTGCGCATTACGCGCCGACTGCGCATCATGGAATCGAGTGATAATCTCTTCGGCCAGCAGGAACTTGACATCTCTGGGGTTGCGCCCATTCTCTATCTCTTGCCGGAAGCCTGCTATCTCTCCCAACGATCGAAAACTTAACAATTCAAAGTAGCGCCACATCAACACGTCACTGACCGACATGATTTTACCGAACATGTCATTCGGCGCATCGGTAATGCCTATATAGTTATTTAATGACTTGGACATTTTCTGCACCCCGTCCAGCCCTTCCAGAATTGGCATCGTCAATGCGACCTGTGGCTCCTGTCCATAGGACTCCTGTAACTGACGCCCTACTAGAAGGTTAAATTTCTGATCAGTCCCCCCCAGTTCCACATCCGATTTCATCGCTACCGAATCGTAACCCTGAACCAGCGGGTATAAAAACTCATGCACTGAAATCGACTGGCCTCCTTTATAGCGTTTATTGAAGTCATCACGCTCCAGCATTCTGGCAACCGTATGCCTTGCCGCCAGCTGTATCATATCTGAAGCTTTCATTTCTCCCATCCACTGGGAGTTAAACAATACCGTGGTTTTTTCAGCATCCAGTATCTTAAACACCTGATGCTCGTAGGTTTTGGCATTTTCCAGCACCTCATCGCGCGTGAGTGCTGGCCGGGTAGTGCTTTTACCGGTAGGATCACCAATCATTGCGGTAAAATCACCAATTAGAAACTGCACTTCATGCCCCAGGTCCTGGAACTGCCGCAGCTTATTGATCAGTACCGTATGTCCCAGATGAAGATCAGGTGCCGTTGGATCAAATCCAGCCTTGATTTTTAAGGGCTTTCCTTTTTTAAGCTTTTTTATCAGCTCAGATTCCACTAGAATTTCATCTGTGCCTCTTTTGATTTGCTGTAACGCATCTTCTACTGAGCCCATTATCCACCTCTACATATTGAAACTTATTAATAACTGCCACACACTTTCAGACATAACCAGAATCTATTTTTGATGAGCTATCTAGACCTTGATTTAAAATCGGGACGGCGCCAACCGAGGCAAACACTAAGACGCAGGAAGAATTCCTCCAGTCGTAGTAGCGGCCTGATCAGAGGTGTTAGCGCCATGATTACCCTGGTCGGATCGATTTACCTGATTTTATCACTACTGCCTGACAGTATCGCCAAGGTCGAGGATTCTAACCTCAAGCAGCAACGATTACACTATCCTGTTTTAATTCCTGATCAGGCCGTTGAAATAACAGCCATAGCCTCCGAATCTGAACCCAGGCCAGCAACGCCGCCTAATCAGTGGGCCCATTTTAAAGTTAAAGCCGGTGACACGCTTGCCTCCATTTTCATGCAGGCCGGTTTAGGAGCCAGCGCTACTTATGAAGTCACCCAGCTTAATGAGCAAACAAAAAATCTGAGTAGAATACGCCCAGGACAGAGCATCTCCATATTAACGGACGCTGAAAACAAGCTATCTTCCCTTAAGTACAAACCCAGCCTGACCGAGACCTTCTCAATCAAACGTAAAGAGGATGGAAGCCTGAGCAGTGAGCTATTACACCACCAGCTTGACCCATTCCCGGTTTTCAAATCAGGCGAAATCACTTCTTCACTGTTTCTAGATGCGGAAAAAAACGACATCCCGGAGAACCTGATTATGGAAATGGCTGCAATATTTGGCTGGGATATTGACTTCTCACTTGACCTGCGCAAAGGGGATCAATTTTCCGTTGTTTACAATGAACTCTTCAAGGATGGTGAAAAAATTCGTGATGGCCGTATCTTGGCCACTCAATTCATCAACCAGGGCAAATCTTATAAGGCGGTTCATTACACCGACCCCAGCGGGAACAGCGGCTACTACACGCCTGATGGCAAAAGTATGCGTAAAGCCTTTCTGCGTAGCCCGGTTAAATTTTCTCATATCAGCTCGCGCTTTTCCGGAAATCGCTGGCACCCGATCCTTTCCAAGTGGCGTTCCCATAAAGGCGTGGATTATGCTGCGGCACGCGGCACACCCATTTACGCTTCAGGTGATGGCAAAATTTCTTTTATCGGTACTAAAGGTGGTTACGGTAAAACGATATTTATCCAGCATGGAGGAAAATATTTGACGGTTTATGCACACCTTTCTCGTAACGCACAAAACATGAAGGAAGGAAAGCGGATAAAGCAGGGACAGGTTATCGGTTACGTGGGAAGCACCGGTCTGGCGTCTGGTCCGCATCTGCACTATGAGTTTCGGGTGGATGGCGTACACAGAAACCCGTTAACCGTAAAACTACCGGCAGCCGAACCGATAGATAGCGCGTATATGGAACATTTTAACAAAGAGACTAAAGCGTATCTTTCCATGCTGGATATAATGGGAAGCCATTCTGTGGCAAGCTTAAGCGATGACTCGGGACTCTAAACCGCTCTACCTGGGTACAATGAGCGGCACCAGCATGGATGGACTGGATCTGGTTGCTATTGATTTCAGTCACAATAAACCCGTTCTACAACATCACGGCCACACACCATACCCTGACGAACTGCGTAAAAACTTACAGCACGCGGCCCTGAACGAATCCACCACTATCTCGGCTGCCTGCAATCTTGACACCCAGTTGGGGCAATTTTATGCCCAGGAAATCAATTTATTTCTGGATAAAAACAGCATACAGCGCGATGAAATTGCCGCTATAGGCTCTCACGGCCAGACCATCAGGCATTCACCACAGGGCGGATTCCCCTATACCCTGCAAATTGGCGACCCCAATATAATTGCCGCCCGGACTGGACTGAATGTTGTCGCTGACTTTAGAAGACGGGACCTGGCTCTTGGTGGACAGGGTGCACCATTAACACCCGCATTTCATCATGAAGTATTTCTTACCGAGCTGAATAACCGTGCCATTATAAATATCGGGGGCATTGCCAATATTACGCTGCTTGCGGCCGATTCATCCATTCCTGTAACCGGTTTTGACACCGGTCCCGGCAACACTCTAATGGACCACCTCAGTGCACTTCACCTGGGGCAAAACTTTGACCGCAACGGTAATTTTGCCCGCAGTGGAAAGGTCCACAGCGCTATATTGCAAAATATGCTGACCGAGTCCTTTTTCCATCTGAAAGCACCAAAATCCACCGGTACCGATCACTTTTCACCCGCCTGGCTGGAAAAACATGACTTAAACTCGCTTTCACCGGCCGACGCCATGTGCACTACGCTGGAACTCACCGCCGCCAGCATTTCCCAAAGCATAAAAATGCAGGACACCATACCCGATGAGTGTTTTGTGTGTGGCGGTGGCGCACATAACGGCTTTTTACTCGAACGCTTACAGCATCATCTAAGATCCGTAAAAGTTGACACGACCGAGAAGCTGGGAATTAGCCCTGACTGGGTAGAAGCCACGGCTTTTGCCTGGCTGGCACGTCAGACGATGCTCTTTCTTCCTGGTAACCTGCCCTCTGTTACGAATGCAAAATACTCCACAATTCTAGGGGGGGTATATTTTTCACATGGACAGTATTGAACATTATGTTAACATATAAGGAGTTTTTAATTTTAACCGAAGATCAATCATGAACATTGCAAAAAAAGTCTCTCTAATTACTCTGCTCTCGGCCGGACTATGCGCTCCAGTAGCTGCTGATTTTGTGGGACTGAATATTGGCGTTACTAGTTGGGCCCCTGACATAAAGGGCACTATTAATAGCACAGGCAGCAGCAACAGTACCATCCAGCTGGATAATGATCTTGGCTATAAGGATACAACGTCAACAACGCTGAATATTCGCTTTGAACACCCTATCCCGCTGCTTCCAAATGTTAAATACTCGGGATCTGATCTGAATTCCAGCAGCACTAGCACAACCCCATTAACATTTGATGGTAAGTCCTATACCGGCACTATCAATTCAACCTTAGACTTATCTCATAATGATATCGTTCTTTACTATGAACTACTGGATAACTGGATCAATGTCGATTTTGGACTGGATCTAAAACGATTTGACGGAAAAGTATCCATGAGAGATAGCACCGGTACGACTCCTAGTAACATTAATGTTGATGAAACGATTCCAATGCTATATCTGGCCGCAAGATTTGACCTGCCTTTAACCGGCCTGTATGTCGGTGCCAATATTCAACAACTGAGTGTCGGTGATAACTCTGCCGAAGACACCACCGTTATGATCGGCTATGAATCGAAGATGGGACTGGGACTGGAAGGCGGATATAGAACCTTCACCCTGGAACTGGATGACGCCAAAAACCTGAACACCAACCTGGAATACAATGGATTGTTTGTAAACGGGTACTTCCACTTTTAACTAACAGGGTATTCAGTTATAAAAAAAGCCTGCTAAATGCAGGCTTTTTTATGTCTGGAAATCATATCGACTTTACATCGAGAAGGATGAACCACAGCCGCAGGTAGACGTTGCATTCGGGTTATTGATGACAAACATCGAGCCTTCGAGGCTTTCTTTATAATCGACTTCGGCACCGGAGAGATATTGATAGCTCATCGGATCGATGACCAGGGTAACGCCATTTTTTTCAATTTCATGGTCACCTGCATTCACCTTTTCATCAAAAGTGAAGCCATACTGAAAGCCGGAACAACCACCACCCTGCACGAATACTCTTAATTTCAGCTTCGGGTTACCTTCTTCGGTAATTAATACTTTTGCCTTTTTTGCCGCCGCGTCAGTAAAAACAAGATTAACACTTGCTACTGGATTCAACGGCACGCCAAAATTTGCACTGATATTTACACTGACCATAGTTACTCACCTGAAAAGTTTAATAAAGCGACAATAGCTTTACCTACTAAAATAGTCAACTATTATCCTGTCACATAAAAAACGCCAGAATCAGGACTATTCCGTCACCATCTCACTTTCTTTTTCAGCCTTAACCGACTTATCTTCCAGTCTTTTCGGTGCGAGAGCCTCACTGCTTTCATGGATCAAACCACCATTAACTTCAGCACCAATCGCCATTTCGATGAGATTATAATATACACTTCCATTGATTCGAGACTTTGGCGCAAGCTCTACCCGGATAGAACCGAATACATCGCCGATAATTTCACCATTGAGCACCATGTTAGGGACCTTCACATCCCCCTCAATATGCCCAAACTCACTCAGAATCAACATGGCCTTACTACCCTCTTCAGCCATAACATTACCGATTATCTTTCCATCAACATGCAACCCGCCTGAAAAAACGAGATCACCATTAATCACCGTACCCTGACCAATCAAAGTATCGATTCTTGCTGAATTAAATTTTTTCTTTTTCCCAAACATTTAGTTGCTGCCTCCAGATAGGGCTTGAGCCCAGGATATAGACTCGGTAAACGATTTTATCTTTTTGGTTGATGGATTGATCTTCAATTGAATATCATAGGGCTCAAACTGCTCCGGTAACTGCAGATCGCCTTCGAACATCTGAAAATAACGGAATGAAAAATCAACGTCGCTGGAATTATAGTCTCTTTTCAGGGTTTCCAGCGATAAATCCACCTGCTCATCGTTTTGCTGACCTTTGATCATTATTTCAAAGTCGCCCTTCACAAATTTATCACTTTTTCCGCGCTTTGAAAGTACCAGCTTGTAACTGTACAGCCCCAGATCATTTCTCTTATTCAGTTCCAATGACTGCAGATTAATCCCCAGAGACATCTGCTCAGGACTGACTATTCCCTGATAAAACACCAGCTGTTCTTTCAGATCGAGTAAATTTCGTTGCAACACGACTTCTGACTGCCGGGCCAGCTCATATGCGTCATGCTCAATCTTACTAATCCCTTTTAACTGTGCATTATCCTTAACCAGTGAGATATTGCGCTGTTCAAGCTCTGCTATACGACTTTCGATTACCTCCTGTTGCAGCCTTAACTGAGCCAGTTCAAACGACTGATAGGTTCGACCGAGCAGAAACATAATCATCAGCAAAACCACCACCAGGCTAATACCGATCCATAATCGCCAGGGATTATGCTGCCTTACCTGGAACCCGACATGCGCCTTACTCATGGTATAAAACCAAGTCCATGCAGGCCCGTAGCTTCATCGATGGACATCATTAAATTCATATTCTGTATAGCCTGCCCTGCGGCACCTTTCACCAGGTTGTCGATCACCGAAAGCACTACCAGTTTATTCGAGTCGGGAAGATAATGTAGCGCGATGCGACAGTCGTTGGCGCCTTTAACCGAGCGTGTTTCAGGGTGAGAGCCTGCTGGCATCACATCAACAAAAGGTTCAGCGGCGTAATACTCTTCATACAGTGCCTGTACTTTGCTAATATCGCCGACCACGTCAGCATATAACGTGGCATGAATACCCCTGATCATCGGCATCAAGTGCGGGACAAACACCAGATCAGCCCGCGCATCCAGCTGGCGCAGATTCTGCCTGATCTCCGGATAGTGCCGATGTCCTTTTACCGCATAAGCCTTAACCGACTCAGACACTTCACACATTGCCGTGCCCAGACTGGCGCTTCTGCCCGCTCCACTCACGCCGGATTTGCAGTCAGCAATAATCGTCGCCGGATTAATCAAACCATGCCGGAGTAAAGGCAACAGCCCCAGAGTAACGGCCGTCACATAGCAGCCTGGATTGGCAACCAACTGGGCCTGCTTGATCGCTTCCCGGTTCATTTCCGGCAAACCATACACCGCCTTTTCAACACTCTGCGGGCTGACATGCGCGGTACCGTACCACTTTTCCCAGACACTCAGATCCTTCAGCCTGAAATCAGCCGCCAGATCGATGACACGAATCCCGGCTGCCAGCAACTCTTCCACCTGATGCATGGCGGTCGCATTCGGAGTCGCAAAAAACACCACATCACATTGCCGGTAACTTTCGATAGAAGGCTCGCTAAACTTGAGGTCTATTCTCCCACGCAAATTAGGGAACATATCGGACACTGCTGTACCAACATTTGAGCGCGAGGTGATTATCTTCAGCGTAACCTGGCTGTGATTTGCTAACAGACGCAGCAGCTCGACTCCGGTGTATCCCGTCCCACCCACTATTCCTACATTTATCATTATTCCGCCCAATTCTGTTTTCGCGAAAATTTGATTAACTTTCGCATGAGTTTAAAAACCGCTATCCCACTGATTTTTTCACTAACTAAAATAGCCCTGCTACCAACTAGTCGTTATAATCGGATCATCCCAAAGTGAACGCAGAATTATACATAGTGGCGGATTCCGTGACAAAATATCAATCAACTAAATGCCTACGAAATTAATCACCATCCTACTGGCCTTCTGCGCATTGTCGGCTTCCGCTTTTCTGTTGTCACAGCCGAGTTTCCCGACACTCAGTGAACAGCTGGTGTTGCAACGCATCGACGGACAGCAGCAGCAACTCGGTGACATGAAAGGCATGCCGTTACTAATTACCTTCTGGTCTCCCAGCTGCGTGCCCTGTATGCAGGAAGTCAAACAGCTGAATCAGCTATATACCCAGCTTGAAGGTGGTCGAAAATTTGAACTGCTCGCTTTATCGATGGTTTACGATCGACCGGATCAGGTGATTCAAAGCAGCGCACATGCCCGCATGCAATATCCGGTCTATCTCGACCTCAGCAACGAACTGTCGCGTGCTTTCGGAAATATTGTCGCAACCCCTGCGCTGTTTCTATTAAATTCGGATGGTGATATTACCTACCAGCACAGCGGTAAAAGTGATTTCACCTTGATTAGCCAGAAACTCAAAAAACTTATTGGATAATATTATGTTGTGGCCCAAAGCATTACACCTGGTCTTCATGGTCGCCTGGTTTGCAGGTCTGTTTTACCTGCCGCGCCTGTTTGTGAATCATGCGATGACCGAACACAAGGAAACCCGTGAGCAGTTTAAAATCATGGAAAGAAAGCTGTATCGGTTCACTACGCCGTGGATGGTGCTAACACTGATTTTCGGTTTCTGGATGCTGTATGACTATGCCTGGGCCGCGTATGGCTCCATGCTTTGGCTGCATATCAAACTGATGCTGATGATAATCCTGGTCGTTTATCACTTTTACTGCGGGAAACTGGTAAAAGACTTCGCTGCTGATCGCAATAAAAACAGCCATGTCTGGTATCGCTACTTTAACGAAGTTCCCGCAATCGTGTTATTCATCATGATTCCGCTGGCGGTACTAAAGCCTTTTTGAACGCACATTATTTACCAGCGCGTATCAATCCGCCAAGGCCGCGCTCGTCCAGCTTTTCGATATAAAACCCTTTCACATCCTGGGCATCGTTCATGTTTTTGGCTTCCGCGATATAGGCGCGCATTTCTTCCTGACTGAAAGAGCGGATCACTTTTTTAGCACGCGGAATACTGCCCGCGCTCATCGACAGGCTTTCGATGCCCAGCCCCATCAACACCATCACACCCATCGGATCACCGGCCAGCTCCCCACATACACTAACCGGCGTTTTCTGCCGAATAGCGCCCTGAATAATTTGCTCCAGGGCTCGTAACACGGAAGGATGTAGAGAAGAAAATAATCCTGCTACCGATTCATTGTTGCGGTCCACCGCCAGCAGATACTGCGTCAGGTCGTTGGTACCTATCGAGATAAAATCGACCAGCTGACAGATTTCATCGATCTGGAAGATGGAAGAGGGTACTTCAATCATCGCACCCACCTGTGGGAAGCGGATACGCTGCCCCAGCTCATCCTCAATCTCATCCTTGGCGCGGTGAATCAGAATCAACGCGTCATCCAGTTCCTGCAGGCCACTAATCATGGGTAACAGGATATGCAGATTCTCCAGATCCAGATTGGCACGCATCATCGCGCGTACCTGGGTCATAAATATATCCGGATGATCGAGGGTAATTCTAATCCCGCGCCAGCCCAGAAACGGATTATCTTCCTTGATCGGAAAATAGCTGAGCGGTTTATCTCCACCCACATCCAGCGTTCTGAGCACCACCGGCATGCCTTTGAAGGTTTTCAGCACATCGCGATAGATGCGATATTGATCATCCTCACTCGGAAAACTCTCGCGAATCTGGAATGGAATCTCTGTTCGATACAAACCTACACCTTCTGCGCCACTGCGTAATGAAGGGCTATGATCCGACATCAGACCGGAATTCACATACAGCGAGACGCGGTATCCGTCGGTGGTCACTGCCGGTTTATTTTTTAATTCTTTTAAGCTATCGGTAACCTGTTCTTCTTCGACAATATACTTTTGCAGGTCATCCAGTAACTCCTGCTTAGGATCGATATAAGCCTTACCACTGTAACCGTCAGCGACAACGATTAGCCCTTCCATCTGGGTGTAAGGCAGATTAGTCACCCCCATGACCGCAGGAATGCCCAGGGCATGTGCCAGAATGGCAACATGAGAAGAGCTCGAACCATGCTCCGACACTATAGCCTGCAGGCGGTCCAGCGGCACACTGGCCAGGTCGGTTGCCGAAATCGACTCACCGACCAGCACAAATTTTTCCGGGAAAATACGCTCGCCAACCTGTGACGACAGCATACGCTGTAACACGCGCCGTCCCAGATCGCGAATATCATTAGCACGCTCTGCCAGATACTCATCTTCCATCGAGGCAAATACATCGGCATGCTCTTCGATTGTTTTGCGCCAGGCGGAAGGCCCCCAGTAGCCATCCTGAATACGCTGGCAGGTATCGTCAATCAGAGAACCTTTATCCAGCATCTGCGCATAAGCCGTGAACAGCGCACACTCTTCGCTCGGCAGTGACTGTTTCATGCGCTCAGCCTGGTCATACAGCGATTGCCTGACCTGTTCGATAGCGGTATCAAACAATACTATCTCCTGCACAATCTCTTCGCGATCAGTCACCCGGCGGTCAGGCACATTGTATAAGTTGACGCCATGATTAATCACCACGGCCTGGCCAATGGTCAAACCTGGCGAACCCGCCACACCGCTCAGCGTACAGGAAAGAGAAGACGTCTCATCCATCAGCAGGCTGGCCATTTCTCCACTGCTGCGGGCATGCGTAATAGCATTCGCCAGCTGCGTGGCCAGCGTCGTCATAAACGCTTCATCATCACTGTCAAACGCCTGTTCTGCACGCTGCAGAACCAGCACGCCAAGAATCTTGCGCTGAGAAATTATCGGTATTCCCATAAAAATGGGGAAGGCTTCTTCACCAGAGCCTTCGAAGAACACGAAGTTTTTATGCGTCAGCGCACTATCCAGCCGAATCAGCTCGGCTTTTTCGGCCACCATACCCACCAGACCACGTCCAATGCGCAGCTTAATCTTGCCCACAACCCCTTCATTCAGGCCGCGGTTAGCCATCAGCACCAGACTTTCCAGCTGATCCGGAAAATTAATAAAGATAGAGCAGGTATCGATCTTCAGCGCATCGATTAGATTTTCGACGATAAGGTCAAGAGCACTTTGAATATCAGGCGCCTGATCGACTTTTTTGACAATTTTCTGCAGTGTATGAATAAGCGACGGCATAAGTATCTAGGCTAAAATATATCTTTTGAGTTGCTGCAGGGCGCAGCGATAGACACGTTTTTTGAAATACACGACATGTTCGACCGGGTACCAGTAATCCACCCATTTCCAGCCCTGAAACTCAGGAATATCTGAAACTTCGAGATTCAGGCTACTTTCTTCGCCAGCCAGAGTGAGTAGAAACCACATCTGCTTTTGCCCGATGCAGACCGGTTGTTCGTAGCGGCGCACCATACGCTTGGGTAATTTGTAGCGCAACCAGCTGGTGGTGCAGGCAACCACCTCAACATCGTCAGGCTTCAGGCCGACTTCTTCCCATAACTCGCGGTACATTGCCTGTTCAGCCGTTTCGTTCTGCTTGATACCACCCTGCGGAAACTGCCAGGCATCCTGACCCAGACGCTGAGCCCATAGCACCTGACCATTCTGATTAGAGAGAATGATGCCTACATTGGCTCGGTATCCGTCAGAATCTATCACTTTACCTACTTTCTCCGCTTAAAAGGTTTATCCCATAACATGCCGGCTTCCTGCCGCTAACATTTTAGTCTAAGTTATTATAACAACAGCTATTTTTTTGCATCCACACTGTTCGGCAGACTTTAACAGGGTTTAAAAAATTAGCCTGTTATTCTTGCATAAAATCCTTATAGTGACCAATTTATAAATACTCATATAAGCCGCAATGCCCCTGACTTTATTCGATCTGGATAACACCCTGATAACCCATGACAGTGACTTTTTATGGGGACAATACCTGGTAGAGCATAAAATCGTTGATGCGGCACATTATGCCGAAAAAAATCGCCAGTTTTTTGAAGACTATGAGCGCGGTAATCTGGATATAGACCTTTACCTTAAGTTTGCACTAAAGCCCTTAAGTGAACACCCGGTTCAGCAGCTATACCGCTGGCGCGAAGATTTTGTACGTCACTACATTCAACCGATCATTGCCAAAGGTGCTGCTGCGACTATCCAGAAACATCGCGAACAGGGCGATACCCTGATGATAATCAGTGCCACCAATCTATTTATTACCCAGCCCATTGCCGAACTTTTGAAGATACCGCATATACTGTCTACCGAACCCGAGATGATCGATGGGCGCTACACCGGGAATTACATCGGCACCCCAACCTTCCAGCAGGGCAAGGTCAGGGCACTCAATGAGTGGCTGAAAAATCATCAGATGGATCTATCCGGCAGTACCTTCTATAGTGATTCGCATAACGACCTGCCGTTGCTTGAGCAGGTCGAATTTCCGGTTGCAGTCAATCCGGACCGGATACTGCGCCAGACTGCCGAAACAAAGCACTGGCCGATTCTCGATCTGAGAAGCTGAAACTCCCCCTGACCGAAGAAACTCTATGATGCTTGACTGGACCCGTATCGACACCGTTTTGCTGGACATGGACGGCACCCTGCTGGATCTTAATTTTGACAATTATTTCTGGCTTGAATATCTACCGTTACGCTACGCGCAGGAAAACAGGATGGCACTGGAGCAGGCCAAAAAACTGATCCAGCAGAAAACCTTTGCGCTGGAAGGGACTCTGGAGTGGTATAGCACCACCTACTGGACACAGGCACTCGGAATAGATGTGGTGGCACTCAAACATGAAGTTCGCCATCGGGTCACCGAAATGCCCTACTGCCATGATTTCCTGGATGGACTGAAGGCCGCACAAAAAAATATCGTGATGGTCACTAACGCACACCACGACAGCCTCAATCTCAAAATGGACAAAACCGGGATGGCACATAAGTTCGACCGCTTGATCACCGTACATGAATTTGCGTTACCCAAGGAAAATATTCTATGCTGGAGCGAGGTGCAAAAGATCCATCCTTTTAACCCGGCTCGAACCCTGCTGATCGATGACAATCTGAACGTACTGAAATCTGCCGAAAAATATGGCATCGCACACCTGGTTGCGATTTACCAGCCCGATTCACAGGCTCCGAAAAAAGATGTGGAGCATTTTCAGGCGATACACACCTTTGACGAAATTCTACCGGTCATCAAATCTGATCGCCCTGGTTGAAAATACAGCACCCTGTCACAACATAAAAAAAGGTCGCTCGAAGCGACCTTTTTTAAACTTACCGACTAACTACTTTTTAGCCGTATGATGCACATCCATCTGCGGATAAGGAATAGAGATACCAGCCTGATCAAACTGCAATTTCACCTGCTCGGTCAAGTCCCACTTGACCGCCCAGTAATCTCCTGTTTTTACCCACGGGCGAACCACGAAGTTCACCGAAGAACTGGCCAGCTCTGACAGTGCAATAACCGTTTTGGGCTCGGGCAATACACGCTCATCCTGGGACACTATCTGCGCCAGTAACTCTTTGGCCTTTTTAATATCATCGTCATAACCGATTCCAAAGGTCATATCGATACGGCGTGTGTCGCGCGCTGAGAAGTTGGTAATGGTGCCACCATAGATAGAACCATTCGGAATAATAATCTCACGATTGTCCCCGGTACGCAGGATAGAACTGAAAATACTGATGGTTTCCACCACACCGGACGTTCCCGCAACTTCAACAAAATCCCCCGCTTTAAACGGGCGGAAGATAATCAGCATCACCCCGGAAGCAAAATTTTGCAGCGATCCCTGTAACGCCAGACCAACCGCCAGACCGGCAGCACCTAACAGTGCGATCAGCGATGTGGTATCCAGGCCCAGGCGATCAAGAGCGGCGATGACCACAAACAGCAGCAGAATCGTTCGGATAATCGAAGTGATGAAGTTCACCAGAATATTATCCATCTTCGATTTTCTTAGAACCTTGCCCAACAACTGGCTCAAGGTGTTGACAATGATCTTACCGATGAAAAATATCGCCAGTGCCATAACGATATTGATCCCCCAGGGGATGACATAAGTATCCATCAATTTTATAAGGTCGAGTTTGTCCAGTTTATCTAACATCTGTATCTCCAGTTTAAAGTTATTCCGATAAAGCCCCGGTTAATCCGCCTAAAGGCGTTAATCCCCGCGATCGATAGATTACCTGCGCCCATATTGTAGCGCCAGCGTACGGACAAGAGTTTACAATGAGTTAACAAATGGAGCCGACTGCAAGTGCTGCAAAAATAAATATTAACTGACTAAGGAAGCCTGAAGAACTCAGGCCTTTTGTGAGACAGGAAGGGTTGAGGAAACAGGTTTTGCCAGCTATGTTTTAACGCCGGTTACAGCGCAAGTCTGCAACCGGCATAACAGGCAAAGAGGCCAGGCTTTAATGCTGATGTCCTTCCGGGCCATGCACGTGCCCATGTTCGATTTCAACCGGCTCGGCTGCACGCACAGCCATGACTTCCACATCAAAGTTAAGCTCGATACCTGCCAGCGCATGATTCGAGTCGATTTTGACCGAGGTTTCAGTGACTTCTATCGCAGTCACTGTAATCATTTCTCCGTTAGGGCCTTCTGCATGAAACACCATGCCCGGTTCGATGTCGGTATCTTCCGGAAACATTTCACGCGGAACCTCTTCCACCCGCTTGTCATCACGTAAACCGTAACCTTCTTCCGGAGAAACCTTAATCGTAAGTTTGTCACCGACTTTCTTATCGGCTAATTCCTTTTCCAGTCCGGGAATAATATTCTGCGCGCCATGCAGATAGACAAAGCTGCTATCCTGCGCCTGGTCAATAACAGTGCCATCATTATCGGTAAGGGTGTAATTCAGGGTGACTACATGTCTATCGGTGATTTTCATAGCTTAAAACTCGTCATATAATAAAAAATGCACACCATACAGAAAAACGTCCTGTTTGAGTAGTCTAGTGCAGCATTCTTTCTATCTCACCGAGCTCTCTATTCGACTGTTTTATCAGCTCAATACTATCCTGCAGGCCCATATTAAGCTTACTCATCGCAGGAATAATTGAAATCGGTGGCATCTGTTTCATATCCGGCGATCCCATCAGGCTGTGGTATTGCGCAACAATAATCAAATCACACAGATCGGCACTATCATCCGGATTACGGAACCATTCTTCACACTCTTCCGCGACCGTAATCAGCTCTTCACTGAAGTTCCACTTACGCATCAGCTGGCCGGTAATCATCGGTCGCATCGTGGTGATGGCCTGCTCCATCTTATCCGGTTCAGTAATATGTTCAGAGTGCTGCTGGAAATACTCCACAATCACCAGTACCCCCAGATCATGCGTTAACCCAGCCAGCATCGCCTGCTCCGGATCAAACATGCTGGTCTTTTGTGCGAGTAAGCGACTGATTGCAGCCACTTTGCGGCTATGCGCCAGTAGTTTATCCATGCGTTGAGCAACCAGTGGCGAGCGACTTTTGAACAGTTCATTCACCGCATAGGCCATCACCTGTTTATAGGTCGTATCCATGCCCAGCCGCATAATCGCAGCCTGCAGGGTTTCGGTCGCTACAACCCCCTGATACACCGGGCTGTTAGCAATCTTGATCAACTTGGCGGTAATCACCGGATCCGTCATCAATACCTGGGTAACCTTTTGTATTTCAATATTTTCATTGCTGAACACGCGCTGGATACGCTGTGCGACCTCCGGCAAACTGGGCAACTGCACATTATCTTCAAAAAGATCCTGATATAGATTCATCATCAACGGATTTGTATCCGTATCGTCGTCCAGAATCTGTACCGTCATCGTGTCTTCGCCGGCTGAGCTGCGATGTGCAAATTCGGTCAAAAATTTATTATCGATTTTCAGGTAATGCACGGTTCCAGAGGCATAGATGTCATACATGCTGGGCCGTAGCTGAGCCACCGGGTTCAGATCATCCTGCTCACGATAGACCAGCTGTTTGATCACCCCATCCCTGGCACGGGTCAGAATCTCACCCTTTAAAATGTACATACTGAAATCTTCCGTACAGCCCAAATTGACCAGAACTTCTTTATTTTCGGCAATCTGGATCACAATCTGAGCAGCCAGAGACTGCAACTGTTCCTTGCTAAAGCGAGATAATGGACGCAAACGGCGTAAAGTCGGGATATCTGGATGAATTGCTGGCATACGAGAGAATAATGGTTTTTTTAAAATGTCGGGTATTTGTATACGCTATTGACGAAAAGTCAAATAGTGCTTCCGGTTTAATGCATTCAATGGCGCGCCAGATAAGCTGAAAGCTGTGCCGAAATTCGTGATATCTCAGTCGACTCGCGCTTTTTATCAAATTTTTTACCCCACACCACATCCGGCCAGTAGGCATCATCGCATCGCCGCCCAATCACATGGATGTGCAGCTGAGGCACTACGTTGCCGATACTGGCCACATTGATTTTATCGATACTGAAATGGCTCTGAATAAAATCTGACAGAAGATTGATCTGTTGATAACCCTGCTGCTGCAGCTCAGGGTCTAGCAGATACAGCTCCCTGATCTCGGTGTGTGGCACCAGAATAAACCAGACCACTTCCGCATTATGATGCAGCAGGTAACTGAACCGATCCGATTCGGCTAGCTGCTTACAATTCTGTAACAGGTCCTTATCGATTTTAAACATTACTATTAGAAGCCATTTGAAATATAGATACCGATACTGGCCGCATCAAACTTAAAGCTATTTATTTCATAGGTTAAATCGGTATAACGAACCCCGACCTCCATCCCTGGCG
>JACKQG010004307.1_pt1 | contig 16613 bp, 10 predicted proteins | sample 8237621 | NCBI WGS metagenome assembly JACKQG01 (sample SAMN15677084, study PRJNA649215) | marine metagenome | biome: marine; feature: Black Sea; material: saline water; isolation source: suspended particulate matter (SPM) from the Black Sea western gyre | collected 2013-06-09/2013-06-10 | depth...
TTCACACCGCTGCCGTAATTCCCACCCCGCCCGCGGCCTCGCCCGCCGCCAGCAGACGCCGCAATTCACCGGGCCGGGGCAGACTGCCCGCATGGGTCGTCAGAATTCTGGTCTCGCTGGTTTGCATAGCTCTGCCTTCATGCTGCGCTGCGGCCAAGCGCCGGTCATGAAAGCTTAAACGCGAAAGGCCCCCAGGGGAATGGCGCGGCAACCAACAAGAGAGCGCAACCGGGCATTCGGACAGCCAATCGATGGCTACGATATATAGACGTTTCAGACCATCCCAGGGTGATCGCAATGCAGCAAGTCCGCTACCGAGGTCAAAGCAGAAATGGGCCTGACGCCATATTAGGCTCGAAGAATGCCAGGAGCATTACATCAGACAAGTCTAATAAAAAACGGTTCCGGAGGTCAATCGTAACCAAAATTGCGCCCAGATGCCGATAAGTGGGAACGGTGGTGAATGAGTGCGATCAAGGCAATACGCCGACGAATTGACCAGGGCGAGGACAATCAGCCAAGTCAAAATTATGCGCTGTCACGCCCGTTGGAAAACACCCGTTTCAGGATGACCGGGCTCAGCACGGTGGTCACCACCGCCATCACCACCACGGCGGAAAACAGGTTCTCAACGATACGGTTTTCGGGACCGACGGTGTCGAACAGCCCGGCATTCAGGGCGATACCGGCGATGACCAGTTCGACGGCGCCGCGTGGGCTCATGCCGACGCCGATCGCCGTCGCGTCCCTGGCGGAAAATCCTGCCGCCCGGGCGGCGCCACCGGCACCGGCGATCTTGCCGAAAAAGGCGCAGGCGATCAGCAGGCCGGCGAACACCGGCGCGCCACTCAACGCGCCGAGATCGAGGTTGAAGCCGATTGAGGCGAAGAAGATCGGCGCCAGGAAGCCGAAGGTCATCGCCGAGACATTGCTCTTCACCCGTTCGTAGCTCTCCGCGTCGATGGTTCTGCGGCCGAAGTAGAGACCGGCCACGAAGGCGCCAACGATGAAGTGGAGCGCCAGCCATTCCGCCAACGCGGCAAAGGCGAAGGCGCTGGCCAGGACGGCGCTGATCTCCAGCTCCCGCGCAGCAGCGCGGACGTCGCCTGCGGCACCAGGCGGGCGAGCAGCGCGGCCTCGTCGGCGCGCGGCGAGCGGGCGCCGAATTCCTGGCGGAGGTAATTGCGGCCGTCCGCGAGCAGCAGCGGGCCGGTCTGCTCCGGGTCGCCGCCCTGGCTGGCGAGGCGCTCGATCAGCCGCAGGCGGGTGGCGGGCGCGCGCAGCTCGGCGCGCTTCCCGTCCTGCTCGACCACGGCGTATTCGAAGCTGTCGTAGAAGGGTACCGAGCTGTCGGGCGCCGGCGTCGGGCCGAGCTGCCACCAGGGCAGGCCGGCGAGCGCGGCGGCCAGGAGCAGGCGGCCGAACACCGGCAGCGGGCTGGCCAGCGCCAGGCCGCCGGCCGCGCACAGCAGCCAGGGCAGCGGCTGGTCGAGCAGGCCGGCTCCGACCTCGGTGCCGGCGAAGGCGATCCCGACCAGCGCGCCGGCGGCGCCCAGGCCGAGCGGACCGAGGCCCGCGCGGCCCCGCGCGCCCCCCGCCCGGCCCCGCCGGACGCCGCCCCCGCCCGCCCCCCCCCCGGCGATGCGGATCGCCAGGTAGGGGGCGTAGGCCAGGTCGTCCTCGCCCAAGCGGCTGCCCTCGACCGCCCCTTCTTGAGCGAAGCGGGTGAACCGCGGGTCGCTGAGCAGGCCGTTGAAGACCCGCGGATCGTCGAAGCGGCTGACCATGCCGGCGGCCAGGTCGAGGCCGAGGTAGACCCCGACCGCCGCCAGCGCCGCCAGCGGCAGGCGCCAACGGCCGTCGGCCAGCCCGCCGAACAGCAGGCCGGCGAGCGCCGCCGGGATCCCCAGTCCGAGCAGCCGACGCAGGTCCTGGACGGTGGAGGAGGCGTCGTAGAGCTCGAGCAGCGGCAGCAGGAACAGGGCCGCGCCGGCGAGGGCGAAGCCGGTGAGGACCCAGGCGGCGGTCTCGAGCCGGCCGGCCGGCGCCAGGCTGGCGTTGGCGGCGGCTTCGGCGGACGCAGCGTCCATGTCCGCATCTGCCGCCAGCTTGGGCACGGTCAGCCAGGCGAAGCCGCAGGCGGCCAGCCAGCCGGTCGGCCCGAGGCCGAAGCTGACCGTCAGCGCCGCGCCCAGCAAGCTTCCGGCGAGGCACAGCTCGCGGCGGCCGTTGCCGCCGGCGCCGAGGGCGTCGGCGAAGCGGGCGGCGACCGGGCCCAGCAGCGGCGACAGGACCATGAACAGCAGCAGGGCGGCCATGGCGCTGCCGCGCGCGCCGCCCAACGGCGCCAGCTCCGGCAGGTACCAGCCGAGCAGCGCCACCAGCACCAGCGCCAGCCGCGGGCCGAGCCAGCGCGGCCGCACGCCGAGCAGGGCTTCGCGCAGCGGGCTGCCGGCTTCGGCCAGCCGCAGCGAGAAGGCCGCCAGCACCGCCCCGGCGGCGGCGGTCGCCGCCAGCGAGGAGCCGCCGAAAGCCAGGGCGCCGGCGTCGATCAGGCCGAGCAGCACGGCGGTGACGGCGGCGGCGAAGGCGAAGATCTGGAGGCTGGCGGTCATTCTTCGCGCTCGAGCAGCAGCAGGACGTTCTCGGAGAACAGCGGCAGGGTCTGGCGCAGGCGGCGCAGGCGCCAGCCGGCTTCGCCGACTTCGGCTTCGATCTGCTCGCGGGAGATGCGCTCGCGGATCACGTGGTAGGGCAGGTGCAGGCGGCGGCGCAGGCGCCGGAGCGCCATCTTGTAGTGCCAGCCGGGATAGTAGGCGACGACGGCGTGGCGGGCCAGGCCGCGCATGCCGCGCAGCGCGGCGACCCGGCCGTCGCGGTCGAAGTGCTGCAGGAAGCGGAAGCAGATGGCGACCGCGCCGTCGGGCGCCGCGAGCGGCGGCGCCAGGGCGTCGGCCAGCAGGTAACGGCCGGGACCGTGCTTCTGCCTTGCGCGGCGCAGCATCTCGACGCTGCGGTCGAGGTGCAGCACCGGGCAGCCGGCGGCCCGCAGGCGCTCGGTGAAGCGGCCGGTGCCGGCGGGGGCGTCGATCACCAGCGGCGGCATCCGGCCGTCGCCGGCCTCGCGCAGCAGCGCGGCGAGGCGGCGCCAGATCCAGGCGTTGTTGAGGCGGCCGAGGCCTCGGTAGCGCTTGTCGTAACGCGCGGCCATGGAGCGGTCGCGGTAGGCTGCGCCCCAGTCCTGGTCCTCCTCAGCCGTGTTGGATTCCGCCACGCTCACTCGCCGCCTGCTCGACTGGTTCGCCGCCCGCCGCCGCGAGCTGCCGTGGCGGCGCGACGCCGATCCCTACCGCGTCTGGGTGTCGGAGATCATGCTCCAGCAGACGCGCGTCGAAGCGGTGGTGCCATTCTACGAGCGGTGGATGGCGCGTTTCCCGGATGTGACGGCGCTGGCCGCCGCCGACGAACAGGAGGTGCTGCGCCGCTGGGCCGGGCTCGGCTACTACCGCCGCGCCCGGATGCTGCACGCGGCGGCCAAGGAGGTCGTCGCCGCCGGTGGCGCCCTGCCGGCCGACCGCGCCGGCTGGCGCGCCCTGCCCGGGGTGGGGGAGTACACCTCGGCCGCCATCGCCAGCATCGCTCTCGGCGAGCCGGCCGCGGTGGTCGACGGCAACGTCAAGCGCGTCGCCGCGCGCTTCCTGGCGCTCGGGCTCGCCGCCGACGACCGCAAGCTGCACCAGGCCGCCGAGGCCTGGGGGACCGCCCTGCTCGCCCACGCGCCGTCCCCCGGCGACCTCAACCAGTCGCTCATGGAGCTCGGCGCCACCGTCTGCACCCCCCGCGCGCCGCGCTGCGGCAACTGCCCGATCGCCGCCGGCTGCGCCGCCGAGGAGCCGCTTTCCCACCCGCTCCCTCCCAAGAAGACGCCGTGGAAGGAGCTCCAGCTCGACTTCCTCATCGCCGAGAAGGGCGGCCGCTACCTCCTCGAGCAGAAGCGCACCGGCTGGACCCCTGGGATGTGGGAACCCCCCGGTGTCAGGCTCGGACGAATGGTTTCCACCACCCCGCTCGGCAGCGTGCGCCACACCATCACCCACCACAAGATCGAAGCCCGGGCATTCCGGCAGCTCGACTGGGACGGTGTCGGCGCGGTCGATCCGGCCGCCGTCCCGCTCAGCGGCCTGGGCCGCAAGCTGATCGCGCTGGCCGAGCGCGGGCGCTAGGCCTGGAGCCGCCGGTTCATTCCCGCCAGCTCCGGACCCAGCCGGGTCAGAACAGGATCGGAGGCCCCTTGCTCCGCGGCGCCTGGAGCCGGTCGAGGGCCTCCCGCGCCGCCGCGCGGACCTCCTCGTGCCCGTCCTTCAGCAGACGGATCAGCGCCGGGAGGCACTCCAGGGTCTCGAAGGCCGCCAGCGACCGGGCCGCCTCGGCGCGCACCGCCGGGTCCCCGTCCCGGAGCATGCCGAGCAGCTCCTGCAGCGCCGATTCGCGGGTCGGGGCCACGTCCTCGGGATCGCCGCGCCAGTAGCGGATCTCTTCCTGGTACTGCCGCAGCGCCGCCAGCGATTGGGCGATGTCGGCGCGCACGTCGGGGTTCTCGGCCCACAGCAGGCCCTCGGCCAGCGCGATCGCCGCTGCCGCGTCGCCGATGCCGGTGAGCCCCTCGACCGCTGCCGCCTGCAGGCGCGCGCGTTCGCGGCCTTCGAGCGCGCGGCTCTGCAGCACTGCGACCATCGTCCCGACCTGGGCAGGGTCACGGTCAGCGGCCAGGGCCTGGGTGGCGGTCAGGGACCCCGCCACGGCGGCGCGCGCCAGCAGCTCGATCCGGGCGGGCGTGCGCGGCGCCGCGCCGAGGATCTCGACGGCGTGACGAATCGCCGGGGCGAGGACGTCGTCCACCGACGACCAGGCGAGCACCTTCTCGGCCAGGGCCACGGCGTCGCGCTGGTCGAGGTCTCCGAAATGGGCCAGCGGCCAGAGCTTGACCGGGTTCGGGATCCCGGCGTCGGCCAGCAGGGACTCCAGGAAGGCGAGCTGCCGGGCCGGATCCTCGAAGGTGAAGACCGAGTAGGAGGCGGCGCGGCGCACGTCCTGGCTCTGGGCGAGCCAGGCTGGCTCCCGCAGCAGGGCGAGGATTAGCGCTTCGGCGTCGGGGTGTCCCAGGCGCGCGGCAAGGTTGCAGGCGATCGTGCGCTGGAGCAGGGAGCGTTCTGCGCTCGGCCGGGCGATCTCGGGGATCCACTCCGGCGCGTCCGCCCGCTCCAGCAGCGGCTGGAGGAACAGCTTCCAAGGGTCCTCGAAGGTGCTGTTCCAGAGGTCGAGGACGGCAAAGAGGTCCTGAGGGGAGAGCAGGCGGACGGCCTGGTGCCCGAGGCTGTCGCCCGCTTCTTCGCTCCAGGTTCGACGGATGGTGGTCGTCAGCAGGCGCGAGTCCCGGGTCTCCACCGCCACGCGGACCACGAAGGCAACCGCTTGAGGGGACTTGGCGACTTGGTCCGTCCAGAAGCCCAACATCCTGTTCCGATCTCCCTTCCACAGGAACGGATGCTCCGGGTCCTCCCATCGGCGCTGCAGCAGAGGCAGGCCGGTCTCGGCGTCGTGGAGCCAGTCCCAGGATTGAAGGCGTTGGTCCAGCTTGGCGAGGATCCCGAGATCCCGGCTGTCGGCCAGGACTTGGTCCACCGCGCGCCTCTGCTCCGGCGCCAAGTCCTTCACCCCGAGCTCGTCGGCGAACTCGGGATCGCTCCCTGCCCGGCGCAGCAGGGCATCCAGCCACTCCGGCCGCCATCGGTCTGGCTCGGTCGACAGCAGGATCTCCTGCGCGCTGGCCCGCAGCCCATCGTCCTCGTCGTCGAGGAAGCGGCCGAGCAGCTCGTAGTAACGCTCGTCCTTCTCGGGCAGGATGCTGCGGTTGGTGAGCTGCTGGTCGTACACGGTCCAGCTCCAGGCGTAGTACTTGCGCTCGCGGAGCAGCTCCAGCGCGACCCCGCGGATCCGGGGATCCGGGTCGTCGACCAGGCCGGCGAGGCCGCTGGCGTCGCGGCAGCGCGACAGGCAGCGCGCCGCCAGCTCGCGGACCGCCGGCCGGTCGTCCTCGTCGAGCAGGCGCCGCCAGAGCGCCTCGGTGCGCGGCTTCGGGTAGCCGTCCGGCGCCAGGAGCTGCATGATCCAGAGCGCGCCGTCTTGGCCGTCCTTCCGGATCAGGTCCCCGACGAGCCAGGTGAGCTCAGGGCCGAACGCGCCCGCGTTCGCCTGGTTGAGGAGCAGCGGCCAGACTCGCGTCCGCAGCCGCTCCGTCAGGAGGAGCCTGCCGGTCAGGGAGGCCAGGCGCGACGGCGGCCGCGGCCAGCTCTCGCCGGAGGTCCACAGGCCGCCGATCAGGTTGTGCGGCATCCGTTCCTCGAGGAGCTCGAGCACGTGGAAGCGCCAGCTCTCCGGCGCCTGTTCGAGGAAGCTGTCCATCAAGGCGACCGCCCCTTCCGGGTCGATGCGGAGCAGGACCTCGAGCGGATCGAAGAGGGAATCGACCACCGGGTCCTCGAGGGCGGCCAGGACGCGGTAGGCGAGCGAGGGGGCGGCTCGCAGCCCCAGGTTGGCCAGCCCCTTGTCGTTCTGGTCGTCGAACATGCGCTGGACCTCGCGGTCCAGGCTGCGGCTGGGCAGGCCGAAGGCGGACTCGAGGAAGGCAAAGCGGTCCTCAGGCAGGATCCGCCGCAGGTCGTCCGCGAGCGGTCGCCCGGGATCTCCTCCCGCGCCCTCGGCCGCCGGCGGAGAGTCCGCCGCCGCGCCCCCGAGCCGCAGGTCGAGTCCCTGGCGTTGCTCCAGGATCGCAGGGTCGTTCGCCGCCGCGGCCGCGGCCGCGGCCGCCGCCGGGGTGGCGCCGACCAGCTCCGCCTGCCACATCAGCATCTCCGGTCCCTGGGCGGGCAGGAGGAAGGAATCGAGCGTGGCGCGCGCCTCCGCGAGCCGTCCGGTGGACTCGAGGAAGCGGGCGCGGCCGAGCGCGTAGTCGACGTAGAGCGGCGCCCGCTCACCGGTGTAGCGCGCGTCGTTCACGACCAGCCATAGGTACTGCCACTGCTGGTCACACTGGACCAGGTTGCGCTCGGTCTGCCACGCCACCTGGATCTCGGCCATGTGCCGCGCCAGGCCGTCGGCGCCCGCCTCGGCCGGCGTGTCGAGCGGATCGCCACTCCCCTTGGGGACGAGCACGCCGCTCCACAGCTTGCCGGCGGCGCCTTCCTGCGCCTGCAGCGGCCCGCCGCACAACCACACGAACATCGCCAGCGCCAACACCAGCGGTAGGGACGGAGCGCGGAAGGTCTTCATGACTCGGATGGTGCCTCGGGACACGCTCCAGCTTGTCACGCCCCGGTCCCAGGCGTGTCAACGCCGTGTCAAGGCGTCGCCACGAACTTGTAGCCGACACCGTGGACCGTCAGCAGGAACTCGGGCTGATCCGGGTGGGCCTCGATCTTCTTGCGCAGCTTGAGGACGTGGGTGTCGATGGTGCGCGTGGTCGGGAATTCGTCGGCGCCCCACACCGCGTCGAGGATGACGCCGCGCTCGAGCGCCTGTCCCTCGTGGTCGAGGAAGTAGCGCAGGAGGTCGAGCTCCTTGCGCGACAGCCCGTGCCGCACGCCTTCCCGCGTCAGGCTGTAGCCGGCGAAATCGACCTCCACCGCGCCGAATCGCGCCCTGCCGCGCTCCTGGATGCCCGGCGTGCCGCCCTTGGCCCGCCGCAGCAGCGCCTGCACCCGCATCAGCAGCTCGCGCATCGAGAACGGCTTCACCAGGTAGTCGTCGGCGCCGAACTCGAAGCCCTGCACCCGGTCCCACTCCTCGCCGCGCGCCGACAGGATCATCACCGGCACCGTCAGCCGGTCCTGTCGCAGCCCCTTCAGCACCGAATAGCCGTCGCGCCGCGGCAGCATCAGGTCGAGCAGCACCAGGTCGGGGTCCTCACGCACCGCCAGCTCGTAGCCGGCCTCGCCATCCTCCGCCTCGAGCACCGTGAAGCCCTCCGACCGCAGCGCGTCGCCCAGCGCCAGGCGCAGCGCCTCCTCGTCCTCGACGATCAGCACGCGCGCGCCGGCGGCGGATTCAGGGCTCATGGCTCCAGGGTACGGCCGCGTGTGACGCGGCTGTCAACGGTGTGTCAAGCCAGGCCGATGCTGCCGCTCTCCCCGTCTGACTCGTCGGCGCGACGCTCCGCCGGCCGCAGCGGCACCTCCAGCACGAACAGCGCGCCGTCGGCGTCCGCCGGCGCCTCGCAGCGCACGGAGCCGCCGTGGGACTCGGCGATCTGGCGGACGATCGCCAGCCCGAGCCCGGCGCCGGCGCCGGCCAACTCACCGGCGCGTTCGAAGGGCCGGAAGACGCGCTCGCGCGAGTCCGCCGGCACGCCGAGGCCGTAGTCGCGCACCTCGACGCGGAGGCAGCCGGCGGCCCGCACCGTCACCTTGACCTCCTTGCGCCCGCTGTGGCGCAGCGAGTTGTCGACCAGGTTGAGGACCGCCCGCCGCAGCGCCTCGCCGTCGACCGTGGCGGCCGCGCCCTCCACCTCGGCGCGGAACTCCAGCTCACCTTCGCGCCGGACCACCCACTCGCGCGCCTCGCGCTCGAGCCCGGCGCACCACTCCGGCAGGTCGGTCTCGGCGAAGCGCAGCTCGGGCGGGCGGCCGCGCTCCAGGCGCGAGAAGTCGAGCACGTCGTCGACCAGCCGCCGCAGGCGCTGGGCCTCGCGCCGGATCAGCGAGTGGTAGCGCGGCGCCGAGCTGGCCCGGGCCCGCCCCGACTCCAGGTTCTCGGCCATCAGCAGGATCGAGCTCAGCGGCGTGCGCAGCTCGTGGGAGACGTTGGCGATGAAGTCGATCCGGAGCTGCTGCAGCCGCCGCTCCTTGCGCAGCGTCAGGTAGATGGCGACGCCGGCGCCGGCGCACAGCACCCCGAGCAGCGCCAGGCCGACCCGCAGCAGGTCGGCGCCGCGGCCGGCGTCGGCGACGAAGGCCTCGGGATCCTCGTGCCGCAGCGTGAAGGCGAAGGCTGGGCCCGCCAGCTCGACCCGCTCCCGCAGCGGCGGGCCGAGCGCCTCGGCGTCGCCCTCGAAGTCGAGCTGGAAGCCGTCCGGCAGCAGCGCGTGGCTCTCCACCGCGGCCACCAGCGCCTGCTGCAGCTCCGCCCGCAGCAGGAAGCTGGCGCGGAAGTCGTCTCCGTCGCGGACCACCCGCAGCGCGTCCTCGCCGCGGAGCTGCAGCGCCGGCGCGTCCGAGGCCGGGGCCGGGACCGCCCAGCCGCCGGCGGTGAGCGCCCGCAGCCCGCGGACGGCGAAGTCCGAGACCAGGCGCGGGTCCTGGCCCATCCGGTCCGCCAGCGCCCGGCGCAGCGGCGGCCGGCGCAGGCCAAGGCGGCCGGCGCCGGCGCTCCTTTCCAGCCGCGCCGGCTCCAGCGGCAGCGCCAGGCCGCCGCCGACCCAGCGGTCCAGCAGGTGTTCGCGGGCGCCGTCCCGGACGCTGTCGTCCAGGGACGCCTCCGCCGCGAGGAAGGACAGCAGCAGGTAGGAGAGCTCGCCGCGCGCCTCCGCGCCGGACAGCTCGGCGGCGGTGGCCGACCACTCCGCCGCCACGGTCGCCGCGTCGCCGGTTCTCGCCGCGAGCTGGATCACCCGCAGCCGGCCCTCGGCCCGCCGGCGCGGGTCCTCGGTCTTGGACATCGCCTCGCGGACGTCGGCCAGCGCGCCGGGGAGCTCGCCCGCCGACTCCTTCTCTTCGGCGGCGGCCAGCAGGGCGTCGAAGGCGGTCGGCGACTCGCGGCGGAAGGCCGACCAGTCGGGGAAGCTCGGCGCCGCCCCCGGAGCCCGCGCCGCGTCGGCGTCGGCGGCGCTCCACTCCAGCGCCGCCACCGCGCCCGCGGGCAGCGCGCCGTCGTCGCGCAGCAGGCGCCGCCACTCCGCCGCGACCCCGTCGGCGACCTCGCCAGCGGTCCGGGCCAGGCGCGCCTCGCCCGAGCTGCGGGCGTCGCCGGCCGGACCGAGGGCGACCCCCAGCAGCACCAGGCCGGCCACCAGGCCGAGGCCGAGCGCCCCGCGCTCCAGCCCGAGGGCCCGCGCACCACGCGGACGGCGGCTCTGGGTCATCTTCCCAGGGTAAGGCACACGGTCAACGAGCTGTCAACGGGCTGTCAAAGGCAGGAACGGCCGGGGCCGAATAAGATGGAGAGTTCCCGACGCGCCCTCCGGCGCCTGGACCCGCTTCAAAGATGTCGATCCGCCCGCTCTCGATGATCCTGCTCGTGGCCGCCCTCGCGGTCATGCTCTACGTCGCCTTCTCCGAGAGGGACGATCCGCAGCCTCCCGGCCCCGCCGGGGGCAACGGCGCGCAGCCGACCGCCGCCGAGGAGCCGGCCGGGATCGCCCCGGCGGCCGCCACGGGCGACAACCGCACGGCCCTCGAGGGCGTCGAGGCGGCGCCCGCCGGCGCCTTCCTGCGCGGCCGCGTCACCGGCCCCGACGGCGCCGGCCTGGCCGACGCGCGGGTGCGGCTGGTGCCCTCCGGCGGCTTCCTGATGATGGGCTTGCCGCGGGCAGCGCTCGCCGAGGGAATGGTCGCCTGCCGCCGCGACGGCAGCTTCTCCCTGCCGCTCCCGGATGGGGTCGATCCCCTGTCGGTGGCGGCGCTGGCGCCCGGCTTCGCCGCCCAGCGCGTGCACCTGGTCGATCGGGAGGCCCCGGTGACCTTGAAGCTGGAGCCCTCCGTGAGCTTCGGGGGCCTGGTGGTGGACCTCGCCGGATCGCCGGTGGCCGACGCCCAGGTCCACCTCAGCGGTCCGCCGGTGCTCGACGGCCTGCCCGCTCCGGCGGAGACCGGCGCCGACGGCGCCTTCCGCCTCGAGGCCCCGGGCGCCGGCAGCTACCGCCTGGTGGTCCGGAGCGCCGCCGGCGAGGACGCCGAGCTCGATCCGCTCGAGGTCACGCCCGGCATGGCGCCCCTCCGGATCGAGGTGCGCGGCGCCGGCGGCGTCATCGTCCGGGTGCACCAGCGCAGCGGCGCGCCGGTCGAAGGCGCCCGGGTCTCGCTGCGCTCGACGCAGCCCCAGACCGGCCGCTTCGGCCCCAAGGTGGTCCGCAGCGGCGCCGACGGCGTCGCCCGCATCTACTCCGTCGACCGCGGCACCTGGATCCTGACCGTCACCGCGCCGGGATACTCCGAAGTCGTGCGTCGCCACACCCAGCGCGACGCCGGCCCGACCCAGATCCCGGTCGAGCTGACCGCCCCGGGGGCGCTCGAGGTCCTGGTGGTCGACCGCGACGGCGTGACCGCCGCCGACTTCGAGGTCCAGCTCCACGGCGACGACTCGGCCCTGAGGATGCAGGCCGGAGAGGCCAGCCGCTTCACCGACGCCGAGGGCGTGGTCCGCTGGGATCCGGTCTCGGCCGGCCTCTACCGCGTGGTCGGCGGCGGGGACGGCTGGCAGGTCGACCTCGAGGGCGAGCTGGCCGGAGGCGACAGCCTGCCGAAGGCCGAGGGCTTCGGCAGCTCGGTGGTGGCGGTCGAGGTCCTCCCCGGCGCGACCTCCCAGGCCGAGCTGCGCCTGATGGGCCACGCCCGGCTGCTGGCCGAGGTGGTCGGCGCCGCCGGGCCGGTGGCCAACGCCGAGGTCCTGCTGCACCAGCGCGGCGTCGCGGCCGCCCACGCGGCCTCGCGCGGCGTGACCGGCGAGAACGGGGTCGCGCTGATGCCGCCGGTGCGGCCCAACCGCTACCAGGTCACGGTCGCGCTGGAAGGTGGCCAGGTCCAGGTGATCGGCGAGGGGATCACGATCGACGAGGCCACCGAGTCGATCCAGATCGTGCTGCCGACCGGCGAGGCCGTCGGCCGGCTGGTGTCGACCGACGGCCCGGTGGCTGGCGCCAGGATCGAATTGGCGGGCGCCGGCGCGCCGGGCACCTGGGCCCTGACGGCGGCGGACGGCTCCTTCCTGCTGCCGAACCTGCCGAAGGGCGAGTTCCTGCTCAAGGCGGTAGTCGACGGCTATCTCCCCTGGACCTCCCCGCCCTTCGGCTGCGACGGCCAGGGCCGGGTCGACCTCGGCACCGCCCGGCTCGACCGCGAGGCGGTGCTCCAGGGCCGCGTCACCGGCCTGCCGCCCGAGACCCAGCAGGGCTTCTCCTTCCGCGTGGTCGAGCTCCACGACCTGGAAGGAGTGCGGATCGCGGTCTCCTCGCTCGAGAGCGGCGACCGCTTCACCTTCACCGGCCTGAGGCCGGGCAGCTACCGCCTGCTGGTGACCGCCGCGGGCCGCACCCACCCGGCGGCGCTGGTGGAGCTGGAGGAAGGCCAGAACCGGCTCGAGATCGAGGGCGATTGAAGCCGGATCCGGCCCGCCACCATCCCTTTTCACCTATTTGCTCATCTCATTTTGAGAGTTACGAATATCTTCGACCTTGGGCCGGCCTCCGTCATCCTCCGCCTTCGGGCGTTTCCGGCCCCCTCCTCCTCAATCCTGGACAAGAACCCGAGCTCACCCATGAGAATCCCCTGCTTCCTGGTGTCTGCGATGGTCGCAGCCCTGGCCTCCAGCGCTCCCGCGCAAGACTGGCCCAACCTCCCGACCGCCTTCCAGCCGGCCAACAATTACGTCGACGACTTCGAGTCGTACGCCGGGGTCGTCCCGACCCACATGGCGACGAACTCGCTCGAGGTCGCGACGAGCCTGCCCGACCCCGAAGGCTGGTGCAACATCGGCCAGCTTGCCCCGCCGCTCAGCGCCGCCAGCGGCAGCTACTGCCTCGAGATGGGCCTGATCCCGGGCACCACCAATTACCACTACGTCCGCAACGGCCTGGTCCTCGGCCTGGACGGCACCGGGGTCGGCGCCGACCTGTGGCTCCGCGCCAAGGCCATCGACCACGGCGACGAGAACGAGCTGTGGGACGGCGTGTGGGTCTCGACCGACGGCCTCACCTGGACCCAGGCCTACGGCCCGTGGAACGAGGGCTCTGCCTGGGGCGACACCGTCGCGATGAACCTCAGCAGCACCGGCACGAGCACCGCCGGCCAGTTCTACCTGCTGTTCGCCCAGCAGGACAACTTCCCCTACGGCTACCTCGACGGCATCGGCATCGACGACATCAACGTCGACACCAACGCCCCGCCGCCGCCCTTCGCCAACCTGCCGGCCGTCTTCGTGCCCGCGGGCAGCTACTTCGAGGACTTCGAGGCCCTCGGCGGCGTCGTTCCGGCGCACATGGCCGTCAACGAGACCAACGCCCTCACCAACATGCCCGACCCGGACGCCTGGTGCAACATCGGCCAGCACGCGCCGGCGATCACCGCCGCCTCCGGCTCCTACTGCCTCGAGATGGCGGTCAACCCGGCCGCGGTCACCCCGCACCAGGTCCGCAACGGGCTGGTCATCGGCCTCGACGGCAGCGGCGTGTCGGCCGACCTGTGGCTGGACTTCATGTACCGCGAGTACCTGGAGAGCTCCGACGCCTGGGACGGCGTCTACCTTTCCGACGACGGCGTCACCTGGGTGCTGGCCTTCCAGCTCTGGAGCGGCACCAGCTCCTGGGTCCAGCAGGTCAAGACCAACCTGACCAACATCGGCGTCAACCTGAGCGGCCAGTTCTACGTGCTGTTCGCCGAGGAAGGCGGCTCCCCGTACAACGTCTCGGACGGCATCGGCGTGGATGACATCTCCATCAACACCACCCCGCCGCCCCCGCCCTTCGCCACGCTGCCGACCGCCTTCGTGCCGGCCGCCGGCTACAGCGATGACTTCGAGTCGTACGCGGGCGTTCCGCCGGCCCACTTCGGCATCAACTCGGTGGACTCCCTGTCCGGCCTGCCCGACCCGCTGGGCTGGTGCAACGTCGGCCAGCTCGCCCCGGCGATCACCACCACCTCCGGCATCTACTGCCTCGAGATGGGCCTGGTCCCCGGCACCACCAGCTACCACAACGTCCGCAACGGCCTGGTCGTCGGCCTCAACGGCGCCGGCGCCTACGAGCTCAACCTGGACTTCCAGGCGATCGACCACGGCGAGGAGACCCAAACCTGGGACGGCGTGTGGGTCTCGGACGACGGCGTGAGCTGGGTCCAGGCCTACGGCCCGTGGACCCCGCTGCTGACTTCGTGGCAGCCGGTCAGCGTCGGCGACCTGATGACCGCCGGCGCCAACACCAGCGGAGACTTCTACCTGCTGTTCGCCCAGGAGGACAACTTCCCCTATGGCTACCTCGACGGCATCGGCGTCGATGACATCAACATCGTCGATCCGGGCCCGCCCGGACCGGCCCTGTCGGTGACCGGACTCGTCGCCGGCGGCGTCGCCACGATCCAGGTCGACTACGCCACTCCGGGCGGTACGGTCCGTCACGGCTACTCGCTGGTCGGCGGTGGCCCGACTTCCACGCCCTTCGGCGACCTGCTGCTGAGCCCGCCCTACAAGGAACTGCCGGCGATGACCGCCAGCCCGGCTGGGGTGGCCTCGATGACCTCGCCGGTACCTCCGGGGGCCGCCGGGGTGTCCGTCTGGATGCACGCCCTCGACATCGGCTCCCTGACCTTCTCGAACGGTCTGGCCGAAGTCATCGGTTGATCCCGGCCGGTTGGAAACACCGCGAGCCCTCCCCGATCGGGGAGGGCTCGTTCCATTCCACGACCAGGAATCCGGCCCGATCAATTGGTCCAACGAGGCCGTAAGTCAATATTTCATAAGGATTAAGCCCAGAAATAGGACCCCGCCCGAGGCCGGGTCCGGCCTGCACCACCCAAAGTCCGTCTACCAAAGCCCTTCCCGGCCGGCCCAGGGCCAGGGAATGGGGCCAGCTTCCTCAGAAGGTGTGGAGCAGCACCTCGCTGGTCCGGTAGCTCTGCGGCTCCACCGCCTGCAAGTAGTAGCTGCGGCCACCGGCGGCCGCCGGCACGTTCGACACGAAGGCGATCGACCCGCCCGAAGCCAGGCCGTACGCCGCGAGCGACACCGGATAGCCGAGGTCGAGGAACAATCCAGGGAACTGGGGGATCGTCCGGGTCCCCAAGTACGCGCTCCAGGCCAGGTAGATCAGGGCGCCGTCCATCGCCTGGTCGACCGTGATGGTGTTCTGCTGGCCGGCCACGCCCGGGACCGGCGTCAGGACCGTCAGCGAGGGAGAGAGGCCGAGCGTGACCCGGTCGGGCAGGTACTCGAGAGCCCACTGCGTGCCGACGGGCGACGCCGGCATCTCGACGATGTGGAACCTGCCATTGACTACGCCGGCGGTGAGGATCCGGAACTGGTCCCCGACCACCGGGACGTAGCCGGCGCCGAGGCGCACGCGCAGGTTCCCCTCGATCAGGGCGGTGTCGGTGACGGCGATCACGTCCGCCCCGCCGGGGACAGCCTGCTCCAGGTCGATCTCGGTCCAGGAGCTGGGCCGGAGCCGCAGCGTGGAGCCGAAGCCGAGCGAACCGACGGCGGAGGCAGCGGTGCCCGGGGAGAGCAGGCCGCGCACATCGGCGGCCTGGACGATGGCGCCGCCGTCTCCGCGCAGGATGCTCGGACCCTGGGAGATGATGACGCGCCCCGAGGAGCAGATCGCGCCGTTGCTGACCTCGAGCACCGCTGGGTAGTTGCGGCCGTTGCCGATCTGGATGTCGCCGCCGGAGCCGGTGGCGTAGAGCGGCGCGAGGGCCGTGGCCGGTCCGTCGAGGATCAGCACACCGCTGCCCTGGAGGTTGCCGAAGAGAGGGTAGTAGGCGACCCAGACCGGTCCGTCCACCAGCACCCGGCCGCCGCGCACCGTGAGGGTCGGCCAGGAGGTGGTCGAGGAGTCGAGCACCAGCAGCGGCCGGTAGGACTGCTCGAGCTGGAGCTCGTTGCCGCCGAGGTCGAAGTCGACCGAACCGACCCGCACCAGGGCGTCGGCGAGGTGGACCGGAGAGGTGAAGGAGACGGAGTAGGCCGTGGAGCCGAGCAGGTCGAAATTGACCTCTCCCCAGTAGCCGGGCACGACGCCAGTGCTCCAATTCCCCGAGTCGTGGAAACTGCCGCCGTTGGGGTCGATCCAGTGGTGCTGGGCGGCCGCGGGAGCGGCGAGCAGGGCGAGGCAGGCGGCCGTGGAGAGGTGCATCCGAGTGGGGTTCCAGTCGACCGGGGTCCGGGAGGAGCCTATCCGAATTCCGCGGAATCGGCGGGGTAACGGACGCGGCCCTCCGCCATCGGTTGGTGCATCTTGCGCTGGCGTTCGGCTTCGTCCCTCAGGCCGGGTCGGAGTCAGATCCGCTTGAGCTGGTCCAGCGTGCGCTCCCCACCAGCGGTGCCGGTGTTGACCGTCCCCGCGGGCTCGAACAGCAGCACCTGGACCTCCTGGCGCGCGACCGGCCGGTGCTCGACCCCGCGGGGGACGACGAGGAGCTCGCCCTCGCGGACCGTCACGGCGCCGTCGCGGAGCTCCATCTCGAGCTCACCCTCCAGGACCAGGAACAGCTCGTCCTCCAGCTCGTGCTGGTGCCAGATGAACTCGCCCTCCAGCTTCGCCAGCCGCACGTGCTGGCCGTTGAGCTCGGCGACCACGTGCGGGGCCCAGCGGCCCTCGATGCGGGCGAGCTTGTCACGAAGGGTGCCGGCTT
>JACKQG010004308.1_pt1 | contig 16608 bp, 17 predicted proteins | sample 8237621 | NCBI WGS metagenome assembly JACKQG01 (sample SAMN15677084, study PRJNA649215) | marine metagenome | biome: marine; feature: Black Sea; material: saline water; isolation source: suspended particulate matter (SPM) from the Black Sea western gyre | collected 2013-06-09/2013-06-10 | depth...
AAGATTTTTTCCTTCGCCTTTGCCTCAGCCTTCGCCTGCACTTTAGTGCGCTGGGTGATTCTGAGAGATTCAGCTTAGATTAAAATCCAACCTACAATCAATACAAATTTTTCCCGGATTTACAATCGCCCTGTAAGGTAAAATTTCCACTCCTTTTGAGACCGCTTCTCTTAACATCTTTCCATATTCAGGATCGATATTATCAGCTGGCGCGAAATGTTTCCCGTCCTGGCGCTGGATCAAAAAAAAGATGACAGCACGATTGCCATCTTCTTTTAATTTTATCAATTCACGCAGATGTTTCGTACCTCTTTTTGTCACTGCGTCCGGGAACCTTGCAACACCATCCTGTACAAGAGAAACATTTTTGATCTCGATGTAACACAGTTCATTTTCTTTTTCAAGCATCAAATCAAGTCTGCTGTGTTGACTCACTTTTATTTCAGTAATTATTTTTTCGTAACCTGTTAGTTCCGGTATTAATCCTTCTTCTATTGATTGAGCAACGAGTTTATTCGGTATCATTGTATTAATGCCGACCCAGCTCGAATTGACTTTTACCATTTCCCACGAATAGGGATATTTTCGATTTGGATTATTATGATAGGATAGCATAAGCGGACTGTCCGGTGTGTTGCAAGTGAGCATGCTGCCTGAGTTAGGACAATGAGCCGTAATTATTGTTCCATCTTCCAGTTTTATGTCAGCGAGAAATCGTTTGTATCTTTTTATCAGCGTGCCGGGTATTAGTGGCAAAGAAAATTTCATGACAACTCTTGATCTTTGAAACCATTAAACCAGCTAATCTTTTCCAAAGGAAGCCGGTTTGTTACCTCTGTTTTTTCTTCAGCCGGGTATCCCAAACTCAACAGGGAAACAATTTTGTAACTTTTCGGGATTTTTAAAAACTTGCGAACTTTTTTCGGGTGAAACCAGCCAATCCAGCATGTTGCCAATCCAAGTTCATGAGCCTGAAGAACAAGATGTTCCCCGGCAATCCCCACGTCAATGAAATAATAATGAATCCCCTGAATTTGTTTCCCAATCCGGTTAGCTAATAAATCCAACTTTGCCAGCAGAACAACAATTACCGGGGCTTTCTTAGCAAATTTCGTCGGGAAGTAAATACCTGAAAAAGCCTCCCTGGTAAAATTATTTAACAATTCCGGATCATCCAAAACGATAAATCTCCAGGGTTGAACATTTTCAGCCGATGGGGCGAGTCGCGCCGCTTCAAGACATTTTTCTATTTTTTCGCGATCCACGCTTTTATCCAAATACTTTCTTATGCTTCTTCTTGATTGAACAAGTTCTGAAAATGAATTAAACATATTGGGTAATTCCCTTCATGAAATAAAAAAAGGAGATTCTAATTTTCTATCCAATTAAAATCTCCATAATAAAATAAAAATTTATGACCAATGAACAGTCTGCAGTCTTGCGTTAACTTCTTTCTCCGCCCAAAAACATTAAGGCAGGGTTGGGACTATTCACAATTTACCACTCACTACTAACAACTCACCATTCACCAATTTACCACTCACCACTAACAACTCACCAATCACCAAGCTAAATTTCCATTATCTCTTTTTCTTTATTTTTGAGGATATCATCAACTTTTTTAATAAATTCATTAGTCAGTTCCTGAATATTATCATGACCACGTCGGGAGTCGTCCTCGGAAACACTACTATCTTTTTCAGCCTTTTTCATCGCATCATTAGCATCACGGCGTGAATTACGAATGGAAACTTTAATCTCCTCGCCATGTCGCTTCGTTTGTTTTACCAATTCTAACCGTCTTTCTTCTGTAAGCGAAGGAATTGGTAACCGGATAATATGTCCGTCGTTGAGCGGAGTTATACCAAGATCAGATTTTTGGATCGTTTTTTCAATTTCATTTATCATCGTCTTATCCCAGGGCTGAATAGTAATAAGACGCGCCTCCGGTACTGATACACTGGCAGCCTGGTTCAGAGGGACAATAGAACCGTAGTAATTTACCTTAATTCCGTCAAGAATTGAAGCTGAAGCTTTCCCTGTCCTGATTTTATTCAGATCATTACGGAAACTTTCGATTGTTTTGTTCATTTTCGATTCTGTTTGACCATAAATTTCTTCAATCATTTTGAGCCTCGCAAACTTTTGTTCCAATGGGTTTACCGAGAATTAAGTTCTTTAGATTGTCTTTTTTCTTCATATTATAAACAAGAATTGGCAAATTGTTTTCCATGCACAACGTAACAGCAGTCGAATCCATTACTTTTAGACGATCGTTCAGCACATCAAGGTAACTCAGCTGCTTGTACATTTTTGCACCAGGATTCTCCACCGGATCCGAATCATAAACGCCATCAACTTTTGTTCCTTTAATAATGGCATCCGCTCCAATCTCAATGGCTCTTAGTGCAGCAGCAGTATCTGTCGTGAAATACGGATTGCCAGTGCCACCGGCAAAGATAACAATTCTGCCTTTTTTAAGATGTCCTATTGCTTTTCTTCGAATGAACAGTTCAGCCAATCTTTCCATTTTTATCGCCGTCATAACACGAGTATGAACATTGTTCCGCTCAAGGTAATCTTCAAGCGCCATAGCATTAATGACAGTCGCCAGCATTCCCATATTATCGGCTGATACTCGATCCATACCACGGGCGCTTGCTGACAATCCTCTAAATATGTTACCCCCACCGATAACAATGCCAATTTCAACGCCTGATTCTTTTACATCTCTTAACTCAACTGCAATATCACTAACGATTTGCGGGTCTATTCCCAATCCCTGCTGACCCATTAATGCTTCACCGCTCAGTTTTAGTAGAATACGTTTATAAACCGGTTTTGCTTTACTCAATATTAATCCCCGACCTGGACAAGCCAGAATTCCTAAAAGCTGCAATGATAACTAAATTAGCAATAAATTTTGTAATGAGAAAGATCAAGGTCGAGATTAAGATCAAGAAAAATTAGACTCTTTCTTGATCTCGATCTCAATCTCGACCTTTATTATTAAGGTGTTATTTAAGTCAAGAATATTTTTGTTCATTGTGCAAGAAATGAACTCTCTAAAGCTTAATTATTCGCCTAATTGAAATCGTGAAAAACGCCGAATAGAAATATTTTCACCGATCTTTGCTATGACTTCTTTTTGAAGCTGGTCAATTGTTTGGTCGGGATTTTTTACAAATCCCTGCTCCATCAAAACAACTTCCTGGTAAAACTTATCTATTCTGCCGGCTGCTATTTTTTCAGCGATATGTTCAGGCTTGTTTTCGTTTTGAGCTTGCAATTTATATATGTTCATTTCTTTATCAATGATTTCCTGGGACAATTCTTCCCGGTTTACAACCAGTGGATTTGCTGCTGCAATTTGCATGGCAATGTCATGGACAAAGGTTTTAAAATCATCAGTTTTAGCAACAAAATCGGTTTCGCAATTCACTTCTACCAGAACACCTAATTTGCTGCCCGGATGAATATAGCTTTCAATCATTCCATCTTTAGTTTCACGTCCGGCGCGCTTTTCTGCTTTAGCAATTCCTTTTTTTCTTAAATAGTCAATTGCTTTTTCAACATCTCCGTCTGTTTCTTTTAATGCGTTTTTACAATCCATAATTCCAGCGCTGGTGGTTTGCCGTAATTGTTTCACATCTTCAGCTGTAATTGCCATCTTAAGTACCTCTCTATATAACCTGAATTAGCAAACAAAAATTAAAACAGGTACAATGTTAATAGTTATATTAAATAATGCGGGATAAAAATTAATTTATGCCGATTCAGTTTCTACTGCAGTTTCTTCTACAACTTCTTCTTCCTGGGCTTTTTTCTCTTCGATCCCGGTTTCTTCTGCTTCTTCAATTACTTGTGCTGAAGTAGCTTCAATAATTGTTTCGGATATTGCATGAGTAATAACGTTTATTGATTTGAAAGCATCGTCGTTTCCAGGGATTGGATAGTCGATTAAATCCGGGTCGGAATTTGTATCAATAATACCAATGATTGGAATATTCAATTTATCTGCTTCGTGTACTGCGATTGCTTCTTTTTTTACATCAACGACGAATATCGCGCCGGGCAGTTTGTTCATATCTTTTATTCCGCCCAAAATCCTTTCTAATTTCTCCTTTTTTCTTTCGATTTGAAGGATTTCTTTTTTCACCAATTTGTCGTAGCTTCCGTCAGTTGCCATTTTCTCAAGATTTTTGAGATGCCTGATGCTTTTTTTGACTGTGACGAAATTCGTAAGCGTCCCGCCTAACCATCGTTCATTTATAAAATATTGACCACTGCGTTCTGCTTCGATTTTGATAATTTCTTTGGCTTGTTTTTTTGTGCCGACAAAGAGAACTTTTTCACCGGATCGAACAACTTTTGCAACTTCTTCACATGCTTTATCAAGCATTTTAAGCGTTTTTTTAATATCAATAATATAAATACCATTTTTTTCCATGAAGATGTATGGTTTCATCTTTGGATTCCATCTCCTGGTCAAATGACCAAAATGGGATCCTGCCATCAATAAATCTTGCAAATTAACATTCATAAAAAATCTCCTAAATTATTGGGGTTATTCCTCCACTTTTTGTAAAACACATCTGTACCAAATAAATTTCTCCCTGGCACCCCAGATGCAGAACAAAAAGTGTGCGTTTTTTGAAAAATTAACGTTTTGAAAATTGAAATTTCTTTCTTGCGCCAGCCAATCCATATTTTTTGCGCTCTTTTTCTCTCGGATCGCGTGTCAAAAATCCATTGGCTCGAAGTATTGATTTGAGCTCTTCATCATATTTAACAAGGGCTCTTGAGATACCAAGCCTTAAAGCGCCAGCCTGACCTGTTAATCCCCCGCCGTTAACACTGGCAATGACATCGAATTTATCCATTGTTTCGGTTTTATCCAATGGTTGTTCGATGATCATTTTTAATGTTTCACGTTTAAAATAGTCAATGAGGGATTTGCTATTCACCTCAACATTTCCACTGCCGGGTTTCACCCGAACTCTGGCGATAGAATTTTTTCTTCTGCCAGTTGCATAATATTCCATTGCTTTCATACATTACCTCTTATTAGTCCTTATCTCCTCATTTTTCGCTTCGATTCGACAATTAATTCAATTCAAGTTTTTCCGGGCTTTGAGCCGAATGCGGATGCAAATCACCAGAGTACACTTTTAATTTCTTGATCATCTGCCTGCCAAGACGATTTTTCGGAAGCATACCTTTAATTGCATGCTCTAAAACTCTTTCCGGATGTTTTTTCAGCATATCTTCATACACTGTCGTTTTCAGTCCACCGGGGTAGCCGGAATACCGGGTATATCGTTTCTGCTGCGCCTTTCTCCCAGTGACTCGAATTTTTTCTGCATTAATGATGATGACATAATCGCCGGCATCAACATGCGGAGCAAAAATCGGCTTATGTTTACCCCTTAAAACATGGGCAACTTTTGAAGACAAACGTCCCAGCACCTCGTTTCTGGCATCAACAACATACCACTTTTGGTCTATGTCCGATGGTTTCGGTGTAAATGTTTTCACTTTCTTAATTCTCCTAACTTATTTTATTTTACGTTAATTTTGTCTCTATAATAGTCAAATCCCGATTTACTCCCACTTTGCCGGAATAAAATCGGGGTTTTATCCATATTACACTCATGCAATTCATTTTTTCAAAATTACTAAAGATAGTGAAATCAACTTTAATAAGCAAGTGATTTTTGAGTAAAGTTATGATTTTTTTAAAAAAAAGGAGTGTTGGAGTAATGGATTGATGGAGTGCGGTTCCAACAGTCCAACAATCCATCACTCCTTTCTTTTCACTTTTTGATTCTGGCTTATCCAGGTTAGGTAATTGGGAATATTCAATACTGACACATTTTTTATTACCCAATTACCCCTATTACCAAATTACCTTTCAAGTGATTTTTTTGAATTCAGCACTTTTTTGTCCATTGTGCAAGAAAATAACTTTTAAGATATTAATTCCCCCACTTAACCTGTTTTTCGCTAATGGAAAATTCATCGCTCTGTCCGGAAATCACCCGATCCCCAAACCCGGTTAACGCAAGGAACATTTTTAACAATCCGCCCTTAAGTTTTTTCTCTTGCTGCTCTGTGTCATCAATATTTTTCAAATCAAGGTTTTTTGCTTTGCCGCTGAGCCAGTTTTTTATATCCTGGTAATTTTCAACTGATAGCGGGCGAAGAATGGTTTTAACAGTGAAAAAATATTTTTTGCCGGGTTTTATTTTCTCAATCGGAATAATTTCCACATTGGTAATCCGCGAACATTTTTCCCTGACTGTTTCTAAAGCGCTGGTGAGGCGTTTTTCTTCGGCGCTCATAATAACAAATTTATTTTCCCAATTATCAAAATAAACCTTCAAACGTACATATTGCTGCGTCACCAGATTGTTGATCCAGCCACTCCTTTTTTCCCATAACTGAATTTGATATTCAATGGTACTGACAAGCCCCTGGCGCAGCCCCTCAGCTACCTTTTGATCAATGATGCCATCAACAGTAAAGTCGATTTGTAATATGTTTGACCCCACTTTTACTGAATCAATTGTAACCCGCCTGTCAGCTGCTTGTAGGAAATGCATTAGAGCAAAAATAAATAGGAATGTGAGGATGAGTTTTTTCATGTTTTGATTGATTTAGAATAATTATAAAAAGAACCAGTATCAGGATTATATAAATTGTATAATTTAGACTGCTACTGCATCTGCTATTGTAACTTGTCGTGCTGGCTTTTTAGATATTTTAAAATCGCGCCTCTCATATTCAAACCATGCCAGCTTCTACATCGTAGTTTATTAGGGGAACGGAAATAGTGGGTGCCTGGTCTATTTGCTTACGATCCCTGATGAGTTCAGCAATATGTTCCCCAACTTCTGCATTTACAACTTTTTCACCACATCGAGGACAAACTCCTACCGGAACATTTTCAATAACTATTAATTTTTCCTTAATCCAGAAGTCTTGTTGTATATTACTTTCCTCAAGTTGTGTGGAACATATTTCGCATTTTCCATAGTCATACATTTTAATTACCTCCAAAATAATTATAAAGCATATACAGTTATAAAAAGTAATTTGCCGGTACTTTTTATTCTGCAAATTATACAAATCTCTCGCCCATCAATCGCTCTGCCAGCAATTTCATAACGTATCCCCCTGGAATCCATTGTAAATTTTCGTTTGATCATACCCGATGCTATGGCTCTTTTAATATCTGCAAACTCAAGACCGTCTGCTGCCATCTCTTCAAAGAAATGTGGTATTGCAAACTCATATTCTTTATCAATGATTTTTTTCGTATTTTTGCAATTATGTTCAGAACATACCTGCCTTTTTAGTATTACAAGAAAAATCTTGTATAGTTACCTTATATTTTTATAAAAACACAGACTATGCTTGGTTTTTAACAAAACTTTTATTAGCTAAACTTTTGCTATTATTAGTCCCACCCATTCCCCCTGTTTCCGTTCACTAATTAATCTTAAAGAATTACAATTCAACTTATCAAAAATCTTTTCTTTTTCTTCCTCTAAAATGCCGGATAGGATTGCCATTCCATCTGGCTTCAGCGCTTTTTTTATTTCAGGCAGCAATTGGATAATGACATTTCGATTGATGTTCGCCAAAACAAGATCAAATTGAAAATATTTTAAATTAAGATTATCGCAACAAAAAATTTCAATTTTATCAGCCACATCATTGTTTATAAAATTTTGTTTTGCTGTGGCTGCTGCCGTATAGTCATTATCAAAAGCAAATACTTTTGAGTTGAATAAACGGGCGGCAACAATTGCTAATATTCCGGTGCCTGTTCCAATATCCAGAATTCTACCGGGGATTTGATGTAATTCCTGAAGTAGTCCAATCACTAATTGAGAAGTCGCGTGAGTGCCGGTGCCGAATGCCATTTGCGGATCAATCTCGATGACCTCTTTGGAAGAATCTTGTTCTTGTTTAATCCAGCTTGGTTTAATGATTATTCTTTCACCGATCTCGATCGGCTTATAGCTTTTCTTCCATTCAGCATTCCAATCCTGGCTTTTAATTGTTTGCACTTCAAAATGATCCGTTCGCAGTGAAAAACCAAGCTGTATTAGCTGTTCAAGATAACCAACTAGTTGTAAAGATTTTTGTTCACTCCATTCTGTTGACAAAAAATAACCGCGCAACACTCCCTGTTGAGTTTGACAACCCTGTGCGCCCATTTCAAATAAAAAATTTGTGATGGATTCTTCAGCCATGTCATCGACCGGCAAACTTACCTCAATCCATGTTTTCTTCGTTTTCAAATTTACCAATTTCCTCTTCTGCAGGTCAGCAGCCATGTTTTTATACTAAAATTTTTTTGCATTGACAGAATCGGGGCTATAATGGGATGATGAAACGAGGAAACTTTCTGACACATTCTTAAAAGCAACCAGGTTTATTTCACCAGAATCCTCATCAACAAGATATATGCCGCCGCTTTCCATTCCGGAAATTTTTAAAGCGGCATCGAGACATAGTGATAATAATTTTTCATAACTAATAATTTGATTAACTGCCAGTCCCAACCGGTATTGGGTGTCTATCAACTCTAAAGCATGTTTCCGTTCAGTAATATCCCTGGCAACTGCCTGAATACCAATTATTTTGCCATCTTCTTCTTTTATCTGTACATTTTGTCCAATATAAACCTCTGTACCATCTTTTCTAATAAAAGGAAATTCTAAATAAGTATTTTGTTTTCTTTTTATGATTTGCAAACTATAAAACCTGTCAGCTTTTTTACGAAAGTTTGGGTCAATAAAATCAAGGTAATGTTTACCGATTAGTTCGTTTTCAGAATAACCGGTTATTTTTAATCCCACAGGATTTAAGAAGGTGACGCGTCCAGTTATATCAGTCTCATAAATAATATCCTGGGCTTTATCTACTAATTGGCGGTATCTTTCCTCACTTTCTGCCAGCTTTTTTTCTATTTGATGTTTGTAAAGCGCGGTTTCAACAACAGCTATTAATTCATTATCTTCAAATGGCTTTATGATAAAACCATGGGGCGCTGTTTTTTTAACTCTTTCCAGTGTCACGTCGTCTGCACAAGCGGTGAGATAGACAATGGGGATTTTTAATTTGGCAATGATTTGTTCAGCTGCCTGAATGCCATTCATTTCACCTTGCAACATAATATCCATTAAAACCAAATCCGGTAATAACAACTCTGTTTGTTCCACTGCTTCTTCTCCTGTGGAAACAGAAGCGACAACATCGAATCCTCTGGAATTCAGCTGTAGTAATATGGAAATATCAAATCCCTTCCAGGATTCTAAACGCTGAAAGGGCTCATCCGAAGTTAACTTCATTTCTAAAATAAATTTAAATCTTAAACCCACTTTGCTGGTATAAAAAAAGGTGTATGGTGAAAAGAAATGCTAAACTGTCATTGTTACTTCACCGGATTATAAATTTGATGCTTGCACTTTTTGCATGCTGCCGGAGAACTGGTAACATTATTATAAAGAAAGAATTTAACAAAATCAAGTAAAAAATCAGTAACAATTTTATGTCACAATTCCAGCATAAAAGCATTGACTTTGGTTAAAATAAAAATTATATTTTTAACTTTATAAATCAAAATTATTAACACAACCACGATCAAAAAATGACAATTCTCAAGCCTTTATACCGATTAAAAAAATACATCTCTCTCTACAAACGTGAAATAATAATTGGATTTGTTTTAGTTGTTGTCGCCAATATCTTATATGCAGTGCTTCCAAAAATATTACAGATTATAATTGATAAAATTGAGCAGGGGATTGCCTCGAGACAATTGATATTTTATGTCGGACTGTTGGTATTTATAACAGCTGTTTTTTCCGGGATTCGATTCCTGATGAGAAGGATCATAGTTGGTGTTGCCAGGAAAATCGAATACCATTTGCGAAACGATTATTTTTTACATTTACAAAAATTGTCACAAAACTTTTTTATCAAAAATAAAACAGGCGACCTGATGGCGCGCGCAACAAATGATGTCCGATCTGTTGCCATGACACTGGGGCGCGCTTACCTTTTCTTTTTAGGCAATGTTGTTGTATTTATCGTTGTGTTTGTTTTGATGGTTACAACAAATTTAAGATTGACTTTATTAGCCCTCATTCCATTTCCGTTGGTAATTTTTATTGTCTATAAAAGCATGAATTTTTTCTTTCAAACCTATCAAAAAATCCAGGAGAAGTTCTCCGATATCACCGCAAAAACCCAGGAAAATATTTCCGGTGTCAGGGTTGTGAAAGCTTATGTGCAGGAAGAACATGAAATCAAAAAATTTATGAATTTGAACCAGTCCTATTTAGATGAAAATTTAAAACTCGCTCGCGCAAGAGGGCTTTTGAGCGCATCTGTTGAGGTATTGTTTGGACTGGCTTTTATTGTTCTTCTTTGGGTTGGCGGCAATGCAACAATAAAAAACCAGATCAGCATTGGTGATTTTGTTGCTTTTACCGTATGGCTGGGTATGTTAAGCTGGCCCATCTTCTCTTTCGGCTGGGTTATTAACCTGGTTCAGCGCGCTTCCGCCTCCATGAAACGCATTAATGCAATAATGGATGAAAAACCGGAAATTCAGAATACTGAAATTTGTGATAAATCCATTAAATCAATAAATGGAGAAATAGAGTTTAAAAATGTGAGCTTTGCTTATGAAAAAATGGTTGTCCTGAAGAATATCAATTTCAAAATAGAAGCCGGGAAAACAGCCGCGATTGTTGGTCCCACCGGCAGCGGTAAAACAACCCTTATCAACTTAATCCTTCGCTTGATCGATTCCACTAGTGGCACGATTCTAATTGATGGAAAGAATATACGTACATTCAGGTTGAAAATGCTTCGGAAAAACATCGGTTATGTGCCACAGGAGACATTTTTGTTTTCTGAAACGATAGAAGAAAACATTTCCTTTGGTGTTAAAAATCCTGAATTCAAAGAGATTGACTGGGCGGCAAGGGTATCAACTATTCGCGACGACTTGGTGAATTTTCCTGATAAATACCAGACATTGATTGGTGAACGGGGCGTAAACCTTTCCGGCGGTCAGAAGCAGCGTACCGCCATTTCAAGAGCTTTGCTAAAAAAACCAAAAATTCTCATCCTGGACGATGCCCTTTCTTCAGTGGATACTTACACAGAAGAAAAAATTTTAACCGGCTTTAAGGAAAATAATAACCAGCAGACAAACCTGGTAATCTCCCATCGTATTTCTTCAGTTAAACATGCTGATAATATTTTCGTTCTTTTTAAAGGAGAAATTGTCGAACGAGGAAGACACGATGAACTCATCGACAAAAGAGGGTTCTATGCAGAGCTTTATCAGCAACAGTTGTTGGAAGAAGCGTTAGAGGAGTTGTAGGGTTCTCAGCACAACGAGAAATAAAAAAATTCACCGCAAAGCCGCAAAGAACGCGAAGTTAAAAATTATTGGTCATTAGCTCATATTTTCTCATTTTCTCTTCTAATCTTTTCTTTGCGGATTTGCGGTGCTAATTATTTTGCGCAGTCTGTGTTTCATTTAAAAATAATAAGGTAACTGCACAGGCATAAAAAACAAAGCATCGTCTGTATTCCTTTAAAAAATATAAGGTAACGATACAGGCACAGTCTGTACACCTTAAAGAAATAGTAACTGTTCAGCTATTCGTTGTATTCATGTCATTCTGAACGAGGGAAGTGTTGTGGGAGGTTGGGAAGTGAAGAATCTCGTATAATTGTGTGAACATTGGGGAGATTCTTCGGTCGCAAGCTCCCTCAGAATGACATTTTAACCATACTCTGAATAGTTACAAGAAATATAATGTAACTGTACAGGATTGAACTGATTACAGAATTGCGCAGCTTTACTAAACTTTTAAAGTTTAGTAAAGCTAAACCCGGAGATAAATTTTTTGAGTCACAACTTTCACGAAGAAGAAACATTAGGAAAAGCTTATGATGGCAGACTGTTCAAGCGGCTACTATTATATTTAAGATCCTATCGGTTGCAGGTTGCTTTAGGCGTTCTATTGTTACTTTTTGGAACATTTCTTGAATTACTTGGCCCCTATTTGATTAAAGTTGCCATTGACAAACATATCGTCACCAAAGTCGCTAACGGGCTGATCACTATTGTTACAATTTATTTACTGGTTCTCGTTTTCCATTTTGTGGTCGCTGTCTGGCGAGTGTACCTTATGCAGTGGATCGGGCAGCATGTTATATTTGATATCCGGGGAAAATTTTTTCGCCACCTGCAAAAATTATCACTTTCCTATTTTGACAATAATCCTATCGGCAGGTTAGTAACGCGCGTTACAACCGATGTTGAAACATTGAATGATTGGTTTTCCGCCGGTCTGGTGGCGATTTTTGGCGATGTCTTTCTTTTGTTGGGCATTGTAATTGTGATGATCAACATCCAGTGGAAACTGGCGCTGATTACTTTTTCGGTTCTTCCGCTTTTGATTTATGTAACAATATTTTTCCGCACGCGCATCCGCAGCGCTTACAGGGATATTAGAACACGAATTGCAAAAATAAATTCATATTTGCAGGAAAACATTTCCGGGATGATTGTCGTTCAAATTTTCAGCCGGGAAAAAAGGAATTTCAAAAAATTTGATGAACTGAATAGCGATCATTTGGATGCTCATTTGCGGTCAATACTTTACTATTCTATTTTTTTCCCTTCAATTGATATTATTGAATCAATCGCGCTGGCGCTGATAATTTGGTTTGGCGGTTTGTATTATTATGGTGATCAAGTTACGTTTGGTGTTTTGGTCTTATTTATTCAATATTCAAAAAGATTTTTCAGACCAATATCCGATCTCACTGATAAGTATAATATTATGCAGGCAGCAATGGCTTCATCTGAGCGTATATTTATGCTATTAGACGAAGAACCCGGGATTAAAAATCCTGATGTTCCTCAAAAGATAAAAACCCTTAAAGGTAACATTGAATTCAAAAATGTTTGCTTCGCCTATAAAACCGATAAAAATGGCAAGCCCGATTTTGTATTAAAGGACATTTCTTTCAAAGTAAACCAGGGAGAAAGGATTGCATTTGTGGGGGCTACCGGTGCTGGTAAAACTTCAATCATTAATTTGCTTTGTCGTTTTTACGATGTTACCAAAGGAGAAATTTTATTGGATGGAATAAACATCAAAGATTTGGAATTAAATGAACTTCGAAAACAAGTTGGTCTGGTTCTGCAGGATGTTTTTATTTTTGCCGGTACGGTTGAGGAAAACATTCGGCTCGGGAATGAAGATATTTCCTTCGAGACAATTAATTATGCTGCCAAAGATGTAAATGCACACGCTTTCATTGAACTGTTGCCCGGTAAGTACTCTGAACAGATGATGGAGCGCGGCGCCTCGCTATCCACCGGTCAAAAACAATTATTGGCTTTTGCGCGGGTGCTGGCATTTAATCCCAACATACTCATTTTGGATGAAGCAACATCAAGTGTGGATACTGAATCTGAAATCTTAATACAGGAAGCATTGAACAAATTAATGTCAAGCCGCACCTCAATTTGTATTGCGCACCGGCTGTCAACTATTCAAAACTGTGACCGGATTATTGTGATGCACAAAGGGGAAATCCGCGAACAAGGCTCGCATCAGGAATTATTGAAGAAAAAGGGGCTATACTTTAAATTGTACCGGTTGCAGTTTATGGAGAAAAGCAACTTGTAGAAGTCGGAATTCTTTATGATCGAAGAGATGTTTGATGTTGCGATAAATATTTTGACAAGAGAAGGTCAATACCCTGCGGGTACAGGTGTTAAGAAAAAATTGTATCCGTTCAATAAAATATGGTAAATACAGAAGTCTTTATTGGTTGTATCATAAAAATTTTTGGTCGCAGAATAATTTATAGCAGAATAATTCTGCTATAAATTATTCTGCAATTATCATTGTCAACTAATAGCAAAATACTGTTTTCATAAATTACCATTAGATATTGAGTGGATACAAAAAATTCAATTCTTTCTTAATCTTGACCTTGATCTCGACCTTTTATTTGTAGCTCGGCGTCTCAAGAAACCGGTGAAAAATATTATTCTGACGCTTTAGTTTTAAAATATAAACTTTGCCAGGTTTTAAATTTTTCAATATATGTTCAAAAGCATATTGCGATGTTATCTTTTTTTCATCTACTTCCAAAATGATATCATTGGCGCGAATATTTGCTTCATGAGCCGGGCTGAATTGTTCAACCTCCAAAACCAATACGCCTTTTCTAATTTCCTGTCGCAACTCATTTGCCAAACTTCGATTTATGGTTTTCACTTTAAAACCGAAATTATCATATTTCTTTTTTGTTTTCGGTTGAGCTATTTTTATTTCCGTAAACGGACGCTCCCCTAAAGTAACAAAGATTTTAATTGTTCGCCTTTTCCGAATAACTGATAGCAGCAATTTTTCACCCGGCTTTTTTTGTGCAATAATACTTTGAATAATGTTCCCTTGATTTACCTTTTTACCATTAACCCGGATTAGCACATCTTTTTCCCGCAATCCCGCTTTATGAGCAGGACCATCTTCACTCACATGGTCTATAAAAATGCCATACGGTTTTTCCAGCCCCAAAGCGCGGGCGATTCTTTCATTCACATCCTGCATGGAAATGCCAAGATAACAGCGAGTTACGTGACCAATCTTTATTAAATCACCCATGACCTGCTTTGCCAGGTTAGCGGGTATGGCAAAACCATAGCCTTCATAAAATCCCGATTGCGTGGCGATGGCAGTATTGATACCAATGACTTCGCTTTTCAAATTAACCAAAGCGCCGCCGCTGCTGCCTGGATTAATGGTGGCATCAGTTTGAATAAAATTTTCTACACCAAAATTATCAGCAATAATATCAACATCGCGGCCAATGGCGCTAACAATGCCCGCAGTAACCGTTGACCTGAGTTCAAGGGGGTTGCCGATTGCAAGCACCCATTCGCCAATTTTAACAGAATCAGAATTACCGAACTTTGCAGCCGGTAAATCGTCCCCCGCTATTTTAACCACCGCCAGTTCAGTGAGTGGATCTGCGCCTTTTAACGTTGCTTTGAATGATCGGTTGTTTGCTAATTTTACCAGGATCATTTCAGCATTTTCAACAACATGAAGATTTGTTAAGATATAACCATCCTTTGTAACGATAATTCCTGAGCCGGATCCTTTTTGACGAACTTCATTCGGAATGGGAAAATCAAAATATTTTTCACTAAAAAACTTATGCAGTTCTAATTCATCAGCCTGGCTATTCCAATTATTGTTCGTTTTCACAACTTTTGTGCAGAAAATTGAAACCACCGATGGTAAAATTTTTTCGGCAACTTCGGAAAAAGATAACCGGGTCTCTGCCGAAGCAAACTCGAAGCGATCGATTCTTTGATTGCGATTTAAGTCGGTTATGGGATTTTGCGCAATTGCTAATTGATGAATAAAAAATAAAGAGAAAACAAACACAAACAAACAGTGTTTCAATGAATGAATTTTTAAGGGAGAAAGTGCGGGGATAATTTTTTTAAATAATAAATTCATTGATTTAGGATTTCAAAATGGGATTAATTCACTAACAATTTATTGTTTTCAACTACGAGAACTCATCCATATATTGTACACAAGTGAATGGTTACTGAAAATATAATTACTATTCATCAACCGCGCCGCGAATGAGAAGCAAGCGAACCAAATGCATAATAGCAACAGCTGCTGCGGCAACATAAGTTAATGCTGCTGCTGAAAGTACCCGTTTCGCAGAACCAATCTCATCGCGAGCTAAATATCCCCCGGTTTCCAATTGATGAAGCGCCCGTTTGCTGGCGTTAAACTCAACCGGCAGCGTTACCAATTGAAAAACGACAGCGCCAAGAAATAAGTAAATGCCGATATCCATGAGAAAGCCCATTCCCCGCTGGAAAAAAAGTCCGATGATAAATAATGGCATTGCCAGGCTGGAACCTATATTAGCAATGGGAAAAAGTCCGTGCCGGATATTTAACGGGGCATAAGCAACTTTGTGTTGAATCGCATGTCCGGCTTCGTGCGCCGCAACTCCCAATGCTGCTACCGATGTTGAATGATAGATTTCGCTGGATAGCCTTAATTTTTTCTTTACCGGGTCATAATGATCTGAAAGCCTGCCCTGGGTTTCTTCAATTTGAACATCATAAATACCATTTTTCGACAATATATTTCCAGCTACCTGGGCTCCGGTCAAACCGCCTCGTGAACGCACTTTGCTGTATCGGGCAAACGTACTTTTTACTTTTGTTTGGGCATACATAGTAATAACAAAACCAATGCCCAATAATAAAATATCAGTTGGGGACAAAAAAAACATTTAATTTACCTCTTTCAGTTTTTATATTTGTTAATTTTCTTTTCCGATGTTTTTATAGTATTACAAGTTAAATCTTCGTTTTTATTGCAAAAGTTTTTAAGCCAGTTCAATTAACAATTACAACGAAAAGACTGAGGCGAAGCAAGATATAAGATTACAGGATTAAGGATTTTCTTCCTTCGCCTTTGCCTCAGCCTTCGCCTGCACTTTAGTGCG
>JACKQG010004310.1_pt1 | contig 16595 bp, 11 predicted proteins | sample 8237621 | NCBI WGS metagenome assembly JACKQG01 (sample SAMN15677084, study PRJNA649215) | marine metagenome | biome: marine; feature: Black Sea; material: saline water; isolation source: suspended particulate matter (SPM) from the Black Sea western gyre | collected 2013-06-09/2013-06-10 | depth...
CATGAACCGGACATACCACGAGACCTTTGAAAAATGCTCAATTTTGTTCGATTTCAAGGAAGGCGAATATTTTAACCGCAGGAATACCTTGAGTATTTCGAGGATTAAAATCTGAGCCTGACGCAGAAATCGGGCAAAAGGGGGCGTTTTGCAAAGGTCTCACCACTACGTAAAAGGATATGTGCATGGCTGGTCATTAACGCCAAGGCATAGATCAACGTGCAGGCCTCTGGGCAACCCTTCCATGCGTGAAACAAAATCTTGTATCTCTTTATCGTTCTGCACGATATTTCTCTTCTCGACTCCTCTGACAGTAAAGAATCCACGCCCAGCCTCCGGCCCATAGGGCCTACGGCCCGGAGGGAGGATGTAGCTTTGATTTGCCCCCTGGAAGGGGGTTACAAACCAGTTCTCAGATCGCGCAGCAGCTGGAGTAATGGGGGTCCGGAATTGTCCTGCTTTCAAAAGTGTTATCAAGTTCTTAGAAAGCCATTATACCATTATATTATTCTATATTATTGGTTTAGTTTGATCCTCGTATTCCGATGGCTAAGGATTTCATACCGCATCTGTCCGCCACAGAACCGTGCTATCAACCGCATAGCTTCTTGGCAGATGTCCTCAACTTCAGACCCGGATACAGGCGGGAGCCCATCAACGTTAAACTCAATCGCCGCAGTCTCCGGCAATACCAGTGTGTGATTGGCTTGACGCCAGCTCCATCGTCTTGTCAATATAGTGTTGCCCTCGACAAAGATTATTTCTCCCGGATTCGGATGCTCAACCTGCTCTGATCCAAATGGTACAAACTCCTCTTTACCTGTAGCTGGGCGTAAAACGAGGTCCTGTTTAATAACATCAATTGCGTGGCCGCCCATCGGCACTAAATATTGTAAAGATAAAACATTTCCAATATCCACAAGTGCATTTATTGAAGGCAACTCATTATTGTTGAGGACGCGACGGGCCATAGCTTCAATGGAGGATCTATACTTTCCTGGCTTTGCACCAAAGGATCGAAACGCTTCCCTCCACGATGAAATACGCGGATGGTTGGTTATCTCGTCTTTGCTAAGTTGATCACGAACATGTGCTTCCGCCTCGCGCAGCAACATAATAAGATCAAGGGGGGACTCCCTGTTTTTAACACCATAAGCCAACACAACGCCGCGAACATACCCCGGGAATTGGCCGAACACCTCTTCGGCTATTGAATAGAACAACTCACTCATCTTCTCTCCCTTTAAAAGTAGGTTTGTTAGTAAAAAACCCGGTATTGAAACGAGGGATTCTTTACTACGGTTAATGACAAAACTTGAGGTTTAAACGCGATGGATAATAAGAGACCTTTGCAAAACGCCCCCTTTTGCCCGATTTCTTAACTTATGGACGATTTCCTCGATGGTCCTCTCTGCTTCTGACAAATCTCTGCTGTTTAGGATTCCCCCCACAAAAGAGCCGTACTGAAATACTGACTTTCCTTCTTCTCCTTGTGTGAAAAACAGCTGGTAATCGTCTCTTTTTGAAAGGGAGATCTTTTCATCCCGGGATCTCAGAAAATCCTGGTATTTTCTGAATGCTTCCGTTGCCTTTTCCGGGGAATCCGTTTGGATTAGAAAAATCTGATAGGTAGTGCCTCCGCCAGTGTATTCCACGCGATAGCCGTTCTCCAAAAACGGCTGCCCCAAAAAATTCCTGGGTATGAACCGCTCACTCATTTTCACCCTGTTCTTATCGGGGAAACAGGCGAAGAGCGCTGGCTCAGAAAAACTTCCCTGGATCTTGTTCGCAATCGCATTTCCCAGCCTCATAAGGGCTATTCTGGTATCTGAGGAAGACTGGGACGCGGTGAGCTTGACGTAGTAGGGGCCCTTCCAGAAATTAAGGACATTTTTCCCCAAATACCCCTGGGCCCCCATCTTGATAAAGAGGTCATCAGGGGAGCGTTCAGCAGCATAGATGCCGAAAGCATGGATTGGGCTTTGCATCTGAAATACGTCTATGATCATGGACCCGGGACCGTCTGAAGAACTGTATTCAACGGTCACCACACATCTGAAACCGTAATCGATATACATCTCCGCCTGCCCGTTGATGTATTCCCACAGGTTCCGGGACTCAAAGAATTCCGGGCGTGAAGCAGCTCGCCAGCCCGGCCGTTCACTATCTTCAGGAAGCAAAGACCTCAGGACTTCCCTGTCTCCGGCCGATTTTTCCAACGGAACTTCGTGAGACCCCTCTGCATTTAAAAAGGGTATGGCTAAAAAGAAAACCATTGCAGCACAAATGCCAAGTTTCCTCTTCATAGATCCTCCTCACCCATCAAGACAACAGCGACCTTTCCTCAGTAGCGTTCATGGTCATGAGGAAATTCAAACGGTCACGGATCCCTATCCCATGACGGCACACGGCCGTGCATGTTTCACAATTCCGGCAGGCCGCCAGCCCTTTACCTGCCGGAAGCGAATCGAGGGTCAACCCGGCATGGATAAGATTGCCATAGCCTTCTGCATACATGTAGGCCCTCATCAGCGTCGGAATCTCCACCGCCTGCAGGCAGGATGAGATGCATGATCGGCACTGCTGGCAGTACAAAGGACCGCTCACCATTGATGATGCCTCAAGATCCCTGTTCTCGCCATCTGAAAGTAATAGATTTGACATTACCCTGAAGTCCAGATCCATCTGATCAAAGGTGGTGATTCCAGGGATCGTTGTACACACATTGCTGTCATTGAGCACCCATTTGAGGGCGGCCTCGTGGTTAATCTCCATTTTTTTCTCCCTGTTCAACCTTACGCCACCCTGGGTTTTCATTGCGATGACACCCACCCCCTTTTGCGCCGCATAGGCGATCGCCCTTTTCATCGCCTCCTTATGATCCTGCATGAAGTTGTAGGAGGTAAGGACGACATCCCATGGCCCTGCATCCACGGCAGCGCGGATTGTCTCTGGCTCGTTGGCATGGGTGGATATCCCGATAAGCCTGACTTTCCCCGATTCCTTGGCCTTAACAAACGCCTTTATCATTGGCTCGAAGGCCGGCATCAGGGGGCCCGAACAGTTATGAAGATAGAGGATATCGACATAGTCTGTACGAAGGCGCTTCAGGCTCATATCCAGCTGCTCGGCGAAATTACCCTCAGTCGCTCCAGCATATTTCCCGCTCCCCTCGCTGCTAAAGACCTGTTTTTCCCTGTCCCGGGCAAAGAACATCTTGGTGGCAATATAGACCTTATCTCTGCACTTTTTTTCCTCTATGATTTCGCCGATAACCTTTTCGCTGTTACCCCGCAGATAGAGATGTGCGGTATCCAGGAGTTTAATCCCCATATCAAGCGCCTTTCTGATCAGATCGGGGCTGTCAGAGTTCATGACCCCGAAGCTTACTACGGGAATCCTCAGGTGGGTCTTCCCGAGCGTTCGATACACAATCTTTGACGATTTGCCCGGATCGGTATTGGCCGCACGAACCGGGGAGGCACCCAGGCCTGCTGTTGCCAGACCCAGTGCGGTTTTCACGATAAAATCCCTTCTACTCATACCTTCATGTCCCATGGTTTTCTCCTCAAGAGGTTGGGTTGTGATCAATCATAAGGATACCGGGGTTCAGATAAAAAACGGCTACCGGAGGGGATTGCCAGGTGGCCAGGCTCGATGATAAAATAGATTTAGTGTTTTCAGCGAACATACCATATAATGGCAGGCAAAATCATCCCTAAAGTCAAGAAACGGCTTAAAAGGGCATTTTTGTTTAGTAAGGAACTGGAATGTACGCATTGCTCAGGAAGTGGCTGAATATCTACGAAGATGAACTCGCCCTTTTTCTGTGGTCCGCCCTTTTACTCTTCCTCATCCATGTCGCAAATATCCTCTTTAACAACATGGCGGAGACGGCCTTTCTCAAACGCTACGGGGTTCAGTATCTCCCCATCGTTTACATGATCAATGCGGTTTCCACCTTTTTCATTATGGGCGTGCTCACGGGCATCATGGCCAGGACGCCGGACAGCCGACTCCTCTCCTATATGTTGGTGGCGAGCGGGGCGCTGGTGGGGGCACTGCGGTTTGTTATCCCCCTTGGCATTGATCTCCTCTACCCTGTCCTGTTCCTGCTGAAATCACAGCTTGAGGTCCTCCTTGCCCTCGTGTTTTGGAATATGGCCAATGACCTTTTCAACACCCGCCAATCCAAACGGATTTTCCCCCTTTTGACCGCAGGTGGGGTTGTCGGCGCCATCTTGGGGAGCTTTGCCACGGCCCCCCTGGCAAAAATTATCCACCTGGACAACCTCCTCTTGGCATATTTTGTGATCTCCGTGATTTCGGCCGCTGTTGTCAGGCGGATGGGACATCTTTATCCCACCCTGCTGGTGCAGGAATCCGCACCGGTGGAGAAAGGGGGCAAAAAGGGCGGGTCCCGACCCAGCATCATTCAAGAGTTCATGAAGGTGGTGCCTTTGATAAAGGAATCGACCCTTGTCAAGGTGCTCATTGCTCTATCCCTCATGGCCAATGTTGTGATTACCATCATCAATTACCAGTTCAACTTTGCGGTAAACCAGAGCTACGCCACAGAGGGGGGGATGATCAAGTTTTTTGCGGTTTTCCGTGGCTTTCTGAACATTATCAGTCTCGTGATCCTCCTTTTTGTGGGGAAGATCTATGGGAAATGGGGCCTGCCTATTTCCCTTTTGATACACCCCTTCAACTATGTCTTGGCCTTCCTTGCCTTCCTGTTTCGTTTCGATATCTACTCGGCGATGTACGCGAGGATATCGACCAATGTACTCCGAACGACCATCAACAATCCAGCTATGGCCGTGTTGATGGGGTTGTTTCACTCCTCGCAACGTGCCGTGGTGAGACCCTTTTTGCGAGGAACCGTAGTCCGGATCGGCACGCTGCTGGGGTCGGGGATCATTCTGTTTTCCGGAGATCTCTTCCATCCCCGTTATCTTTCCATCGTGGCCATCTGCTGTATGGGGGTGTGGCTTACCTACGATTTCATCCTCAAAAAACAGTACCCAAAGATCCTTTTGGATCTCATATCCAGAAACATGCTGGATTTGAAGTCTCTCGAGGACAAGGATGTCATTCAGGTCTTCAGAGACAAGAAGATGCATGCACATCTGATGGACAAGCTCCTCTCTTCCCGTGGAGAGGATTGCCTCTGGTATGCTGATCTCTTGCGGGGCCAGGATATACCTAACTTTGACGACACTCTGTTAAAAGTACTGAAAAAAGAGGATGACAGGACACGGATAGGCCTGATGGCCCTCCTATCTCCTGCTGAAGGCAAAGCGGCCATCCCGGTTTTTAGAGAACTAACTGATTTGAACAAGCCCCAACTCCTGCTGGCCATGGTGAAAGCAGCCAACCGGTTTCCCTCTGAAGTCAGCCAGGATTTCAACAGGGAAATCCTTGAAGCGACCCAGGATCCGGAAGTAAAGGCCTATTCTGCGGTTGGGCTTTATCGTGACAATCCCGAAAGGCTCTTCGCGATTATTCAATCGATGCTTGGCTCCGGCGAACTTAAGGAGAGAAGGGCCGGCGTGATTGCCGCAGGGGAGTCCAAGAAGGAAGTATTCGTTAAAACCCTGCGGGAGATGGTCACCATGGAAACAGACCCTTCCATCCTTTCTGCGATCTTTCGCTCCCTTCGCCAATTGGCAGATCCCGAACTCAATGCCGTCTTAGGAGGCTATTTCTCCCATCCCTCGGATCTGGTTCGGCTCGCGGCCCTGGAAGCCTTTGATATCCAGGACGACCAGGGTCTTTCAGCGGTCATCGCATTTATTGGAGATCCCGTCACGGAAATCAGAACAAAGGCCATGGAAAAGATTCAGAACGGGGCTTATCAAAATCCCCTGGTGCTGGTGGAGTCCCTCAATCTCCCGAGACGAAAGGTGCGAGAGGGTCTCTTTCAAATCCTGGAAAAGCTAAATATCAAAGACCTGGATGTCTACCGTTTCGCAAGATCCCAGGTTGAAAAGAGCTATATTTACTTTACCGAAGTAGAGGCACTTCAGAAGCTGTCTGAAAGTCCGGAGCGGGATTTGCTCATGGATCACCTGACCCAGGAGAGGAAGACCAAGGTGGAAAACATCCTTCGCGTTCTTTCTATCCAGGACGTGTCGGGCCAGATACGCATCATCTGGAGGGGACTTTCCTCCTCGGATTCACGCCAACGTTCCAATAGCATCGAAGCCCTATCTGACCTGTTAGACAAAACCCTTACCAAAATCCTGGTGCCGCTTCTCGATGAAATGCCGTCCGAAGAACGGCTCAGGATCGGAAGAAAGAATTTTACCCTTCCCGCCTTTGGTGGGAGCAATGCGGTTCTGCTTTCCCGTTTTCTCACAGAAGCGGACTGGGTGACCTCTCTGCTGACCCTTTCGCTGATGGCGAGGCAGGGACTTGACGGTGTAGTGCCCGACATCCTGCACACGCTGACCAAGGCTGAAAATACGTATGTCCGTCAGATGGCCCGACGAGTTCTGTTCACAGTGGAACCGGACATGGCTACGGGAATTGACGAACTGGAAAAGGGAATAGACCTTTCTGAGAGGATCTTGCACCTGAAGAAGATCGCCATATTTGAAGGGCTTTATGTGGGTGAACTGGCAGTGATCGGTTCGGTTACCGAAGAGGTGTCGCATCCGGCAGGAGATTTGGTGATAAAGGAAGGTGATCACGGGGACACCATGTATCTGATCATTGAGGGCGACGTATCGGTCAGCAAGGAGGCGAGAGCGGAAAAAGGCCCTGTCGTAGAGATTGCCCGGATGAGGACCGGGAACTGTTTTGGAGAAATGGCGTTGTTTGAAGAGGCTCCCCGTTCTGCAACGATTCGAACCATAAGTCCATCTCGGTTTTTGGTCCTACACAAACAGGATTTTACAGAAATCGTCCAAGAATATCCTCAGATAGCCCTTCATATATGCAAGACCTTGAGCGGACGGATACGGAGTCTGCACGAAAAGGTCAAAGATTCTGAATCGAGTTCGACTGGGACCGCAGGCTGAACAATATATAGGCCTCGAGACCTTCTTCCCTGCTACACACCATTTTTTCCCCATCATAGTCTTACCTTTGTCAGCGATTTTGTGGCGGCACATTGTCATCCCATCCGGATTACCATTTTTTCTGTTGACTTTCAGTAAAACATACAGTATGCTGCTTAAACCAAAAACAAAGGATTTTCCGATTTTGGCGAGGAGATAAACATGAAACTAACGGACAAACAAAAAGCGTTTTTGGCGTATATCTCCCGGTACATGGAGGAATGGGGAATGGCCCCGTCCTTTGATGAGATCTGCGCTCACTTCAATTTTAACTCTTATAACACCGTGACCACCTATCTCAAAATCTTAGAGCGGAAGGGCTACATCCGCCTCCCAAAGGAGAAGAATCAAAAACGGGCCATTGAGGTCATCAGCCCCGTGGAAACCAGGCGGTTCGAGTTCCCCCTGTTGGGAAAGGTGGCCGCCGGGAAGCCGATTGAGGCCATAGAAGATAGAACGGTGATTGAGGTCCCGCCCTCCATGGCGGGCAACGGCGAGTGCTTCGTGCTTCAGGTAAAAGGGGTGTCCATGGAAGAGGACGGGATTTTAGACGGGGATTTCGTGGTGGTGAGGCGACAACCCACGGCACAAAACGGGGAAATCGTGGTGGCCCTTATAAATAATGAAGCAACGGTCAAAAGATATTACAGAGGAAAAAATCACGTAGACCTCCGGCCCGCCCATGCGGGGATGGCGCCCATCCGGGTCAAAAAGGGGGATCTCCGTATTGAGGGAAAGGTCGTAGGGGTGATGAGGTATTTGTAGTAGGCGTAAGGCGCAAGGCATAAGGCACAAGGAGCAAGGAAGATATAATGGGGAACTTTCAAGAGCTCAAGGTTTGGCAGCGGGCTAAAGAACTCGCTGTGTTTATCTACAAAATCAGCGGGAAGGGTGCATTTGCCAAAGACTGGGGCCTGAGAGACCAGATTCGCCGTGCCGTCGTGTCTATTCCGAGCAACATCGCGGAGGGTGATGAACTGGATACAGATCGGCAGTCCGTCAAATTTTTTTACATCGCAAAAGGCTCTTCGGCAGAACTTCTTACGCAGGCCATCATCGCCCACGAGATTGGGTACCTGACAGGGCAGGATTTTGATCACATCAAAGATGAATGCGAAGCCATTTCAAAAATGCTGACAGGACTCATCCGGGCCAGAAACACCAAAGAAAAATAGGTGGCACTTGGGTTTGTTTTATTTCTTGCGCCTTGTGCCTTGCGCCTTACGCCTTTCTCAGGAGTTACACCTTGCACCGCCATATCATCCATCTCCATATACCGGCCCTCCCCATTGCCGTGGCACGGATCTCCCGGCCCGAGCTGAGAGAAAGGCCGGTGGCCGTGGCCCCGACCCGGTCGGAACGCTCCCTGATCCTCTCCGTCTCCCATGAGGCGCGCAGCGAGGGCGTTTTTAAAGGGATGCCACTTGAAAGGGCGAAAAAACGCTGCCCGGGCATGATGGTTTTGTTTCCTGATCCCGAGGGTATCAAAAAGGCCTGCCAGAACATTGTCCGGGCAGCGGCTCGATATACGCCCTGCTATGAGCCTTCCCGGCCCGGACATATCTATTTAGACCTCACGGGCACGCAGCGACTCTGGGGGAAAGTCAAAGACACTGCCTGCCACCTCAGGAAGGAGATCCAAAAACGCTTATGTCTGACCGGGACCGTCGGCGTCGCAAGCAATAAAATGGTCTCTAACATCGCCCCCCTGAAGGTCGGCCTCATGCCCGGCATAGGGCGTATCCGCCAGAAGGTCCTTTTAGAAGAGCTGAATATCATTCGCATCCGGCAGTTGGCGGCCCTGGATATGGGGAGCCTTAAACTCATCTTCGGCCAGCAGGCATATCTGATCCATCAAAGAGCGGTCGGCATTGATCCCACGCCGGTTTATCCATCCACGAAGAAGCCTGCAGTCGGTGAAGCTATCACGCTTTCCCAGGATGAGAACGATGATGTAAGGCTTTTAGGGCATCTTTACAGACTGGTGGAGACATGTTCCTATCGGATGCGAAAAAGGGCCCTTATCCCCCAAAAGGCCGGCCTACTGATCAGGTATGCCGACCAGGTGGAGGCGAGACGCCATCTCAGACTACCTGTACCGGAACGACAGATATCCGGTTTACGTTTTTCAGATGTTGATCTTTACAAGCCTTTAGAAAAACTCTTTTTTAACGTATGCAACCGGAGGGTTGGGGTTCGGTCCATGAAGGTATGGTTCTGTGAGTTTTCCCGGCCAAGCCCCCAATTAGCGCTCTTCCATACCCTGTCCCCGGATGAAAATAAGTTATCGACGATCACCCGTGCCCTCGATCGCATCAGGGAACGGTATGGAGCGAATGCCATTATGTACGGGAGGCTCAAGGCGTAAGGCACAAGGCACAAGGTTGGGGAATAGGAACCTTACGCCTTGTGCCCTGCGCCTTACGCCTATATACCATGTCTTTCATCCATCTCAACGTCCATTCCGATTATTCTAAGGGCTGGGGGGTCGGCACCATAACGGAACTCTGCCAGGCCGCTAAGGATTTAGGGACCAAACGCTTTGCCTTAACCGATACCAACGGGCTCTACGGGCTGGTCTTCTTTGTCCAGATCGCCAAAGAGATGGGTATTGCGCCTATCTTTGGGAGTGAACTCCTGCATGAGGGGCGACGCGCGGTCCTGATCGTCAAAAACCGGGAGGGATATGCCAACCTGTGCCATATCATCTCTGCCCGCCACTGCCACCACGATTTTGACCTGATCCGGGCACTCAGAGAAAGACGCCGGGGCCTCATCATTTTTTCCGACGATTTCAGCTTGCTCACAGCCCTTAAACGGGATTCAACAGAGGATCTCTTTGTAGAAATGTCTCCAGGCTACCAGATGGGTCGTTGCTACGCCTTTTCCCGTAAAACCGGCACCCCTCCCTTGGCCACCAACCGGGTGTATATGGTCCATAAGGGGCAGTTCCGGCTCCACCGGATACTGAGGGCCGTGTCCCTGAACACAAAGATTTCCAGACTTACAGGTGAAGACATCTGCCGGGAGCACAATTTTTTAAACGCTCCTGATGACATGGTCGACCAGTATCCCCACGCCCCCGAAGCTATCTCGAACACCGTCAAGGTCGCCGAGGCAGCTCTTTCAGACTGGGATTTTGACCGGCTTATTTTCCCTTCCTATGAAAACCTGGACGCGGATGAGGCTTTCAATGAACTCTACCGCGCGACCATGGATGGGTGCAGAGAGCGATACGGAAGGATCACCCCGCAAGTCAGGGAGCGGGTGGAACATGAGATGCAAATTATCCGGAAAAAGCGGTTTGCCCCATATTTTTTAGTGGTCGCTGACATAACAAAAAAGGCCCGCCGGTCCTGCGGCCGCGGAAGCTCTGCGGCCTCCATCGTCTCCTATGCATTGGGGATTACCCACGTGGACCCGATCAAACACCATCTTTTCTTTGAGCGATTCCTGAATCCCGGCCGGATGGATCCACCGGACATCGATGTGGATTTTGCATGGGATGAACGGGACCAGGTCATCGACTATGCCTTTGCCAGATACGGCCCCCGCCGGACCGCCATGGTGGCGAATCACAACACCCTCGGCCCCAGATCCGCCATCAGGGAAGTGGCAAAGGTTTTCGGGTTGACAGACCAGGAGATCGGTCAGGTGACAGGGAACATCGGGTTTGGATGGCGTCTAAAGGCGGCGTGGCAGGAACTGGCCCGTCATCCCAAAATGAGGGAGATAAAATTCCACAAACCCTGGGATGAGATCCTGACCGCCGCGTTTCAGCTCCAGGGGCATTTCAACCACCTTTCCACCCACTGCGGCGGTGTGGTGATCGTGCCGGACGAGATCCGCAGGTACTGCCCGGTAGAGATTTCCAGCAGCGGTCTCCAGGTCCTCCAGTGGGAAAAAGACTCGGTAGAGGAGGCCGGCCTTGTCAAGATAGACATTCTGGGCAACCGGAGCCTGGCCGTCATCCGGGATGCCCTTGACCTGGTGGAAAAAAACCATGGCCGGCGCATCGACTATGCCCGTCTGAATCCCATCAATGATCCCCAAACCGTAAAGGTCTTTTATGAAGGAGATACCTTCGGTGTCTTTTATTTTGAAAGCCCGGCCACACGACAGGTCCTCACCAAGGTCAGATCAGGATTTACCTTTGAAGCGTATCTGGCCCTGGACCATTTTCTCCTTAATGTGGTGGTCACCTCCATTATCCGGCCTGCTTCCAACCAGAGCATACACATCTGGATATCCAGACTCCAGGGAGAGCAATGGGCCCCTCCCCATCCCCTTTTAAGGCCGGTCCTGAATGAGACATTGGGGGTGATGGTATTCCAGGAACAACTGAGCCAGGCTGCCGTTCACCTGGCCGGTTTTGACCCCTCCGAGGCCGATACCCTCAGGAAGACGGTCAGCAAAAAGCACAAGGAAAAAAGGCTCCGGGATTTTTATGTCCGGTTTGTCCAGGGGGCCTCAGACAGAGGGGTCGACCGTGAGGTCATCGAAGAGGTCTGGCAGATGATGATGGGATTTGACGGCTACAGCTTCTGCAAACCGCATTCCGCCAGCTACACCATGGTGGCCTACAAGTCTGCCTACCTCAGGGCCCATTATCCGGCCGAGTTCATGGCCTCGGTCATCTCCAACGGCGGGGGCTATTACACCCCCCTCAGCTATATATCGGAGGCGCGGCGGATGGGGATCACGGTCACACCTCCTGATATCAACCTGAGTGACATCAAATATACGGGTAAAGGCTGGCATATCCGGGTCGGGTTTATGCAGCTCAAAGGGCTCTCCCATGAGGCGAAGGAGGGTATCATCCATGAGCGCGTCAAAAACGGCCCATTTATCTCTCTTGAAGATTTTCTGGGTCGAACCGGGCCCCATCTCCATCTTCAGGATGTCAGGATCCTGATTAAAGGGGGTTGTTTTGACGGTATTGCCCGGGGTGCCTCCAGGCCCCGACTCATCTGGGAAGCGCTCCGCTTCTTTGCCCGGGAAGAGGAAAAAACAGCGCCCGGCCTGTTTGCCCCTGCAAATACCACTGTCCCATTACCCGGCGTCACCTATCGCAACACTTCATACCCCAGGCATGTCATGCTCAGACATGAATCCGAGGTCTTTGGCTTCATTCTTTCGGTCCATCCTCTCGCCCTTTATGGCGATATCTTAAAAGGCCTCAATTATGTCCGGGCGAAGGATCTCCATTCCCGGATCGGCAGAGAAGTAACAACTGTCGGATGGCCTGTCACCGGCAAGACGGTGCATACCAATAAAGGCGAATCCATGAAATTCATCACTTTTGAGGATCTCAGCGCGGCTTATGAGGCCGTATTTTTTCCAGAGGTATATCACAGGTTTTGCCACATGTTGAACGCGACACGTCCCTATATCCTCAAAGGGAGGGTGGAAGAAACCTTCGGCGCCATAAATATAACGGTGACCAAAGTTGGGTTTCTGGACAGAGGGAAAACAAAGCCGACCTTCCTTGCTGATTTTACTTGAAGTTTTAAAAATATTCATATATATGATCTCTATCGTCTAAACAGCGGTATTCTTCCTGTTCCATTTATGGCGAAAAGTAAATTAGATAGTGAGACCTTTGAAAAATGCTCAATTTTGGTCAAGATCAAGCCTCCGGCCCAGAGGGGCCTACGCCCCGGAGGGGAAGGCGATAATTTTAACCACAGGAATATATTGAATATTTCGAGGATTAAAATTTGAGCCTGACCCCAGTACCATCTTCCGGAGCTACGGGGCAGGCGCGGAGATTGGGCAAAAGGGGGCGTTTTGCAAAGGTCTCATAGTGATAGCGCTATTTCTTGTGATAGTTGAGGCAATTGATGAAACAGAGCATTCGCACAGCGTTTAAGGTCTTTACGAGTCAACAGCGGGGTCTGGGTCGCCGCCCGGAAACTGTGCCTACCCATAAAACCGAAGTAAAACCCCCAACCCCAGCCACATCTCTATTTACGGTTAAGCGCCTTACCGAGGCGATCAGCAAGGCCAGGGACCGGTTTTTGGCAATCCAGAATGCCAAGGGGTACTGGGTCTTTGATCTGGAAGCAGACAGTACCATCCCCTCGGAATACATCCTCCTTCAGAGATTTTTAGGCCGCGAAATGGCCCCGGATCTCAAAGAGAAGATGGGAAATTATCTTCGCAACCGACAGCTTGAGAACGGCGGTTGGCCCCTTTATTATGCAGGGACAGCCGATATCAGCGCCTCGGTCAAGACCTATTTCGCCCTTAAGCAATTAGGAGACCCACCCGATGCACCCCACATGGCCAAGGCCCGGGAATTCATACTGGGTCAGGGAGGCGCCTCCAGGGTCAATGTTTTCACCCGTATCACCTTGGCCCTGTTCGGCCAGGTCCCCTGGAAAACAACACCCGCCATGCCGGTTGAGATCATGCTGCTGCCGAGATGGTTCTTTTTTCATCTCCATAAGGTCTCATACTGGTCACGCACTGTGATAGTGCCCCTTCTTATTCTCAATGCCAAGCGACCCGTCTGCCGTATGAGGCCGGAGGAAGGCGTAGAGGAATTGTTTGTAGATCCTCCACACGAACTTCGTCACCTGGATCATTTCATTTCGCGGAATTTAGGCAAGAACCTGTTCATCTTGCTGGACCGAATCCTGAAAATGGTTGACCCGATTATCCCCCGGACCTCACGGGAAAAGGCGACAAGACTTGCAGAAAACTGGACGGTTGAGCGGATGCAGGGCGAAGGGGGCATCGGCGCCATATTTCCTGCTATGGCCAATGCAGTGATCGCCCTTAAGATCTTAGGTTATCCCGATAATCACCCCGATGTTGTCCGTGGTATCAAGGCGGTAGATAATCTCCTGGTCACCCACGGCGATGAAGCGTTCTGCCAACCCTGTGTCTCCCCCATATGGGATACCTGCATAAGTCTTTCGGCTGTTCTCGAGGCCGGTCTTTCTCCCGACCACAAAGCCGCCACATCGGCCACAGACTGGCTTTTCAAGAACCTGATCCAGGTTTCCGGGGACTGGACCTACCGGGTGCCTCACGTGGGGCCGGCAGGCTGGGCCTTCCAGTTTGAAAACACCTTTTACCCGGATGTTGACGACACGCCCATGGTCCTTATGGCCCTTCTCCGGGCCGGGGCACTGGATAAAGAGGATTATAAGGAAAAAATCGGCAAATCCGTAAACTGGGTCATCGGCATGCAGAGTTCGGACGGGGGCTGGGGCTCCTTTGATGTTGACAACAACTACCTCTATCTCAACAACATTCCCTTTGCTGACCATGGTGCCCTTCTTGACCCCAGCACTTCCGACCTTACGGGACGCTGTATCGAGCTTTTGGCCATGCTCGGTTACGGCCGGGACTTTCCACCCATTGCCAGGGCGCTTAAGTTCCTGTGCAAAGAACAGGAAGACTGCGGCGCCTGGTTTGGCCGGTGGGGCGTGAATTACATCTACGGCACATGGTCTGTACTGAAGGGCCTGGGACGTTTGGGTGAAGACGTTTCCCAGCCTTATATTCAAAAGGCGGTCGAATGGCTGAGATCGTGTCAGAATCCGGATAACGGGTGGGGAGAAAGCTGCTATTCTTACAAGGACCCTTCTCTTGCCGGCAAAGGCGATAGTACGGTATCCCAGACCGCATTGGCCTTGTTGGGACTTATGGCTGCAGATGAGGTGGAGAGCTCTTCTGTCCAGCGGGGCATTCACTATCTTATCAATGCCCAGGATAACGAGGGGGGTTGGGATGAGCAGTTTTTCACGGGCACGGGTTTTCCCAATGTCTTCTATCTCCGTTACCACGGCTACCGTCAGTTCTTTCCTCTCTGGGCATTGAGCGAATACCGCAGGCTTCGCGCAGGGAAAAGAACCCGTCAAGACGAAGTGAGCCTTAAACGTCCGGCAGATCTGCCGCTTCCCGTCCTAAAAAACAGACCATGAATTCGGCCATAGGCCTGGTCATTGCACTTCCTGCCGAAGCAAGAGCCCTTTTAGGACGCGGGCCCTGGCAACGACAGGAAGGTCAGGTCTTCAGGCACGCCCTCCTGGAAAAAGGCACCGGTCTTATCGCCGTGCGCTCAGGCTTGGGAATGGAGAACTCCCTTGCAGCCGGCCGGTGGCTAACAAAGAAAGATGTGGCCGCATTAGGGTCTTTGGGCGTTTCAGGAGGGTTGGATCCATCCCTTGAGCCCGGAGATATAATTCTTGCGGCTTCGGTAGCTCAGAAAAGCGGCGATACCTTCGAGCAGGTTTGGGAAGCCCCCCCCCCATTCGTTGACACCGCCCTTGCGGTCCTAAAGGGTAGACAAATTCCCGTATATCGGGGTGCCATCATCACAGTTCAAAGGCCGCTCCTCTCCGCCCGGGACAAAAAAAGGCTCTTTGTCCAAACCAGGGCCTTGGCTATAGACATGGAAAGCGCGGGGGTGGCCCTTGCAGCCAAGGAAGCAAACCTCCCTTTCTTTGCCCTCCGTGCCATCTGTGACCCGGCAACCCGCACACTCCCCGGGGACCTCTTCAACTCCCTTGACCAAGCGGGTCATATCCATCTGTTTCATATCTTACGGATACTTTTGCTAAAGCCTGCCCTTGTTTCTGATCTCCTTCGCGCGAAAAGGGATTTTGCCGCGGCCTCAGCCAGTCTCGGGCATGCATGGAATGTACTGATTAAAAACAACCTGCCTGACCTGGTGCAATCACATTTCAGGGAAAAAGCCTTGTGAAATGCAAACGCGGGTTATTTCTTGTCCAGGACGCTACGTATCTTCTGTGAAAGCTGGTTCAGGTTGAACGGTTTCTGTATGAAACCGTTACACCCGCGTTTCAATATTAATGATCGTTGAAGGCGTTAGGATAGTGCAGGAGGGCGTATGAACCTTGAAATCTTTAAGGAGATGGATGCATCCAAACTCAGGAAATACATTGAATTTCTCCTTTGGCACTACCGGGTGATGGATGCATTCTGGTTTATCTATGTGGCGGAGCGGTTTGACCAGCCTACCGCTGAACGACTCAATGAGAAGGTCTGGGGCCGTGTGGCCGGGATGGCGGCAAAAGACCTTCTGCCAAGATTTGATATCAAGGAAAAAGGTCTCAAAGGCTTTGCAGAGGCACTGAGGCTTTTTCCCTGGTGCATCCTGGTAGGTTACGACATCAAAGAATCAGAAGACGAAGTGATCATCTCCGTCTCATCCTGTCCCACCCAGGAGGCAAGGCTCAAACGGGGTTTAAAAGAGTTTGTCTGCAAAGAGATGCACCGCGGGGAATTCGCAGGTTTTGCCCGGGAAGTCGACGAACGTATTCGCGTTGAATGTCAGTTCGCCCCTCCCGATCCCCATCCCGAAGATATGTTCTGCAAATGGCGGTTTTACCTTGAAAATGGTTAGATTCGTAACAGTTCAGCCACTAAGGCACAAAGGCTCAAAGGAGGACATGAATTTTAAACTCCTATCAAGAAGAGAAGAATCTATTGCTAAAAAAATTGTAGATGCGGCATATACCGTGCATAAGATATTAGGACCGGGTTTGCTTG
>JACKQG010004312.1_pt1 | contig 16591 bp, 12 predicted proteins | sample 8237621 | NCBI WGS metagenome assembly JACKQG01 (sample SAMN15677084, study PRJNA649215) | marine metagenome | biome: marine; feature: Black Sea; material: saline water; isolation source: suspended particulate matter (SPM) from the Black Sea western gyre | collected 2013-06-09/2013-06-10 | depth...
ACAGCGAAAATCAGGTTAGCAGGAACAAAAACGAACGTATAAAGGGTTTCAGGAAACAGTGAACTGATTCCCATAGGATTGATGATAAAGTAAAGGATCCGGATTGTTGAGAAGCCAAGAGCAACCATAATGGAGAAAGTAATGCCGTGAATGGGTTTGTTAACCTCCTTGTTAGGATAGATCAGGTACCGGAAGATGATGTACATGCCCAATTCTGATCCAAATCCCACTGTCACAAATGAGTAGAAGATGATCCTTTTAAGGTTCCGGAGTTCATTCAAACCAAGAAGGGCGCTTATGTATTGTGCGGCGATGAGAACGATGATGCCAAGCATCCCGAGAAAAAAGCTTTTTATCAGCAATGTGGTAAAATTCCGGTCATATTTCCGGGAGAAATAGAAAAGAATCATTCCGGCAATGACAGGCGCAAACGCTAAAGTGAAATAGACAATAGGTCTCATGTTATGTTGACTTGGTGATTCAGTATTTCAAATGTAAGATATTTTATACTTTTACAAAGCATTATTTATCAATAGATATAAACATGAACACTATAATTCCCCTGATTTGATGACACAAAACCAAATCAAGGAAGGAGTTGTGGTGAAGTCTACAGGGAGTTGGGTTTCTGTCAGAACTCCAGATGGAACGGTCGTTCCCTGCAAGGTCAAAGGGCAGTTCCGGATTAAAGGGATTCGTATGACAAATCCTGTTGCTACGGGCGATCGGGTGGCATTCACCTCGCTTCCCGTTAGCGGGGAAGGACTCATCCATAAAATTTTCACCAGAGATAATTACATCATCCGGAAAGCCACAAAGCTCTCTCACGAGGCTCATATTATCGCCGCCAATGTGGATCATGCATTCCTGATTGTAACTCTGGTCAATCCTCGCACTTCTACCGGTTTCATCGATCGTTTCCTCGTGACGGCAACAGGGTATTTTGTCCCTGCCAGCCTGATCTTCAATAAACTGGATATCTATGATTCCGCACAGCAGAATCACATGCGGGAACTCTTCCGGATTTATGAAGATGCCGGCTATCCCTGTTATGCTGTCTCCGCTCTCCGGGGTGATAACGTCGAACAGATCAGAGATCTGGTCAGGGATAAGGTCAGTCTGTTCTCCGGCATCTCCGGATCGGGCAAATCGGAACTAATCAAAGCCATTGACCCACATCTGGATCCCCGGATCGGAGAGATCTCTGAGGTGCATCGCAAAGGGATGCATACGACTACTTTTGCCGAGATGTATGATCTGGCAGATGGTGGGTTTATCATCGATACACCCGGCATCAAAGAGTTTGGACTGGTTCATTTCGAAGAGAATGAGATCCCCAGATGCTTCCCGGAGATGGACCGTTTACTTCCACAGTGTCAGTACAGCAATTGCACCCATATTCATGAACCGGGATGCGCTGTAAAGCAGGCTCTGGAGAGAGGGGAGATCAGCCAGCTAAGATATAATAGCTATCTTAGCATTCTTAATGACGACAACAAAAGATAAGTTCGATTATGATCGCCCGCGACCTGATCAGTGACTCCTTGATCCCTCTGAAAACCTCTGATAGTGGTGCTCACGCGCTTAGTGTGATGGATGAATACAGGGTGTCACATCTTCCTATCGTAAATAATACCAGCTTTCTGGGGATGATTTCTGATACGGACATCTCTAATATGAACACCGTCGATGATCCATTGGGAAATTTTGCACTTTCACTCAGTGGCGCTTATGTGAAAGAGGATCAACCCATTTACGATGTCATTCAGACATTCGCCAACATGAAGCTAACCCTGATACCTGTTCTTGATGATAAGGACTCATACCTGGGTGTAATCACGCTGGCGAACCTGGTCCATAATCTGGCCGGGATCACGTCCATCGATACTCAGGGAAGTATCATTATTCTGGAAATCAACGATAAGGATTACTCGCTGGCGCAACTTTCCCAGATTGTGGAAGCAAACGAAGCCAAAGTGCTGAGTTCATACATCACCTCCTATCCCGACTCTACCAAACTCGAAGTTACATTGAAGATCAGCAAACTTGATATCGGCTCCATCCTCCAGACATTCAAACGGTACGATTACATTATCAAAGCAAGTTATTCCAATAAGGATGCATACTCCGAAACGATCCAGGAGCGGTTTGATTCGTTGATGAATTACCTCAATATCTGAGTTCCGGCCATGAGACGTTTATTGGCGACCGGAATAGTGCTACTCATAAGTGGCATCCAGATGCAGGGCCAACCTGACACGACTGGAGTTGCAATTATCGATCGGATCACTCTGGAGGGGAATAAGATCACACGGCCAAAGATTATCCTGAGGGAGTTGAAGTTTGATGCCGGAGATACCATTGCCCTATACGTATTGCCCGGGTTACTCAGCAAAAGCAAAGAGAATGTCTTTAACACATCTTTGTTCAACTTTGTGGAGATAGATACCCATGCAATCCCTGACCGTCCTGATCATCTTGACGTGACGGTCAGAGTGATCGAGCGCTGGTATATCTGGCCTATTCCCTACGTGGAGTTTCCAAATAGAAACATCAATGCCTGGCTGGAGACCTTTGACTTCAGAAAGTTGACGTGGGGGTTGAATTTCAAATTCAATAATGCCCGGGGAAGGAATGAAACCCTGACCCTGCTGGTCCACCTTGGATTCAACCAGAGATACGGATTCACATACCAGACTCCCTACCTGAATAAAAAACAGACATGGGGATTTGGATTTGGCGGGGACTTTAGCCTGAATCGATCCCTGATCGTTAGTACAACGAATAATAAAAGCGATTATATCGATACTACCTCTCACTTCCTGCAAAAACAAGCCAATGGTTTCGTTGAAGGATATTTCCGCCCCAATTTATATAGCCATCACCTGCTTATGCTGAGCTATGATTATTATAAATTTGCTGATACCCTGTTAAAGATTCCTGGCTACCTCACCGACAGCACAAGCGACCAATCTTTTTTCTCACTCTTTTACAAATTCAAACTCGATCACCGGGATATGATGTACTATCCGTTGAAAGGATTCTATTTTGATGTGATACTCGTTAACAACGGCTTCTCATCCAGGCCGGTTCATCTGTTTTCGGTTCAGTCATCTTTCAGGAAGTACTGGAAGTTTACTGAGCGCTGGTACCTGGCTTCCGGTCTTACTGCGAAGTGGTCGTGGCCTGATGAACAACCGTTTTTTCTTCAACGGGGATTAGGGTATGGTCGTGATTTCATCCGTGGATTTGAGTATTATACCATTAACGGACCCTGGTTTGCTCTGCTGAAAACCAATGTGAAATTTGCCCTGATCAAGCCACGTTTAGGAAAGCTTTCCTTTATCAGGAGCCCGAGATTCAGTGTGATTCCATACGGTCTGTTTATTAACCTCTTTATCGATACAGGATATGTGGGTAATCCGGTATCATATGTCAAGCAGAATAACAACCTCGTTAATACCTTTCTGGCCGGATATGGACTCAGTATCGATTTCATTACCTATTACGACATCGTGCTGGACCTTAATTTTGCACTAAATTCACTGGGTGAACCGGGTATCTATATCCATTTCATCGCACCCATATAGACCCATTGGATTTTCTGGAAAATTGAAGTATCTTTGCGCCTTGAAATTCAGAACTATCCATGAATTTAGCCCTATTTGGCCATACCATCACTGACCAGATGCTTCCTTACCTTCAGGAGTTTGCAGACAAACTCGGTGAGGTAAATGGAACTACGTACATTTTTCAACCGTTTTATCAACTTCTGGAAGGGCGGGTCCGTTTTACTAAACCACCTGAATTGTACCTTGTTCCGTTAGATATTTGCGGGAAAGTAGATTTTCTTTGCTCGATTGGTGGCGATGGCACCATTCTCGATGCTGTTGCTCTGATCGGCAACAGCGGGATCCCTATTATTGGGGTAAACATGGGAAGATTAGGATTTCTGTCCAGTATGTCAAAGGATGAGATTACGCCCGCACTGGATGACATCATTCATAATAGGTATAGTCTGGAAGACAGGATATTACTGGAGCTTCATTCAAAGGAAGGGTTGTTTGGTGATTTTCCCTGCGCATTGAATGATATGACGATCTATAAGAGCGATCTTCAGACCATGTTGACCATTCAGACTTATATCAACGATGAATTCCTCAACTCTTACTGGGCGGATGGATTAATCGTATGTACACCTACCGGATCTACTGCATATTCATTGAGTTGTACCGGCCCAATAGTGACTCCAGGTTCCGAGAACGTTGTCATCACCCCCATTGCCAGTCATAATCTGACCGTCAGGCCTATTGTGGTTCGCGATGATAGCCTGATCAGGATTGTTGTCAAAGGAAATGGGGAAGAGTTTTTTGTGGCCCTGGATTCAAGGAAAGAAAAAGTGCGGACAAGCATTGAACTTACTATTACAAAAGCCGGCTTCTCGATCCAGCTGGTTCGATTACCCGGACGTCATTTTTTTAAGACCATCCGGGAAAAACTTAACTGGGGACTGGATGCAAGAAACTAAAGTTGTTTAGCACCTCAATAAATTCAGGATTTTAGCGTTAAAGTGTTTTGTTTGTAAATGGGTATGAGACTTTCTTTGATTACACTTTTTTCCATTGTTTTTCTTTTTTTCGGGAACGCCCAGGATCTTGAAGTAGGTCTATTTGGTGGTGGCTCTTATTATCTGGGTGATCTCAACCCGTCCATTCACTTTCAGGGAACACGAATAGCATACGGTGTTCTTGCTCGTTATAATTTTGATGACAGGTGGGCTGTCAAGTTGAGTGGTTACCGGGGAAAGATAGTCGGAAACTCTGCCGACTCCTGGTTTCTTCCCGACAGGAACATTCAGTTTTCGAGTCCGGTTACCGATATCTCTGCTGTTGCAGAATTCAATTTCCTGCCCTATTTTACCGGAAGTAAACGAAATTTCATCACACCTTATGTGTATGCCGGAATCGGTATGTTTTTCTTCAAGCCTTCTTCCGAAGGCACGGAGCTACAACCATTAGGAACCGAGGGTCAACAGGCTGGGTATGAGGGGCGAAAGCCATACTCTCTGATAAGTTTAAATATTCCATTCGGACTGGGCGTAAAATATGGTGTAAGCCGGAGGATTGGAATCACAGCCTTCTGGGAGTTGCATAAAACATTCTCCGATTACCTGGATGATGCAAGTAAAACCTATTATTTAGACGGGCCTGCGATTGATCGAAATGACCCACAGCAGTATCTCTCCGATCCAACATTATCTCATAAGCCGGGGATGCAGAGAGGGAACTCTCGAAATCAGGACTGGTATTCTTTTTTCGGTGTTACAATTACTTATAAATTTGCACTCGACGGCGGAAAGAAGTGCCGGGATGTATATAATAATTGATGTGACCATAATCTCATGGAGTTAAAGGAGCAGATCAACAGGAAGAAATTGCCGGTTCACGTGGCTGTGATCATGGATGGCAACGGGAGATGGGCAAAGAGGCAGGGTTTTACCCGGGTGAAAGGGCATGAGAAAGGTGTTGGTGCTGTTCGTGATACAGTAGAAGCTGCGGCAGAGTTGGGCATCAAGTACATGACAATGTATGCATTCTCGACAGAGAACTGGAATAGGCCTAAATATGAGATTGATGCATTGATGAAATTACTGGTTCGATCGATCCATGATGAGATGAAGACCCTGATGGACAACAATATCCGGCTTGAAGCAATCGGTGATCTGAAATCGTTGCCAGTGAAGAGTCAACGCGAACTAAAAAAGGCGATTCAGACAACGTCGGTCAATACCGGACTAACACTGATACTGGCGCTCAGTTACAGTTCACGCTGGGAGATCGTTGAAGCTGCCAGAGAAATCGCTGGTAAGGTAGCTGCCGGAAAGTTGAAGCCGGAAAAGATTGATATACACACGGTAACTGCAAGTCTGACCACGACAGACTTCCCCGATCCGGAGTTTCTTATCCGGACCAGCGGGGAGTACCGGATCAGCAACTTCCTGCTTTGGCAGATCGCTTATGCTGAGTTATATTTCACACCGGTTTTGTGGCCCGATTTTACCAAAGAGGAATTTTTTAAAGCCATCCTGGAGTTCCAGCATCGCGAACGGAGATTTGGCCTGACAAGTGAACAGATAAACGGATTGGAAGTCAAAAAGAAGCATAAAACTACATGAAGCTAAGAGTACTCTTCATTCTCATTTTGTCAGGTATCCTAATGCATCCGTTGATGGCCCAGGTCTCACTTGGAGAGATGAATGTTGACTACAGCAAAATCAAGGATTATGAGATTGGAGGGATAACTGTCAGCGGCGTTAAGTTTCTCGATGCAAATGTTCTGATCATGCTATCGGGTCTGACTGTGGGCGATCAGATCAAGATACCGGGAGATAAAATCACCCAGGCTATCAAGAAACTATGGAGCCAGGGACTCTTTGAGGATATACGTATCAGTGTAACCAATATCATTGGGAATCAGGCTTTTCTGGATATATACCTGAAAGAACGCCCCCGCTTATCCAGGTTTTCTTTCAATGGGATTAAGAAGTCTGATGCAGACAACATCCGGGAGAAGATCCGTCTCGTGAAAGGGGATTATGTGACTGATAATCTGATCATCAAGACTACAAATATTATTAAAAGGTACTATGAGGGCAAAGGTTTTCTCAATGCAGATGTTGAAATCAAATTGAAGAAGGATTCGGAAGCGGGTAATTCGGTAACAATGATAATTGATATCAGTCGGAATAGCAGGGTTAAAGTATACCAAATGCAAGTGCATGGTAGTAAGCATCTTACACAAGAGCAGATCTCCGGTGCGTTTAAAAACACCAAGGAGATGGCGATATTCAACCCGATGGATGGGTTGGATATTGTGATCTGGGAGTCAATGAAAGCGATATATCGGATCGACTTCGTAGAGATTGCGAGCATCATTCAGCAACATGCGTTCAACACGGTTCGGATCCGCATTTTCAAGGCTTCCAAATTCATTCCGGAAGATTATGAAGAGGATAAGTTCAAGCTGATTTCCAAATACAATTCATTGGGATATCGCGATGCGCGGATCATTGCTGATACCATCACCAGGAATGAAGACAATACTATCAACGTTGATATCTGGGTGGAAGAGGGTCCCAAATACTATATCCGGAATATCACATGGATAGGAAATACTAAATACAACGATCGCCATCTCGCCCGGTATCTCAAAGTGAAACCTGGAGATGTATATAACAAAGAGGCGCTGGAAGCTGCATTGAGTTATGACCCCGGTGGGGGCGATTTACGTTCGTTGTATATGGATGATGGATATCTGTTTTTTGATGTTGTCCCGGTGGAGGTACGTGTCGAAAACGACTCTATCGATTTAGAGATCAGGATGCACGAAGGAAAACAGGCAACAGTTAACAAGGTCACAATTACCGGGAATACCAAAACCAATGATCATGTGGCTCTCCGCGAAGTGCAAACACGTCCGGGTCAGCTATTCAGTCGCGACAGGTTGATCCGTTCGCAGCGTCAACTTGCACAGCTTCGGTATTTCGATGCCGAGAAGCTAACCCCAAATGTTATCCCACATCAGGAGGATGGAACGGTAGATATCGAATACATCGTTGAGGAGACTTCAGCAGATCAGATTGAACTTTCCGGCGGCTGGGGTTATGGCCGGATTATCGGAACCCTGGGTCTTTCGTTTAACAATTTCTCCCTCAGGAATATTTTCAACTTCAAAACCTGGAGGCCGATCCCATCGGGTGATGGACAAAAACTGAGTTTACGTGTTCAAACATACGGAAAGGGATATTTCAGTTATAGTTTCTCCTTTACTGAGCCGTGGCTGGGAGGAAGGAAACCGCTGGCGCTTAGTTTATCTTATGTCCACTCCAAATACAGCAACGGTCTGAACAAAAGTGATTCCCTCTACGGATTTTTTAAGATCGACGGGATATCTCTTGGATTAGGAACTCAGTTGAGATGGCCTGATGATTATTTCGCCCTCTACAACAGCATCAATTATTTCCGGTATAATACCCATAACTACTCTGCTATCTTTACTTTTGGGGGGGGTAACGGAGTCTATAATGCCCTGTCGTATTCGGTCATGCTTTCCAGAAACTCCATCGATAATCCTATCTTTCCACAAGTCGGATCAGAGATGGCCGTAACTCTGGAGCTGACTCCTCCATACAGCCTCTTCCGGAGTGGAAATATTGATTACGATACACTTCCTTACCATGAGCGTTTCAAATGGGTAGAGTATTATAAAATCAAATTCAAGGGTTCCTGGTACATCAATGTGATCGGGAAACTGGTGCTTTCACCGAGGATTCAGGTTGGCTACCTGGGGGCCTATAACTCAAATCTTGGGGTGACACCTTTTGAACGGTTTTACCTCGGAGGTGATGGCCTAACCGGTTACAACAACATGGATGGCAGAGAACTGATCGGTATGCGAGGATATGCAAACAATTCGTTAACACCAGGATATCCAGCTACTATTGGAGGGACAGTCTATACAAAAAACACACTTGAGCTCCGATACCCGATCTCCCTGAATCCAAGCGCTACGATCTATGCACTCGCTTTCGTGGAAGGGGGTAATGACTGGCTCAGATGGAAAGATGTCAATCCCTTTAACCTTTACCGTTCGGTTGGACTGGGAATCCGGGTTTTCCTGCCGATGTTTGGCTTGCTTGGACTCGATTGGGGATACGGGCTGGATGCCGTTCCTGGTGTGCCGGGAGCAAATGGAAGTCAGTTTCATTTCTCTATTAACTCATCACTTGATTAGAAGATCGTGAATCGTAAATCGTAAATAGTTAGTAGTAAATATCAAAGATTATGAAAAAAATTGTATTGGTTATTGCTGGTCTGATAGTGATCACGGCCGCTTTACAGGCACAAAAAGTTGCTTATGTAGATACAAGGTATATCCTTGATAACATTCCCGAATATGCGGAGGCACAGGCGCAGATCGATGAGCTCTCCATTCAATGGCAGAAGGATATCGAAGAAAAATTTGCCGAAGTGGAGAAGATGTATCAAGATTATCAGGCACAATCAGTCTTGCTTCCTGAAGATATGAAGACTAAGAAAGAGAAGGAGATCATTGATCTGGAACGGGAAGCCAAGAATTTCCAACGTAAATATTTCGGCAAGGATGGCGAGTTGTTTAAGAAACGCCAGGAGCTTGTCAAACCTATCCAGGAGAAGATCTATAACGCCATTCAAACGATTGCTGAAGATTATAACTATGGGGTGATCTTTGATAAAGCAGGTAGTTTGACCATCATGTATGCCAATCCGAAATATGATATCAGTGATGATGTTCTGGATCAACTCGGAGCCGCCATGGGCTCACGAACCCGAAATCAGTCATCAGGAGGTAAAACACCGGGAGGTAAAACACCAGGAGGTAAAAAGAAATAATCAATTGCAAGAATATGTGAGTATTCATATTTTTCCTATTTTTGCGAACCCAAACGTAAATACACATTATACCAGAAAACAATGAAAAAAGTAACCAAGATCATTGCCGTTATTGCTCTCTTTATCGGTATAGCTTTCGCTTCTCAGGCACAATCTCAGGCTCCTCAGAAGATAGGACATGTTAACTTCAATGAGCTTCTACAATCCATGCCGGGAATCGACTCTGTGCGGATCGCCCTTCAGGAGTATCAGCAGACGCTAACTGACCAGATGGACCAGATGCGCGTTGAGTTCGAGAACAAATACCTCGATTACCAAAGCAAGTCCGCTGGCATGTCTGATATCATTAAACAGAATAAAGAGCAGGAACTGGCTCAATTGCAGGAACGGATAGATGCATTCCAGCAACAGGCTCAGCAGGAGCTCCAGAACAAACAAGCTGCGATGCTTCAACCACTGATTAATGAAGCCAAGCAGGCTGTCTCCGATGTAGCGAAAGAGCTTGGATACAACTATGTATTGAATTCCATCGAAGACGTGGTTCTCTATTCGGAACCCACTGATGACCTAATGCCTCAGGTAAAGGCGAAACTGGGTATTGAATAGATATACCTATGTGAATATCTATCAGTTTCTTGTAGTTGAATAATCCAGTGAGTAGTGTAATCCCCTGTTTTCTTTTTGTGCGATAGCCTGTTTAATTACCAGGTATGCTACGTTGATCATATTTCGCAGCTCACAGATACGAGGAGTAAGAATCGATTTGTTGTAGAGATCTTCGGCTTCTTCATAGAGGAGGACAAGCCTGTCGATGGCTCGTTGTAATCTCAAATTGGATCGTACGATCCCGACATAACTGCTCATGATCGCCTGGAGCTCTTTTTGCGACTGGGTGATCAGAATCATCTCCTCGGTAAGTACCATTCCCTCTGCATCCCAGTCTGGGATCGCATTGCAGAAATCAATGCTTCCAACCCGTGAGATGGCATGTTCACTGGCCCGGTGCGAAAAGACTACTGATTCAAGAAGTGAATTTGATGCCAGACGGTTTGCCCCATGCATTCCGGTACTGGCACACTCTCCGGAAGAATACAGGTTCCGGACTGTAGACTGACCGAATTCATTCGTTTTGATGCCACCACAAATATAATGGGCTGCCGGAACAACCGGTATCATATCACGCGAGATGTCAATGCCGAGGCTTAGACATTTCGCGTAGATCCTTGGAAACTGGCGGATCAGTTCATTTCTATCAAGGTGCCTGCAGTCAAGATAGACATAATCTTCCCCGCTGATTTTCAGCTCATTGTCAATTGCCCTGGCGACGATATCTCGGAAGGCCAGCGACAGGCGTTCGTCATATTTATGCATGAACTCTTTTCCGTCAAAGGTCTTGAGGATACCACCAAAACCACGTATTGCTTCGGTGATCAAAAAAGAGGGGCGTTCTTTCGGATTATAGAGCGCTGTGGGATGAAACTGGACGAACTCCATGTTTTCAATCACACCTCTGGCCCGGTAGACCATAGCAATACCGTCGCCTGTTGCGATGGTTGGATTGGTCGTATTGCTGTAAATATTTCCTGCTCCACCAGTAGCGACCAGTGTTGATTTTGCCAGGATTGTGTCAACGAGGCGGGTTTTTGGGTTCAGGACATATGCGCCAAAGCATGTCACATCGGCCGTCCGGATGTTTACCTCTACACCCAAATGGTGCTCGGTAAGAATATCGATGGCATAGTGGTTCTCAAGTATCTCGATGTTTTGATGCTTTCTGATCTGATCTATAAGGGTATCTTCAATCTCTTTCCCGGTGCTGTCTTTATGGTGGAGCACCCTGTGTTCAGAATGCCCTCCCTCTTTAGAGAGGTGATAGCGGCCCGATTGTGTCTTGTCAAATTTCGCCCCCCATGTAATCAACTCCTTGATCCGGTCTGTCGACTCAGTGATGGTCAACCTGACAACCTCTTCATTGCACAATCCATCACCGGCAGTAATGGTGTCCTGGATATGTTTCTCATATGAATCCGGGGTATACATCACGGCGGCTATCCCACCCATAGCATAACTGGTGGCTGTGTCGTCAATCTTTTTCTTGGTGACAATACAAACCTTCCCATGCTCGGCAACTTTCAGGGCGTAGGTCAGACCGGCAATTCCCGATCCAATTACAAGAAAATCAACGTGTGTTCTCATGCAAGTATCAGATATCGAGTAGGATCCGATTAAGATCCTCATCGGCAGTTAATATTATTCCAGGCTCTTCGATTAGCTCTTTAACCTTAATCAGGAATTCGACAGCGTCTTTTCCGTCAATAATCCTGTGGTCATACGAGAGAGCGGTATACATCATGGGTTGTATTTCCACTTTGTTATTGATAGCAACCGGGCGATCCATAATTTTGTGCATGCCCAGGATACCACTCTGCGGTGGGTTCAGAATAGGGGTTGACATCAGGTTGCCAAATACACCTCCATTGGTGATGGTAAAGGTTCCCCCTTTCAAATCGTCGATGCCGATCCGGTTGTTACGGGCCTTTTCAGCCAGCTCTTTGATGTATATCTCGATTTCAATCAAACTGAACGATTCCGTATTACGAATAACTGGAACCATAAGACCTTTAGGCGCACTGACCGCGATACCCATGTCTACGTAGTTAGGTGTGATAAGCTCATCTCCGTCCATCATCGAATTCACTTGAGGATGCTCCTGCAGAGCCTGGGTGGCAGCTTTGGTAAAGAGTGATATCAGGCCTATTCCCACACCGAACTCTTCTTTCAATATATCTGTGTATTTTTCCTTCACCTCCAGCACTTTCTGCATATTTATCTCGTTGAAAGTGGTGAGCATTGCTGTGTCGTTCTTTACAGCCACGAGTCGTTCTGCGAGTTTTAACCGGAGGGGGGACAGCTTTTTCCGTTCTTCTGTCCGGTCACCTGAAAAAGCAAATTCTTTCTTCGTCTCTTTCCGGTTTGCGATAAAGGCATTAATTTCTTTGCGCGTAATCTTTTTCCCAGGGAAAGCAGCCGTGATTGCGGAATAAGCTATCTCTTTCTCTTCGATGATCTTTTTTGCGAGGGGAGTGACGTTTATTTCGTGACTTGCGGGAGTAGTGGAAGTAGTGGAAGTAGTGCCTTTGTCCCTCTGTACCTCTGTCCCTTTTTTCACCTCGAGTTCTTCAACCGTTGCGATTATCGCACCAACATCAACAGTTTCACCTTCTTCTACTATGATCTTCAACTTGCCGTCAACAGGAGAAGAGAGAGGGAATGTAGCTTTATCCGAATCTATCTCAACGATCTCCTGGTCTCTCTCCACAATTTCGTCGTCGTCAACCAGCCAACTGGCAACCTGGACTTGTGTGATTGATTCACCCGGACTGGGTACAATGATCTCTATCATGATTACAGTTTACGTAGAATTCTTCTTTTGCGTTGCAAAAATACGGAACAAATCGATACTGGATGCGATGAATCCATTTTTAGGACGACATTACCTGATTGACGTAAATAAATCTGTTTCAGCACATTCGAGTTTACAGGACCCATATTCGTGTTCGCATTTGCAAAGATCCAGTGCTTTTTCAGCGATCAGATTTTGCTGGATCTTATGCAGCCTTGATGACCCGGTTGCCGTACTCCCACTTGGCGGACGAGCGACACAGTGAAGGTTTACACCTTTGAAGCTCTGGTTTGCAAAATTCCAGGGGCCCATGTTCGCCGGCTCTTCCTGGGCCCATTCAAACCTGTGTGCATTTGGATATCTCTTCAGGATGCTGGATAGTTGTGATATCGGAAATGGATAGAGTTGCTCTATTCTGATGATTGCGATACCATCATTGCCGATTTCTTCCCGTTTCTGAAGGATGTCGTAAAAGAGTTTCCCTGAGCAGAATACCAGTTTTGTTGTCGTTGCCGGATCTGTTAAAGGATCGTCGATGACCTCCTGAAACCGCTCATAGATAAAGTCATCCAGAGGGGAGATGCATTGGGGATGACGAAGCAGGCTTTTTGGTGTGAAGATCACCAGTGGTTTTCTTATTTTGCGATGAAGCTGGCGACGGATAAGGTGGAAGAAATTTGCCGGGGTGGTGGGATTCACCACCTGGATGTTCAGATGGCCACATATGGAGAGGTAGCGCTCGATCCGGGCACTTGAATGCTCCGGCCCCTGGCCCTCATAACCGTGCGGGAGGTACATCACCAGTCCGTTCATCACCCGCCACTTTTCTTCTGCTGAACAGATGTATTGGTCCGTGATAACCTGTGCGCCGTTGTTGAAGTCGCCAAATTGTGCTTCCCAGATGGTCAACGCCTCTGGCCGTCCCAGAGCATAGCCATACTCAAAGCCAAGTACACCATACTCCGACAAGGGAGAGTTGATCACGTGAAATCCGGCCTGATTGTCTGAAAGATGATCCAGTGGAATGTAGCTCTCTTCTGACTGTTCGACAGTGAGTACAGCATGCCTGTGTGAAAAGGTTCCCCGCTTGGAGTCTTGTCCGCTGAGGCGAACCGGATACCCTTCTCTAAGCAACGACCCATAGGCAAGAAGCTCCGCCATGGCCCAATCGAGCTGACCTGCTTCCAGCATCGTTTTGCGGTCGTTCTGCAACTTGACCACTTTTCGGAAAAATGGCACTCCTTCCGGCAGAGATGTGAGTTTTTTCCCGATATCTAACAATACCTTCCTGGTTATTCCTGTTTTGGGTGATTGAACGAAATCGCCGGCTTCTGCCTTTTTAATATCTTTCCAATAGGAATCAAGAAAATGTGCAATATCTGCTTTCTCTATTTTTTTCGATTTCTCAAAACTCTGATCCAGTTTTTCGCTGATTTTCTGGCGGATGAACTGCACGTCCATTTTTTCCAGGTTTCCCTCTGCGTCAAGTTTGTTAAGATAGATTTCGAGCGGATCAGCATGTTTCTCAATAATCTTGTAGAGAATGGGTTGTGTGAAACGGGGCTCATCACTTTCGTTGTGGCCGTATTTCCGGTATCCGAGCAGGTCGATAAAGACATCTTTCCGGAAAGTCTGCCTGAATTCCATGGCGAGTTTCACGGTATAAACAACAGCTTCAACATCATCAGCATTGACATGAAAAATAGGCGCCTGGATTGTCTTGGCTACATCAGTACAGTAAGTACTTGACCTGCCATCAAGGTAATTGGTCGTGAACCCGATCTGGTTATTTACCACAAGGTGTAGAGTTCCGCCTGTCGAATACCCGTTGAGATCTGACATCTGCAGAAGTTCATAGATGATACCCTGTCCGGATATCGAAGCATCACCGTGGATCAGTACCGGAGATATCCGGTCGGAGTTTCCCCGGTACATCTTGTCGATGAGTGCCCTGGTGAGGCCCTCCACCACCGGGTCTACCGCTTCGAGGTGAGAGGGATTCGGACACATGGTAAGGTGGATCGGACTGCCATCTTCAGCGTGGATCTCAGTGGAAAAGCCCAGGTGGTATTTGACATCTCCGAGTAGTTGTTCGTCACTGTATTCTTTTCCTTCAAATTCGGAGAATATTTGGGAATAGGGTTTTTGCATGATATGAGCCAGCACGTTCAACCGGCCCCTGTGAGCCATCCCGAAAATAAACTCTTCGTTCCCCAGCTCTCTGCCATGACTGACCAGTGTATCCAATGCCGGGATCAATGATTCACACCCTTCAAGACTGAAGCTTTTGTGGCCCGGAAATTTTTTATGGATGAACTTCTCAAAAAGTACAGCCTCAGTAAGCTTAGAGAGAATATGAGATTTTTCTTCGCCCGAGAATAAAGGTGTGTTCTGTGTCGACTCCATTTTCTGTTTGAGCCAATCAATGATCTCGGGTTTGCGGATATACATATATTCCACACCAATCGATTGACAATAGGTCCGGTTCAGGTGCTCAAGAATCTTCTTTAATGTAGCATTTCCAATCCCGATCTCTTTTCCAGCCTGGAATCTCTTGTTCAGCTCTTTTTCATTCAGCCCGAAATTTTTCAGGTCGAGTGTGGGGGCGTATTTTCGGCGAACCCGGACCGGATTAGTTTTGGTGAAAAGATGTCCCCGTTCCCGGTATCCCCGGATCAGGTTCATAACTAAAAATTCACCGGGGATGAGGGAGGTTTTTTCTTTCCCTGTTTTGTAATTAATCTGACTGAATTCAAAGCCTTCAAAGAATTTCCTCCAGCTTTCAGCAACGGAATCCGGATCGCTTTTGAACTGTTCGTAAAGCTCCTCAAACAGGGAATTATCCAGGCTGTTTAAATATGAATATTCGTCCATCTTGTAAGATTCACTGAATATCTGAGAATAGTATACAAAAATACGGCTTAATTCTATACCTTTGCTGCAAATTTTTTTAAAGAGAATTATGACTATACAAGAGTATATTGAATCGAATAAAGATCGTTTCCTCCAGGAGCTTTTTGAATTGATCCGGATCCAATCGATCAGCTCACAAAAAGAGCATAAAGAGGATATGGTCAACACAGCTGAGTACTGGAAGAGAACGATCAAAAATGCTGGTGCAGATAAGGCAGAAGTGATCTCTACCAAGGGAAACCCGGTTGTTTATGGCGAAAAAACCATAGATCCATCATTACCTACCGTTCTAGTATATGGGCATTATGATGTGATGCCTGTTGATCCGGTTAGTTTATGGGAATCGTCACCTTTCGAGCCTGAAGTAAGAAACGGAAAGATCTATGCACGGGGTGCAGATGATGATAAGGGTCAGGCTTTCATGCATGCCAAAGCATTTGAGTTCATGGTGAAAACCGATACGTTGCCGTGTAATGTCAAGTTTATGATTGAAGGGGAAGAGGAGATCGGATCGCCCAGCCTGGCTACTTTTTGTGCTGAGAACAAAGAGATGCTGAAATCGGATATCATCCTCGCTTCTGATACAAGTATGATATCCCTGGATTGTCCGTCCATCACTATTGGTTTACGGGGCCTGGCATACATGCAGGTAGAACTGACTGGTCCGGACCACGACCTTCATTCAGGTCTTTTTGGTGGTGCTGTGGCCAATCCAGCCAATGTGCTTACGAAGATGGTTGCCTCTTTGATGGATGACGATGGCAAGATTACCATTCCGGGATTTTATGATGATGTGCAGGTGATTAGTGAAGAGGAACGAAAGCTGATGGCAAAAGCTCCTTTT
>JACKQG010004313.1_pt1 | contig 16590 bp, 5 predicted proteins | sample 8237621 | NCBI WGS metagenome assembly JACKQG01 (sample SAMN15677084, study PRJNA649215) | marine metagenome | biome: marine; feature: Black Sea; material: saline water; isolation source: suspended particulate matter (SPM) from the Black Sea western gyre | collected 2013-06-09/2013-06-10 | depth...
AATTGAAGATATTGCAGGTTCTTGAAGTGGATGATATGTTTGGTTTCTGTCAAGACATGTCAACTGGTTGGAGTTCTGAGATACCATCTGGAATGCTCAGGTAAAATTCAACTGCTATCATCAATGTCAATTGTCTTTTTCATCAGTCAGTTCCTCGTATCCGTCCCCTATGCCCACCACAAATTGAGTTCGCATCAGTTCATAATTTATTCTGATAGTATTCGACGATGTATCAAAAGAAAGAACCGGATAACCATCAACATTGAGAATCCTTTGCATGATTGAAATGATACCACGAAATCTAAACAGCGGCTGATTCATTGCCTGGGCAAGTGCCGGTTGGAGCATTGTTCCGCCATGCTGATCCAGGACTTCGAGAAACAACTGTATTTTTTCATCGGGCGGAACAGCCCTGCCGCACATTTTTTTCTGGTTGACGAGTACAGGAGAACCCATCAGCCTGTTTATAATGGTATTCTTTGAAGACCTCTGTGTTTTTGCAGCTTCTGCGAATAAAGGCATATCCTCAATTCCTGAAGAACTCTCAGACACAAGCGGCGTGGTTTTATATGTAGGCCCTGTATGTGGTAGCATCGCTTCGATCTCACAATTCCACCAGTTGGGTCTATGAGATGGTATTTGCTTCCACTGTTTTCCTTCGGGTCTCCATTTCATTACCAATAGTGGAACAAGAACTTCCTGTGGTGTTAACCCGCCATGATAACCATTTTTCTTCAAACCGTAGCGAATCTTTTCACTCCAGGGCGCAACCATCCTGCCATTATCCGGCTTCAGCACCCGCGAGCCCCGGATACCGATTTCACCATCATGTAAAGCGCCATCATCCGGCCGCCACCGTTCGCCAACTTCGTATTTATAGTATTTAGATTTACGGTCAAGAACATGGCCATGATCACTCGTGATAATTACGGTCCTATCCTCTTCACGAGCCGCATAGATTAATTTCTCAAGCACCGGAATTTTTGCAACCTGCCAGGATACGGCCAGCTGATCACTTTTAAAAAGAAAATCATCCACAACATTGACAACTGTACCCACTATTCTGCGTTTTGAGTAGAGCTCCTTTTTAATATCTTCAGCCAATTCAGCGCCGTCTGTATCTAGAAGATCAGCCTTGAGAAATAGTAAAGGATCCATAGCGCTCGATGATTCCCTCAATTTCTCATTCCGAGCAAAACCTTTAATTTCATTATCACCGGAATCAGAGGACGGTTTCCCGCATAGTAAACTGCGCCGACAAACATCCGTCACCGTAGGAAAGAGAGCGACAACAGGCTTTTGAAAATCCATGCCTTCAGGGGCGATTTCGACCCAGGCGGTATTGCCCACAAGGCTTTCTTTAAGTTCGGCAAAAACAGCATGACTCATGCCGTCCATTACAATGAAGAGTATACGATCGTGCTTGGCAGTTGGGGAAACAACATTTGCAAGGAGATCTTCGATTTTCAGTGTGTTGTCGCCCGAAGACCCGCCCGCAGTCCATTCCACTAACAGTTTGGCAAACTGCTCGTTTTGAGTCTCACGTATCTTCTCAACCCTGGATAGTATCCTGCTGAACGCCTTGCTTAATTCCGAGCATCCGTCTCCCCCGTAAAGGGAATTGCGCGCCCAATCAACAAATCCGCCATCCCGCACATAAGCTGTGGCAGCCGATGAAAAGCTGCCCGCCTGGTCATTGTTCTCCTTTTCATGTTGAAGCCAGCGCATCAGCCTGTAACCCATTCTGACCCGCTCAATTCGTTCCGGTGACCGGACTGCAAGGACATGGTTCTCAATCTCTTTGATGAGATTTCTCAAGATTGAAAAGTCAAGCGTTTTGCGTTTATTAAGCAAATGGATCAGTTCATCTGCAAATCGCTTCAAGCGCTGTTCAAAACCCAGAGGAGAGACGGAGCTAAGCCATGAATAGTCCTGCAATCCGAGATTTTCAAGCAGGCTGTCAAGCCTTTCCTGAATAGAACGAACGATATCCTGCTGCTTATTTTTGATCATATCGTAATAGATCTCACAGGATGCCTGGCTCCACTTTTTGGCCAATTCAGAAGTAACAGGCTTATCTCCGGTATATTTTTCCAAACGGATTGAAGCGTCATGCAATATCTTCCCTTCCCTTATTAAATCTGAAAATATCGCTTCACAAGACAGTCCCAGCGCAACTAAATTATACTGCTGTGCTTTACCCGAAAGTTTAAGTAAAAATTCCCCCAGTTCACCGGAACAGACGCAAATCCACGATTCAATGTCCGCTCTCCTGTCCTCGGGCAGTTGCCTGAACCGCGCAACGTTTTCATCGTTTTGCGACCATTTTAGGATATCTTTAACATCCGGCCTGGAGTTCTCAATGCCAATTAAGGAAGAGAGGATCGCGGACCAGACCCTTTCCGCAGTTAGAAAACCATTGGGCGCAGTGTCAAATCCACCTTCAGGATTAAAATCGAGCAAAGCCTCTGCAAGCCATTGCTTTCGGATTATGGAGGGATCGACCTCCTTTGCCTGAAACAGCTCTTTCACACTTGCCCAAGGTTTAATCGGGATCAACCGACGTTTTGCCAAAAGCGTCCGCAAATCATCCCCCAGATCGGAGTCATTCAGGTTTGTAATCACCGCCAGGGGGCAACATTCCTTTCGTGCTGTTATTGCCGCTTCCCTGAAAGCAAGCGGAGAATTGCATTGGGCGATGAGAAATTTTTTGTCATTAACGCTCAGATAAGCGTCACCTTCCCACCGGTTGTGGGTTCTGAAGCCAATAATGTGAGCATTGGGAACTTTTGTAATGACCAGGGATATCTGGCTTTTCAATTGTGACGGTTTAAGGGCCGGCATGGCTATTTCCCTGTTTTATAAATTTTCCATCTGAGAAAGATTCTGACATCGCCATCCACACCCACAGCTTTTTGAAGTCTGTTGAGCATATCCTTCAATTCCTTTTGCCCCACATCCTTTTCGTCTTCTTCCACTAAAATTTCTGACCGAGGCGGGGTATCCGGTTCCACTGGGCGAACTGGCCCAATATCTATCGGAGGGTCAGGTTTAGAGGGCGGCTCAACCGGTATATCTTTTTCATCAAGTGCCGCCCGAATCAGCAAAAAAGCCTTGTTTTCAAGTGATTTCAATTTTGGTTTTAAGGCGACAGCATATTCATCTGACTCAAGCGCGGTCTTAAGATTTTCTTTTAAACGCATGGCGCCGGCTTTCTGATTTCCTTCCAGTTTTTCTGCTGTTTCAAAAATATTCCATTTTGTTTCCGTGAGAGCAGAAACAACATCCACTGCTTTCTTCAAACTGCTGCCAATAGCAGGGTCCGTAACATCGCTTGGTCTATCCCATTCAGCCAGTTGTTCCACCAGTTTTAGGCCATCCAGCTGATCAATCGTATCCATCAGTTCTTTTGCGGCCTTTGCTGTTTTGTGCCTTTGAGAAGTATCCGCCAACTCAACTCTTGTCACCTGCAATTCCAGAATCGCATCCAAAAGGTCGGAACAACCGTCTTTCAATATTGAAATCTGTTCCTGGACTTTGTCGGAAAACTGAGCAACATTTGTTGCATTTAATAACTGAGAAGCAGTCATGCCAAAGAAGTGCCCGGAACGTTCAAGGGCCTTTTTCCACGTTTCTTCAGAAGGAAGGTCAACACATTTAAGCTCAGCATCGTCATCAAGGGACGCGATGTCCGGTGTAACAGAGATACCGCTTCGATAGAAGGACCGATTGGTTTGTGCTGCAAAACCCATGATGACCAGATTCTGCAAAAGCCTCGGCAGCCCCATAGGTCGAGGTTCATCCGTCCATTTGCGCAGCCCCCCAACCGTTATGGGATCTCCGTACTCAGCCTCTTTTTTTAAAAAATGATCCTTCCATACATGTTCCAGTACAAAATGCGTGTCCCCCATGTAGCCGAGTTTTAACGGCATGGCAACTCTGCGCAAATCTTTTCGCTTGGACGACTCCACGGCAAGGCGACCATCCGGGGCCTGGGTTGCGTTCTCAATCTCGGCAAAAACTTTTTTCAATGTTGCAAGGCCCAGATTGATATCATCATCAAAAACAGGGTGCTCTGGAAACTGTTTTGTCATGACCTGATCCAGAAGGTTCTGAAGAGCCTTTTCAAGATTGGCGCCCACAGGCGGTAGCATGTCAAAATCCGACGACAACACATGGAAATGCTCCGAAGTTTCGAGCATGTGCAGAGAATCCAGGGCTTCGGGATGAGTGGTACTGATACCATACGCATTTTCCAGATATCGAATCATCTGCTGGGTGAGCTGGCGTTGTTGGTTTTCAAGAAGTGATTTGGCGGATTGCCTGTCTGCCGGCGTAAGATGCCCTGTATAGGCGGTAAAATTCTCACCTTTTAAAACATCCTCAATAATAACAAGTTTTCCGAGCTCCTTAAGGGCCTGGCTGCTCAAAAAAGAAGGCATGATCACCATGGTCCGTGTGCCTTCGGGGAATTCGTCCATGAAATCATTCAGCTTGGCTATGTCATCCTTTGGGCTGAAACCGGGATCGTCAAAAGGGCGATCGATAATAATCAGCCAGTTTTCACTTTTTACGTCCAGAGAATCCAGAGGCAGTTCCCGTACATTGTCAAACTTTATGTCGCACGCCCGCTTTGTGCCACGCCAATTAAACGAATAGCCAAGGAACAGCCCGTCTTTATCCTCAATACCGAATTCCTGGAAGATTAATTTCCTTATCTTGCGAATACGGTTGCCCCTGTTGTCAAAACTCCTGGCCTGATCAATAATCCCTTCAGTATCCACACCGCTCAGTTGGATAGAGACAGTGGGGTTAGTGGGTTCATCTCCGATTTTTATCTGTCCGACCTTTGCCGCCCAGTTTTTGCATTTTGTGAGCACGATCCGACTTTCATGACCCGGAACCGGCGATTTGATCGTACCATGGTTCAACGCTGCAAGTCTGGCCGCAGTAAGGTCTTTTAGGGCTGCAACATTCGGCGCAAGGGCCGCAAGAAGCAGCGTCTTTATGAGCCGGTCATCATTTCGCAGTGCAAGGGCCTTCGGATCATTGGGACTAAGTTTTTTCAGATCATCAAAGGTGAGTTTATTTTCGTTTTCCAGAATCGGTTTAAACTTTTCCCCATAAAGTTTTTTGGCATGATCAAAACTTCGGCGGATCTCTTCACTGACTGCTTCATCCCCTTCAGAAACCGCATCAAACAGATCCCCCACCGGAATAATCTCTCCCAGCTCCATAGAATCCTTCTGCTCAATCAGGATCTGAAGCATAACCTTCAGGGCCGTCCTTTCACGCTGTAGCAGAAAAGACATGGCCACCAGGGTATCCATGAAGGCCGGACTGAAAGGATAGATTCTTCGAAACATATCCCTGTCAGACTGGCTGGTCAGAAGAACATTCATAACCTCTTCGCGGATTCTTGCGGTCTCTTCAAAGGCATCATCGATCAGACTGCGAGCGGTTTCAGATTTTGGACGCAGCACCCTTTTTTCCGCAATGGCTGGTAGATTTGTATCTTCCAGTTTGATAGTGGCAAACCGCGCTTCCCACCAGTCAAGGGCATCGCTAAAGCTTAAATATTCTGCGCCGGTCACGTTATTGCCAATCAATTCCTTGAGATCCCGCTGCCTTGCCACAAAACTGATCAAAGGAACCGGCCGAGCCGACTTCTGGGCCTCAACCAGCTTGGCAAGCTTCGGCCCTTCGCGGGTTACAAACTGGACGTCTGCCGCACGGCTCGCCAGCCATAATATCAATTCATCAAGGAACAGGATTACCGCGTCATAGCCAAGAGTCCCCGCATGCCTGCTGATAATGGAGAGACCTTCATCCAGTTCAACAAACTCACTGGTTAGTTTAACGGATGAATAGAACGTACCAACCAGATTTCCCACAAGTCGGGTTTTCTCGTCAGACCGTGCTGGCGCACTTAAGGCTGCCTCAAATGTTTCCGCAGTCCACCCCTCTGCCAAGTCCCCCCAGTCACCATCTCCTGAACCCATCCCCTCATTCATTTTGGCAAAGAATTTCTCGTTCCCCAGGGTCTCTCGGAGGTCTGTCGCGTTTTTAAAAAGTTCGTCTGAACGATAGATGCCGGGAACAGATGTTTCCGGATGGCGTTTTTTTACATAATCCACATACCCGCCAAGAATGGCCTGCTCCATACTCTCCTTTCCGATCATATGATAGGGCATCAAAAAAAACTTTCTATCCTGTGCCCAATCATTATGTCTGGAAATCACCCCTGCAAGTTCGGGAATGGAGCGTGCCCGCGTATTTCCTTGAAGCAAGAGATTCAATATGGCCATGAAATGGCTCTTACCGCTTCCAAAACTACCGTGCAAATAGCAGCCCTTGCTTGTATTTTCCTGTATACCTGCTTTAATGACATTCAGTGCCCGATCAAAACTTTCGGCAAGCTGCGGCGTTACCACGTAGTTTTTTATGGTCTCATCCGGTCTATCGACTCCCTCTGAAAGTTTTAAAACAAAATCTCCGCGCATGACCCGATCGGGCAAATCGAGTATGTCCTTCATATATGTGGGCATTGCTTTCTCCTTAAGGCAGCAGGTCTTTGGGAATGATAATCGACCGGAGTGGATTACCGTTCTTTAGCGTTGTGATATTCTGTTATCCATGCCTTCCCTTTCGGGGTCAGCCGGTATCTTTGTTTGCTGCTCCGAGGTTTGTCCGGGATGGTCATTTTTATAAACCCTGCATCGATCAACGGTTTTAAGACTTGGTTCCTGAACTTGGTGCGATCAGTGCGGCCGGCAATGGCCATTAAAGTTACTAACTGACTTTCATTACGGCATATTTCCAATATTTCGACTTGGTGCCGACTTAGTGCCAACTTGGTGCCTGTTTCATCCCCAACTTGTGCGTGTCCCCCCACATCGGGCAAAACAGCAGGCTTAAAGGCCACATATACAGACCCGGCATGTTCGGACCATGTGGGTACCGGATTTCCGTTTTCCATACACCAATCGATGATATTCAGCGTACCGCTTCCCCAGCGCTCGATGATGCCCGCGCGGTAAAACACGTTGGCGATGATGGGATTCCACGGCCTGGACTCATGGGGCTTTGTCAGCTTCGCCGGAGTAATGCCGAAGTGAAGGGCGCCGGGATTAGTAATCTCAAGATGGTCATTATACATGGCCACGGCCACGGCGCCGCCCGGAATGATGTAATCCCGGTGGCACAGGGCGTTTGCCAGGGCCTCGCGTGTGGCGCGCGGTGGATATCCCGGCTGGTCTTCACGCACCATCTTTCCAGGAATAACCCGACCGGCAATGGGCACATGATCCATTAAAAAGGATTCGGCTCGACGCAAGAGCGAAAAGGCATTTCCCCAGTACTGACGGTTGTCCTCAAAGTCGGCCAGGCGGTTCTTCCCCCTGAAACGACCCAGACGGATGCCCATTTGCGGGTAGAGGGATTTGAGCTGGTCGCTCTTGCCGTAAAGTGCTACAGCGGCATTCAAAAGCCGGCCTTCACGGATCAGTTCCAGACCCAGGAGTATGGATTCAATATCCCGACGTCCGGTAGGTTCCAGTCGGCCCAACTGAATGGCGTTATCCAGGGTAATGTGGATCTCCTCGGCATCGAGATCCCTGACCGTAACGCCTTCCTCGACCGACTCGTTTTCCCATCGCCGAGTCGCATGAAGTCGTTCCACCAGCCTCCGTTCATACTCTTGTCGTGGCATAACGCTGGTTGTGGGACCGTTTCGGATATAGGGATGCCCCTTATAGGCATACAGGCCGCCGCTTCCCGGAACACGCAGGGCAATTACCGCATTTCCGGATGGCAGCGCAACGGTTTCCATATCCGGAAAGGCGGGCGGTTCGATTTCGCGCATTTCATTGGCAATATCTTCCAGGGTTTTGCTTGAGACCTCCTGGCCGATAATTTTCCCCTGATCCGTAACACCGAAAAAGACAAAACCGCCCAAACCGTTTAGCATGGCGCAGACCGTTTTTGCCGCACGGGTCCGTTGGCCGGTTGAGCCTTTGAACTCAAGGCGGTCTGTTTCACCTTCTCCGATGAGGTTTTCAAGGTCTTTCAATTTCAAGAAACAGTCCTCAATTTACAAATATGTACGGTCCAAAACCGATTTTATTCAAAGCAACAAATCATCATTGAGACTACAATTACTTCAAATCCCCAACTGTTTTTCCAATCAATCGGGCTTCTTCTACCACATAATCGGCAAAAAAGTCCCCCATACCGATGCCATAGGTTGGGTCAAGTTCATTATGCCACTGCTTCAACCACGGCACAAGTTCCTGGAGACCGGCCAGAATGGGCAGGTACCGCTCAAGATCCCAGCCGGAATCCTTGGCTTCTTCGAGATAGGCGGCCAGGGCCTGGGCCTGTTGGAGATGGTCCCAGCCGGCCCATGTGATGACAAGGGTTTTATCCGTATCCCGCTCACATCCCGGATAAGAGATAAACCGCTCTTTGGGCACGTCCAGTTTTCCCCTGAGTTTCCAGTAAGACGCTTTGACGAAATCCTTTGCCTGATACTTGGGGGGCACGGGGATATCTCCGATGTCTTCTTTTTTCTTTGCTTCTGCTTCCTTTACGGTCAGGTAATCGGGATGATCCGTTGCAAGCTCGGTGCCGGCGTCGATGGCGTCTTCTTTGCGCTGCATGTCCCAGGTATGCTCCCAGTCCTTTCGCTTTCGTAATCCGCTCGGTTTGTACCTGAGATTTGACAGGAATGGTACGGATTCTTTGCCAACAAGGGTTTCAACCAGTTTGACAATGGCAAAATCAGGTCTGCCTTTGTACAGCTCCGCCACCTGAAGGAAATCCTTGTCAGCCCGCAGGAGATCCGCCAGTTGTGCGCAACTGATGAGTCTGGGCTGTTTCGTGGTAGGTTGCGGTTCTTCTTCCGCCATGAGATCCCGGCCGCTCAGAGCATATTCCAGACGATTCAGGAGCCATTGGTTCAGGGCCGCCTTGACCTGTTTGTCCCAGGGTTCCATGGCCCAGCGGCGTTTGTATTCCGGCTGTTCGATAAGGCGGATGTTTTTATTGTTTTCCATCAGGTCGATGCGCTGTTGAACAAGCGCCCGGTATTCTCCGGGCCAGTGGGAGGGGATTTTTGTGATGGGGGTGGAGCAGTGACGTTCAAACCAGGATGTCTCTAGTTCGCCTGTCCGCATTTTACGGGCCATGACGATTTCAAATGTCCGTTCACCGAGTTTTATGGGAGGGACGTCGTCCGAGTTGGGCACCCAGAGTTTCTGATCGGTTATTTTGTAGAAATTGTAGCATTGCCAGTCGAGTTCTTCCTGGAGGGCTATCATTTGTTGACGGGTTTTTTGGAACTTGTTATGAGTGTTTTGAATGGATGAACTTGTTGCTGTTTGATGTTTGACGAGATGTTCAGGTAGTAATGACTGAAGTCTATTGCCTAACGCATGAATTGTTTTTGCTATTGGTAGCGGCCGCTTTTCTGGTATAGGAACTTTTTGTAGTTTTGTGCTGTCCCATTCCAGTCGCTCCTGCCATTTCCCATCTGAAAACCCTCCCTTTGGGAACAAGGTTTGCCGCGCCCAAAATAGAGCTGTAGAGCTGTTCAAAATACTTAAAAGCTTTAAATGATCGTCCATGGTTGAATCTTGCGGAAGTTTGATTACAGGGGCGGATCTGTTGAACACTTTATTACCATTGTCAAGGACGAAGTGGTTGTGGGTTGCTATAAAGGCAAAAGCAATAGAAAATTTTCCTTTGTATCTGTTGGGAAAAAACATTGAATGCGCGTACCAAAGCAAACCTCTTTCTTCAATGTATTTACCAAAATCCATTCTGCTTTTTAATGTTTTTCGATATATCCAGAAATGCCGTGAAATAATCGAATGTAAATTTTTCAATATTTTTCCAGATACAAGATCGTAAGGAAAAATACTTTTTAAAGAATCAGATATTTTATAATCCCGAATATTCTCCCCGATAATTAATGGAATTGAATACTTCGAAAAACGTTGACCGATCGTAGAATACTTATCCAAATAATAAACGTCATCTTCACATGTATGGGTTGTCCTGCCAATTTCCTTTACACTTTTTTTAAGCCTTTCGTTACAATTTGATTCAATGTAAATTTTTAAAGTAGTAGCTCCGCCGCCGCCTATACTCCAAGGGTGCTTATGGAATTGTTTCCTTTCAACATCATCCACACTAACAAATTCACTTTCACTTCCAGCCTGATCAATCTGATTTAAAATTGCAGACCAAACAAGTCCTTCAGAAGGTTTTTCAGGCGTTCCCGGTTCACCTTTGATCCCCATCACCGCCCGAATTTCATCCGCAAGCGGCTCTTGATTCCTTCCAATAAGAATCACAGTAGGCGTACTATGCCCCGGGATATACACCCCCGATGTATCCACCACATGCGTCAAATCCCATTGTGGCATGTGTTTTTCAACCAGGTGCTTCCCAAACTCGCGCTTCATGAAGGAGTTAGCGGCAATCAAACCGATGTATCCGACAATATCATCAGAATCACGCGAGGCAACCGCAAGATCAAAAAATCGCTCCAGAAAAGGGCAAACCAAAGAATACTGCCGGTAGCATGACCGAAACCGTTCCCTGTACTTCCGATTTAATGCCTTATCCTTCACCGTAATATACGGTGGATTTCCCACCACCACATGATACTGCTGCCCCAGAATTACCTTTAATTTCTCAGCATCCTCGGTTTCATAAACATACCCGATGGGGTCAAATCCTTCAAAAAATCCCTCTGATTCCAAATAGACTTTAGGTCTTGCGCCATGCAGCAACGAATCCCCCACCGCCAGATTAAACTTGAAATCCGGTGCATCCTTCATCTTCCGAATTCCACTGGCCTTCAACGCCGCAACCAACAACCGAAACCGGGCAATGGCCACCGCATAGGGATTCAGATCCACACCATAGACCGAATTCAAGACCCTTGCCACCAACTCCCGTTCATTGGTCTCAGGTTCACGCTCCTGCCAGAGTTTCAGCAGTCGATGAAAGCCACCCAGGACAAAGTGGCCGGAACCACAGGTGGGATCAATCATGCGGACTTCCGTAAGACCGAAGGTGTCGATGGCAGGCGTAAGTGTGCGATCCAGGATAAACGACTCCACGAAATCAGGCGTCTGGAGAAGCGCATATTTCTTTCTGGCGGCTTCCGACAGATCCTGGTAGAGATCACCTAAGAAACGCGTATCCCAGTTCTCATCCGTAAAATCGTGAATCAGGCTTCCTGTGCTCGAATCAATCTTCTGAAAAAACGCAACGAGCATGGCGGCCCCGTCGCCTGTGGGGGCAAGACGCCAGAGGGGATTATGCTTTATGCCGAACAATTCCTTGACTGCCGGGAGGTTGGAAACCCCTTTGAATACATACTCCAGATATTCCCGATCCGATTCTCTGGGATGCTCCCTGAAATAAAGGGTATGGTTGTCCCTGGCCTGGACCAGTCTTTCACCGGCGCCTGAAATGCCAATGCTTTCAACCAGCCCGTTATCTTCCATGAAGCGAATAAAAACGCAGGCTAAAATCCAGGCGACAGAAGACTGGATGATCAGATCGTCCCGCCAGACCGTATAGGTTTCAGCCGTTCTTTCGGCTTTCACTGCGTTTTGGTATTCGGCCTTTAGTCCGCTGTCGATCTCTTCAAATTCATCACAGCGGTTGCGTATATCTTCTTCAAGCCTGCGAAGTACCGGTTTTAAATCGTTTAGCAGGTTCTGTCCGTTAATCATTTCGTAATTGACCCTTGATCCACGTTTTTGGAATCGTGGCATATTGTCCGCTGGTAAGAACCGGAATCGGTTTGCCGTCAACCGTCGGCAATGTGCTTTGTGCACTTTCAGGTACAAGAATCCACAACCCTTCCAGGGTTGATCCTGTTACGCCGGTCTTGTCCCTGAGATTATCGATCAATTTAAGCTGATCATAGCGGGCCATCAGGCCGATACAGGTCAACAGGATGGTCTTATTGCAGTTGGACAATTTCTCTTGGACTTTGGGCATGCAAAGACTCACAAGCCGCTGGAGGTTTTGCCAGTCATGGCTCTCTTTTTCCGCAGCATCCGCCCGAAGGATGACCTCCCATTTTATTCTCTTCTTTTCCGCCTCTTCCTTGAGCACAGGAATAAAAAGTTCATCAAAATTGACATTTTTCAGAACAAACCGTTTCACCAGGACATCCTGTGCCTTTAGGACGCTGCGTTGGGCCACGGAAAGGACAAGAAAAGATCCTTCAGTCTTTGCTCTTTTCAAGCGGTTGTCAAAAAAACCGGCGTCCGCCTCATCCGAAGTCACATAGGGAATTTGATCATCATTGGAGACTGTACTGAATGTTGAACCTGTACTGCTGATGGATATCTCATTGCGGATGAAAACGTAGGCGCCTTTTTCTCCAGCAGCCTTTGGATGCCATTTCAAATCCAGCCCCACCTCATCGAGCAGCCGGTCCAGTTCTGGACGGTCTGGAAGCGACTCCCCTTTTGGATATCTCCCCTGCACGCGGCTTTTTAGTTCATCTATGGTCAGCTCCGGACAGCCTGACAGCGCCCCCTGGGCAAGGCGAAGCATCCTGATGGCTGACATTCTTTTGGGATAAATCTCAAGTTTGCCGGAAAGTGCAGCACCTTCAGATGCGGAAACCGCCAGACGAAGTAAATCACTGTCATGTTGAATCGGCAATTGACCTTCAGGAGGGTTGATGCGCCGGAGTATTTCAATGGCCTTGGAAGGCGATGTCAGAGGTTCCTGACCCGCTATTTCATCGGCTGATTTCCCCAGTTGTTCGACATATTCCGCCCCTTCCCTTTTGACGGATATGAAAATATTGTTTCTCCCGCGATGGTCTGAAAACGCCTGATCCTGATTTTCCCGTTCAGCTTCCAGGGCAGCCCTGACGACGGCTGTTGCAAATCCGTCACGTAAAGACCTGTCCGCAATGACCGAACCCCGGGCTGCCAGAACAGTATTAGCGAGATCCCGGGCACACATGACTCCACCGGATTTTTCCAGAATTTGACGCATATCTTCCCTGAGACGGGTCACCACGGGCATCTTTCTCCAGCTTTGGCGAGCAGTGTCAATATGCTTCATTGCCCGTTCCAGGTCCACTGAGAAAGAATTCGCTACCGCTTTGCGGCTTGGCCAGTAAGGCATGGCATCCGGTTTTTCTCTACCCAGAAAAACACGGAGCAATTGTTTGTCATCAGCGGATTTTCCGACCCTGTCAATTTCCCTGGCCAGCACGTCAACACTGGCAGACTTCGGGTCTGAAACAAAAGTAGATTTGAGTTCTTCTTCACCTGACATAGAATCGGGATTTGCCCGATGGAGGTCATGGGTGATTTTCAAGACCTCCTTTTTGGTTTTAAACCCGACCCCGCGCATAACACGAAGCTGGTTAAACGGAACGTCCAACAGATCGCCGACCGTCAGGACATTCTTATGTTCAAGTGCGCTCAGAGCCTGGGGACTGAGACCGAGTGACACCAACCGGGTATCGCGCGCCGCATCGATGAGCGCTTTCTCCTGATCAAAAGCCGTGTCATGATGCGAAGATACATCAACGGTCCTGAAAACAGACCTCCAGGCATTCAGCATTTCTTCGGCATTGTCAAAGCGCTCTTTGCTGTCTCGCCTGAACGCCTTGGTAAAGAAGGTTGCCATGGCCTTTCGGATATTCGAATCGAACATTTCTGAGGCAATGGAGACTTCACAGTCGAGCATCCCAGGGTCGGTTTGTCCGTCTCCCCAGGCGGGCAGCGTGCCGGTTGCCATCTCATAAAGGGTCATGGCGGCAGTGAATCGCTCAGCATGCAAATCCCATTGCACGGGCTTTCTCTGGCTAACAAAAGGATCATGATATTTTGACGTTCCAACATGAATATTATCGAGCCGTGTCTCAGCGAGGGAAAAATCAAAAAGGGAAAGGCGCAATTTTTTCCTTTTCCCCACGGATCCGATCCCGATATTTTCCGGTTTTATGTCCCGGTGATAGATGCCGTTGTTTTCAAGATATTCGACGATTTGCAATAGATCTTTCCCAAAACGTTGAAGAAATTCCAACTGAAGATGTCCTTCTTCCCGTAGACGCTGGGCCAGGGTTTTTGTTCCCGCACGCTGCATGGTAAAGCCGGAAAGGCCTGATATCTGAACCGGTTCAAAGACTTCAACAATAAGGGGATAACGCTGCTTTTTTAAAGCGTTGTATTCGGCATTGAGCCGTTCGTTTAATTCGGCCCTGTTTGCAAGCTTGAGAACGACTTCTTTTCCCTTATGTTCCACTAAGAAAACGGTTGCAGAACCGCCTTTCCCAAGTCGCTCTTTTACTAAGAAACCACCTTTCATCCTGTCTTTTGCCTGCGCATCCAGGGGATTCTTAATGAACACGTCATCCGGTTCTGTGAACTCATCTTCAACAAGTTGGAGTTGCTCAAGAAAATCGTCCATTGTTTCAAAACGGTTCAGGACGTCGGGGTTCGTACTGATCTGAATTAAATCACATAATTCACTACCGGAACCGTCCATGATCGAAGAAATATCCAACCCCTTTTGATCATAGAGCTTCTGACGTAGTTCCATCAGTGATGATGCAGGCTGTTTACCTGTGAATACGTGATAGGAAATAGCGCCAAGTGAAAATACGTCCACGTACTCACCGGTGGGGTCTTTATATCTTAAAACCTCGGGAGACATATAAAGTAGGGAAGAATCTTCCATGAGTTGATCAGGGTGAACCGTTTGTGTTTCGGCAAGTGCATTTGCTGAAGTCGTAGAAGAGAGTCTGCGACCTGCCTGCCAATTGAGTATTTTTATGCGGGGTCGGTTTGTTTCGGCATCTGAAACCAGAATGCTCTGCGGGCTAAGCGCCCGGTGTATGACGCCTTTGCCATGAGCAAATTTGACTGCCTCAGCAATCTGACGGATCAAGGAGAGACGTATATCCACCCCGATTGTTGCAGAGCACTGACTGAGATAAAGATCCAGCCGCAAACTGTTCCGCTCATAGCGGTACACTAAAGCAGGGCCCCGCGAAAGCTGGGTATAATTTTCAGCATGGAGTATTCCTTCATGCTGGAGTTGGTTTAACAACCTGAATTCACGTTCAGCAGCCTTATTAATATGCGACCGAGTTTCCTGTGATTCTGTCAATGCCACGTTATAGATGCGAACCCGCCGCTTCACGTTTGAAAGGCTTGAGTGTGACGCTTCCCAGTCCTGGTAGGTATCCTTCGGGCATTGGAAGATCAGTTTTTCCAGCTTATAATCGCCGACCTTGCGTGATTTCTGGGAAGGCCGGATACCGATCTTATCCAAGGCTCTTCCGATGGCCCGTGACTGTGGCTTTGAAATTCGCGACACATCTTGTTTTAATCCAGGGGCATTACGGTTTATTAAGGTGTCTTTTATCCCGGCGGTATCAGAGGTGCCTGATTTATTCCGGAAACAGATATGGAACCTGGCGTTCCCTTTCAGGCTGCAAGTCAGGTTTTCTGCAGAACAGAAAACAAGCGCTTCCAGGAAAGGAATTCGAACTTTCTCAAATGCCTTCTGGGTTCGTAACAGTGATGCAAGCTTCTTTGCCTTTCTATTGGTTAAAAGAAGTGGATTGTCTTCCGTGAGAAAACGACCGTCCTTCTTCTTCCATACCCAGGTTCCCGGGTCGCCTGACAGATGACCTGGCCGACTTTTAATTTCGACCATAAAAAAGCCCATGGAAGTGACGACCAGGAGATCGATCTCATTTATCGAACCGTCATTGGCAATAAACTCAAAATTTGACCAGGCTCGATAGGGATCATGATCAGGCAAACTTTGACGGACATATTCCAAAGCTTCACGTTCCCATGGAAATTGAGACGGCGTTATTTCGTTCCACCTGTCTGGTATCATTACCATCTACACATACTCCTGAAATCAAAAATGTAAACTTGGGTTAGTTTTGAAGTGATCATGGGTAAACATTGGTCTCATTGACATATTCCCACTGTGATTGCCATGTCTTTTAGCATGCGTATTTCCTGGAGCCACAAAATGCAAAACCCCGCTCTCCATCTGTTTGGAATAACGGGGTTTTCGGGAAACGGTGGACCATTTCAAATCCTCTTTCCCTCTCTTTGGGTTGAAAGAAGGAACTTGGTTCGGGCTTACTGCTGCCTGTTGTTTATACCCAACTCCTCAAAAAGTCAATGGAAACTCGGCCTGTTATCAAATGGCTACGCCATGATGCGCACTTAGAATATCAGATGGGTTTGACAGATACGGCCCTTCCATTTCGGATTTTGGATTGCGGATTTCATGTTTTCGAGACCATTATAACAGATGGATTTGACATATGCGGTCACAATCCAAGAATTTTTTTAAAAATTTTGCAGATTTTTTGATTGAATCCAGATTGATTGTCTTTTTATGGCTATGATGAGCGATGGGGAGGGTCTTGGTAAGGCTGGCCAAGCTTCCTGAGCCTCAAGAACTACCATCTGGATATCTCAAACATTCAGCACCAGTAAATATTTGAGATATCTGCCATGAAGGTCAGCTAAGGCAAACTTTGTAATATCATCATTCAGACGC
>JACKQG010004314.1_pt1 | contig 16590 bp, 13 predicted proteins | sample 8237621 | NCBI WGS metagenome assembly JACKQG01 (sample SAMN15677084, study PRJNA649215) | marine metagenome | biome: marine; feature: Black Sea; material: saline water; isolation source: suspended particulate matter (SPM) from the Black Sea western gyre | collected 2013-06-09/2013-06-10 | depth...
GGAAAATGTGATTGTTTCCCAAAGGTCGTTGATGGTCACATAGAAGGATGTCCAGATCCCTACGTAAAGCCAGATGCTGGAATCCGTCATCCAAGATCAAAGTATCTATTTCGAAATTTTCCAACGCATAACGACCGGTTTGAAATCTGTCTGAACCCGTTATAATAGGAACATTCTTTAACTTTTCGGCCATCATCACCGCCTCATCCCCCACCCATTCCGGAGACAAAAGACGAGATTTCCCATCGCAAACTACATTGATCGGCTTTTTGGATTTCCCGCCGTAACCTCGAGTGAGAATGGCCGGCTTAAAACCATTTCCTCGCAATGTTTCAGCAATCATCATGACAAAAGGTGTTTTGCCCGTCCCCCCAAGTGTTAAATTCCCAACACTGATGACTCGGCAATCCAGTGAGCGTCGCGGGAAAATCCCCCATCGGTAAGCCCACAACCGGAAATGATGCCCCAAAAGATAGAAAAAGGAGATAAACCTCAAGAACCAGAAAGCGGGTAGCCAATACCATTTTCGATCAGGGGATATGATTTTGTAAAATAGTTCAGACATATTTATCGATTATTTTAAAATCTTTTAGGAGTATACTCTCAGGCTATGGATTTTTTGTATTATATTCTAACAGGCACCCTGATACTTGTTTCTTCACCCTTCTTACTATTGCGGGGTTTGGTCTCATCCACCTTTCGTAATGAAATAAAAGAAAAGCTAAAGGGTGCAAATGCTCTTCCCCAATTAAAGAAGAGTTTGTGGATACATGCTTCTTCGGTGGGGGAAGTGCGTTTGGCAAAAACCCTCATCACCAACCTGCAAGAACAGGGTGAAACTCGCCCCATAGCTTTATCCACTTTCACCTCTACGGGATATGCTTTGGCAGTGGAAGAAAATCTGCCTCATGTTTTCAGGTTGCCCTTTGACTTTCCTCTGTGGCTGAATCCGGTTTTTGATCGAATAACCCCTTCACAACTGATTCTTATTGAAGCAGAGTTATGGCCTTCTCTATTACGTCTATGCAAAAAAAAGAATGTCCCCGTATTGCAGGTGAATGGAAGGATGTCAGAAAAATCTTTTACGAGATACCGAAAATTCAAGAGTTTCTTCCTTTGGATGACAGAGGCGATAACCCTGTTTTCCATGCGCTCTCAAAAAGATGCTGAGCGATTATTTGATCTCGGTGTCCCTGAAGAAAAAATACGCGTAACAGGAAATATTAAATTCGATGTTCTTCCCATGGGATTCGATGCCCTCAACTCCCTTGTGTTCAACCCAAGTTCTTTTTTAATCGTATTTGGCTCCACCCGGCCAGGAGACGAAGGGCCTGCCATGGAGGCTTTTATAAAATTAAAAACGGATTTTCCTAATATTGTGGGAGTTATCGCCCCAAGACATATGCAACGGTGTCGCGAAGTAGAAGACCTCATTCGGGAATTCAATGTCGAATACACCCTTTTTTCCGAAACGCCGGAAGGGGACTGGATTAATCATCCTGGCTCATTAATCCTGGTCGACAAACTGGGAGTCCTGAATAGTTTTTACGCCAACGCAAAACTGGCCTATGTGGGAGGTGGATTCAACCCGCGTTTTGGGGGACAAAATATTCTTGAACCGGCAGCGTTTGACACGCCTGTACTATTTGGAAATCATATGAACAATTTTGAAGAAGAAGCCAGAATACTCGTTGAATCGGGTGGTGGCATTCAACTGCAAAATGAAGAAGAACTCTATCCTGCTCTCAAACAATTGCTGATGAATTCTGATGAAAGGCAAACGACGGGTCGGGCCGCCGCCGAAACTGTGCGCAACCACCGTGGCGCTGTACTTCGCACTATAAAATTTATCGAAGAAACACATTCCGCTTAAATTCTGGTTTTGAATTCATGGCCTTAATTTATCATAGCCTCTCCCTACTGATCGCCGTTGTGATAGCCCCCTTATTCACGGTGCTGTCATTATTCTCCAAACATAAATTTAAATTTCTTCCTCACCACTTTGGCTTCGTTCCAGTTATCAAACGGGATGAAAGAAAAACTCTCTGGCTCTATGCTCTTTCATTCGGAGAAGTTAAAGCAGCGACTCAAGTTCTAAAAAAAATCAATGAAAAGAATCCAAAGCTTAGGATTGTGGTTTCCGTAACTACCGATTCAGGTTATGAAGCTGCCTTGAAGCATCTTAATATGGCAGAAAATATTTTCTTTCACCCTCTAGATTGCCTGCCCTTTACCTGGGTGGCACTAAGAAAAATTCAGCCCGACTTGTATATCGTAACCGATACAGGTTTCTGGCCCGGTTTGATCGACCAGTTATACAAACAAAAAATCCCTTTGATTTTGCTCAACGGTCGTATTTCACATCGTTCTGCAAAAGGCTATTTAAAAGCAGGTTCTCTATTTAAAAATATGTTCCAGCAATTTGACCGTCTCTGCATGCAAAATACAAATAGCCAGCAAGCAGCCCTGGCCCTGGGAGTGAACCCCGAAAAACTGGAAGTAGTTGGCGACCCAAAATTTGATTTTCTGGAGCCAAAGACGGATGAGGAAATAAAACGATTGCAAAATATCTACAAATTAGATGCAGAGACTCCTGTATGGATAGCGGGGAGCACCCATGCCGGTGAAGAAGCCATCATCTTGGATGCCCACCAGCAACTGAAAGAGAAGTATCCTGATTTGGTTCTTATAATTGCCCCCAGAAGAACAGAACGAACAGGGGAGGTAGCCACCTTGCTGGAGAAAAATAATATTCCTTTTTGCCGTCGCTCTTTAATGGAAAACGCCGAGCCCACAGGCGTCATCCTTCTTGATACCATGGGAGAATTGGCAGAGATTTATTCGTTGGGCCAAGTGGCTTTTATCGGCCGCAGTCTGATCGCACCGGGCGGGGGGCACAGTCTGATCGAACCTTTGATACATGGTATCCCCGTTCTTCATGGACCTCATATAGAAAATACAGGCTCGGTTGCTGATGAAGCGCATAAACTCGGGCTCGCTTTCACAATTCACAACTCAGGAGATATTCGAGATAAGGTACAAGCTCTACTGGAACAAAAAGAACATCGAATCGAATTAGCCGCGAAAGCCAAATCATTCATCAAAGACCAACAAGGAGCCGCAGAAAAAATGGCCTCGCTTATCAGGGAATTCTATTGATAGATTTCCTCTCTCCCAAAACCTCCCCTGCCATAGTAATGTGACGAAAAATTAACGTTTTTGTTTAAATATTTTTGGCAGCGGTTACTATAATAGAATAATAATTACATTTTAAATCCAGGAAAACTATCCACTCTTATAATAGTCTTGCTAGTACGTTCATATAAATGAAAACATTAATTAAAAAATCAAAGCTCACTGGTAGACTGATATTTGTGTTCTTAATTTTGTTTTCAATAATTTCAATCTTAAACTATTTCAACTTCCGAACACTTGACATTACCTCCCGGCAGCAGCAGCAAATTGCCCATTCCTTAAAACAAATTTTATTGTTGAAGCAACTGGAATCTGCCATTCAAGGTCAACTTCAAAAAGTTTTCGAATTAATCGTTCAAGGAGATGGTGATTTTCAAGAATTTGATGTGCATACCGAAAGGGTAATGGCAGTTTTTCTTGAAGCTAAATATTTTTTAAAAAATAATCTGGAATATGAATCGGGAGTAGGTTCGGAAGAATTAAAAATTTTGCAAGAGCTTGAAGAAGATTACTCCAAAATTATTTTACAACTAGAAAACCTTATCAGAAACCCAAAAGATCAGATAGACCCTGAAAAATTAACACAGATCAACAATCTTATCGAAAAGAGGTTTGATAGAAAGTTTCAGGTTTTTCTTTCTGAAGCAACTTTTGAAGAGACGAAAGAGCTCGAAACAATTAAAAATCGCGCAATGAAAAACCACGACCAAGAGGTCATATTATCTTGGTGGCTTATTATGGCTTCACTTGGCTTTTCTGCCATCGCCTATAGATATCTTAAATCCACAACCGTATCTAGAAATGACTTGGAACGAATTAATCAGACTTTACAAAAAGAAATAATTAAAAAAGAAAAAGCCGAATCTCGAACGCAAGATGAAAGACAGAATTTATATAACATTCTGGAATCCCTACCCATGGCGTTTCACTTGCAAGCCCCGGACTATTCCGTTCCCTTTGCCAATAAGGTTTTTCGGGAAAGGTTTGGATCATCCTTGGAAAAACCCTGCTACGAATTGATGCACAACCGCTCTGAGCCCTGCGAAGTGTGCACAACCTTTAAGGTATTCGACCATAATAAAAATGAGACAACCGTCTGGGATGCTCAAGATGGAAAATCCTATCTGACCGTTTGCACCCCTTTTTCAGATATCGATGGCAGCCCTCTTGTTATGGAAATGGCTCTGGATATTACTGACCAGGAAAACGCAAAACGACAAGCTGAACTTGCCATGGCCGAAGCGGAAAAAGCCAATAAAGCCAAATCAGATTTCCTTGCAAGAATGAGCCACGAACTCCGCACCCCCCTAAACTCAATTTTGGGGTTCAGCCAATTACTTTTAATGGATCGAAAAAGCATCCTGGAACCCATTCAAAAAGAAAACATTGATAGAATTCTTAGTGGCGGTCAGCATTTGCTTGGGCTCATCAACGAAGTCCTGGATCTTTCTAAAATTGAATCCGGCCACACCCATCTTAAAATTGAAAATATTTCATTACGCTATTTGATTCAAGAAATTCATGAACTTATAGAACCGATGGCAGCCAAAGCCAATATAAGCCTGCAAAGTTCCTTGGAAGGAGATCGGGATATTATAGCTTTGGCCGACAGAATGCGATTAAAACAAGTGCTCCTAAACCTGACCTCAAATGCTCTCAAATATAACAAAACTAATGGGGAAATATCTATCGTCTGTCATCAATCCCAAGATGGAAAAATAAAGATCAGCATTTCGGATACAGGCCTTGGAATAGATGAAAAAGATCTAGAATTAATTTTCGAGCCGTTCCAAAGAATCGAATCTTCTTCCCAAGGAATCGAAGGGACAGGCATCGGGCTCGCTATTTCAAAGCAATTGATAAATGCTATGAAGGGTAAAATAGAGTTAGAAAGCGAACTCGGCAAAGGAAGCAGTTTCCACATTACGCTTCCCACAGGGGATGGAAGGGAAAATGCATCTAATCCGGCGCAAATACTCGAACCTATAATTCTCAAAAGCGGTCCCAAGCCCAGCAAAGATAAAAAATATAAAATACTTTATATAGAAGATAACCTGGCCAATATGGAATTGGTGGGCTCCGCATTGTTTCGTTCCGATATAAAGTTTCTGCAATCACCGGATGCGAGATTGGGAATCGAAATTGCCAAAGCCCACAATCCTGACTTGATTTTAATGGATATTAATTTACCGGGGATGGATGGTTTCGAAGCTCTAAAAATTATTAAAGAAAACCCTCATTTAGGTTCCACTCCCATTTTTGCCTTGAGTGCTAATTGTATGGAGGCCGATATTTTGAAGGGACTGGAAAGCGGCTTTGACGAATATATTCCGAAACCTATAAGGATTTCAGATTTTGTAGATCGAGTAAATAGGGTCTTAAGATAACTCAATTTGTTTTTTTACTTACAAAATAAATAGCAAGACTGGATAATAAAAAAGCAGGGACCAATTCGTAAATTATAGAATCGGACAAACCTGAGATTTTCCAAACCAGCGTGACCACAAACCCGGTCAACATTCCCGCAATAGCCCCCTGCCGTGTCACTTTTTTCCAGTAAAGGGTGAAAAGAATCAATGGACCAAAACTTGCGCCCAACCCCGACCAAGCAAACAATACAAACCAGAAAATGACGCGCGTCTCTCCCAACGCAATAAACATGGCCCCCAACCCTAACAACAAAACCGTGAGCCTGCTTACAAAGAGTATTTTTTCATGCGACAGAGACTGCTTTAACATTTTAGTATAGACATCGTGAGCAACCGTCGAGGCTGCAACCAAAATTTGTGCTGAGACCGTAGACATGATTGCAGACAATACCCCCGTCAACACAATAGCCGTCAAAAGAGTTGGCAGGAGTTGTTCCGCCGCTTTCGGGAATAAATGTTCAGGATCTTCCAATCCTGGGAACAGTGCCTGTCCGCAAATCCCTAATAAAATCGAAGAGGAATACATGAGTAATCCCCACCCCAAAGCAATCCAAGTTCCATTTTTAATGGCCTGAGTATTTTTTGCGGCCATATAACGGGTCAACACATGTGGCTGTCCCGGGTATCCCAGGCCAATCCCCAACAAACCAATCATGGAACCGATAAATGCCGCAGTGGATTTTCCCCCCATCCATTCAAGCGTATTGGGAGAGGCTTTTTCTACTTCTATTAACATACCGGAAAACCCTCCTAGACTTTGCATCGCCACCAGAGATAAAACGACCAAACCAAAAACCATGATAAGTCCCTGGATAAAATCAGTCCAGGCAACGGCTCTCACACCTCCCATCATGGTGTAGCCCAAAACAATCACGCCTCCAATCGTAATACTTAAAATATGCGGCACACCAAAAATAGCATCAAACGTTTTGCCAATCGCCGTGAACTGAGCCGCCACATAAGCCATCATGCAGGAAAATATGATGACCACAGATATCAAGCGCAGGAGATGGCTTTCATCATTAAAATAATTTTCGATATAATCGGGTAGAGTCACTGCCTGAATTTCTTCAGATCTTTTTCTAAGTTTTTCTGCAATGAAAAACCAGTTGATCAGATAACCCAACAGGCATCCGGGTAAAAACCAGATTGCAGAAAGACCTTCTTTATAGGCAAGCCCCACAGTACCTAAAACCGCCCAGGCACTCTCTGAACTGGCTGTAGAGGAAATGGCGGTAACCCAGGCTTTTAATGAGCGATCAGCAAGAAAAAAATCCAAAGGGGATCGAGTTTGACGTGACGTCGCCCAGCCAATTCCCAGCATGATCAGAACATAAATAAAAAAAACTACCGCTACCGCTCCTGAAAGCTCTGTCATAGCGCTGCTCGCCGCAGGGGCAAATTTATCCGGGTTTTAATAACTTCCATTAAGTCTCTCCAGCATTACAAACTATTACTCATTTCCCCCACGACTAGAGGGTCGAGTACCTCGACTGGTAAGCTTTCTATACAGCTTAAGCATATTAAACACCTAATAAATATATACTAGTTGCATCCCTCGCTAGAGGGGGAATATGTTAGAATTCCTGTTTTTAAACTTTTAGAAATCATCAGGCAAGCAAAATATATATGAATCCTTACGAACCAAACCGTATTGAAGCCAAGTGGCAGGCTCATTGGGAAAAAAACAAAACCTTCAAAGTAGAACGCGATTCTTCAAAAAAGAAATTCTATCTCCTGGAAATGTTTCCCTACCCTTCCGGGCGCATTCACATGGGGCATGTTCGAAACTATACCATTGGTGACACTCTGGCGCGATTCAAACGAATGAAAGGATTCAATGTCATCCACCCTCTCGGATGGGATGCCTTTGGAATGCCTGCTGAAAACGCCGCAATCAAAAATAATACACATCCTGCTGAATGGACCTTTGAAAATATTCGCACTATGCGCGAACAAATCAAAGCCCTCGGTTTAAGCTATGACTGGGATCGTGAAATAGCCACATGCCATCCCGGATATTACAAATGGAACCAATGGCTGTTTCTGAAATTTCTGGAAAAAGGAATTGCCTATAGAAAAAATTCCACAATCAATTGGTGTGAGGCCTGCCAAACCGTGCTGGCAAACGAACAGGTTGTCGATGGCTGCTGTTGGCGTTGCGACAATGAAGTTTTGCAAAAACAACAAGAGGGCTGGTTTTTTAAAATCACCGACTATGCGGACCGACTATTGGAAGGATGCAAAACTCTTGCAGGAAAGTGGCCCGAGCAAGTGCTTACCATGCAGACCAATTGGATTGGCAAAAGTTATGGTGCTGAAGTTGACTTTAAAGTTAGGGATAGCGATCAAATTATAAAAGTTTTCACCACTCGACCCGACACTCTTTACGGCGCAATGTTCATGGTGCTTGCCCCCGAGCATCCACTTACTATTAAGCTTTCAAGAGGAACCGAACAAGAATCAGCAATAGATGATTTTGTAAAAAAGGTAAACCAACAAGACACCATTTCACGAACCAGCGAAACGGGAGAGAAAGAAGGAGTCTTTACGGGAGCCTACGCAACCAACCCGTTAACTGGAGAGTCTATTCCTGTTTGGACTGCTAATTTCGTACTAATGGATTACGGCACCGGTGCGATTATGTCGGTCCCTGCACACGATCAAAGGGATCTCGATTTTGCACGCAAGTATAATTTACCCGTTCACGTTGTCATTCAGCCCAGCAAAGGAGACGCGCTGGATGAAAAAACCATGACGCAAGCTTACAATGCCGATGGAGCCATGATCCACTCAGGCAACTTCGACGGACTCACAGGCCAGGAGGCCCGCAGTAAGGTATGTAAACATCTGGAACAAGAAAGTATCGGCAAAGCCACCGTTAATTTTCGTCTTCGCGATTGGGGAGTTTCGAGACAACGCTATTGGGGAACTCCCATTCCAGTTGTCCATTGCAATGCCTGCGGAATTGTACCGGTGGGCTTTGATCAGTTACCCGTTGAATTACCTTTGGATGCACAGCTCGGGGAAAAGGGGCAGTCTCCACTTCACACTCTCGAATCGTTTTATAAAACCGAGTGCCCAAAATGTAAGGCACCGGCAAAACGCGACACTGATACTCTCGATACTTTTTTCTGTTCTTCCTGGTACTTTGATCGCTATACCTCTCCAAGGCTAGAAGACAAACCTTTTGATAAAGATGACAACGGCTACTGGATGCCTGTTGATCAATATGTCGGTGGCATTGAACACGCCATTTTACATTTGCTTTATTCGAGATTTTTTAATCTCGTATTAAACGATATCGGATTGACCCAAGCCAAGGAACCCTTTGACCATCTTTTAACCCAAGGAATGGTGATTAAGGATGGCGCAAAAATGTCGAAGTCCAAAGGAAATGTGGTCGACCCGGATGAAATTATTAAAACTTACGGAGCAGACACGGCACGTGTTTTCATTCTCTTTGCTGCACCTCCTGTAAAAGATCTGGAATGGAGCGATCAGGGCGTGGAAGGTTGTTCCCGATTTCTCAAACGAGTTTGGCGAATCTTTTGCGAGTTTGCCGATGAAATTAAATCTGTCTCTTCCCCTGATGATAGTTTTTCCACCTCTGTAAAAGAATTAAAAGAATTGCGCAGAATGACACATATAACCATCCGACGTGTCACCGAAGATATTGAGAAGCGAACCCAATTCAATACGGCAATTGCAGCCATTATGGAGTTGGTCAATCACCTCTATCTTTTTAAGGAATGGAAAGAAAAACAAAGTGAAATAGATGAAAATACATATACCGTCATCAGAGAATCTCTGGAAGCCATGATTTTAACCCTTTCTCCTTTTGCACCGCATATTGCTGCAGAAATGGCAGTACTACTGAATTTTTCAGACGCGATGGATGAAAAGAAATGGCCTACCTATAAAGAGGAGTTAACGCAAACGGATGAGATATTGATCGTGCTACAGGTCAATGGTAAAGTGAGACAGAAGATTCAGGTGGAAACTGGAATCAGCGATGAAGATTTAAAATCCCTCTCCCTCAATGAACCCAGGATTCAGGAATGGATCCAAGACAAAGAAATCAAAAAAGTCATCATCGTCCCCAAAAAGCTGGTTAACATTGTCGTAAAATGAGAAAGAATAGAATAAGAAACGGGTTGTTACTTTTTGCCATTCCTTGCTTTCTATTTTTAGGATGTGGATATCATCTGGTGGGAACCGGAAACACACTTCCGCCACATTTGAAAACTATTTCCATCCCTGTTTTTGAAAACTCTTCCTCCCAACCCGAAATACATCGAGAGCTCACCAGCGCTATATTACAATCCTTCATTTCCGATGGGCGTCTGAAAGTGGTAAAAAAAGGGGATGCCGACCTGGCGATGACCGGAACTTTAAGTTACTACAATACGAGATCCGCATCTTTCAATGCGCAGGATTTGGTATCCGACATTATTATAGAAATTGAAGTCGAAGTTGAAGTGATCGACCGGGTAAAAGATAAGATTTTTTTAAAAAAGAAACTTAAAAATCAATGGGACTATAAATCCAACTCCGACATATCAGCTACTGAAACTGCCAGGCTGGACGCTCTCGATCAAGCCTATGCGGATTTGGGAAACCGTCTCGTCAGCTTAATAATAGATCAATTCTAAATACCCCTAAATTGTGACCCCCGAAGAACTCGACCAAAAAATCTCACAAGGAAAAACAGAACCCTTTTATTTTTTATACGGTTTGGAAACTTTCTATCATGTTGAAGCCATCCGTTCTCTCACTAAAAAATGGATCAACGAGGACAATCGAGATTTCAACCTGGAAACTTATGATGCGCGCACCAGCACCGTTAATGACTGGCTGGGTTCTGTTAAAACCTTATCGTTTCTGGGCGGAACCAAACTGGTAATTGTTCGCAACCTCCACGACGCAATCCCCAAAGACGACGATGCGCAATCCCTTATCGATTATTGCAAATCTCCCATTCCCGATGCCTGCATGGTCATCACTGCGGATAAGGTAGACCGAAAACGGAAATTATATAAAGCCCTCACAAGCGTTAAGGGTGCTGTGGTTTGTGAAGCCCCTAAAGAAAATGTGCTGGTCACATGGATTCGTGATAGAGCCAAGACCGAAGGTTACTCGCTAACCATGAACGCAGCACGCGCTCTTATAAATCGGGTAGGAGCCCGACCCGGAGTTCTTGCACAGGAACTGAATAAAACTTTGATGTACGCAGGAAAAAATAAAGAGGTGTCGGAAAAAGATGTGCAGGAGGTTGTGGGAGAAACCCGGTTGGAAAACGTTTTTTCGCTCACCGATGCTTTGAAGAATAAAAATCCTCATAAAGCGTTACAAATTTTACAGAATCAATTGGATAATGGGGAGGAGCCCATAAAAATCATGGGAACCATAGCCTGGCAATTTCGAGTCATTTGGGAAGTAAAACATTACCAGCAAAGAAAAATTCCTTCCGGTCAAATTGCGAAAGCCATGGGAGCCAATCCTTTCGTAGTGGAAAAAGCTCTGCAACACACGAAAAAATTCACCACCCAACAGTTAAGGCGTAGCTATTTGCAACTGACCCAAGCAGATCGGAGCTTGAAATCTACTTCACAGGACCCTGTGGCCGTCATGCAAACCCTTATCCTTGGGCTAACTTCAGCAAGCGGCTAAGCAACCGAACCATCAAGCTATAAATTATTGGTTTGCTCTTTTCCCGATCCTTCTCACCGTAGTAGCAGGTGAGATTTAAGAGGCGCGGTTTACGAGACGTGTGAGGCTGGAAATTTTGCGGGAGGCAGCTCTGGAATGAAGAATCCCCTTACCACCGACTTTTGCAATTACTTTTTCGGCTTTTTTTAGTTCTACTAAAGCCTGTTCTTTGTTTCCTGCTTCAGCTTCGGCCGTTACTTTTTTAGTAACCGTTTTGACCAAAGTTCTAAAACCTTTGTTTCTTTCGTTTCGCTTTACGTTTTGTCGGATTCGCTTTAATGCAGACTTATGATTAGCCAAAAAACTGCTCCTTGAAAATAGACTTTAAAACAACTCTCCCGAAGAAGGAGAAATTTATAATAGAGAATTGATTTTTATACTTTATTCCCAGCTTTTTGTCAAGCAGAAGGCGGTGGGAGGGAGTTTAGGTGTTCCAACAGTCTTGCAAACTCCTTTTTAAAAACTTTATAAAGTTGGGGGCCTTGACTCAGGTCTCCGTTGCGTCCCGCCCGTTCCAACAATAGTGCTGCTTCGCGAACCGGGCCCGCGCAAATATTTGAAGAAGCTCCTTTTAAGGCATGCGCTCTCTCTTCTACTTGATGTGCATCTCCCGCCTCAAGGGCATATAACAATTGTTTGGAATGTTCCATTGCATCTTCAAGATAGGCTTGGACAATTTCGAGAAACAGGTCCTCATCGTCATCGCAAAGTTCGAGAGCGGCCTGTTTATTCAGAACAGGTTCCTGATCATCAGCCATCGGAGGTTCCCAACAAAGCGTGGATTTTTCCCAGCAATCGCTTGATATCTACAGGCTTGGTATCGTAATCATCGCAACCGGCTGCAATGGCTTTATCTCGATCAGGAGTCATGGCGTGGGCCGAAAGCCCTAAAACCGGAATACCTTTGGTATCTGGATTGGCCTTTAACTGCCGCGCTGCCTCCCAACCATCCATAATAGGAAGGCTCATGTCCAGGAGAATAAGAGCAGGAGATTCTGAAGTCGCCATGTTCACACCTTCTTGACCATCCACGGCGATTACAACCTCATACCCCTTCCTTTTCAACCTTCGCGAAAGCATGTCGCGGTTCATTTCATTGTCTTCAACGAGAAGAATCTTTACCATCCAAATAGCCTGAATTTTCTATAGTTACTAAAAATACCCGCAACCTTTATTTCATTGGAGTTGGGATCGACATTGGGAGATTATTATAGAGAATTTTTTCGGTCTTGTCATTGAAGGTTATATATTTTTTATACCCCTATTTGGCCCTAGGTTATCCCAAATTAGGGGAATAAAACGACGGAGCTCCAGTAAGTTTCGAGCGTTTTCTCAAAAAGCTCCATCTCAGATATTCCTTGCGGCTTTTTTATATAGGAATTTGCCCCATTTTCATAAGACTTGGCAACATCCGCACGGGAAGCGGAGGTAGACAACATTATGGTTGGAAGAATTTTTAAATTGGGGTCTTCTTTTATAATCTTCACAATTTCGATCCCGTTTATTTTGGGGATTCTTATATCCAGGAAAAGCAAAGCAGGAAAGGGAAATTCCAATGGATCCGCAAATTTCTCTCTTTGAAAAACATAATCCAGGGCAAGAGACCCATCCTTCAACCATTGGATTTGCAAATCGTTTCGACATTTTTTCAAACAATTTTCGATCATTTCATAATCGTCCTGGTCATCCTCAACCACTAGCACAGTAACAGGTTGGCCCGGTTCAACATATGCTTTAACCATTTTTAATGTCTTTCTGGTAATTTAATTGTAAATGTTGAACCTTGGAGGATTTTGCTGGTTACCGATATTTCTCCACCATGACACACAACAACCTTTTTACAAATAGCCAGACCCATTCCCGTACCCTCAATCTTAGGCTCGAGACGTTCGAAAGGTTGAAAAATTAAATGGGCGTATTTTTCGTTAAACCCGGCACCATTATCCTCAAAAACTATTTCGACAAACCCATCGCCGTAAAATTTAGAGCTTATTTTAATAACCGGAGCTTTACTGGGATTTTTATATTTCAAAGAATTTGAAATCAGGTTTTGAAACAATTGGGTCATTTGAGTCCTATTGGCTTCTATTACTGGAAAATCTTCCAAATCAATTTGGCCGCCAGTCTCCTTAATTTGCTCGGACAGAGTCCTTAGAACTTCATCCATTACATCATTTAAATTCATTCGTTCAAACGGCATAGAGTGGCGCGCAAGCCTGGAATAATTCAATATGTCATCCATCAACATTCGCATTCGCTTGCCAGATTTGATAATTTTTTCTAATAAAACTCTGTCTCTCTCGCCTATCCCATTACCTTCCTTATCCATTAACTCAGCAAAGTTTATGATTTTTCTCACAGGAGCCATTAAATCATGAGAAGCAATGGTAGCAAAATTTTCCAAGTCCTGATTACTTTGACGAAGTTCCGCAAGCTTGGTATTTAAAAGACTGTGCATTTTTTGAAGTTCTGAGTTTGCCTCATTTAAATTGATATTTATTTTTACGATATCCCTGTTTCTCTGAACCAATTCAAGGTTTGTGTTTTTTAGTTCCAAATAATTTGTATTAAGTATCACCACCATTTTATTAAAAGACTGTGCCAATTGTCCAATCTCATGCTCTTTGTTAACAGTGATTTTCTGGCTCAAATCCCCTTTGGAAATCTTTTGGATTACATCTATCAAATTTCGGATGGGATGCGTGACCTTTTTTGCCAAAATAAGAACCACCCCCACAATTAATAATAAACATACGATTCCAAAAATAATTGAAATTTTCTTTAATTGAATTATTTTCGAAAAAGCTTCTGAAGTATCCATTTTGATGACCATTCCCCAACGTATCCCTGGCAAATACCGCCAACTGGCAAAAACTCCTTTACCCCTGTAATCCTTTTCAAAACCTGAGCCATTTATTTTTTCTACCGCTTGCTGAATGGGAAGCCAACCCGAAATTTCTGATGAAATATTTTTATTAAAAGCCACATCTGGTTTTAACCTTAAAGGAGCCATGAACAATATATCTGTTGCGACTTTTGCGGCCACCACAGTTTCTCCCGTTTTACCCAAGCCTGTGTAATCATTCACAATTTTATGAAGTTTATCCAAATTCATCTGCAAAGCCACAACCCCAAAAAACTGATCCTTGGAAAAAATAGGCGCTGAGATAAAACCCGCATAACCTTTTGAAGGCGGGTAATAATCAAACTCAGAAATTTTGGTTTCCAATAGAGTAAAAGCACTTAAAAAAACTTTTGCCAGTTGAGTGTCTTTCAAAGGTCCGGTATTTAAATTCGTTCCCGCCTTTTCCTTATTTTTTATGGAAAACAAAACATTTCCTTTGCGCGAAATGAAAAACAAATCTTCATATCCATAGGTATCCTTGTAGGACAATAAAAAGTTTCTTAAAATTTCGTTAGCAGGATTGGAACTGTAACTATAGGAAGCAGAGGCCTCGAATTCCCTTTGCATTCTTACAATTGCATCGATGATATTTGGCATTTGCGCCAATGTTTTCACAGAATCCTGGCGCTCTTTTATATAGTTTTCGATTTGGTTTGCATGCCGGACTGCCAATGCCCCAAGAGATTCTCTCACCTCTTTTTCTATGGAATCTTTAGCAAAAGAAAAAAGGAAAAATATGACTACAATCAGAGGTAGGAGGGCGACAGGTAAGAAGTATAGTAGGAACTTTCCCGACAATGTAGTTTGTGCTGCTTTAAACATTCCAACAACCTAATTTTTAATTAATACCGGCTTCTCCCATTTATCTCCCCAGCCGGCATAAAGATTTTTTAAAAAGAAATTCCACTCTGCTCGAGTTCGATAAATAGGAAAAGGGACCGGCCGAATAGGCTCCACAGAACTCCATACAATTTTGAATTGCTGGTTATTCTGAACTTTTCCTATCCGCAAAGTTTTCCATAGATGATGGTTGTCCGACTCCACAAATACATAACCCTCCGGACCCATTAAACTCTTCCCAGCTATCCCACTTCGAATCCCCTGAGGTTCAACTGAACCCGCGGCTTCTGCAGCCAAAGCCCATAAATGAATTCCAATATAGGCTGCTTCCATGGGGTCATCGACAACTCTCTCCCCACCGTATTTTTCCTTAAAACTTTGTAAAAATTTTGCGTTGACCGGAGATTCAATATTTTGAAAATAATTCCACGCCGCATAATCATTTACCAAATTTAACTCCCCCAAGTCTTTCAGTTCCTGTTCTGCGATGCTAAAAGACATCGTCGCTATACTTTTTGTGTCAAATTCTCCCCCACGAAATTCTAAAAAGAAGGCATTGTTAGAATCACCATTAATCGTGTTTATAATTACTTGAGGTTGGGTAGCAATAATGTCTTCAACCACCTTCTTCACGTCCGTGCTTCCCAGAGGGATATAAGACTCTCCGACAACTTTTCCTCCTAAAACACTCAATAAATCTTTAATGATTCTATTTGCAGTGTGTGGGAAGACATAGTCCGACCCCACAAGGTAAAACTTTTCCCCAAGATGATCAAAACACCATTTAATAGCAGGAATGATTTGCTGGTTAGGTGCGGCACCGGTATAAATAATGTTAGGGGATTTTTCTAGGCCTTCGTGCTGGAGGGGATAAAATAACAGGTGGCTGTGTTTTTCAAAAATCGGCTTAACCGTTTTTCTGCACGAGGAAGTCCAACAACCAAAAACAGCGCTCACTTTTTCTTCTACAATTAATTTTTCTGCTTCTATCGCAAACGTCGAATCATTAGATTGGCCATCGACAACAATCGCTTCTATTTGGTTTCCCAAAACCCCACCCTGCTGGTTAATTTTTTCAACAGCCAATAGATAAGCATCCACCAAAGGGGTTTCGCTGACAGCCATGGTTCCTGTAAGCGAATGCAATATTCCAATCTTTACCACCTTTTTTTTGGGATAAACCCAATCCCCGAAAAAAAGATACAAACCACCTAAAATAATCACAGCAAAAACTAAAACAAAAATATTACGAACCATTTTTAGCTGCCTCACAGGGGTTATTTACCTGAATGAAAGCCGACCAAAAACTCAACACTTATAGTTCACATTTAATATATATGTAATTTAGGATACCAGATATTATTAATTTTGCTTAATCCTTTATATCAAACCTAAAATTTGATAATAGTTTTAGGCCCGTGAGGCCTTGACGAGGACGAGGTAAGACTATGATATTTATATGGTTACATGAGAGAGATCTAATCTACCTTCAACTTTTCCAGTTTTTGC